>Ga0255349_1000371_pt1 | contig 20587 bp, 14 predicted proteins | sample CBST25v15metaG_FD_189947 | JGI IMG/M metagenome (GOLD analysis project Ga0255349, IMG submission 189947) | Peat soil microbial communities from Stordalen Mire, Sweden - C.B.S.T-25.v15 | ecosystem: Environmental > Terrestrial > Soil > Wetlands > Peat | place: Sweden: Norrbotten County, Stordalen...
GTATAGGGGAGGGGGGGGTACTTTTCAGTGAATTGTGAAGAGCGGCCCGTCCCCGCTCACCCTGTTTTTCTTTCCATTGTGCGCCGAAGTGAAGCTATTTTCCGCAAACCACGGAAGCCGCACTCTGACACAAAACCAGCGCTTTAAAAAAGTTTCCGAGCGGCAGTTGATGCGCCAGTGCAGCGCATTTCCTCATTTAGAGCATTTTCGGAAATGGTGTAGACCGGAATTTTACTGGTATCCCACCCATTCCGCAGAAAAACGCGGAATGGATGGGGCACTGAAGTTTCCATTAAAAGCTAAAATGCTTTCATCGCGCATCTTCCTGTTGATCACGCTGCATTCGGAGCTGGATCGTGGAACGGATTTCAGGCGCCGGCGCCGCATCGTATGCCCGGCGCGGCCGAAGCTCCCGTCCAGCTCACTGTTTCAAAAACTCCACCACCGCCGGTCCGATCCGGGCGGCGCACAGGCGGGGAGCCAGATGGCCGCAACCGGGGAATACGTCCAGTTGAGACTGCGGGATGAGCCGGTGCATCGTCTCCCCCTGGTTGAGTGGGGTAATTCGGTCCTCGGCGCCCCAGACCAGCAGCACCGCCATCTTCAGCCCCGGCAGCAGCTTGTCGGTGGTCTCCCGGCCGGTGAGCATGGTGGCGACCGAGCGGTGAATCACCCATGCATCCTGATCCGACTCGCGCAGAATGTCCCGCGCGATGAAGTCTGGGATTTTCTCGGGATGGGGCGTCAGCAGCGCCTCCAGTTGGTTGAGTTGGGCAGGCGTGGTGGGCGTGAACAGGTGCGTATCCCAGTCCGGTTCCACGTCGAGGCCGGCCGAATCGAAGACGATCAGCCGTCGAACCCGCTCCGAATGCTCGCTGGCCACCAGTTGCACAATCCAGCCGCCCATGGACCAGCCGCCTAGATCGACCTGCTTCAGTCCCAGCGCGTCGAGAAAGCCGACCACTCCATCGGCCTCAGCGCCCACCGAGTAAGAGTAATCCGCCGGCTTTTCGCTGCGCCCGTAGCCAATCAGATCGGGCATATAGACCCGATAACCGGCATGAACAAGAGATGGGGACAGATCGAGCCAATCCTCGGCGCGTCCGCCCAGGCCGTGAACCAGCACCACCACCGGCCCGCCCGCCGGTCCCGCCGCGAGGTAATGCAGGCGATGGCCCGCAACCTGAACCGAGCTGCTCTGAAAGCCGGAAAAACACTCGCGCAGGTAGAGCGCCTGATCGAAACAGGTGACCGGACGCGCCCAGAAACCAATTCCAGCGGCCACCGCCAGCACAACCGCAATCCAACCGATTCGCTTGTTCCAGTTCATGGCCGCCTCTGCCTCTCCAGTTCCCTTGCCCGCTGCCAGCCAGCCTCGATGACCCGCACCGTGATCGGCTCCAGTTGGAGCGCACTGTGCGAATTCCATTCCGCGCGCTCCACCCAGCGCATCGCATCCGCGTCAGAGCCTGCCTGCAACACGCCACCCGCCACGCGGCAAAGGTAATCGGCAATCACATAGTGGTACTGAACGCGCTCCGAGTGGCCTTCTTTCCGGCGATGGATACGGTCGAGAAGCTCAACCAGTTCCAGCGGTTCGACGACCAGACCCGTCTCTTCCCTCGCCTCGCGGACCACCGCGTCGAGCAACCCCTCGCCCAATTCGAGCAAGCCGCCGGGCAGCGACCAGTGGCCTTTGAGCGGCTCGGTTCCACGCCGCACCAGAAGCACCCGGCCCTCGTCCACAATCACCGCGCCCACGCCCACCAGCGGCGCAAAAGGAAACTCTCTCTGCATACCCCTCCCCGATCCCGCAACTTCTACCATAGAGCCTCGGCCCTGCCTGGGCGCAACGACCCCCCAACCCTTCATGCACCTTCTCCTTCGGCGTAACATCCAATAAAGCAGGAGAAAAACATGGCGGAATTCAAATTGCAAATCGATGGAATGCACTGCGGCGCGTGTGTCCGGCGCGTCACCCAGGCGCTGGCTTCAGTCGAGGGAGTAAAGGTCAACGAGGTGAGCGTCGGGGCAGCGCAGTTCACCGCCAGTCAGGACCAAGCGCCAGTCGATCTGGCGATTGCCGCCGTGGCCAAAGCAGGTTTTACCGCGCATCTGGAGGCCTGACCCGATTGATGGCTGAGCCCGCGACAGAAACGCTCACGCTGCCCGTTTTGGGCATGACCTGCGCCTCCTGCCAGCTTCATGTGGAGGCTGCGCTCACGGCGACGGCGGGCGTTGAGTCGGCGCGTGTCGATCTGATGGCCCATCGCGCCAGAGTGGTCTTTAATCCTGCCGTGACCGCGCCGGCGCAACTGGTCGAGGCCATTCGCGCGGCCGGCTACGACGCCGTGCTGCCTCGCGCGGGGGACTCCTCCGCGGGCGACTCGCAGGACGCCTCCTCGCAGGGAGCCGAGCGCAAGGCGATTGGCGCGCTGCTGGCTGGCGCCGCGGCCATGCTGCTGGCCATGCCGCTCAACGCGAACATGGGCGCTTTGGATCACGCCTTGATGCGCCTTCTGCCCTGGCTTTTTGCGCTGCCACAGAACACGCTGCGCTGGTTTCTGCTGGCGCTGACGGCGGCGGTCATGGTTTGGGCGGGACGAGGAATCTACCTCAGCGCGGCGCGCGGGCTGCGCCACGGAACGACCAATATGAACACCATGGTCAGCCTGGGAACGGGCGTGGCCTTTCTCTATTCCGCGTACGCGACCCTCTGGCCCGCACCCGGCCGGGCGGTTTACTTCGATGCGGTTTTGCTCATCCTCGGCTTTCTCTTGTTGGGTAAAGCGCTGGAAGCGCGCGCCAAGCGCCGCGCCCTGGCCGCGCTCGACTCGCTCTCGCGGCTGCGTCCGGCCACCGCGCGCCGGATCCGGGACGGCGTCGAGAGCGTCGTCCCGCTCGAAGAGATTCAACCGGCGGACAGTGTGCTGGTGCTGCCCGGAGAACGGTTTCCGGTGGATGCAACCATTCTTGAAGGCCGCACCACGGTGGACGAATCGATGCTGACAGGCGAGTCGACGCCGCTCGACCGCTCGGTGGGCGGGCGTGTTCTGGCCGGCTCGCTCAACTACGAGGGCGCGGTGGTTTGCCGGGCCGAGTCGCTGGGCGAAGCCACGGTCCTGGCGCAGATCACCCGCATGGTCGAGCAGGCGCAGAGTTCGCGCGCGCCCATGGAACGGCTGGCCGACCGCGCCAGTTCCATCTTCGTGCCCGTCGTGCTGGCGCTGGCTGCGCTCACCTTCGTCATCTGGATCGTTGCCACGCACTCGCTCCAGGAGGCGCTGGCCGCGACCGTCGCCGTGCTGGTCGTCGCCTGCCCGTGCGCCATGGGATTGGCCGTGCCCGCCGCGCTCACCGTGGCCGTGGGGCGCGGGGCGCAACTGGGCGTGCTCTTCAAGGGCGGCGAGGCGCTCGAACGACTTGCCCGCCTGGCCCCGCTGGACGCAATCGTGATGGACAAGACCGGGACGCTGACCGTGGGCCGCCCGGTGTTGGAGGCCGTTCATGCGCTGGGAAGTCACAACGACGACGATCTGCTGCGCCTGGCCGCGGCCGCCGAGGAGCGGTCAAACCATCCGCTGGCCCACGCCGTGGTGGACGAAGCGCGCACACGCGGGCTCGTATGGCCGCCGGCGGAAGACGTGCAGATTCTGCCCGGTCGCGGCCTGACCGCCAAGGTCGAGGGCCACGCGTGCCTGCTGGGCAACGAGGCGCTGTTCCAGGAGTTTTTCATCCCGCTTCCGCAGGGGTTTGCGCCGTCGGAGCCGGGCGTGACGCGGTTGTGGATAGCCCTGGACAGCGCGGCCGCGGGCTACTTCGACGCCCGCGACGCCCTGCGCCCCGATGCCGCCGAGGCCGTGGCCGCATTGCAGCGAACCGGGCTGCGGGTGATGATGCTGACCGGCGACTCGGCCGCAGCCGCCGCGCCCATCGCTCAACAGGCGGGAATCACCGAGATCGAAGCCAGCCTGGACCCGGCCGCCAAGCTGGCCCGCATTCGCGCCCTGCAACAGAGCGGCCTGCGCGTGGCCATGGTGGGCGACGGCGTCAACGACGCGGCCGCCCTGGCCCGGGCCGACGCCGGCATCGCCATGGGCTCGGGAGCCGATCTGGCGCAGGAGGCCGGCGATGTGCTGCTGCTGCGCGCAGAGCCGGCCGCCATCCCCGCCGCGCTCGACCTGGCCCGCGCCACGCTGCGTGTGATGCGCCAGAACCTGGTCTGGGCCGTTGCCTACAACGTGGCCGGAATTCCGCTGGCCGCGGGCGCGTTTTATCCCCGCTTCCACATTCTGCTCAGTCCCTGGCTGGCCGCCGCCGCCATGGCCTTCAGCTCGGTCTGCGTGCTGGCCAACAGTCTGCGCCTGCGCGGGTGGGCACCCGCGGTGCGGCAGACGCTCGCTCTACGCTCGCACAAATGAAATGATTCTCGATTGATTGGCGCCCCGGCACGATAAACTTATTTTAGCTGTGCGCATCCTGACCCGTTACATCCTCGGAGAAATTCTCTCTCACGCACTGCTAGGCTGCGTGATCTTCACCTTCATTCTCTTCATGAAGGAGCTGCCGCGCATTCTGGAGATGGTGGTCCACAACAGTTCCACCTTCCTCAGCGTTGTGGAAGTGGTTCTCTACACGCTGCCCAACTTTTTCATGGTCACCATCCCCATGGCGGTTCTGGTGGGGGTGCTGCTGGGCCTGAGCCGCCTTTCGGCCGACAGCGAGATCGTCGCCATGCGCGCCTCCGGCCTGGGCATCGGCTACTTTGTGCGCGTAGCCTCGATCGTAGCCATTGGCGGCACGCTGCTGGGGCTGGCCAACTCGCTGTATCTGGCTCCGCGCGCCAATCAGGCCATCCTCGATACCGACAAGGCTCTCGCCATGCAGGCCTCTTACGAGATCGAGCCGCGCGTCTTTGACGAGGATTTTCGCAATTCCGTCCTCTATGTGCAGGACGTGCGCTCCGGGACCGGCGCCGCTCACTGGCGTCAGGTCTTCATGGCCGACACCACCGATCCCACCAATCCGCAGATCATCACCGCCGCCTCGGCCGTCGTGTCCACCGTGGGGAATCGCAATTCCAGCCAGGAGTTGCTCATGCGGCTGCGGGATGGAGCCCGGCATGAAACGGTGGCCGGCCAGCCGCAACAGTACAACATCTCCACCTTCGACCTTACCGACATGCCCCTGGCCGGTGGCCAGCAGAGCGAAGGCCATCTGGGACGCCTGGACACGAACATCTACGCCATGTCCATGAGCGCGCTCTGGCAACGCAGCCATCAGCCCGACGGCAAGCGGTTCCTGATCGAGCTGTACAAGCGCTTTGCCTATCCGGCGGCCTGCCTGGTGCTGATGCTCGTCGCCGTTCCCCTGGGCGTAACCTCGCGCCGCGGCGGCAAGAGCTTCGCCTGGGTCTTCACCATTCTGCTGGTCTTCATCTACTATCTGCTCTCCTCCACCGGCGTCGCATTGGGCAAGCAGAACTGGATTTCGGCCTTCTTTGCGGTTTGGTCGGCCAACCTGCTGTTCACCGCCATCGGACTTTTCCTGCTGTGGCAGATGGCCTCGGGCGGCCACATTCTGAATGCCGTCGCCAGTTGGACCGCGCGGCTGCAAGCGCCCAGCGCCGGCGCCCCGGCCAAACCGAACGGCACGGCAATCGGCGGCCTGCTGAACAGATTCCATCTTCGCTCCCAGCGCAGGGCGGCCCGCGGAGTTTTTCCGCGCATTCTGGACGAATACGTAGTGCGCGAGTTCCTCAACATCTTCTTTGTGGTGCTGATCGGCTTTGTCATGCTCATGCTGGTCTTCACCTTCTTTGAGCTGATCGGCGATATTCTGCGCAACCACATTTCGCTCGGTCTGATCGGCGACTATCTGATCAACCTCACGCCCGACATGCTCTACCAGACCACCCCTCTGGCCGTGCTGATCGCCGTGCTGGTCACCTTCGGCGTGCTCAACCGCAACTCGGAGATCATCGCCATGAAGGCCTGCGGCATCAGCCTTTACCGGCTGGTGGTTCCGATCGTCTGCTTTGCCGCCATCCTGGCCGTCGGCCTGTTTCTCTTTGACCAGTTCTATCTGCCTCAGGCCAATCGCAAGCAGGAGACGTTGCATAACATCATCAAGGGCCGCCCGCCGCAGACCTTCCTGCGTCCGGAGCAGAATTGGATCTTCGGCGAGCCGCATCCCGGCGAACCCGGCCGCATCTTCTACTACAAGTTCTTCGATCCGGACCGCAACGAGTTCGCCAATCTGTCCATCTTCGAGTTCGATCCGTCCACCTTCGCGCTCTCGCGGCGCATCTTCGCCGAGCGCGCCATCTGGAACCAGGCAACCGGCACCTGGCTCTTTTTGAACGGCTGGCAACGCGACTTCAACGGCTCCGACATCACCGAGTTTCGTCCGTTCGAGCAGACTTCCTTCTCCGAGATTCACGAAGACCCCGGCTACTTCAAGAAGGAGAGCCTGCAGGCGCAGGAGATGAGCTTCGGCCAACTGGATCGCTACATCGGCGACCTGCGCCAGAGCGGCTTCGACACCATGCGCCTGCGCGTCGAACTGTGGCACAAGCTCGCCTACCCGCTAGTCACCATGATCATGGCCGTGCTGGCCGTTCCCTTTGCGCTGTCGATGGGCCGCCGGGGCTCGCTCACCGGCATCGCCGTGGCCATCGGCGTGGCGCTGGCCTACTGGGTCGTCGATGGCCTCTTCGGCGCCATGGGCAACGTGAACTACCTGCCCCCCGCGCTGGCCGCCTGGTTTTCCGATCTTCTGTTCGGGCTCGTGGGAAGCTATCTGCTGCTCAGAACACCCACTTAGTAACGTGACCGCGTGATTGGGTAATTGTATGAATGTAGCGCCGGCCTCCCGGCCGGCTGTAGCGCGGACGTCCTCGTCCGCGCTTGTCCACAATGAATGACCAATTCATGCGGTCTAAACACTAGTGCAATTCTCTATTCCTGCCGGCAGCCGCGCGCAGAGTCATCTCCTCCGCGAGAGCGAAATGAGCCTCCGCCCCGTACAATAAAACCATGTTTCGCGATCTCGCCCCGCTCTTCAGTTACATGCGCCGCTACCGCTGGGGATACCTGTGGGGTACGCTCTCCTGCATCTGCGCCAATGGCGCCTGGGTGCTCTTTCCCCAGATACTGCAACGCGCCATCGACGCCCTCGATCACGGAGTCACGCGCGAGCGGATTCTCGTCTTTGCAGGCCTGCTGATTGCCATCGCCCTGGTCAAAGGCGTCTTCCTCTACGCGCAGCGCTGGATTCTCATCGGCATCTCGCGGGATATCGAGTTCGACCTGCGCAACGATCTGTTTCGCAAGCTGGAAGAGCAGGACTCGGGCTTCTATCAGCGCTATCGGACCGGCGACATCATGGCGCGGATGACCAACGACCTGAGCGCTGTGCGCATGTTGCTCGGCCCCGCCCTGATGTACAGCGCCAACACCGTCTTCTTCACCGTATTCGCCTTGTTTTTCCTGCTGAACATCAGCCCCTGGCTCACGCTGGTGGCCTTCGCGCCCATGCCGCTGGCAAGCATCCTGGTGCAATACTTTGGGAGCAGGATTCATGACCGCTTCGAGCGCATCCAGGCCAGCTTCTCCGAGATCAGTTCACAGGCCCAGGAGAATTATTCCGGCGCCCGGCTGGTACGCGCCTTTGCCCGCGAAAAATCCGAGATCGGCATCTTCGAGCGGCTCAACCGGCTATACATCGCCCGCTCCCTGAGGCTGGTCCAGCTCATGGGCATGCTCTGGCCCACGCTCGAGTTTATCCTCGGCATCTCCATGATCATCACCCTGCTGGCCGGCGGACACATGGTCGTCGCTCATCGCATCAGCGTAGGTCAGTTCGTGGCTTTCAATACCTACATGACCCTGCTCATCTGGCCCATTATCGCAGTGGGATGGGTAGTGAACATCTTCCAGCGCGGTACCGCCTCGGTGCAGCGCATCGAAGAACTGCTGCACGCCGAGCCGGCCATCGACGACAGCGCCGCCGACCCCGCCATTCAGGCCGACACGGTGCTGCGCGGCGAGATCGAATTCCGCAACCTGAGTTTCAGCTACGGCGACACGGAGGTGCTCCACCCCGCGGACAAAAGTTCATCCGTGGGGACCCCGGTTCTCCACCCCACGGACAAAAGTTCATCCGTGGGGACCCCGGTTCTCCACCCCACGGACAAAAGTTCATCCGTGGGGATCCCGGTTCTACGCGGCATCTCGCTGAAGATTCCCGCCGGCTCCAGCCTGGCCATCGTGGGGCCGACCGGCTCCGGCAAATCCACCCTGGTCAACCTCATCTCCCGGCTCTATGAAGCCCCTGGAGACTCGCTCGTGATCGACGGCCGCCCGGTACGCGACTATCCGCTCGCAGTGCTCCGGCGCAACATCGGCATGGTGCCCCAGGAGACCTTTCTCTTCAGTGCGACGATCCGCGAAAACCTCTCCATCGGAGCGCCGGAGGCGAGCGCCGAAGACCTGCTCGAGGCAGCCGAGGCGGCCCACATTCGTCTGGAGTTCGAAGAGTTTCCGCGCGGCTTTGAAACCATGGTGGGCGAACGCGGCCTCACCCTCTCCGGCGGCCAGAAGCAACGCTCGGCGATCGCCCGCGCACTGCTGCGCAGGCCCGCCATTCTCATTCTGGACGATGCGCTGGCCAGCGTGGATACCTACACGGAAGAACGCATCCTCAGCGGCCTCGGCAGCTATACCAGCGCCTCCACCACCATTCTCATCTCCCACCGCGTCTCCACCGTGCGCGCCGCCGATCAGATCGCCGTGCTCGACCACGGCAGGATTGTGGAGATCGGCCGGCACGATGAGTTGCTCGCCCTCGATGGCTACTACGCCGGACTCTACAGCAAGCAGCAACTGGAAGAAGAACTGATCGTCACCGGGTGAGAAAAGCAGGGAACAGGGAACAGAAAAAACAGCTTGCACCCCCAAAGGATCACTGCAACTCGCTGATTGGCGGGGGCCTCATCCTTGCCACGCACTTATTCCCGTGCTCGAGCACACCAACCACGCGACCTTGATAAACACGGTTTGCGTCTGACTATATCTGGTGTTCCCTGTTCCCTGTTCCCTGTTTTTCACGCGTTCCATCTTGAGCCGGCGGCGGCCTCTTCGCCGAAATCGGCGCTGTCAAAGCCCCCCTGCCTGTGTCTGGAGGAGGTCGCGCTCATTTGCAGCGGAGCCGGGTTGACTTCAGGATCGACGGCCACCTGACGCCAGGCGTCGCGCACCGTCTTGACGCACTCGATGGCGTGCTCGAATTTTTGCCGCGAGCCCGACTGCGAGGCCTGCAATATCTGCGCGAAGATCGATGCGTAGAACTCGCTGAGCACCTGCGCGGGCCGTCCGCCCACATCCATGCGCAGCCGCGCCTGAAGGTGGATGATGATATCCAGAGCCCGCTTGACTGCGGTTCGGCGGGCCGCCGCGTCGCCCCGCTCCGCGGCCGCTGTGGCAGAGTAAAGAAAGCGGAGAATGCCGTCATAGAGCGCCACAACCAGGTCGACCGCCGAAGCGCCGTCCAATGCATGTTCCTGATAACTTCCCATGGGGGTCTAACTCCTTGGTTAACTGCTGCTGCTGTTATATCCGGTGACCGCTGAGTAAAGCTCGTTGATTGAATCCAACTCGGTGGGAATCTCCTGCATGATCTCGTTGGCGCTATTCAACTCGGTGGTCAAACTCTTCTTCTCGGCGGAGATCTGAAGGTCTTCCTTCGAGATGTCCGCATTGAGCGTGGATTCAATGCTGCTGTTGGAGCCTGAGGCCAGCGACAGAATACCGGTTGTCGAGCTGGTGCCGGCGTCGGTCAGCATGGTGTTGAAGCTCTGGCCCCAACTGTTCGCGTTCTGAAAGAAACCCGCCACGCTGCTGAAATCCGCATTCAACACGGAATCCAGGCTGGTCACATCCAGGCTCAGTGTTCCATCGGTTTCGACGCTGATGCCCAAGGATGTCAGGCTGTTGATGTCCGACGAGTTGGTATAGCTCAGATTCGCCGTATTGGTGGCCGTGGTGTCGAGAAGACTCGAGGTAACCGTCAAGTCTCCGGCTGTCCCCGAGGTCCCCGAAGACAGCGAGAGGTAAGCTCCGTTGCTGTTGTAGACCACCGAGGCCGTAACCCCCGCGCCGGCATTGTTGATGGCCGTGGCCAGGGTGGAGAGCGTGTTGCTCGATGAACCGACGGTGATCGTCTGCGCCGTGCCGCTGCCCACCTTGATTCTGATTGATCCGGTCAGCTTATCGCTGGAGCTGGCGATGGTGCTCAGAGTCGCGGTCGAGGTCGTGGCGCTGGTGCTGCCCGAAGCGTCCGCGCCGTTCGTCACCGAGGCGCTCAATGCCGTATCGCTGACGGCGGAGATGGACGAGGTGACGGTCAGCGCTCCGGATGAACCCGCGGTTTCGGAGATCAGCGAGAGAGTCGAATTGCCATCGCTGGTCACCACGCTGGCCGTCGCCCCCAGGCCGTTGGCAACGACCTTGGAGGTTACTGCCAAGGTTCCGGAGCTGCCGCTGGTTCCCGAATTCAGCGTCAGCGTCTCCGCTCCATCCGAGGCCGTCGTGACCGTGGCTGTAAACCCGAGACTGGTATCGGCATTGATGGTGCTGGCCAAACCGGAGAGCGTGTTGACGCCGCTGCCGGTGTAAATGGTGTTCGCCGCCGCGCCCGAGCTTGGCTCGACGCCTATGACAATATTTTCAGCCGTGCCATCGTCCACTTGAACGGAAAGCGATCCAGAGAGCGTGTCGCTGGAGTTGTCCACCGAAGTTAAAGTAGCGCTGGAGGTCACCGAGTCGCTGCCCGCCGTAACACTCGCGGTCAGCGCCGTACCGTTCGCGGCGGCGTCGATGGCCGCGGCCAGCCCGGAGAGCGTGTTGACGCCGCTGCCGGTGTAAAAGGTGTTGGTCGTATTGGTCCCGCCGCCAATCACGATGGTGTCGGAGGTGCCGCTGCCTACCGTGATCGTCATCGAGCCGGAGAGCGTCGTGCCTGTGCTGTCGGAGATCGCCGTCAGATAACCGTTGGGATTGTCCATGTTCAGCCCGCTCATCAACTGCTGCTGCAGCAGCGAGAGCGTGGGCGAGCCAAAGAGCGGCTCCGCATTGCCTGAACTGTCGTCCCCCTCCTGGGTGTTCATGGCGCTGACCAGCGAGTTATAGTCGCTGACAAACTGGCTGACCGTGCTCTCGACATCCGTGTTGTAGTTGGCGATCACCACCTGCACCGACTCCAGGCTTCCGTCCGATTCGGACGAACTGGGTGCAAGCAACTGGAAGGTCACGCCGGGGATCATGTCGGTCACCGTGTTCGAGGAGCTTTGCAGGTTCACGCCGTCAATCGTCAGGTTGGCGTCCACGCCCGTCACCGCCGAAGTATAGCCCAACGAATTGCTGGTGTCGACGATGCTCGAAGTTACCGTCAGATTGTTGGCCGTCCCGGTATCGTTCGAGACCAGCTTGAGGCTCGACGAGCCATTGCTGTTGGTCACCACCGAGGCCGTGACCCCGAGGCTGTCGTTGTTGATCGCCGTGGCCAGGGTCGAAAGCGTGTTATCCGACGAGATGGTGATGGTCTGCGCCGTTCCCGATCCCACGCCGATGGTGATCGAGCCGCTGAGCGTATCGCTGGCGTTGGTAATGCCCATCAGGGTGCTGGTCGAGGCCGTTGCGCTGGTGCTTCCAGAAGCATTTGTGCCCGCTGTCACCGAGGCGCTCAGCGTGGTGTCGGCGGCCACGATCTGATTGTCGGTGATGGTGATGTTTCCAGTGGCTCCCGAGGTGCCCGAGACCAGACTCAGGCGCGAACCTGAAGAGTCTGTTAGCACCGAGGCGGTAATCCCCACTCCGGATGCATTGATGGTCGAGGCCAGTCCCGCCAGCGTATTGTTGGTCGAGTTCAGCGTGATGGTCAACGACGAGCCGCTTCCCGCCTGCAATGTGATTGAGCCGGACAGCGTGCTGGAGGCGCTGGGAATCTCGGCCAGATATCCGCTCGAAGTTGCCGCCAGACTCGTCACCGTCACCGTATGCGTTCCGGCCACCGCAGATGAGCTGGCCGACGTCAATGTCAGAACATTGGTGTCGGAGCTGGAGCCCTCCTTCTCTGCCAGCACCCCGGTCGCATCAGTAAGGCTGCTCATGTCCGTGGAGAGATTCGAGAACAGCGTCCCCAGGCTGGAGATCACCGTATCCTGACTCTCCAATGTGGTCAATTGTGTCTTCCACGGCGTCTCGACGTTTTGCAGATTAGCCACGATCGAGGAGACCGTCGTACTTACATCGAAACCTTGACCGCTGGTTGGCGACCCATAGCTCAGTCCTACTGTGCCCATCGCATCCTCCGGGTTGATTCCGAGCAGCCGAAGAACCACCCGATGACAGGCTGGATGGGAAAAATCTCATGAATCCCGCTTTTCAATCGCCCACCCCCGCGCGCCGCAATGATCCCATCCAGACAAGCAGTTCATCGGCTCCGGGGGCGCGCGGCTTTAGTCTCCGGTCAACGGGCGAATCTGAAGATTCACCAATACCAGGCAAGCAGCCCGCCGGTGGCCGGAGCCCGTGGAACTCGAACGGCATCGCCATGCCTGGCTTCACGCGCGAGGGGAGGATAAGCTTCTTTCTTCAGCCGCGTCGCGGCGAAACAAGCCAAAGCTTTTCGCTCTCCTCTTCGAGACCGAAAGAAGTTGCATGGATCGTGCGCCTGACCCAGGTGAAATGAGACGAACGGCAGTCCCTTCATCGATGCCGCACTCTGCTCGACTTACCTCATCCGACAGGAATTCAATCGTATCCGCATCTTCTTTACGCTTTCTTCATGGGTTATTTACGTCATTTTTGCGTTACTACTATCAGTTCACAATGGTTGAACTGCTTCGGGAAGGGATCATTTCTTCTCCATGGCAATCCATGAGAAGGGCTTGCCCGTTTGGCGATGAACACCGGGCCTCGAGCCGATTGCGCCATGCAGCATCCACCTCCACTCTCCGGTTCCATACGTTTTGCGTTCTATGCGTTCTGTAGCAAACATCTTTTGGGAGGAACAGTGCCGATGAACATGAATTCGAATCGCATTCTGGAAACGATGGCAGGAGCTTTGATGGCCATCGCCATGGCGGCAGGCGCGCAAACACCGGCTCCGCCGGCAACCGCACCTGCGGCGGAAGCTACACCGGTTCCCGCTGCTGCCCCAGCCCCGCTTTCCACGTTCGTTCTCACGGGTCCACTGCAATGGCTGCCGCCGGCAACCTTCGATGCCGGACCGTTGGGCAAGCTGTCCGTCAACGGCATCTTGACCGGATTCTCGGTCTTCCAGAACAACCACGTGCCGGGAGACGACAGCGCGCAAGCCACTCTGAGCAACGGACAGATTTTCATTCAGAAGGCCGACGGAAAGTACCAGTGGTTCGTGCAGGCGGGCGTCTACACCATGCCGACGCTCGGCGTGCCGTTTCTCGACGCTCAAGATACCGTGAACAATTTCTACGGGCCTGTTCCGGTCGCTTACTTTAAGTTGCCGGTTGGAAAGACCACCCAGTTTCTTATCGGTTCTCTGCCTACGCTGATGGGTGCCGAGTCCACCTTTACGTACCAGAACTTCAACATCGAACGCGGCATCATTTGGAACCAGGAAAACGCCATCAATCGCGGCCTTCAGGTGAATCAAACCCTGGGTAAGTACCTGAGCGCCTCGCTCAGTTGGAATGACGGTTACTACTCCAACCGCTACTCGTGGCTCTCGGGCTCGGCGACCTTTACCAAGGGACCGCATACCCTGGTGTACGACGGGATGGGGAACCTCGGACAGACCGCCTTTGCCGGACTGCCCAACCATCCGGCTACGCCAATACAAAACAACGGCTATATGCACGCGGTGATCTACACGTACACCAAGGGCCCATGGATTATTTCTCCCTACTTCCAGTACGGCAACGTTCCGACCAACACGAAGCTGGGCTACGATGGCGCATCCGCAACCGGCGGCGCGCTCAACGTCAGCTACGCCTTCAAAAAGGGCTTCTCGCTTCCGGCGCGCGTGGAATATCTTACGAGTTCCGGGAATAAGAGCGACGCATTATCGCTTAATTTGCTGGGCGCTGGACCCGGCAGCTCCGGCACCACTTTCACCGTAACGCCAACCTACCAAAAAGGTGGCTTGTACGTTCGCAGCGATCTTGCATGGGTGCGCGCAACGGACTACACGCCGGGATACGTGTTTGGCAAGACGGGCACGGATGCTGACCAATTCAGGGGCGTCCTTGAATTCGGCTTCATCTTCGGCAACAATATCGGAAAATAGCCGAATCGAGGCGCTGACCGCGCGGTGCGACGATGTGCCGATTTCTCTAAGGTGCGGCAGACTGGGGCGATCAAGGCTCAGTCGATAGTCACCGCGGGGTTCGTTGCCTGCCTTGGCCGGAAACGCCAGTCCATTTCGACCGGCATCGCGAGCAATCGTGCATGGATTGCTCGCGATTCGATGACAACGAAGTTAGTGTAAATTGCTGCTTCATTGATCAGGTTTTTAACTAACCCCAGTTTCCTCATTTCATCCTTATTGTTTCGCTCATAACATTCAACTAACGCTACCAGCTTGGATAGAGCTGCGCGGTCCGGGTGGCCACAACGGAAGTCCCGGGGCCAGCCGCCGGGCGGAAACCTACGAATTCCATCCTTCAGGAGAATGCACATGGCAGATCAGAAAGCACCTCAGATGCAGGCCACCCTGGGACTTACCGGGCTGACCAGCAACGCAATGGCGCTCATCGCCCCGGGCGCGTTTCTTTGGCTCACCTTCTTCATCCAGGCCACCACGGGCACGGCCGGCCAGCCGTCCACGGCTCCCGCGATGTGGTCGGGGATCTTCGCCGCCCTATTGCTCTGCCTGGCCACCGCGGTCGCATACGCCGAGATTTCCAAGCTTTACCCCGGCACCGGCTCCAGCTACTACTACGCCGAGCAGGCGCTGCTCTCCAAGGAAAAGGCCTTCAAATACGCACGCCTGGCCAAGTTCATCGTAGGCTGGGGCTCTCACCTCTATTACTGGGTCTATCCCGGCGTGATGGTGGCTGTCACCGGCATCTTCGTGGGCTATGTAGTTGGCTTTCTCTACCCCAACTTCATCAGCGGGGGCAATCCAGGCCCCGTCTTCATGGCGCTGGTGGCAGTCGTCTTCTCCTTCTTCGTCGCCTGGATCGCGTCGAAGGGAGCTGGCGCCTCGACCGCCGTCAACATCGCCATCAATGTGATTCAGATCTCCGCGCTGATCGTTTTCAGCGTTCTGGCGCTCGGCTACCGCGTCAACCATCCCACGGGTTCAGCCGGCTTCCAGTATGACTCGCAGACGCTCTCGACTTTTACTTACCAGTTTGCCACGGCCAAGGACGGCTCGACGATGCGCGACGCCAGCGGCAATCCCCTGCCGCTGCTCGACTCGGCCGGCAAGCCGGTTCCCTACGTCATCACCTATCCCGCCAAGGACTCCACCGGCAACATGCTTACCCACACCTCGGCCACATCGGTGGTGGCGCCGCATAACCTCAACTGGATGTTCATTCAGGCTACCGTCGCCATCCTGATCCTGGTCGGCTTCGAATCGGTCACCTCGATGGGAGGCGAGGCCAAAAACCCCACCAAACATATTCCCATCGCCGTCATTGCCTCGCTGTTGATACAAGGCCTGGTTTGTTACCTGATCGAGTATTTCGCGGCAAACTACTTTCTCAACTCCGGCTACACGATGCAGAGCGCGGCCAATTCAGCGGCTCCGATCGGCGATATGATGATCATCGTCGGCGATGCATTGCTCGGCCAGGGGCATGGTAAGTACTTCATGCTGGCCGAGGCCATCACCGTCTTCCTGGCGCTGATCGGCACCACGCTGAGCTGCATGAACACCGGCGCCCGCGTCACCTACGCCATGGGCAAGGACGATGAGGCTCCGGAGCACTTCGGCATCCTGCACGCGAAGTCTCTCTCTCCGCGGAGCGCCATCTGGACGCTGGCGGTCATCTCGGCGGTGATCGGCGTGATCGCTGTCTCACTGGCCTTCGGCGACGCCGGCGCGCCCACCGATGCGGCCATTGCAGCCCTGCCGCACGGCATCTTCTCGAGCTTCGGCTATCCCTCGCATAACACGCTGGCGGCTTTGCCTAACTCGCTGCTGGCCATTACCCTGACTTCTAACTTTGGAACCTTCATTCTCTACGCGCTCAGTTGCTTCCTGTGCATTGTGGCCTACCACAAGCGCCCCGACTACAACGTGGTCCTGCATCTGCTCATTCCCGGCTTCGGCCTGATCGCAAACATCGTGCTGATGGCGTATTACCTGATCAGTCCGATCTTCGGCCTGGGCACCTTCAAGGAACCTCTGCTGGCGCTGGGCATCTCGGCAGTCTGGGGCATCTACGGCGCCGTTTACTTCCTTCGTTCGTCGAAGACCAAGGGCAAGGCAATTCTGCTCGAATCCAGAACGGCTCTTTAATTGTCCACTCCATTCCATCAAGCGGCCGGCGCCCATCTGCTGCTTGATGGAATGGCAACCAACAACAACAACAACAACGGGAATTTCTGAGGAGGTCGTATGTTTGTCAGCCGCGAAGACTACCCAACGATCGAGGCCGCCTTGGAGGATTATCCCGGCGGGGATCTAATCAAGGAAGATTTGGAGTATGCGGGGCATCCGCTCAGCCAGGAGGAACAGCCCGCATTGCTCTATGTGGCGCCCGCGCTCCCGTACATCGTGACGCTTGAGGATGGCTGGCTGCTGTTTTTCAACCACTTCGATCTATTCGATTTCTATACGAACCGCGTGCAGACTGAGAGAAGGCTCCGGGCGAACGCATTGAGGATGAAGTTGTCAGAAAGAATTGTCTCCGGAGATCCTGAGTTTGTGGAGTACATGGCAGAGATGGCGTCGATGTACGATGAGTCGAGACGCGGGACTGAGAAGGCAGCGTGAATCGAGAGGGTGACTGGTGGTACCCAACAGCAGCAAGATCAGGTGAAGAATCTGTTTGCTGAACTGGATGAAACCAACAAGCTGCAAGCCTGGATGAAGGTGTATCTCGCGTTCATCGGCACCGCCATGGGACTGCTTTCTTGCTCGATGGATGAAGAGAAAATCTACGTTTTGCAGGCATCCAAAAGACAGGATTTTCGGTTTCATCGCGCTACTCATACCTTCCGCAACCTTTGGGCGACGTCTCTGCTCGGTTGCTCGCCGGGAGGCGAGCAACAAAGACGCCGCCCGGTGGCGGTTCAAAGACAAATGATTCACAATACCTCTCGAAGGTGTTTTCAGCAGATTCCCTGAGAAGATTCCCAAGGCGGCAGCACTCATGCTGGATGTTCAGTTCGGCCAGGCAAGCGATTTCGGCAAGGTTCGCACCAACAATGAAGACGCGACGGGATTCTTCATTCCCGCTTCACGCCGCCAGTCGCGCTCCCACGGCTATCTGTTCGCCCTGGCCGACGGAGTCGGGGGGATGGACCTGGGCGAGATTGCATCGGCCACCGCGGTTAAAGTCCTCGCCGAGGAGTTTGCCAAGGCACAACCCGGCGCCCCGCTCGTCAGCCTTCTGCCACGGCTTGTTCAGCAGGCCAATGAAGCGGTTCACGATTGCACCCTGGCTCCCGAATACCAGGGAAAGAGGATGGCAACCACCCTGGTGGCCTGCGCGCTGCGCCACGATCGGGCCGTTGTCTCGCACGTGGGCGACTCACGCTGTTACCTGGTTCGCGGCGGAGTGGCGAAGCAAATCACCCAGGACCATACCTGGGTCAATGAGCAGAGAAAGCTGGGTCTGATCTCGGCCAGCGAGATGGCTCAGTCGGAATCGCGGCACGTGATCCTGCGCTCGCTGGGGCCGGAGATGTTCGTCTCCCCGGACACGACCGCGCTCACCCTGCTGGCCGGCGACGTGCTGGTTCTTTGCTGCGACGGCGTTCATGACGAGATGAGCGAAACGGAACTGGCCGCAATCGTCTCGCAGAACAAGAATATCGAGGAGATTGCCCGCGAACTGGTGGCTCGCGCTGTCGAGATTGACGGCGGCGACAACACCACCGCGCAGGTCATCCGCGTCCGCTCGGTGGAGCGGGTGGGCATGTACCGCGGACGGCCTTACCGGCTGCCCGCCTGAGCGCTTCCGATGAAACTTTGAAAAGCCTTACGCAACCCTTACTGTTTTCCTGCCGTTTCCCGGTAAAGTAAGATCAGTTAATTCAACGGAGCTGACCTACAATGGGTTTTCACGACAGTCCGGAAGCCGGTTCGACGATCGATTCCTACCGCATCGAAGCCTCGGTTGCGCGCAGCGGCATGGCCTCCATCTACCGCGCTATCGACACGCGCAATAACCGCCAGGTCGCCCTCAAGATTCCCCACCCCGACATGGAAGCCGATCCGATCCTCTTCGATCGCTTTCAAAGAGAGGCCGGAATCGGCGAAAAGCTCGATCATCCATCGGTGATGCGCGTCTTCGGCGGCGAGGAACGTTCCCGCATCTACATGGTGATGGAATGGTGCCAAGGACGGCTGCTGCGCCAGATTCTGGACGAAGGCCCGCTCCCGCACGACCGCGCCATCCGCATCGCCATCCAGGTTTTGAATGGCCTGGACTACATTCACGCCAACGGCGTCGTCCATCGCGACCTGAAGCCGGAAAACATCATGGTCGACGACGACGACAACATCAAGCTGATTGATTTTGGCATCGCCGGCGACTCGGCAGCACGGCGGCTGACTTACGCCAACTTCACCGCCGGTCTGGGCACGCCGAATTACATCTCGCCGGAGCAGGTAAAGGGCAGGCGCGGCGATGGCCGCGCCGACATTTACTCGATGGGAGTCATCCTCTACGAGATGCTCTCCGGAAAGCTGCCATTTTCCGGCCCCTCGCCCCTGGCCGCGATGAATGACCGCCTGCTGAACCATCCCACCCCCCCGCGCGTGGCCGACCCTTCCATCTCTCCGGAGTTGCAGGAGGTCTTGTATCGCGCTCTTGAAAGGGATCCCAAAAACCGCTACGCCAAGGCGCGCGATTTTGTCTCAGACCTGGAGCACCTGGATCAGGTCGGGGTGGAGGACCGGGAGGAGTTGCGGGACTGGCAAAAGCGCAAATCGCAGCTCTCGCGCAAGATTCTTTATTACACCGCGCTGGCGCTCATCCCGGTGGTCATTCTCTTGCTGATGGTTCTGGTGGCCCATCGCCACTGAGGGCGGAGTTTTCGCCCCGCACCCGGCCGCCTCTCAGCCCCGCCTGCCGAGCTCGAGTTCCACGACACGCTGCATCTCCGCCTCGGGAGCCGGCTTCCCGGTCCAGATTTCGAACTGGCGCGCGCCCTGCTGCACGAACATTTCCAGGCCGTTGATGACCGGAATGCCGCGCTCTCTGGCCAGCTTGAGCAGAGGCGTCTCCAGCGGGTTGTAGACCATGTCGAAGACCAGCCCGGCGTTCAGTTCGTTCTCCTCGATGGGCAGCGGCTGCCTGGCTCCCGCCATTCCGCATGGGGTTGAATTGATGAGCACGTCGAATCTGCTCTTGGCGAACTGTTCGTGCCGGAGCGCCCTGGCTTTGGCCTCCTTGGCAAGTTTCACGGCATTTTCATGGGTGCGATTGACCACGAAGACCTCCGCACCCTGGGCGACAAGTCCGAAGACGGCGGCCCGAGCCGCGCCGCCCGCGCCCAGAACGGCGATGCGCGCGCCCTTGAGCGCCAGACGCTTTTCAAGCGGGCGGATCACCCCGGCCACATCCGTGTTGAAACCGTAGAGCTTGCCGTCGGCCCCGGTGCGCAGCGTGTTGCAGGAGCCGATGCGGGCTGTCAGCGGGTCCGAGTTCGCCAGATGGGGCACAACCTCGCGTTTCAGCGGCATGGTCACGGCCGCGCCGGCCAGCGGCAGTTCGCGCGCCAGGGTCAGCAGATCGGCGAGCTCACCGGTCTTGAGCGGCAGCAGCACGGCGTTCACGCCCTCGCGGCGGAAGGCCGTGTTCTGCATCAGCGGCGAAAGCGAGTGTGCGACCGGATTGCCGGCCACCCCGAAGATGCGCGTCGCCTGGTCCAGTTGGTCCACGCGGTAAAGGTCGCGCAGGGTGCGCACGGTCACCTGCCCCGGCGCCGTCGCCAGGGCGGAATCCGCTTCCAGCCCCTCAGAGGGCGAGGCGAAGGTAAACGCCGCCCCGGCGCGCAGGCCCAGCACGCGGCTCACCAGCCCCTCTTCGCCCATGGCGATGCCCACCACCTCGGACGAAAGCGAGCGCTCCGCGATCAGCTTGAGAACCGCCAGGTTGTCGGCCAGCGAGCAGGCGGTCGAAACCACTTTGACAAAATCCGGATGGAAAACTTCAATGCGCCGCGCCGCCTGCTCCAGATCTCTGGTGCGGGAAAAGTCGTGAAAGCTGATCAAGAGCGCCGTACCCGCGGCCCGCAGCGCGGCGCGCAGCGTATCCCATTGCCTGGGCGCGGCCTCCTCGGCCGACTCGACCTCCAGATCGACAATCTGGCAACCGGCCTGGGCGGCTTGAATCAGCAGATCCAGCTCCGCCTTCAAAGCC
>Ga0255349_1000372_pt1 | contig 20564 bp, 18 predicted proteins | sample CBST25v15metaG_FD_189947 | JGI IMG/M metagenome (GOLD analysis project Ga0255349, IMG submission 189947) | Peat soil microbial communities from Stordalen Mire, Sweden - C.B.S.T-25.v15 | ecosystem: Environmental > Terrestrial > Soil > Wetlands > Peat | place: Sweden: Norrbotten County, Stordalen...
GAAATTCGCTGGCTCGGCCCGCCACCGCGTTCCCCAGAAGAGGTTAATGCGATTGATCAGCACTGTCGCCTTGTTCAGTCCGATGTCGGAGACTGAAAAAGGTTGGCGCACACAGTTCGTCTCAGAGACGGCATCAGCGTCCATCATGACCACTTCCAGCCCCGATGATCGCCCCCAGACCCGCATCGCCTGGTCGAGATACGGCAGGCCCATGACAATGGCGCTGCCAGTTCCGCCCGCACCGACTACCAGAACGCGCACCAACTTCTGGCCCAACAAATCGCTTGGAAGCGTGTGCTCAAGGCGCATATCAGTTCCTCTCTCCGCCCACAAACTGCGCGAGCGTCTGAGGCAAAGCGATGAGTGTCTCGAGTGGAAAACGACTGCGCTTTCCGGCAAGGCCGGTCCACAGCCCATCGAATCCGCCGTCGTGGCGCGTCAGACGACCAACATTGGCGTGCGTGAAGGCGCTCTCGTAGAAACCGCGCTCCCAGGCTGGAATGGCAGCCACAGAGGCGCTGTCCGGGCGCCGCATCGTGCCTGTGCAGACGCGCCCGACGTCCGAGAGATTCCAGAAGGGGGCGACGGCAAGTCTTGATGAGCAATCTGGCCGCTTATTCTCTGTGAGCGCCCGAATAACAAGTTCTCCATTCGAGACCTTCCACACCAAAGGAGGCTGAGGGAAGATGCGGCCGTTCAGCTCAGCCGCCTTGCCTTCGGAGTTCTCATAGAACATCTGCCGACGTTTTGCCGGAGTCCACCAGACGATCATGCGATCAGCCTTGGCAAGAATGTTCGCTGGCAGCACCTCGGCCTGCACGCTGCCGCTGAGGGAGCGCATCAGTGACTCGATGAATGCCACAGTAAGCGGCTGTGCCGGGCCGAGAGTGGGTGGCGCATCCTTGCGGGCAGTCAAGTCGTGGCGGGTGATGAAACTGCTCTGCCGGTCGCGATAAATCAGCAACGCCTCTTGCAACTCAAAGCGATGGTTCTCCCCGATTGACAGATGTACCTGCATGGCTCTTCTCCCACTCCTGAATCACTTCGACCAATTGGAAGAGTTCGTAGTTAAGTGCAACGAAGCGATCCACTACTCGCATCGCGTGCCGGACTTCATCCGGCTTGCGCGGCGAAAAGACGGCACACAGGGTCGGCTCGGCACTCCCTTCCATCATGTACTGACCCTCTTCGTCGAAGCAGGCGGTAATTGCGTCGTGCTCTTTGAAAGCGATAAGCAAAGATGGCAAGGGAGGATCGTCGTAATAACCAAGCTCAAGGATGTCCCGCGACTGCTTGAGTGGAACCCGCGACAGGCACTGTATGCGCCGCAATCGCTCAAACCAGGAACTGAATCTGCCATTGCGAAACCTACGCAAGAGATCGCGGTCGTGTGCTTTCCAATCAGGGCATTCGCGCTTCAGCGTTTTCTGGATGCACTCCGGCAATGCCATTTCGACCTCGGGGAACTCATACTGGCTGCGGTTCTCTTCATCGTCCTCCGCAGCATAATCGCGCATCCGCTCTTCGTACATGAGGGCATCGTCGTGGTTGTAGATCCGCATCACACGATAAAGTGCCAAGGTCAGCACCCAATAGAATGCAGCACCCAGCCCCTCCGCTTCCGCCTCCAGTGCATCGAGCGCCGGTCCGATCTTGAAATAGCCTGATCCACCACACTCGACGGTCACAACCAGTTGCCCACTCTCGAGCTCCGCATCGCTTCCCGCACGGCCGAGTTGATCGCTCACTTCGAGGTGATACTCGACGTTGCGTTGAACCAGATCGCCGCGCTCCGCGCCAATGCCATTCATCATGGCGTGCTGGGCAAATGCAAGCGCATTGCCGCCAGATTTCTTCCAGGTCTCCGCAGTTCCAAGCCCCTCGCGCACAAGGGCGGCGCATAGTTCATAGACCAGTTCAGCGTTCACCTCGTGGCTATACTCGGCGCGAACATCGGCGAGCGTCGGCAATGCCTGGCCAAAGGCTGGAGCGAGCGTCGCTACCCCAGAGGTGGAAGCAACTCCGGTGGGGTTGGAAGCCGGTAGCTCCCCGGAGCCACATAATGCCGGATTGCCTCTGCGACGGCTTGTGCGAGATCGCGGGATTCTCTGCATTGGAGATGCCTCGCCAGAATGAGATTGGCTTCCGGAGGCGGCTCTGCGGCCTTCTTGAGGAGCAACTCCACCAGTTCTTCTTTCGACATTGTGGAGGCGGGCACGGCTCACCCCTTTGATCCGATGGCGCGGCTGAAGGTGTAGCGAAGGATGCCTCCGGTATCCTCCGGCCCAGCCAGTGATGCGGTGGCAATTTCGGGGTAGGACGGCGTCAGCAATTCTCTCACTTGTTCGACGGTCAAGTTGGGTGCGGGATCGGGGATGCGGGTTCCGTTGTAGAAGAACTCGCGATGCAGGGCTTCCACTTTCAGGCTGCTCATGAATCAAAATGTAGGTTGACGCAATTGATGACATTCTTGACACAATTCGTGACATAGACTGCCAACAGTGCTGACCTATTCCTTTCGTTGGGATGGGTGTTTCTTACTTTCGAGGTCTTGATCGGTGCGCTCTTCTAAACAGCGCGTAAAGTGTCACCTCTTCCAAGTCTTCTTTGTCTAGCCCGCGTGTGGCAGTGAGCAAGGCGCTGATCTGTGAAGAGGGATGGATGTCAGGGAAAAACGCTGCAATAGGCACCTGAAAGAACTTAGCCAGTTTGTCCAGGTCTGAGATCGAGGGTTTATAGATCGCGGTTTCCCAGCGGGAAATCGTATTGGCCGTGGTTTCTATCGCCTCCGCAAGTTCTTCCTGACTGATGCCGGCGCCTCCCCAACTTGTCCTTAGTTCTCGAATCCGGTCTCCAATCCAATTGTAGATATTTCGTGCTTGCGCAGGCATGGCTGTCAGTCCTTTTCTGTTGACATTCCTTTTGATGCATGTTGTACTTCCTTTGATAGGATATGTCAATCCTATTATAGGATGACCTGACGGGAAGGACAGAGTACGACTTTTGCTTTGCTGCATGGAGGGCAAAATGCACAGACATAGCGGCCTAGAATTTCGACGCAGCCAAATCACCATTTGTTCATCTCACGAAGTCACTGAGTCGATCGACTTCCGTCACCTTAAGCGAGCGCGTGAGCCCGTAAGCCGATCGAAGTCGGGTGTACAAGGGAAGGTGGCCGACGTTTTCAGCGGCCGATCACGCCACGCCGAATCGCAGAATGAACTCCGAGGATTTCAGGTACTACTGGCGACCGGCCGGACCAGTGACTGGCAAGAGCAGCCTTTCCACTTGCATTATCACAACGACGGGGCAAAGCATCGTTATACGCCAGACATTCTGGTGGCTTGGGGTTCGCACCGCGAGGTTGTCGAAGTCAAAGACGATACGGAAGCGGATTTGCCCGCGAATCAGGAGCGGTTTGCGCTAATACGCGAACTCCTCGCTGAGCATGGCTATTACTTCCGAGTGTGGCGAAGATCTGAGATTTCTGCTGAGCCCCGTCTCTCTAACGTTGGGCTGATATTGCGCTACAGATGCGCTGATGTCACACCCGTTGAGCGGGAAAACATCCGGCGAGCATTTGCTGCCGATTCCAAGTTGCGTCTGCGAATTGTCTCCGAGGTTCAGGGCATAACCATTCAAAGCGTGCTGCGGATGGTTCTGGATGGCACGTTACACATTAACTGGTGGGAATCGTTCACGCCAAGCTCAGACATAAGCAGCACACCCATTGGTCCGCAGATATGGCCTTTTCCTCCACACGGCGCGCAGCCATCGAACTGCGCGGGGAGCATGGATGCCGCGATTCGCATTTAGAGCTGGACAGTCTTTGAGGATTGGGCCGAACGAGTTCCTGATCCTGCGCCGGTTGCCGGAGGCTAAGTGGCAACTCCAAAATACTGCCACAGGCGAATGGTGCACATTCACGGAATGTGATCTGCTCGATCTGTTCGCCGCAGCCAAACTGTCTTTTGTTCCTGAGGTGGATACTGCATGTTCCGCGACCTGCAAGCTGGCCGAGAGGCTGAAGCGCGACATTTCAACCTATCCGCCAGAACTGATTGCGCTGGCGCAAGTTCGCATGCAATATGCGAAAGAGATCGATAGGCTCCAGCCGATCGCCATCACCCAAAGAACCATTGAGCCCCTCATCCGCTCGGTATCGGAGCGAATTGATGACAAGAAGCCTCCTGGCTGGCGTACTGTCTGCCGAGACTATCGCAAATGGCTGACGGCAGGTCGCGATATACGCGCGATTGTCTTCCAGCATGCCAACCGTGGCAACCGGATCCCGAGAATGTCTCCGGAGGTCAAAGGCATCATCGACGAGGTAGTCGCGGATCTATACATGACGGAAGAACGCAAGCGCGTTCCCGAAGTACATCTGGAGATTCTACGTCGCATCGACGATGAGAATAAGTTCCGCCCATCAGACAGCAAGCTGCTGTTACCATCCCAAAGAACGGTCTACCGCGAGGTAGCGCTCAGGACGCCATATGAGCTGACGCTGGCGCGTTACGGGAAACGGCGTGCAGAAATGGAGTTCCGCGTATCGATAGCTGGCCCCAATACATCACGCGCACTCCAGCGTGTCTCAATGGACCACACACCCGCCGACATGATCGTCGTGGACGATGACAGTATGCTGCCGTTGGGGAGACCGACAATTACGACCGCCCTTGATGAATACACCCGATGTCCAATGGGTTTCTATGCCGGATTCGAGCCACCGAGTTACCTGGCCGTGATGCGTTGTCTGAAGCATGCCATTCTGCCCAAGACCTACGTGTCGCGAGACTTCCCTTTGATCAAGAATCGTTGGGAGTGCTACGGTCTTCCGGAGCTTGTGGTGGTCGACAATCCACCGGAGTTCCATTCAACGCATTTTGAACATGCCTGCCTTCAGATCGGCGCGGACATTCAGTATGCAAAGGTTCTCGTGCCGTGGTACAAGGGGAAGCTCGAACGGTTTCAAGGAACCATGAATCGCGATCTCATGCATGGCGAGCCCGGAACAACATTCAGTGGCATTCTGGAACGCGACGATTACGATCCTACCAAACATGCTGTCGTTCTGCTCAGCACCTTTCGCGAGATCCTCCACAAATGGATCATCGACGTGTACCTGCAAACACCGCACCGGGGCATTCAGGAGCTACCGGCGGCGAGGTGGCGCGCTGAAACCTGTGCCCTGCCTCCGCCGCTGCCGCCAAGTGCCGCTGCATTAGATACTGTCCTCGGCATGAGGGCGCAGAGGGTTGTCTTTCATTACGGGGTAGAACTTGAAGGGTTGAAATACAACAGTTTTGAACTGGGCAAATTGCGGCGGAGCGTGGGAACCAACTTCAAGGCCGAGCTGACGTTCGATCCAAGTGATCTGGGATATATCAATGTCCTGGACCCTCACGAAGGAAACTACATTCAGGTTCCGGCACTGAATGAGACTTATGCCAACCGGCTGACGCTATGGCAGCACAAAGTCATCCGCCGTTATGCCCAGGAGCGGCTCAATGCCCGGACGGACCTCTTGGCCTTGGCGCAGGCAAAGGCTGAGATTCGCGCACTTGTCGACCGGGACTTTCATCGAAAATCGACTCGTGGCCGCAAACGCCATGCACGTTTCCTATCAGAACCCACGACTAATCATTTCGCAATGGCGGCTCTGGAGAATCCAACTACTACATTTGCGACGCAAAAACAAGATTCCATATTTGTGGAAACCCCAGGTGCGGTCAGGCCGAACTTGTTTCAGGACGACGAAATTCTCCCAGTGTACGAAGCAGATTTCGACCTGCCGCATTTGCCCCTTGCTGCCGCAGGTTCGGGAAGAGACGCCTTCGTCATGGAGGAAGTTTGAGATGATGGACTGCTCCGAGCGGATACTTGTGAAGTACCCATTGTTTACGACCGCGGTTCGGCGTATCCAAGAATGCTTCGACAGCTATGGCACAACCGCGGAACCAGCGTGCTGCCCAATTATCGGCGAAAGTGGCAGCGGCAAGACGACCATCATATCGTATTTTGCGAACCTGCATCCCCGAGTGGATCACACGTGGGGCGTTGAGCAGCCGGTGTTGCTTGCCAAAATTCCTGCCCGCCCTACGGTAAAGAGCCTCGCCGAAACCCTTTTGTACAAGCTTGGCGACCCGCTCTGGTCGCGGGGAAACACGGTCAGCAAGAGCATCCGCTTGCGTGAATTGCTCAAACAATGTCGAGTGCGGTTGCTGGCCTTGGATGAGTTTCAACACTTTGTCGATGTTCGCCAGGCAAATATCCCGAATGACGTTGCCGACTGGCTTAAGGAACAGGTCGAGGAAGCAAAACTGGCCATCGTCGTGTTGGGGCTGGAGCGCTGTCTGGAAGTGCTTAGGCAGAATGAACAACTGCGTCGCCGATTCGGGGCCAACGTCCGAGTTGGCGCGTTCCGATGGGACAACAAGGAAGAACGTACGGTTTATAGGGCTTTTCTTCGCGCCGTCCAGGAACAGCTTTCTGAGTTCACTATGCCGGTGCTCTCCGACGTTGAGATGGCATTCCGCATGCATTACGGTTCTTTTGGCCTGATTGGCTACACCATGAAGCTCCTTCGCGGTGCCGCCCGAATTGCGAGTTTTCAGCCGGGACGGATCATCACACTTGAGACGCTCGCACAATCGTATGCCGTAAACGTTTGGGCGGAGCGGCTTGACGATCCCAATCCGTTCCTGGAGAACTTCGATCCAGACAAGGCGCCTCCAGTGAAAATGCCCGCTAGAACATCGACGGACATTCCACATATACACGGCAGACGAACAGTCACTCGGGTCGAGCTGCACGCATGATGAAAATGACCACTGCAGATTCGCATAATCCTTCTTGTCGGAAACGTGTACCGAGGCAGCTACTCTTTCGCGTCGATCCAGTGACCTTTGAAAGTCCAATTGGCTATTTGTGCCGCGTCGCCCATGCTCATGGTTATGATGGCCCGCGATGGTTGGCCGATCTGGCAGGAATTCCGTCCGGCGGATTTGAACTGGAGGATCGTTGTAAACAACTAGCCTACACTCTCCGCCTTCAGGCAACCGAATGGCGTCGCATGTGCTACATGCCGGCTAAGGGGCAAAGGGAACGTCGGGCTTTTCTGGGCCAGATCATCGGAACCCATCAGCTGAACTATACCCGTCCTCGAGTCTGTCCCTGTTGTCTTCGCAACCGTTCCATGTGGTGGGCTGTTTGGGATCTGAAACTGGTGTCAGCCTGCCCCATCCATCGTTGTCTACTGGTTGATCTGTGCCCGTCTTGTGGCCGGAAGCTCACTTGGCACCGGCGGGCGGTGCACGAATGCCGATGTGGTCAGGACTTGCGCGAAGTGAAACCTGAAGGAGCGGACAACCGCTTAGTGATGATCAATGCAGCAATTTGGAGTGCCGCAGGATTCCACCAAGATGCCTGTGATCCCGAAGCGAAACGTGTCAATTTTCTGCCGGCTGGGATGAGCTTGCAACTGGATGCCATGTTACGCTTGATTCGCTTTCTTGGATCCGTTCACGAAGACGGGCGAATCCGTCGTAAGCAGATCCGTCCTTTTGCCGACCTTGACATCGCTGCCAAGATGGGGATCGGCGCAGCAACAATGTTGATGGACTGGCCCCGACCGTTCAAAGATACACTGCGCCGGATGGCGAATGAGCCGAATCACGGTCCTCCCGCTCTAAACTTTCACAAAGTTTTCGGCAACTTCTATCGTCATCTATTCAATGTTCTGCCGCGCAAAGAGTTCGGGTTTCTTCACGATGCGTTCGAGACTTTCGTAGCCGAGGACTGGAATGGCCTGGTGCGCGGTCAGCATCGTTGGTTCTCGAGCGCTCTTAGAACGAGCACGAAATGGATCACTGCGAGTGAAGGACAGAAGGTTTATGGCGCCTCGAAAAAACTAATCAAGAATCTCGTGCGCCGGCACCAGATCAAAGGAATCTTCGTCAATACCGGGCTGCACCGCACCGAATGCTGGATTTGGAGGGAATCGCTCCGAGACTGGGTCGCAAAGCGCGAAGGCGAGAGAGCATCCTATATGTCAGGGCCTGAGTTGAAGGGCCTTCTGGGATTGAAGCACGAAACACTGATGAAGATTGTCCAAGCCGGACTTATCCGATATTCCAAGGGCGTCGACAAATCCTTCCCCAACAGTTTTTCGTTCCGGCGCGAAGACGTCACGAGAATCGCGAATGCTTTCGACAAATCGAAATCCCAAACGTGTACCGATGTCACCCCCGGATCGGTCATAGCGTTAGGCCAAGCCCTCAAGAATTATCTGGGACGGGACATCGGGCTTCCTTCCGTTATCGGCGCTGTCATTGAAGGCAAGCTTTCGCAGGTGGGATACACAAGCGCGTTCCGGGGAATCATGGGCTATCTGTTTCGCTCCGACGATCTGCGTCAGTATAGGCCATCACACATGGACGCCACACACGGTGGATTTGTTTCGTTCCGAGAGGCGGCCACTCTCCTGACAACGAGAACGGAAGTCATTCGCGCTCTCGTGAAGCAGGGTCTTCTGACCAGCCCCAATGAATACCGCAATGGCTTCGCAAAACTCATTCCAAGCAGCAACATTGAGCGCTTTGCGGCACATTACATCGATGCTTCGATCCTCGCCAAACTCCATGGCATCACGAAACATCGATTTCGCTGCCAGCTTCGCAATATGAAGCTCCCGGCACTCGAAGTTCCCATTCCTGGAAAAGGACACAAGTTGTTCGTCTCCAGAGAATCACTCGTTCCGCAATGCTTGCATGGGATCTAACCGCGAAGCTCGCCACGCCGGGACCAGGCAGGCCAGCGAGGCCACCGCAAGCAAGGTCGCAGCCACTGTCGCAAAGATTGCCGGATCAAGCGGCCTGGTTCCATAGAGCATGGACTGGATCAGACGAACCGCTCCGACGCTGGCCGCAAGACCAAACACAAGTCCAAAGAGTGCAGGCCGCAGACCATCGCTCAACATCAGGCGCAGAACCTGATCTCGCTTTGCTCCCAGCGCCATCCGGACGCCAATCTCCTGGGTACGCTGCGCGATGATGTACGACAGAACACCGAATATGCCCGTCGCAGCCAACAGCAGTGAAATTACTGCGAAGCCCAGGAGCAGGGTAGCGTTAAAGCTCGCATCGAACGTAACCCTCCCCAGCAGCTGATCCATGGTGAGCACGTTGTACACTGGCAGGTCGCGGTCCAACTCCTGCACAGCACGCTGCACGGGTAGGGCAAGCTGTTCCACGTCGCGGCCGGATCGGATCACAAGCATCCCGCTGTTCTGCGTTCCAGCAAATATCGGATAATACTGGATCGGCTTTGGATCCTGGTAGAGTTCGGAGCGAGTATCGCCCACGATGCCGACAATCTCCCAGTTTTTGTTTTCATAGCGGAGATGCTTTCCGATGGGATCCTCGTCGCGAAAATACTGCCGCGCAAATGCGGCGTTGATGATGGTCTCGTTAGCGGTCTCCAACCGCTGCCCCGTGTCAAACAGATGCCCACGCAACAGCGGAATCCCCATCGTTTGGAAATAACCTGACTCGGCGTCGAAATTGATTGCATATTGTGTCATGCCTTTCGGCAGCGGAGGATGCTCGACGATGGTAAAGCCATCGTCTCCTGGGTAGCCGCTTCCGGGAACGGTACGGCCCAGGCCCGCGGCCTCCACGCCCGGTAAAGCGCGCACCCGTTCCAGCAGCTCTGCAAAAAAGTTCACGCGCCGGGCAGCATCGTTGTAGCTTCCGCCAAAGAGATTGATGCGCATCGTTAGCACGTTCTTCGTTGTGCAGCCCAGGTCGCTATAGCGCAACTGCAGATAGCTCTTCATCAGCAGTCCTGCCGCGACCAGCAGCACCACCGTCAATCCCACTTCGGCAGCCAGCAGCGATCTGCGCAGCCGCGCGCGCCCCCGTCCCGCGCTCACCATGCGCGACGTGTCCTGCAACGCCGTTGATAGTTGGTTGCCCATGGCGCTGGCCGAAGCAAATAGTCCCGCGAACAGCGCGCACAGTATCACCAGCGTCACGGTGAACGCTGCAACCACTCCGTCGATTCGGATCGACTCAAAACGACCGAAGTTCTGAAAGGTTAAGTGCCCGAGCCATTGCACCAGCCCGTAGGCCATTGCCAGGCCCGCCATGCCGCCTGTGGCCGTTAGCAGCAAACTCTCCATCAACTGCTCGCGCAGCAGCCGCAGGCGCCCGCCGCCTAGCGCCGTCCTGATCGCCAACTCCTTGCGCCTGGCCGCTGCGCGGGCCACCAGCAGATTCGCGACATTCAAGCATGCGATCAGCAGCACGCAGCCCGACGCAGCCAACAGCGCGTACAGTCGCCGCTTCAGGTCGCCCACCATGTCGTTCAGCAACGGCTGCGTGTTGGCAGCTTTGCTCACAAAAGGATTGTTGAGATTTGCATCGTGCACTTGGCGTGTAATCACGGAGAGATCGGCGCGCGCCTGCTCCTCTGCCACTCCGGGCTTCAGCCGCCCGATGATTTCAAATTGGTGGTTGCCCACTGCCGTCATATAGGCAGCTGGAAAATAGTTGTAGATTGGCGTCCATAGTTGCGCCGTGGAGTCGGGAAATGCAAACCATTGCGGCATTACGCCGATCACCCTATAGGGCAGTCTGTTCAGCCGGATCGTCCGGCCCATGATCGCCGGATCACCGCCGAAGCGCCGCTTCCAGAGACTCCAACTCAGCAGTACCACTCGGTTACCCCCAGGCTCATCCTCACCGGCCGTAAAGTTGCGCCCCAGTGCCGGCTGCACGCCCAGTGTCGGCAGCAGGTTTGCCGTGCAGGCCGCGCCAAACAGCATCTCCGGCAGTTCGCCGCCCTCGGTCGAAAGGTTGAACTGTGCCTCGCCCAGCATCGCTAGGTTGGCAAAGCTGCGGTTCTGCTTCGCCCACTCCTTATACATACCCGGCGCGACGCTGTTCATCGGAAACTGATCGTTCGAATTCTCGTAAATCGTGATCAGTCGGTCAGGGTCCTCGAACGGCAGTGGCTTCAGTAGTACGCTCCAGACCACCGTGAACAGTGCAACAGTCGCCCCGATCCCCAGCGCCATCACCAGAATCGCCGTTGCGGTAAATCCCGGCGTCCGCATCAGGGTCCGGATGGCGTACTTGAGGTCTCGCCACGCGCTTTCCACCGCCGCAATGCTGTTTTGTTGCCAAAGCCGTTCCCGCACTCGCTGCGGATTCCCAAACTTAATCCGCGCCCGACGTTTTGCTTCGTCTTCAGACATTCCGTGCAATTTGTTCTCGGCCATTTCTTCAGCAATATAGCTTTCGATCTCGTCGATCAGATCTGCATCGGCCCGCTTGCGGCTAAAGAACCTGCGCCAGCTCATTGTCCGCCCTCACTCTCGGCGAATTCTTCGCCCATTACCAAGCCAATCGCGCGTGTCATCTGCCGCCATCGGCTGGTCTCACGTACAAGCTGTTTTCTGCCCGCCGCTGTCATCCGGTAAAACTTCGCTTTGCGGTTGTTCTCGCTCGCTCCCCAGTAAGAAGATACCCATCCGCGATCCTCGAGCCGATGCAGAGCGGGGTAAAGTGATCCTTGCTCAACTTCCAGAACGTCTTCTGAAGTGCGCTCGATCACTTTAGCGATGGTGTGTCCGTGTGCATCCCCTGTGACCAGGGTTCGCAGGATCATCATGTCGAGCGTGCCTTTCAGCATCTCCGCGTCGGGCTGATCCTTCTTTATCATTGCCGGCCCCTCCACTCGAATTCCTATGGGAAAGAATATAGTACACCACTCGGACTTCTATGGGAAGTGCGACCGCACGACGCAGCTGGGACATCAAAAAAATAGGGATATGTCACTAATTGGGTCACGGCGGTAGGGTTATGACAGCAATTGCGTCAAAGAACTCCGCGAATTCTGTCACGAGATGCGGCTAACTCCAAGTGAATCAGTGCGGGCCTATGTCGCAAATTGCGTCAACCTACACAAAATCTCCTTGGTGGATTTGGGTTGTACATGGAATCTGGAGCGTGCGGGGTGCAGGTGAGACGCAGTCCTGCGTTTGGCCCACGTTGCGGACCAATTACGGAAGCGGTCTGAGCGTATTCTTGGCAACGTGCCCAAGGGGCGGTGTGCCAGCCAAGATGGCCAATCACCGGGTTGGTGGTCAGCGCGTGGGTTGGCGATCTGGCAGCATTCCAGAATCCATTCTGGCTACATCGGCGTATTTCAGTACTGATCGTTCGCAGGTCAGTGGACTCGCTGGGGGTATCTTTACCGGATTCAATTACGTCTTTTTTAGGACATCGAGCATCGTTCGTATTTGCTTGTCCTGCTCCCCTCCCGCAGGTGGGATCGCGGACAAAAGCGTGATCGCATCTTCTTTCAAATCCCCATGCCCGCCCGCAGAAACCAGCAGGGCAAGCGCATGAGCATAGGGATACGCCAGAGTTTCCGGAACGCGCTCCCGTCGAATCGACAAGAACATTTCGCGGGAGGCACCGCTTCTCTGGGAACGCAGCCGCGCATCGACGAGTAGCAGGATTGCCTTGATATCTCCGTTTGAGGCAAGCTTGCCGAGGATATCCTCGGCTTCCCCATACTTTCCGCGATCAATGAGAAGAACTCCGTTCCGAATGCGGTCAGTGTCTTCGGTCTGCCCCTTCATCGCTTCGAATGCAGGCGGAAACTCAGTGTCATCGCCGATGATCGCCCACTTCAAAACCATTGCGCTCAATCGTTCGTCCGAAGCCTTCCCCGATGCGGTTTCGTCCACGATTGCCTTGACCAGGGGCAACGCCTGCCGGGATTTTCCGTTGGCCAGGTAATAGGAGGCCAGCTCCAGCCGCGCCAGGTGCTTCTCTTCGTCACAGGCCGCTACTTCGATGGCCCGGGAAAGCAGGCTCTCTCGTTGCTTCTCAGAAAGATCATAGTTGCGAACCACGAGCCAGATCGCAAGGGTATCGGACAATTGATTCGGCGGCCCCAGACAGTCGAGTTCGAGAACCGCCTCTTCCTGATGTCCGGACCGGAACAACCATCGAGCGGTGATGGCTCCGATCCGCGTTGCCAACCGAGGCACGCTGATCGAGCCTCGCAGGCGCTGGAGCTGGGGTAGAATCAAGTCCGCTTTCTGAGCGAATTCCAAAGCGCGGATCATCGTGTCGATCAGAGACTCGAGAGCCAGCGCATCGACGTCGACGATGCTCTCATAAAACTTTCGGCCCATGTGGATCGCGGCGGCCGTGTGCTGGCGAACCCAGATCACGTATTGAGCCAGGCCCGCCCGCGCGATCGATTCGGCGAGGTCGGGATCGCCGGCGGATATGGCCTGCAGGACCCTATCCTGCACATGCCCTCTATCGGCACTCGGAAGCGAGCTCTTGCAGCACTCTCCGAAACGCTTGGAGCCGCCGCACGGGCAGGGAGCAAGCAGATCGGGTTCCCACACCATGCTGTCGCGGCCATCCTGTGTCTTGTAGAACTGTTGCCGCTGCCACACGCGGAACACGGGGGTGAGATAGTTGGGATGAAAACCCTTCATTTCTTCCGTGTCGCCCAGCTTCAATCCGCCGAATGGGCCTCTGGTAAATGGCGTCGTATATTGGCGAATTAGCCCTTCGCGGGTCACAACCACCACGGAAAGAAGCTCGCCTCGATCCCGGGCATGTTCTGCACCTTTGAAGCCTGGCAGCAACTCGATCGGAATGGACGCGGTCCACATCTCGCCGACCTCGACCACGGCATCGCAGGCGTGATTCTCGACAAAGGAAGCAACCATCTGCATGACGACCATCTTTTCGGTGCGATCCTGGGTGTCTGCGTTGATCTGATGCCACCTTCCCTCACCATCGCGGATGAACATGATCCTGTCGTGATACTTGTCGCGTCTCAGGATCCGCTTTGCGATCTTCAGAACCCACTCGGCGAACTCGACCGGATCCTGATTCCGAATCTCTGCATCCGACCCCCTCGGATCGATACCGTATCGGCCAACGATTTCGTTGATTTCTTTCACATGGATCGACTTCTCGACCGATTCTGTTGAGGCAACGATCTCGGTCTCTTTGTCCGTCTTGTAGCGTTCCGTCCTTTCCTCGGCACCTGCCAACATGCACCGCAAGAGCCCCGTCCTATCGTGCGGGGCCCGGAAATCGGGATGCGGCTCATCTACCGGAATACATGCCAACTTGCCGAGTCGGCTGTGCGCATCGAGGACCAGGTCCGCGAGAAGACCGTATACGTGCGCGAGCGCGGACAGGATTTCCCGGCCGTCCAATTCCTTGGTGCTCCACTTCCGTTCAATGAGCAGAATCGAGTCCGCCAGATCGGGAAGCTTGTCCTTGGAGGTGTCGAGCAGCGCCAGCAGCGTGGGGTTTTCAAGGATCAGCTTAGCCGGAGTCTGAATCGGCACTTCGCCTGTCCAGAGTGTTTTCTCCTCGTAGGTTACGATCCGAACCTCGGCGTGGCTCGAGCTTTCGAGATCGCCCTGGTGCACGATGGTCACGCGCGCCTGGTTGAGCCAGTTGGCCGTTGCGTCGGCCTTCAGTATCTCCTGGCGCGGCGTATACCAAGCATCGAAATCCTTGAAGGCAGCCTTCTCCTTCTGCACCACGAAGGTGACGTTTCTCAGCGCCTCGATGGTCGCATTCAGATTGGCCAGAAACCGCTCCGGGTCGTGATAGGCATCGAGACACTGGTGCCACAGCAAGTGAGCATGTTTCAGCCGGCGATGCGTCAGCGGAATGGGACACTGGTGAAGGTCATTTGATACCTCCGATGGTGTGCCCTGGCCGATTTGTGTCATAAAGATTCCTCTTGTAGTTCACCCTCTTCTGCAAAGTCATCAGCGGTGGAATTCTGACGGGAGACCATCGGCTTCCGGCCTCCGGTGCCCCAAGTGAGGAAATGACCACCTGACGCCGACTTACGAAGAAGAGGCCGCCGTCCATCGCCATGGCCTCGAGTGGCGATTTAATTGTACGGTAAGGGCGATATGGCGATTCTTGGACATTCCTACCCTGAAGTCGCCAAGGCTCCGCCGATCAGCTTCCGCGGAATCCTGGGTTTACACAAACAAGCCGAGACGCGTTTCGAGTATTGCTATTTCGCCCTGGTCTCATGGCCATATCTCGTCGAGATCCGTTTCCGTTCAGGCATTCAGGAGCAACCGCTGGTTTGACCACAATTGACGCATGTATAGCATGTCCCACTTGGCTTCATCAGGCCGCCACAGGCCACACAAGGCGGAGCGTCGCCGATGTCATAGAAGAATTGCGAGCCGTCGACCGGACCGGGTGTCAGCTCTCCACCAGCGCTCATCTCGCCTTTGCCTTGGCCGAATAGCGAGAGTTGTTTTCCGGACAGGAACCGCAGCTCCATCCAGCGGAACAGGTAATCCATGATGGACTTTGCATACCCGATCTGCGCGTTGCCAGTCCAGCCAGAAGGCTCGAAGCGTGTATGGGAGAGCTTGTCGCAGAGCACTTTCAATGGCACTCCGTGCTGAAGGCTGACCGAAACCACGGTGCCGAAGCACTCCATCAAACCGGCAATGGTTGATCCGGCCTTCGCCATGCGAATGAAAATCTCGCCTGGCTCACCGTTGGGGTAGAACCCGACCGTCAGGTAGCCTTCGTGTCCCCCGAAGGCGAAGTGATGCGTGATGGCCGAACGCTCATCCTGCAACCGGTGGCGATTCGCCGCCGGCGGACCCGAGAGATCAGACGCCGATACTGGCGCTCCCTCTGCTAACCTGCTTCGATCATCAGCACTGGCCGGGGTGGCTGATTTCGAACCGTCTCCACTGAAGCCTTGGATCTTTGGTTCTAAGGTTTCCATCTCTGGCCTCCTCTCGTTGGCTGGGAGAATTGCGCCGATCACCCATCCGCTTCGTTGAGAGGTTTGTACCTCCAGATAGAAAACCGGTCAAATGACCCGGAAGGCGCCCAGCCGCGGATATAGACGACCTCAGAACAACGAGCCCTGAATAGGCGTGACCGGAGTCTGATTCACTTGTGGAACAGCAAGCAGGAGTTCCTGATCCCGCTCTGCCACCGGCGTCCTGTACTTGCTTTCCAATTGCCTGAGCAGGGCAAGATCGGTTGCCTGTTGCTCTTCTGCCAGACGCAATTCATACCGCGCAAGGTAGTTCCGGTTGCTGATTTCTCGCTGGATCGCCCTCTCGACATCGGAAAACGTGTATTCCGGATCTCCGTAGCAGGGGAATCGCAGTGTGTGTTTCAGAAACCGCACCTGAGCGGCAAGAGATGAAAACCACTCCTCGTAGAATTGAGTGCTATTGTAATGAGCAATGTGCGAGAAGCACATGGAGAGGCGGTTGTAGAAGCTCTTTGTGAAGAGCGCCGACGCCCACTCCGATTCAATGAAGCGCAGGAACGTATTTCCGAAGTCAGCCTTGTCTTGCGTCGTCGAGAACTTCGTGGGCACAAACTCCGAAGGAAGAAACGGTCCTTTCGGCATAGAATGTCTCCGCGCAGAAGAAAAGGGCCAGCTCGCGCCGACCCTTTTCCTTGCCTTTGATTGCGAATCGGCTATCGCCGGCATCGCTGGAACGATTCTCCCATTGGCTACGCTACCACCGTTCGCAGTCATTGGGAAGAGCCATGAAAGAGAAGTCGACCAGTTTCTTTCGACAGCAACTGCGGCACCCGGCGGATTACTGATCTGTGTGCTGTTCGTTCCGATCATTCGCATTGCGCTGATCGATCAAGCTTCGACGCAACTCAGCCAACTCATCGACAGTATTGGCCCCGCTGACCGGTTCGTCATTGTCCTTGCCGAGCCAGGGGAACCTCTCTTCGAGCAAGGCCAGAACCCATTCAACAAACGCCTGGGAGCGACGATCTTTGTTTGACATGCAGTTCTCCTCAAGAAAACCAAAGATCAGACAATGGAGGGTTTGGATTGCAGCGCGCAGTTTCAGCCGAAGAGGCTGAGCTGCACGGCTGGTTCTACGCCCGTAGACCACGGCGAGGACTTCTTTCGCACTCTTGCGCCTGCTGGAGGATCAACAAGATGAATGCCGGCGCGTTCCGCGGGCGGACCTATCAGTTCGGTGACAGACAAGTCGAAGACAGGATTATCGTCTTCCACGGTCTGCACCGCGGGCGGTTGCGGCAACACCCGCTCCCGTTCTCTGTCCAATTCACGCCACATCTGATCGGCGCTTGCCCCGACTCCGGCCTTCTCGACCAACTCGCGCGCCATGGCGCTCATCAGGTCTTCGTCGGTGTCGAGCGATTGCAACCCCTCGCCTGAGAACTTGCCCTCCATCATCAGTGCGACGAGCATCTTCTTGCCCATCAGACGGAGGCAGGTCTCCTGCATCGTGCCCGCATAAGTGACGAACTTGACGCGCACCGCGTGCCGCTGACCAATGCGCCATGAGCGGCGACTGGCCTGACGCAGCGTATGCAGCGAGTAACCAGTCTCATAGAAATACAGTGTCGGAAAGGCCAACAGGTCGAGGCCCGTCTCCACCAGCTTCGGGTGGCAGATCACGACTTCGACGCCAGCCTTCAGTTGCCGTTCGTACCACTCCTCGCGCTTGTCCGTCGCAACTGAAGAGCGCAGCACGGCAACCCTGAATCCTGCCTGCCGCAGGACAGTCTCCAGCCGCAGCGTGACATCCTTCTCGCCTGTGTAAGTCGCATAGACCTGGCAGCGCCGCCCCTGCCGCAGTTCTTCCCGGATGTCGGCGATGAGGGCGCGTTCCTTCGCATAGAGACCGTCTTCCTTGAGGTTCTTGGGCGTCGTCACCAGAAAGCGCACATACTCTTTGGTCTGTGGGTCAAAAGCGCGCGCCCAAATGTCGTCGAAGCCGTAAGGATGGTCAGGATAGAGTAGGAGCGTGTTGAGCAGAATGCTCATCAGGCTCTTGTTGCCCCGATGCGCCCGCATCGCGGCTCTGATGTCCTCTTCGAGTTCTTCGTAGGCCTTGGCGTGTTCCTCGTCCATCTCGACCGAGAGCACGCTCTCGTCGTATCGTGGCAGGTTGTCCGCAATGTCTTCGAGCGACAGAAACGCTGTCGTGGTCATCAGGAACTTGCCGAACAGCATCGGAGACGCGCCCGGCTTCTTCAGAACCTGGATCGTCTTCTTCGTCGCACGGGAGCAGGCGTTGTCCGTGTCCCGCACCTTCTCGATGGTTTCAAGCACGCCGTACTGCTGCTGAAAGTCGCGCCGGCCCTGACCGCCGTAGGCAAAGCCCTCGCCGGCCATCGTGCGCGGCTCCATGCGGTAGAAGATGTTGAACAGATCGTCCGCATAGCCTCCCATCAATGTGCCGGTGAGAGCGATCAGCCTCTTTGCCGCGCGTCCAAGCACACCAAGGCCATTGCCCTGTGCCGTGTCGCCGGCCAACTGGTGCAGTTCATCGGCGATGGCGAAGTCGAACCATCCGCCCATGTACCGCCCGATGTACTCAATTGGCGCCATGCGTTGAATGCGCTCGCGGTCCGCCTTCCAGAGTGCGGAGTAGCGCGTTGTACCGTCATGCGGCAGAGTCAGCGATTCAAAGAGCTTGATCTTGTCGACGAAGTCGAGATGAGTGAGTTTCTGCCGCTCCGAGTCCATGATCGCTTGGCCGGTGTCGGGATTGATGACACCGCCGAAGTTCGGCCCGGATTTCGCCTTGAGGTAAGCGTGCTCCCAGTAGTAGCCCAGCTTCCCCTTGTCCTTGCCGGTGATGAAGAAGGCTGGACCGGAGCAACGCTTGCGCCACTCCTTGCGGCCCATGCACCGCAGTTCGGCGAGAGATAGGCGCAGGCCCTCGTACACAATTCGGCCCTTGCGCAACTTGACTTCGCAGATGCCGTGCGGCTTCTTGGGATCGCCGCCGTTGCGCATATCCTCGATCAGAAAAGTTCTGGCGCGCGGCACAGTCAGCAGAGCCTCACGTGCCCACTTGTGCGTGATGTGCGAAGGGCACATCACCAGCGTTGAACTGGGCCGCCCTTCCGCCAGCACATGGATCGTGCCTAGCGCCATGTATGTCTTGCCGGCTCCGCACTCGGCTACGATACGCGCGGACTTGGCATTACGCAGGTACTTCGCAGTGCCTGTGATCGCAAGTGCCTGTGCAGGGAGTGCCTTGCGCAGAAGGGTTGCAATGCGCGGCGCAACAGGGTCTTTCGTGCCTTGAAGCGGGGGGTAGGTTTCGAGAATGCGCGAGCCCAATTCAACTGCATGGGCTCGCAAGTAATCAAACGAGGATTTCATGCGGATACCTCACAAGGGAACACTTTGGGTAGAACTCAGTCGACACTTTGGAAAGGAAATGGAAGGCGCGGTGAAATTGCGGGCACAGGAGACAAAGTCCCGACGATTCTACAACTCACCAAGTCCTCGAAAACACATGACGCCAGATCCCTTCAATGAGCCTTACGCTCTATTGGCGCTCTTCAGCGCAGGATTTCTTGCGCCATGGCGACATTTAAGGAGTAATCGGTGTCAATGAATGCCTCGGCGGATTTGCTCCTCGTCGAGCCCCGTCCGTGAGCATCATTAGACGACTGCGGCGACTGGGGCGTGGCGGAGGCGTTCTGCGTCGGCGCGGGGCGGTGCCCCGAAGGCACGCACATATTCGCGGCTGAACTGGGAGGGCGACGCGTACCCGACGTTGAAAGCGGCCGTGGCCGCATCCTGACCCTCCGCGATGAGGAGCCGGCGTGCTTCCTGTAGGCGGACGTGCTTCTGGTACTGCAACGGACTCATAGCTGTGACGGCGCGGAAGTGGCGGTTGAGCGAAGGAACGCTCATGTGCACGGTCTCTGCAAGCGTCCCCGATGAGAACGGTTCATCGAAGTGGCTGCGAAGCCAGCGGATGGCATCGGCGATCTGCGCGGTCCGGCCGCTGTCCGCAAAAGACTGGCGAAGCATGGAGCCGTGCTGTCCGCGCAGTAACCGGTAGAAGATTTCGCGCGTGATCAGGGGCGCGAGTGTGGCGATCATCGCTGGTTCGTCGAGGAGGCGGACAAGACGAAGGCAGGCATCGTGAAGTGGCGTGTCGACCTGCCCGATGGCGAGAGCGCACGCGGGGTCAACGGGCTGCGGCGCGGGTGGCAGGTTGAGCACCATCTCTGAAAGTGCAACAGGTTCAATCGCCAGGCTGAAAGAAAGGTACGGATTCTCTTCAGACGAACGCACAATGGTGCCGGTCACCGGCAGGTCGAGCGAAGAGATGAGATAGTCATTCGCTGCATAGCGGAAGATGCGGTTGCCGAGTGCGACGTGCTTTTCTCCCTGGGCCATGACACAGACCATCGGGGTGTAAATGAGCGGCATGCCAGCGGATTGGCGGCGGCTGAAGCGGTAGAGCGTAAGGCCAGGGACCGACGAGGGTGTCACGTCGTCGGTCGCATGGCGCGCGAGGATGGCTGCAAGTTCCTGCATTTGTCTCTTTTAGACTACTTTGAGAGCGAGGTCGACTCAGAAACTTTGAGCGGATCAGGCAATGTGTCGCCCGGATCGTTCTACCGGTTGCTCGGTTTGGCGGCATACCTTCTTGTAAGACGTTCAAGAAGGAGATGGCAATGAGCAAGGTCTGGTTTGTTACA
>Ga0255349_1000390_pt1 | contig 20084 bp, 27 predicted proteins | sample CBST25v15metaG_FD_189947 | JGI IMG/M metagenome (GOLD analysis project Ga0255349, IMG submission 189947) | Peat soil microbial communities from Stordalen Mire, Sweden - C.B.S.T-25.v15 | ecosystem: Environmental > Terrestrial > Soil > Wetlands > Peat | place: Sweden: Norrbotten County, Stordalen...
TTTCTACATTTATCGCCAATGGAGGTCAGTATCTCAGCGTTGCCGGTATCCTACCCGGCCCATCGAACTGGGTTGGGCGCATCCTGATCTTTACAGGCGCGCAGCCTGACGTACCGGGCGAGTTGCCCCCATTCTTCTATATCCCCGTCACTCCGATGCTTGAGGGGCAGATTGTTGGCACAGCAACGCAGATAGACGACAATACGACGACTTCCGTGTTGCTTGATTTCTCGGACGATACGCTCTATTCGGCAATCGGCGTAAGCATCGCCGGGAACGACCTTGCAAATCAGATCGTGCTTGATGGGGCGCTCGGATTCGGCGCGTATCTCTCGCGGCTGACAACGTGGGGCCAGCGCAACACTATTCAAAACCTGCTCAACATGGGCTTTGATGCGGATACTACAGATGTAGCAAATCCGCAAGGATGGAAACATACCTATGCGTTCTTAGGGTCAACGACTTCTCCAGCCACTTTGTATGGGCGTCCTGAAGGATGCGTTTGGTTATTTGATAATACCGCATCATTCCCATCGGAGACTTTATCTCAATCTGCCTATCAGGATTGCTATGGAGATCCCATATTGACGGGAAATCTAACCTATAAGATCAGGGCGTGGATAAGCGGTGCTTCGAGTGCTGTAGCACCTGATTTTATAGCAACCTTAAGCAGTGTTTCTACAGGTTTCTCGGCTTCTGCAACAATTTCGCATAATGCGATGAGCATAGCGGGATCGTTTCTGGAGGCGACTTTTACAGCTCCTACGCCGCTTTCGATCCCAAGCGATTTGATATTCTCAGTTAGCTACACTGTAACTGCCTTTCCCGCTGCGATAGTCATTGACGAACTTTCATTGATTCCCACCGAAACTCCCTACACAGATCAGCTTGCCAATGCGAGTTACGTCAACAATCCAGAGGGTTTTGATGGCACAACGGGAGAGTTCGGCGCGGATGACCCGTCAAAACTGATGGACATGGAAGTTCTGCATAGTTCGCTTTATCTGCTTACTCAAGCTCCTACAGGCCGACTCCATGAAACTAGTGGCAGCGCAACAAATGAGCCTTCCGGCTGGGAGATAGACGAAGTAGCGGCCAACTGCGGCGTTCTCTCGGCTTTTGGACTTACGCACTCACAGGCGGATGATACGGCAGCTTCCGGCGGCGATGAATGGATGGCATGGCCCTCTGAGGGCGGCGCGATCATCTTTGGCGGAGGCCAGGTAGAAAAGATCAGCCAAGAGATTCAACCGAACTGGTACGATCCGACACGGCCTAACAATGGTCTGCAAATCAATATGGCGGCTTCGCTTACGGCGTGGGGAGTGAATGACCCTGTGCAACGTCTGCTGATGTTTGGCTTACCAATAGGAACGGCAACCGCCCCGAACAGGATTTATGTCCTCAACTATCGGAATCTGGGCAGTGCGCAGTCAATAGCGAACAGCCCTCCGTTCCATCCCTCGTTCGCGGGCAAGTTGATTGCAACGGACAATTCCCGCAAGTGGGCACCGTGGCATATCCAGGCAAATTGCGCGGCGCGAATGTACCGCGCTGTCGGTGCGCTCTCGTTGGTTTTCGGCGGCGGCAACAGCCAGACTCCCGGAGCGACAGGTGGGTATGGGAATGTCTACACGCTCAATCCTGCTAAATTCACAGATGATGATTTTGGTCAGATTTACCCGTATTACACAACATACTTTTTCATCGATCCTGAAAAGGCTACGGCGCTGCAACTCAAAGGACAACGGATACTTATGGCCTACTTGATGGCCTATATTCAGCCGCAGCCCGGAGATGTGAATTCACAGGTAACAGCAACTTATTATCCTGATGATTTGACGAATCCATGGCCTCTCAGCACGACGCGGGTATTAACGCCAGGGTTCCGCAAGGACAGGCAATTTGGCGGCGGGATGTGTACCGGGGAAAGAATCGCAATCAAGATCAGCAGTTCTCCGATCACCGGCACGGATAATAGTTTCGTTATGTCACGGCTGACTGCGTTCCTGCGGGATGCCAAACTCATCATGTCGGGGGTGAATAAATAATGCCTCTACAGGTGCGCAATCTCGGATGGCTTCGCAATCTCAAGGGTGATACCTTGCCTGCCGATGCAGGTGCAAGACTGCACGAGATGGTGAAGGACATCATCTCTGGTGTGAATACCCTGGAGACGCAGACGAACAGTAATCTGCATGGAACTCCCGCAGCGCCGCCAGCGCCTGATGCGTTGAAGGTCGTATCGCATCCTCAAGGAGTCCAATTCTCGATTACGCACAACGCTGATTTCTACAAAGGCGCGACATACCGGATTGATGCGACGGCTGGAAAGGTGACGCATACCTACGATGTAGGAGCTTCGAGAAACGGGATTCTGCCTGTAGGGAATTTGAAGGCAAGTTATCAGGTTCGCACTACCTATCCGAGTGGCTTATCTTCGAGCGCGGTTCGCTATTCCAAGACTGTGACCGGAGGAGTGGGGTCTACATCGCTACTACCTTCTCAAGGTGCCGGAACGACTCGTGCTAGTCAGCCGCCGGGATTTGGTGGACCATATCGCGGGAGCAAGCCGCCGGACAGAGGTGGAAAATGAGAGTGCGCCCAATGGAAGAGCGGGACATTCCGTCTATCAAAGCCATCCATGCGGCGGCAGGATACGACTATCCCTTCCCGGCGCTGGATTCGCTTTCGGTTGAGGCGGCCGATGTGGTTGTGGGAGAAGATGATGTACCGATCATGGGGGCCATGGCGAAGCGGGTTGCCGAAGTCGTGCTGTTTTGTGCTCCGGGCGGATCAGTACACCCGCTGGTGAAGATGCAAGCCATAAAAATGCTCCATGATTCGATTCGGGATAAGATAGTACCTAAAGGGTTTACGGAGGCGAACGCTTTTCTGCCTCCGCAGATTGAGAAGTCGCACGGTAGACATCTCGTAAAACTTTTTGGATGGGCAAAGAATTGGCCTAGTTTTACGATTAGGGATTGGGGGTAGAGAAATCGGGAAAGGGGCTTCTAGTCAATTATTCGCCAACTCTGGGGCGGCTCAAGCTGCGTCCAATGCAGAGAACGCCAACGCCTCTAACATCTACGGCGGTCTGGAGCCTACGCTACAGGCCGAAGCGGCCCATCCTTCCGGCTATACGCCCATGCAGAAGGCGCAGACGAACACTGCGGCCCAACAGAGTGCCGGAGGCTCAGAATCGGGCGCTGTGGGGCAGGGCGGCCTATATGCTGCGCGTACCAAGAACGCTGGAGCGGCGCAAAACGCTATCGGCTCTGCAACCCGTGGCGCTGGGCAGAATCTTTCCAAAGCGGCTGTCGGCACAGAGATGGCAAATGCAAACCTTGCCAACCAAAAACAGCAGCAAGGGATTCAAGGACTTGGTGGATTGTATTCTTCTAATTTGAACGCCGCAGCCTCGAACCTCAACGCCTCGAACAATGCAATGGAGAACGAGGAAAACACGAAGTCGATCTGGAGCAAGTTGTTCTAAGGAGAGTGTATGGCCTGGTTTATTCCGGCGATCATGGCGTTAGGGCACGGCGCAGCGGCTGCGGGTGCGGCGGTTGGACATGGCGCTGCGGTTGCCGGTGAAGCGGCTGCTCATGGCGCCGAAGCCGCCGGTCAGGGAATCGAGCATGGCGCTCAAGCGGTTGGCTCTAAATTGGGCATAGGTGGTGGCGGAGAATCAGCAGGGGCTTCTATGCCTGCCGGTGGCGCGGCTTCCTCTGATGGATCGCCAAGTGCCGCAATGCCAGCAGCGGGAAATGTCGCAACAAAAGCACCCTCAATGATGGATAAAGCTGATTCTTTCATGTCGCGTCCCACTACGAAAGCATTTGCAAATATGGGGGGTAGTCTCGTTGGGTCAGCCGGAAAAAGTTCTCCGGTTCCAAACGAGCAAGCTGGCGCTCCGGTGGAGAATCCAATTGCTCAATCCTCATCATTCCCCGGAGGAGACAGTGCAATGCCTCAAGCGCTCATGCCGGGAGCGATGGATATTCCGTTCGGAGCGCCTAGTCAAAGGGCTTTGAATGATACCCTGTTAAGAAATGGCGGTTAGTGATGCTGGCACCTATCGACCAAAATACGGGCAATAACGGCTATCAGGAAACGGCGAATCCGATCCTTGCTCATCCAGGTCTTCGCGCTCTCCTGCAACAGCAGATAGCGATTCGAGATGGTGTTGCTCCGGCTGGTACGCCTGCCCCAGCAATGATGCCCTCCAATTCGGCAGCGGGAACTACTGCCCCGCCGATCACGCCAGCCCCACAGCCAACAGCCCAACCGCAGCAAGCGACACAGCCCACCGCAAATGAGGCCAGACTAGCGCAACTCCAAAACAGCAAGCCGGGACTGGAGAACGTCTATCACAAGATCACGAGCAGCGATTGGGGCCAGAACCATCCGGGGCTTGGCAAACTCGCTGGTATCGCTGGGCAGATTCCGGCAACGGCGGCTGACCTTGCAATGTCGCTCAAGGGATTGCCTGTACTTGGCAGCTCGCTTTCCTCTATCGGCCAAGTCATGCCGGGTACGACTGAGCAGCACAACGCAAAGATCGGCGAGGCGCAGGGTGCGGTAAACGCGGATGAGACTAACGCGGAGAAAGAGGCGCAAGCAGGGAACCTGCAAAGTGAGATTCCATTACATGAAGCACAAGCCAAGAATATGCCGTTACAGCAGCAATTAACCGCAGGAGAGCAAGGTCTAAAGGTAGATTCAAATGGTCTACTTGTTCCGCAATCTCAAGAGGAGCAGTCGCCTGGATTCAAGACTCAAGAAGAATTAAAACAGGCGCAGATTTATGGGCTTAAAAACCCGTGGGCAAAACTGCCCGATAAGGAGCCTCTAGGTAACACTGAGGCTATCAATGCTGGCCTCACAGACCGTTACCAAGTGTTGCATCCGGGGAAGCCGCTGCCTCCTGAATTCACACTTCCATCTAACGCAACAAAAGGAGATTTTGAGCGCCTAGATAAACTTCTTTCCTCTACTGAGTCTGCCGCCGGGACGCAAGCGCAGCGAGAAACTGCGAACCAGATGCGCGCACAAACATACGCACTCGCCATGCAGAATTCTCAGAACGCACAGCAGGCGCGACAGGTGAATGAAGACGCTAAGAAAATGAAATGGGTGATGGGCACGAATTCTGGAGGGGAAACGATAGCAGTTCCATTATCTGAAGCAGAAACAATGGGGTTAAAGAACCTTGCAGAGCTTCCATCTACGGAATTGAAAGATATGTTTAACGCTCGTCATGCTGTAAAACTTGCGACGCAGATTGGCGACCCGAAAGCCCCGGAGACAATGGGCACACTTCAACTTATGGATTCTTTGGAGAAGGATGGGAAACTCGGTGTAGCCGCAAGCAGAATAAACAAGTTCCTTACTCGCGGGGTAGGGTCTGAACCTGGGGACGATCCGCGCATCGCAGCATTGCTCAATAAGGGTGATCTATTCACAACCGGAATCATGCTTGCACACTTTGGAGCATCGGCAGGCCGCAGTCCTCTGATGCTCCAGCATTTTGTGCAAATGGCAGATACCGGGAAAATGGATGGCCCAACACTCAAGGCTGGGACTAAGGCGCTCGTGAATTATATGCAAGAGCGTGCAATGGAATCAAAAGGCGGCAACCAGCCAGCACAGGGCGGCGGACAAGGCGGCCAACCGGAAGTATGGACACGCGGTAAAGATGGAAAGCTGGTGAAGCAATAATGCCACGCACAATCCAAGCCGATGGACGCACGATCACCGTTCCCGATGATGCGACACCTGATGAAATAAATCAGATTGTTGGGCCGGCGCCTTCATCTACGCCGCCTGATCCTTCCGGGCGCACACCAACCGGAGAACCCGCCTCGGGAGATAACCGCAACGGATTCCAGCGCACACTTGACAATCTCACTACTCCCGATCCACGCCGCGAGGAATGGCAGGGTCCAGTCCATAATGCCGCAGATTCATTTTCTCGCGGTGTTGCCGAGAACGTTTTGCCGTTTATTTCGCATCCCCTGAAGTCGGGGCTGGGAGTTTTGAAGTCTTTAGGTGGGGCGATTGCAAATTCTGGAGGTACGGCAGAGGGGTTTGGCAGAGAACTTGCGAAACCGATGATTGAAAGCGCCGTGCAAGATTACCAGGATAGAGGGCCCTCACTGGCGATTCCCCATATGTTCGGCCAAGGTGCGGGAGCATGGGCAACAGGAGAACTCGGAGGCGCGACGGCTAAGCCGGTTCTTTCGTCGATAGCCTCAAAGGTTGCGCCGATTATGGAGCGCATTGGCTTAAAAATTGGAAACTCTGCTGTCGATTCAGGCTTTTCATCTTATGCTCACGGACACAATCCGGCGCGTGGGCTTTATGATGCAGATGTTCTACCTTCCCTTAGTCCACGTTCTACACTGCTTAAAATGGAAAATGCGCTCCCGGGTTTCGGTGAACGTATATCTGGACCTATCGAAGCATCTCAAGCTCAGATACCTTTACGGAGCCTTGCTGACAGCATCGAACGCCCAATCTCCAGCGCAAGAGGCGTAGCGAATGGGCCAGGAATCGGCGGATTGCCAGAATCTACGATTGACAATATCCATGCTTCGATGTTCAAAAAAGCCCCCGGAGCATCGCGTCCGATTTATGGACCTGATGCAGGAATTCCATTTACGCCCGGTGAGGCGGCTGATGCGATTAGTGCGCGGGGAAGGTTGGCTCTTCCACCGCCAACTGAAGATATTCCACTTGCTCGTGCTGGAGGATCGGAAGGAAGATTATCTCAACCCATCCGTCTCACTCAAGTAGATAGACCGCAACCGTTAATGCTCCCCGAACCATCTCTCTCTACGCCGATGGCTCCGGGAATGCAGACAGAGTTCCCCGAACGCCTTGCGTCTGGAGATACCGGTATCCGTCCAAGTTCTTCAAGTCGTCATCCCGGTATGGGGCAAGCTCAATATATTGGTGAGATTCCGGGAGAACGTGGTGGACTTCCGCAATCCCAAGGTTTTATACGCCGTCCGATGGAATTTCCAACATCAAGCGAACCATCTCCGCTGCTCGACTTGCGTCATCCCTCAGCAACGCCTTCCGACGTGTGGAAAACCATCAGGAATCTTGACGAGAAAACCCGCTATCGTATGAATCAACCGCCTGAAATTGAAAACGCGAACGAGTTGCAAGGCAATATCCGAGGCGGTCTGCGCGGCAATCTCGAAGAGGCTGTCCCAGAAATCAGGGAACCTTCTAGGATTTATGGTGATATGCAAGCATCACGACCTGGACTCAATCGCGTTATGAATCGAGGAGCAAGCCTCCGATCCCTATTTGATGTCCCAATGTATCCACTTGAGACTACTGTCGGTAATGGATTGTATAAGGCTGGCCGGAATTTACCTGCCCTTGGTCAAGCAGCCGGAGAGGGCGCACGTTATCTGTCTCCCGCCGCCGCACTCATCCAAGAACTGCAAAAAAAGAAAGGCGTGAACCAATGAAGCGCATTGCCATACTGACCGCTCTGCTACTCGCCGCAGTCTCCTCCTTTGGGCAGGCTGCACGTGTGGACATCCCCCTGCAAACGAGCGGCCCCAATGTTCCTATTTCTGGCGGTCCATTGCCTCAAGCATTGTGGGTTGCAAACGCGGCGGCCTACCTCTGCACACATCCGAGCGCTACGCTGGCCGCTTGCCAAGCGGCTCCGATCACCACCTACACGGATTCTACAGAAGGGACGACTTGCCCACCTGCAACGCCGCTTGTTCAATTGCCGGGGAATACTTGCACGGCTGCAACGGGAACAACGGCAAACGTAGGTTTCTGGTATGGAGGAGGAGTGTTTGATTATTGGATTGTGAGCAGCTACGGAACTTATGGTCCATTTTCAGGTAATAGCTCAAACAGCGCACTCCCATCTTCTTGTGGTAATCCTACCGGCATTCCCTGCGGCGGCACGGGCGCAACCACAGCAGCAGGGGCGCTGGCGAACCTGGGCGGCGCGGCTCTGACCGGCGCGACGTTCACCGGGCCGGTGAGCGCGCCGAGCGTTACAGCAGGCACCACATCCGATGATGGATTTACCCCCCCCAGCATTGCCGAAGGCACAACCTCGAAGATTCTTATGTCTACCGTGTGGGATCGCAAAGGACCAATAGGCTACACCTCCAATCCGTGTAACGTTGTCGGCGAACCGTCCGTCATTCAGGATGCGAACTCGCAACTGTTAGGACTCTCGTCGGGAACGGTTGTATTCAAAACTACGGGCACTAACAGCACGCCGAACATCTGCTATGCAGAATCGCTGAACGGTGTAAATGGATGGGTGAGCGCGGCCACTCCTATACTTTTGAATCACGCACGTTCGCAGCTTGTACATCAGGGTTCAACTTACTACGTTTACGCAGTGCCGATGCCCCTGCAAAACAGGATTGAGGTTTACACCGCCAGCAGTGCCGCCAATCTTGCGGCGGGAATTCTTACCACTGCGAATCTTTCTGGAGTAGTGCTCGGGCAAACCGGCGCGACAATCCTTACACCGGGTTCGGGGCAGACGGACGGAACATATACGATCAACGGCGCTGGAGGAGGGGGTACTGGCGCTCAGATTACTGTCACAATATCCGGTGGGGCCATCGTCATCGCAACCGTATCCGCCACTGGTTCCGGTTACGCAACCCTGCCAACCTTCACCGCGACCGCCGGAGGCACACCGGGAACCGTAACATCCGTATTAAGCGGCGGAACATTGCAGAGTGGAGCATGGGATGACTATGTTATTGCAACCGGATCAATTCTCGTAGATGGGTCTACATGGAGGATGCTTTATCAGGCAGACGGACTTCACACTAGCGGATATTTTCAGGGTCAACAGGGAGATTTTCTAACCGGAACCGCTACATCTACCGACGGTATCAACTGGGTAAAGTACTCTGGCAACCCTGTGATGGGGGCAGACGGAACGTACATGGTTAGCGGGTCGTATTTGTGGAAGGACGCCGTGACTGGCTTCTATTGGGCATGGGCGCACGTGGCTTATCCTGGGGCGGGTGTGGGTGATCTCCCCACCGATATTGCGCGTTTTGTCTCGACAGACTTCAACATCTGGACGCAGAATCCGGCCAATACTCTAACGTTTCCGCGCATTGCATTGTGGGAAGGCGCAAACAATCTTGGGGGGCAAGTCGCTAATCCGGTGCTGATTCAGGTGGGAAGCGCGACATATCTCTATAATTCCTACGTGACCGAGCAGTTTGTCGGCTCAGGAAACATTGAAGTATCTATCGCCCCATACTCTCTGCACGATTTGGTAGGTACGGATGAGGGCGCGACGATAAGCTATACGGGGCTTTCAAATGCTATGAACGGAGCAAAAAATAACTGGTGGTTGCAGACGAAAGTTAACGGAGCGAACAACATAAATTCGCTCAACTGCTCGACCTACATTGCATCCCTCGCAGTTCCGTTCTCGACCTACCCCACGCAGCAATCAAACGGGATTGCTCAGAACTGCAATCTCTACTACAGTCCCGGTTATTCGAACTGGGGAATGCAAATGGGAGGAACAAACACGGCGGGCGCGGATCATCTCGCTTTATTTAATTTGGCAGGAACGCAAAGCAGTCTCATTAACACGAATGCTGGATTTACGCCTCTGCTCGGATTTAGGCCAACCGCGTCTGGAAACTACGCGGGAATGACTTTTGTTGGCCTATACAATTACTCTTCTTACTTTGGCAAGGATGCGACTACAGACAAGATCATCCTCGCCACGACTCCCACTACCGGTAGCCCGCTTATCATGTCAAGTTTCGATCCCTCCAATGGCAGAGGATACGCCGACCAACTGACAGTATCAACCAATCCGGCGACCGGCGATTCACTCTTCAATCTGTTCAGCACGCAGACTTCGCTAGGAACCGGATCAGCCACGACAGAGGCGACGCGCTGCTATGGAGGAGTGGGGATTTTCTGCGGTACATCAGCGGCGGGCTATTACCTTTTTGATATGTTCTACGGCAAGGACGCAACCACCGACGATTTCATTGTTTCGACGACCACTACGACTTCCCCGTCCGAGCTTTTCCGAGCCTTTGCAAATGGCAATGGAGTAAAGACTCCGGGGGCTTATTACAACGCCAACGGCATAGTCATTCCCTCGACGGCAGGCGGCAACACTGGAATCAGCACCGGCAAAGTGTCCCTTGTGCCCGGAACGGAGGCTTTCGGGTTTAACACTTTAACAAGTGGTACTGTAACTGTCAACAATGCGGCAGCCTGCACTCCTAGCGCAACGTGTGTTTATAAACTGACGAACTGCGCCAAAAACTCAAGCACTGGGATAGGCACATTGAGCGTAGGAACGATCAGCGCAGGTACGTCATTTGTGATCAATTCTCTTGGTCCTACGGCATCAGTGCTGACTACAGATGCAAGTTCAGTTTGCTGGCAGATTAACTGAGGAGGCTCGGGTAGAGTATGAGTCCGATAGTTCAATCCGCATTGATTGGCGCGTTGACCTCGGTACTCATTGTGCTTTTGAATTATCTGATTGCGCGAAAGGTGGCGCATGATACGGCCCGAGATGTGGCGGCAGAAGTAGCGCGGGAAACAGCAAAGAGGGAAGTCGAAGAAAAGTTGCGGGAGATTGGCGGGAAACAGTGATGCATGAGCGGCGTCAAAATTCCGACAGAAGGCAGAACCGGAGAAGCACACAGTATCATGGGAAAAATCCGAGTACGAGGGCAAGCAGAATGGCCGAGAAAGTAAGAGACTTCTGGCACAAGTGGATTCCGGCATGGATTCCGATTTGCATAACAATCTTCGGCGGGTTCTACTATGCTGGCCAGCACGAACAAAAGATTGAGGATCGTCTAGTAGCAGTGGAAAAGCAGATGAGTGAGGTGCAGGACTATCTGCGCTCCCATGACGGCGCTCCGCTCTTCAACAAGAACAACCCGCAAATCAAAGGAAATTCGCGCTCTGCCCCTGAAACAGTGCTAGGATATTTGCAAAGAGTCCAGCAAGACGCGGGCAGTGATCGCGTCAGATGGTAGGAGTAATTATGGGAAGCTCGACACCGCCTAGACCTGGCAGCCCTCCGACCGAGCCGCCGCAGCCTTGCGCCACCGACGCGCAGGACTCAGTAGAGAAGGACGCGCGGATAGACCCTCTCTTCATGACCGAGAAGGAACTGCTCATCGAGTCCGTCAGAAACAGCCGCCTCACTCTTTCCGTGGAGCAGGATATTTTGGCGATCCTGCGAGCGCAGAAAGGGTAGAATGGCCGAAACCAAGCCCTCCCCTCAAGTGACCACTATCAAGATTCCTGTGCCAGCCGGAACGGTCAATCTGCTCGACCCGAAGGTAATCGAGCGCATGGAGAAGCGCGGGGCCGAACAGAACGCATATCAGCACAAACTCAGAAAGGACGATCTATGAACTTCGTCAAGCAACTCTGGCAATCAGTTCGCAGCAATCCGCTGTTCGTAGCTGCTTCGAGCGCCGCCGTCGGGGCCGTCGTATCCAGCCTCCAAGACGAACTCGCCTCCGGGCATATCGACTGGACGCGGGCCGGATGGAACAAGCTCATGGGATACGCTTTCACTGCCGCGATTGCCGCCGTGGTTCACCTGTACCGCACAGCGCCCGGCGCAACCCCAACCAAGTAACTCGCGCCACGGCGCACAACCTAAGGAGAACCGCATGAATTTCACCCTGCAATCGAAACTGGGCGCATTGGCATTGTCCGCGCTCTTGCTGTTCGCTACTGTTCCTACCGTGGGCTGCTCTGGCGTCACCGTGGCTCAGGACATCGTGAACTGGACCCCGACCATCATCAGCGCCGCGCAAACCATCGACGCGACTGTGGCCACTCTGGACCCCGCCAATGCGGCAGTCATTTTGTTGGCAGGAACCACATTTACCGCAGCGGCTACCTTGGTCGAGGCTCAAGCAAAGACCTATCTTGCCAACCCCACGGCGACCGCCCTACAGCAACTCCAAGCCCAAGCCCTTGCCTTCCAGTCCAACGTCAGTACGGCGTTGCTCCAAGCGGCCCGAATAACCAACTCGGCCAGCCAGCAGAAGATTACCGTGGCGATCAATGCCGCCGTGACCGGCATCAGCGCTATTCTTGCGCTCATTACGACCATCAAGGGATCGACGGTGACTCCGGCCAGCGTGACAGCGAATTCTACCGTGGCTGCGGCCATGCGGCTGGTTGATCGGCATCAGGCCATTGCGCTCGTGGCTCAGCATTACGGTGAGCCGCAGTTCATGGCTGCGTATCAGATGCAAGCGGCAGGATTCTAGTCTTTTTGCGCGGCGCTCTACAAACCATTTTGTGGTGTACCCCGATATGGTCAGGTAAGATGGAAAATGAAGTGAAAAGAAGCGATATATGTTTTATGGACGGGCGGTGTCTCCTGGGCACCGCCTGATTTTTTGAGGAGAGATGATGGTTACGTTTCCGAAACAAGAAGTGCTCGATTGCTGTGCTCAGTATGGTCCGATGCTCAAGCTACCCGCTGGCTTAGATGGCCGCAAGGTAATGGCCTCTATCGCCAGCAACGAAAGCAGCACCGGAGCGAACTGCGGCCCACGCCATGAACCGGCCTACGATGTTGGCGGGGCGCTCTCAAAGGGCAGTCAGCAAGCGAACGCATTGGAGGAGTTTGGCTCGGCTGCGGCTTGCTCTTACGGGATGTTTCAGATGATGTTCTTGAACTTCTCGGAATCAGCTCAAGAGAAGATTGCATCTGGGGTGGGTGATGTTGATTTATATTCAATCGAATTTGTGAGATTTTTCAATGCGTACGTAATCGGAGCGCGTCACGCGCAGACTCTTACCGACATTGGACAGATATGGAATTGCGGCCACAAAACGGATTCACCGTCTGCCGGAGTGGCTCTCTATTGCCAGCATCTTCAAGCGGCATACGACGCGGCATGAGTGCTCATCTCATTGACTGCTCAATCTCATAGATAGCGCTCTCTACAGCGTACTCAGACAGCACAGCCTCGCCCGTCGCTTCCACGTCGCCTAGCACGTTATTCAGAGACATAAGCGCAGAAGAGGCGCACGCTGGGCATTGTGTTGAGCAGTTTCCCACCATGTTGCAATCTTGGCATAGGAACGATTCAGAGAGCGGGAAGAAAGTGGACTCCAAAGTGTTTTTCATTATTTCAAAGCCTCCAAAACCGTGTCGATTGCCTCGCCGCTCTTGACCATTTCCGTCGAAAATCGAAGCAATTTGATTCCGGCGAGAGCAGCAGCGTTATATTTTCTGGCATCTTCTTCAAATCCCTCGCCCTTGGAATGTCGGCTTTTTCCGTACTTCGTAGCGCCCTCAATCTCCACAGCTAGGTCTTTCTCTTGGAAATAGAAGTCAAATCTCCATTTGCGTCCAGGGATAAGTTCGACTTCGCGCTCTGGATCAAGGCCATAAACCTTGCAATCGCGGGCTAAGGTTTCCTCGCCCTCGCTTAATGGTTTCGGTATCTTAGTCAACGATTTGTCCTTTCAGCCCGCACGCTTCCAAAACAGGTTCCGGGATGTAGCGCGTCTTCCAATGGCTTCGTACCCACTTGCGCACTCGCGTATCGTTTGGCGCATACTGCTCTTCAATGCCTATCGATCTGAGCAAGTCTTCCCACATCGTAGGAATAATAGGCATCTCCGCTGGAGGCCGTCCGCGCCGAGCGCTTGCGTTCATCCATCCGTTTGACAGTTTGTGATTGGGGTGCTGTCGGTAGCTCATTGGCAGTTCCTTACCCGCACATCGAGCGGTAGTTTCAAGTATTGTTCAATGCTCATCGAACCTTTTGCCACATTGCAAGATCGGTGACTGATTCCAAGGTTCTCTTGCCTGTCGTCATGCTTGCTCCCACCTGATCCCTTGGCCGTTTTGTGCTCTAGGGTGGCATCAAATGGATGTACAGTTTGACCGCACAGACAGCAGATTCCGTCAGCGTAGTTCCATGCTACGTTCCAACGAAGATTGAGTATCTCCCGGCCCGCTGCGCCCCTTTGGATGACTTCTCGCCCATCAGGGTAAACCCATAGTCCTGGCTTTGATTTGTCGATCATTTGCTCACCTTCCCTCTAATTCCTTTGAGCGCCACGCCCAACTGCGCAACGATCTCTCCTGATTCGGTTGATTGAGCCTCGCACATCTCCGTCGCTTCCTTGCAGGCCGTCATGATGCGCCTGAGCTTGGCTTTCTCCTTGAGGATGCGCATATATTCGTCCACACGCGGCTTACGCGGTAGCCCCTCGGTCAAAGATGCTAAGTATGCCATGCCGCCCACTTCCATCAAGAGTTCTTCTCCCAACTCGTTCGCCAGAGTCACAAGGTCGATAGGTTGCTTCCTCCGGTACATGGTCCTCATTGTTTCCAATATGGTTACATGGGATTCCGTAGACAATTCATCGGTTGACAGGTCTTTCACTTCCTCCAGCGCGGTATTGTCGAGCAGCACAGCGCCTAAAATAGAGACTTCGGAGCGCAGGCTTGACGGCAAATCCGAGCGAGCCGACAGTTCGTCAATCTCCTCGCGTATCATCCCGCGAAGGATCACGTAGAGGGAATCTAACTTGTCACGGGAATTCGACATCAGAACAGATCTCCAGACCGTTCAACTTCTACAGGTTTCTCTACCGGCTTTGGTGGATCGTTGTAACACGGTATGCAGTATGTGGGACGTCCGCCGTCAATCTTCCACTGCGTCTCCCGTCCACATATCGAGCACCAGTTGGGGGCCTCTACTGTGCTTTTCGTGTAGAAGTGTCTCATGTTTCCATCCATTTTCTACTGTGTGGCAACGGCGCTCTCCTTTGCCTTGGACTTTGCCCAGCGTATCCGGCAATGCCTGTCGAACTGCTCTACCTCAAACGATGGTGGACGCGCTACCTTGAGCAGTGAATTCGGCCATACTCCAAACTTCTCACGGTAACGGTGCGCGGCTATGGCCTCAGGCTTGCCTTTCCCTCGCTCTTTGTAAAGCCAAATCAGTCCCGAGAAAAAATCCTGTTTCTCCTGCATGGTGAACTCGCGTTTGGTCGCCTTCTCTTTTGGAGGTGTACCGTACACCACCAGTTCTCCATCCTCGTGCTCAATTCCGGTGGAGTGTATGACCTCTCCGCAAGCCTTGCATGTCGCCGAGCCTGCCGGGATGAGCGCATGGCACACGGCGCACCTGCGGGGCTTTGCCGGCCGTTTTTCGCCTTCGTATGCAACACCCTTTTCGTGCGGCTTGTGCGTGTCCAGGTGGTCGTGGAAAATCTCCCAGAAAAGGCCGAGGCCCTGATCGGTGTTATTACCGGCGTGATCGATGTAAACGAGCCGGTCTTTCCCGAGAGCGGTTCTGATTCCACGCCCTGCCGACTGCACCAAAACGATTTCACTGTTCGTGAGACGGTCATCGATAATATTTCTCACGTCCTCATCGACCCCAGCTATCAACGTACCAACCGATCCAATCCCCGCGATGATTCCATTGCGCATCCGGGCAAATTCCCATTTCCGCGTTCCCTCGTCGGTTTCTTTCTCTCCCACTGGGGTATCAGCGTCAATGTAGCCAAAAGGAATTCCATGATCGGCGAATGCTGCGATTTGATCGCGGGCCGCATCTAAGTCTTGGTTGAACATGAACGTCTTCTCGCCAGTGCTGTATTTCTTCCAACTTTGGACTACATCTCCCACGAGGCGCCGCATTTCCTTTGAGGCTTCGGCGTTCACGAATTCACCGTTTTTTACAGGAACATCTCCCCGGTTTGCAATCTGTTCAGGAACGTACAGCGTTGTGGGAGTCAAAAATCCTTCTTCAATCAATTGCGGGATGGTGGCCGGTATGATGAGCTTAGTCCATCGAATCCCCATACCTTTTACCCAAGGCGTAGCGGTCAATCCGATAGCGATCTTGTCCTTCCATGGGCCGTCAAGCATCTCATTCAATCCCTTGAAAGTACGATGGATTTCGTCAAGAATCATGAAATCCACGTCTGGCAATTCTCGCTTAATCAGAGTTTGAACTGAGGCTACCTGTATCTGCGCTTCCCGGTCTGTCCTGATGTGCTGGGACTGCATCACACCAATGTCGCGGATGCCCTCAGACTCGAAAGCCTTTACGGTTTGGTCGATAAGCGAGATGGCCGGGCAGGTGAACAGCGGACGAGTTCCCTTTGTCAGTGCCCCTCCAATCAAGTGAGCAGAAGTCAAGGTCTTGCCGAATCCGCACGGTCCCTGCACAATGATGCGCTTGTGGCCTTCCTTGATTGCCTGGCGAATGTCCGCGATGGCCTGAGCCTGGCGGGGGCGCAAGGGCCTGAGCCGGAGATTATTGTAGGGCCGGAGTAGCGTCATTTGTTCCATCATCCAACCCTCACCATCTGAATTCCTCGATCCTTGATGAGTTGCTTGTACAGGTTGTCTGGATAGAGAGAGTTCACCAATTTCTGAGCAGTCTCCGCCGGAATTTCCTTGCTCTCGGACTCGTAACGTACTGGCCCATTCTTTAAACTAAACACAACTGCCAGTTGCCCAGAGCGCCATCCAACGCCAAGCAATCGACCTTGATGTTGGCAGGCAAGCATCTTCCATGGGTGCATATACTCCCTGGAGTCCTTAGACCAAAGATACCCGCGCCGCTCTGCCTCGGCCTTGATGAACGCTCGACAGTCCTGGCCGTACTGCTCTGTGAGCCGCTTGAACTCGGGAAGGTTCCGATTCCAAGCGGCTACGTCTGGGATGGCCGCGAGTATGGATGACCAAACGTCGGCGATCATGGAACGATACTCCATACGGTCGGCGGAAAGCCGCGCCGGGCGAGCTCTGCTTCAACCTGAGCATCGAGTTGCTGCGCCTTATCCTCGATCAGAGCGATAGTTTCTGCCCAGTCGGAGCGATGGAAGCGCGGTGCCTGCAAGAGCATAAAATCTGACGGAAAGTCTGGATGGAAGCTGGCTAAATCCCACCATTCGCGCTCTGGATAGCATATAAGCCCAGAGAGGCATTGGCCTTTGTATTCCTCCACCAGAAGGCTGATGTCTTGTGAATATGCGGCGTGTGTCATCTCCGACGGGGATTTAAGCTCAATCCCGCCATCTTCGCCAACCAGCCCATCCGGGGAAGCTCCGAACCAATCCCATGTCGGGTGCAGCGCGAAGCCGGCCAAATCGGGGCGAAAATTAGTATCTCCTTCAACAGAGACAGACGAGGCGTGAATAACCTCAACGCCGTTTATTGCCGCGTAGATAGCACGAGCATAAGGCTCCCGGTCAGTACCGTCTCTCATGTACTGGTTTGTTGGATTGTTCACGGCTCGTCCAGTGATGCGCTCCACCACTAGCTTACGGCGATATTCAGCCGTTTTCTGCGCCTCTGTACCGGCTGGGCATACAACCCCCTTCCGCGTAGACTGGCGCGTTGTGGGAGGGGCCAGAAGAGCAGGAACGCCAGACCCGCTGATGCGCCCCACCTTCAAGGCTATCCAAAAATCACTACCTTGCTGGCATTTGATAACTCTTGTCACTTTGCAGCCTCCCTTAGTTCCTTGATGCGTGCGTTCTTTGCTTGTCCAATCTTCGAAACGCTTTCAATGTTACCTCGTACAGCCTTGATTGCTTCTAGGCTGATTCGGTTCAGTTCGTTTGCGTCTTTTGCTGCGGATATCTTTGGAAACCAGTTGTCTACTGCCGCCTCCTGCTTGCGCTGAGCCGCAGCTTCCGGGTCGTCTCCGTAGACGTGCATTCCAACAGAAGCTATGAGCGTGTACTTCTCCAGGTACGAAGTAGTGGAGCCTATCGCCTTGAGCGGGTCTTTTCCTCCAGCCGTATCTGGGGGAGCTGCGAGGCTTGATCCCTCCTCTTCGTAAGCGGTTCCTTGCAGGCCAAGGATGCATGTGACGCGGATACGCCCATCCGGCAAATCGGAAGTCTTCCAACGATAGGTAATACCTAAACCCACCAGAGCCTTCATCACCGGGTCGGCAACATCCTCCAATGCGACCACCCGATATTTTTCGTTTCCCTCCTTGTCTTCGATGGAGCGCTGCCGGGTAATCCTCGGCATCTTCTCTTTGAATTCCGTCATCGCGTTTCGGAAAGCAATCTTATCTGAGCGGTCAAACATGTCGAGTTGGATTTTTGCAAGACGCTCAATCGCTCCGACAAAGGACTCAGGACTGATAGTTTCCGCCTTGTCAATGACCTGCTGCATCATCGAAGCGATGTTTGCTACTGGCTCCATGCCGGTCGGAGCACGCTGTATAGCTGTTTCGGTCATTGCGACTCCTCATCTTCTAGTTGAGTTCGTAAGCAGTACATGCAAGAGCAGCCGGGCTCGTGAACATCAAGCACAGAATCCGTGTCGCCTGGACGCTCAACGTCTTCGGGACAGGTTACGCCCAGCCACTCGCACTCTGATTCACCGCAATAGTCGCGGCTCATAGGGACGATTCCAATCCGTTCTCTTCTTCAAGAGAGAGAATCGGTTCGCAGCGGTAGACGGCTGGCTTTGCTGGCTCTACTATCTCGCAAACCACACCCCTGTCGATGCTAACGGAAAGCCACATAGAGGCTGTTCGGCATTCCAACTCCATAGCGTTATCATTTGGTCTCTTCGACAGCGGCTTGGGAAGGAGATGGATTGTTTTCAAAAAAACAGCCTTCCCCTTATCGGGCAAAAGGTAGTTGTTGCAATAGAAAGTGACCATCGGTGGCTCAACTGTCGCATCTGGTTCCTTGTCGAGCGCATTCGCGATGCGCCGTAATTCAATTGCTACTGATCCTGCGGTAGTGCTCATGGTTGTACTCCCTTCTTGCGTTCAGAATCCCACTTTGGCGATTTGCAATGCGGGCACTGACGCGGTTTCGCCGGAGTCCGTGTCTGCCATTTATAGCCGCACCGTTTGCAGTTCTTAATTGCCATGAACCAATACTATGATAATAGTAATATCTTGTCAAGAGTTATTTTCATTATTTTTCCACTTTCATAGCTCTTAATCCTTTGTTCTTAAAGGCCCACTTCCCCAGCTTAGGAATCAACGCTGCCCATTCCTCTGGAGTTCTCGTTTGAGGATCATCTTGCCGGTCGTCCCGAGCAATTCTCTCCGCAATAGCCACTCTTGTCTTTATCGTAGATGGGGCGCGGTGCCCCGCATTGTGCCCTTCCTGCCTCTGATTGTCCTGTCGTACGGTGATAGCCTTACGCCAGCCCTTCGGGGGCGGCCAGGGAACGCCCAACTTGGCAAGTGACTGCCGACTGAATCCACCGCGTTCTGTCATAGCCGCTTCGACTTGCTCCGGGGAGAAGAACCGCTTTGCAGTCCACATTGTTTTTCCTTTCTCGGAGTTTTTCCTTTTCAGTTCTTGCATTTATAGAGTGTTTTGCGGTGGCACGACACACCTTCCCCTAGCGGGTTAGGGGGAACCCTCGCCCCTAGTAATGTTCTTGCCCCATTCTCTGCGAACCTGGCCCCGCATGGTATGCCGTGTTCGGGAGCCTCCGGATTCAGCGGAGACTCAAACCCTTGAGAGCGTCACCCTCTCAGGAAGTCCGCAGAATCAGAAGCAATACCTATGAGCGCCTTGAACCAAGCTACATCCTGAATGTGTCGCTCTCCGGCGGGACGGCAGACCACCACCGGCACAGCCCAGGCGCACGAAAGCGGGAACCTTGACGTGAAACGAATTGTCGGGGTTTCTGAATTCATGATTACCTAGACAATTGAAACTGTATCACGAATTGTTGTATACTGCAAATGCGGGGTGGTGCCAGACACCCCTCTCCGATTGCCTAGACAACTCTTGGAGCACCCCGCAACCTTCCTCCCAAGGATGAAACGCCTCCATTAGCATCCCTGCTCTGGAGGCGGTTTTGTGTAGATGAAAATTTTGGTCAGAGGCCGTGTGCTTTGCCGTATGACTTGGCAGCGAGTTCCAATTCTCTGAGTTCCACCTGCGGTGGGGCCAGCTTCTTCGCCTCAGCAAGCTGGCGCTCAAGATCGGCGAGGCGCTCGATGAGTTGGAAGCACCACTTAATATAAATTCTTTGCCCTATTTCAAAGTCAGCCATTTCGTCCCTCCTCCGCCAG
>Ga0255349_1000394_pt1 | contig 20052 bp, 17 predicted proteins | sample CBST25v15metaG_FD_189947 | JGI IMG/M metagenome (GOLD analysis project Ga0255349, IMG submission 189947) | Peat soil microbial communities from Stordalen Mire, Sweden - C.B.S.T-25.v15 | ecosystem: Environmental > Terrestrial > Soil > Wetlands > Peat | place: Sweden: Norrbotten County, Stordalen...
GTCCCAGCCCGATCATGCCCAATTCCATTGCGGTCTTCCTTTCCTCACTATGCTACCCCGGCGCTTTTTCTTCGACCATCCCAGCGCGGCGACTGCGGCGGGCGCCTTCGGGGTATCTTCCCAGGTTTCCGACGGCATAAATTCGTTCCTTGCGATGGTCATTCCCAGGTCCCAAAATCGGGACCTGGGGCACCCCAAAGGTGGTACAAAATCAAGCGGTAAAAGACCGGGCAAGCCCTCCAATTGGACCGCCAGTGAACAAGCTCCCGTCGTGCCGTAACACAAATCCGGAGTTTTCCAACAAGATACTGGACGCCAAACCAGTTCCCTTACCATTCGGACAAATAGCATCGGTTGCGCTGTCTATCCGCGTCTTGGCCGGGGAGAAAAAGAGAAGCGCCAGAACTACACCTGTTCAGATGCAGAGGATGCGCGACGGACTCAGGAAGCAAGCCGAGAGCCAGCTAAGTTGTTTCTTTCTCGCTCCAGGGGAATCGGAGATTGAGCGCCCATGCTTCTGTTCTTAGCACTACAGTTGTACTTGCCTTCTTTCGCAGAAGAAGGACCAAAGCCCGGGCCTGAAGGCCCCGGCAATTCGCGCTTTTTCCGGGAGCTGAAGCCCCCGGTTCCCTCCGGAAAAAGCGATCTACAACTGTAGGATTAGACGGTTGTGCTGGAGAAAAGCGATTTCTGCCGGTCACGGGCCGTTCATGGAGACTTTTTGATTTTTCCCCGTGGCCCGCTCAGTTTCCCCGCCGCGGAAGGAACTGCCGGAGCGCCGCGCGGTTCGTCCCCGCGGCTATCGCGCCCTGGCCGCTCTGGATGCAGCCGTTGTATCCTCAGCCCATGAGCGAGGACACTTCCCCCACTTCCTCCGGCGACCGCAACCTGCTGGGAAACTCGGCCAGCTCCTACCTGCGCTCGGCGCGCCACCAGCCGGTCGAGTGGCATCCGTGGAACGATGCGGCTTTTGCCCTGGCCGAGGCCGAAGACAAGCCCATTCTGCTGGATATCGGCGCCGTCTGGTGCCACTGGTGCCACGTGATGGACCGCGAGTCCTATGAAGACGCGGAGATTGCCGCGATCATCAACCGGCATTTTGTGGCCGTGAAGGTGGACCGCGACGAACGGCCGGATGTGGATGCGCGCTATCAGGCCGCGGTTTCGGCCATCAGCGGACAGGGCGGCTGGCCGCTGACGGCCTTTCTCACCCCCGACGGGCGTCCCTTTTACGGCGGCACCTATTTTCCCCGCAGCGACGGTTCTGGGCGGCCGGGCTTTGGGCGGGTGCTCGAAACCCTGGCCCAGGTTTGGCGGGAGCGGCGCGGGGATGCGCTGGAGGCAGCCGCGGGGGCGATGGCGGCCATCGAGGAAAACGAGTCGTTTTCAGGCCGCGGCGGGGAGCTGACGCTTGAGCTCGGGGACAAGATTGCCGCTTCGATCCTGGCGCAGTTCGACGCCCGCAACGGGGGCTTCGGCTCGCAGCCCAAATTTCCTCATCCGGCGGCGCTCGACCTGCTGCTGCAGATGGCCATGAACCGCGGCAACCCGCAGGCCGCGCAGGCTTTCTCGACGACTCTCGAGAAGATGGCGCGGGGAGGAGTCTGCGACCAACTGGCCGGAGGCTTCCACCGCTACAGCGTGGACGAGCGCTGGCGGGTGCCGCACTTCGAGAAGATGCTCTACGACAACACCGAGCTGCTGCGCAATTACCTGCACGGCTACAAGAGCCTGGGCCGCGAGGATTTTCGTCTTGTTGCCGGGGAGATCGTGGGCTGGCTGGAAGCGACGATGAGCGACCGCGATCGGGGCGGCTTTTATGCCTCGCAGGACGCCGACATCGACCTTGAGGACGACGGCGACTACTTTACCTGGACGCTGGCCGAGGCGCGCGAGGCGCTCTCCGCGGCGGGGTTTGAGCCGGCGGAGCTCGAGGTTGCGCTGCGCTATTGGGGCATCGGCGAACAGGGCGATATGCACCACAATCCGGCTAAAAACGTCCTTCACGTGGATTGGACCCTGGAAGAGATGGCGGGAGGGACGGGCCGGAGTCTGGACGATCTGCGGTCGCAGGTCGATTCGCTGCGCCGCGCTCTGTTGGCCGCGCGCTTTGAGCGGCCCACGCCGTTCATCGACCGCACGCTGTTTACCGGCTGGAACGCCATGGCTGTCTCGGCCTTCCTGGAGGCTGCGCGGGTACTGAAGATCGACTCGGCGCGGGAGCTGGCTCTCTGCACCTTGAACCGGCTGCTCAAGGAGGCCTGGGCTGGCGACCAGGCTGGCGACCAGGAGCTCCGTCACGTGATCGCTTATGGCGTCCAGCCGGGGGCCGGTGACGCCCCGCCGAGGAGTGGAGCGCAGCCTGCGGAGGACGTGCCGGGCACGCTCGACGACTATGCCTTCACCGTTCACGCCTCGATCGACGGCTGGTTTGCGACCGGCGAAATGAGCTTCTATCATGCGGCCGTCAAGCTGGCCGACGCGATGATCGCACGCTTTTACGACCGCAGTGCCGGTGCGTTCTACGATGCGGCCGTGCCTGCCGGCGACAGGCCGCCCCTGGGCGCGCTGACGGCCAGGCGGAAGCCGCTCCAGGATGCGCCCACTCCGGCCGGAAACCCCACAGCCGCCTCTGCCCTGCTGCGCCTGGAGGCGCTGAGCGGCCGCCGGGATTATCGCGAGATCGCCGCCGAGACACTGGCCTCCTTTGCCGGAATTGTGGAGCATTTCGGCCTCTACGCCGGCAGCTACGGGCTGGCCCTGGAGCGGCTGCTGCTCGATCCCGTGCAAGTGGTGGTGGTCGGCTCCGGCGCCCAGGCGGAAAGCCTGGAAGCCATGGCGCTGGGCCGCTTTGCCGTCAACCGGACTGTCCTGTGCATCGCGCGGGAGAGGCTGGTTCCGGGCGGAATTCCGGAGGCGCTGGCCGAATTGCTTCTGGAAGCCCCGAAACCGGACGGCGCACAGGCGTGGGCCATGGTCTGCCGGGGACGCACCTGCCTGCCGCCGGTCACCGATGCCGAGGCGCTCGCCAGGGCATTGGACGAGCCGGTTTGAGGGTCGGAACTCAGTCGCTTTTCGCCGTGCGGAAGGATTAGAATCTGTAAAAAATAAGCAGGCCGCGAGAAAAAGGGAGAAATCGCCGTGAATCCCGCAGGAACAGCACGCCTCAGCGCCTGCCCGGATCGATCCAGGAATGCACTGACTCTGCTGGTTTTCTTCATGAATTGAAACCTGAACCCGCCGGCTGCGCAAGTTTTCCGCGGCCAGCGGAGCCTGAATCGAAAGTTTCACATTCCATGGAGTTTTTGCACGATCTGCCGATGAGACCACCAAGGGGCAATTGCCGACGCGACGATCCTGTGCAAAGGAAGGCATGGCAAGGTCTGGTTCAATTCGAGTTCTGGCCTTTTTGCTGGCGTTTTCGGCGGTTCTGAATGCGCAGCAGTATGTCTTTCGCGCCTTCCGCCAGGCCGAAGGGCTGAGGAACCTCGCGGTCAACGCGATGGCCATGGATAGCCAGGGGTTTCTCTGGCTGGCCACGGAGAACGGCGTCTTCCGCTTTTCCGGATCGAACTTCGAGCGCTATGGCTCCGAGCAGGGGATCGGCGAGCTGGATGCCATCGATCTATTGGCGGATCCAAACGGCACCATCTGGGTGGCCACCGAAGAAAATCTGTATCGATGGGACGGCCAGCGATTTTTCCCCGCCGGACGAGATGCGATCCATATTCTTGGTCAGCGGCAACTGGCTGTCGAAGATGCGCGCCACTTGCTGGTCGTCGATCATATGCGGCTTTACCGGCTGGAGCACGACACCGAGGGCCGGATGCTCTCCTATCGCCCCGTTTTTCCAGACAGCGTCGTAGCGGCCATGCCCGATCTGGCCAAGGTTTCCAGCCTCAGTGTGGTCGCCGGGCCGTCCAACGGCGAGCGCATCTGGGTGGGATGCGGCAGGAATCTTTATTCCTGGCATGAGAGCGAGACCAACGGACGCCTGCAAGCTTCCGGGTTCGGAGTGGAAGCATGGGGCGGGGACAAGGGCCTTCCCGGCGACCAGTGGGAGAACGTGGTGCGGGATCGATCGGGTACCATCTGGGCTGCTGGCAGGCACCACGTAGCGGTCCTGCTGCCGGGGGCCACGCACTTTACCGATCGCTCCATTCCCGGCTCCGATCCGGACGGCACCTACGGCCACGCGCCGCTCCTTGAAGACCCGGAAGGCCGGATGCTGGCGCCCACCGAAGATGGAATTGCCCGCTGGAATGGAACCGGCTGGCGCATCATCGGCCGCGGCAACGGGTTGGAGTGCGACAGTCACATCACCAGCCTGGTCTTCGACGCGGCCGGCGACCTGTGGTTGTCCAGCCTCGGAGGCGGGCTCTACAACTGGGTGGGCTATGCGAATTGGGAAGGCTGGGGCGACAGGCAGGGCCTGCCATCATCGGTCGTCTGGACCACCGCCCTTTGGGGCGCGGCTCGCCTCTTCGTGGGAACTCAACATGGGTTTGCATGGATCGATCTGCGCGATGGTTCGGTCCATTCTCTGCCAGCCCGGCAGCGGTGGGCCTGCAGCCAGATGGCAGAAATCGGCTCTGATCGCGATGGCTCCTTGTGGGCCGCAACCCGTTCAGGCGACATCCTGCGCATTGATCCCAGAACGGGGCGTGCGGATCGGACGGCAAGGCTGCCGTCCGATGTCTCCAGCGGCTTCGAGGATTCCTCCGGGCGTCTGTTTATTGGCACACGGCAAGGTCTCTTTCTTCGCGACCCCGTCAGGGCCTATGGTAACGGCTTTTCGTCACCGGGCTGGAAGGCTGCTGCGACGCACTCCGTCCTGCGCCGAATCCCCGCCGTCACAGCGTTGACCGGGGATTCCGCTCGTGCTGTGGCAAGCTGTGAGTCGCCTGACGGAGCTGACTGGTTTGTGGCCGGAAGCCGGTTGCTGCGTCTCAAGGAAGGCCAATGGATTGCACCAGCGATTGAAGGAATGCCAGAGCAAAGCGGAAATCTGATTGCATTGTCCTGTGCCAAAGATGGAAGGCTGTGGATTGTCGACGCACAAGGAAGCACATGGCGGTTGTCGCCGAGCGGCGATCGGTTGCAAGCCTGGCAGTTGAAGCTGCCGCCCGAATTGAGTTCGCTCTTGCCCCTGGCCATCCTGGTCGACCGCCGCGGATGGGTTTGGCTGGGAACCGACCTGGGCCTGGTCGTTTGGAACGGCAAAAGCTGGCGTCATCTGACCCAGGAGAGCGGGCTGATCTGGAACGACATCAATCAGGGAGCAATGAGCGAGGCCCCGGACGGCTCGCTGTGGATTGGAACCAGCGGAGGTCTGGCTCACCTCCGGCATCCCGAGCGAGTCTTCGATTCGATTCCGCTGACCGTCTCGTTGACCCAGATTCAGCGCGGTGAGACAAGCTATATTGGTGCACAGCGGATCACGATGCCATGGGCTGGTCCGTCGCTGCGCTTCCAGGTCTCTTCGCCCACCATGCGCAATCGCAGCGAGCTGGTGCTGAAGGTCCAAATGGCGGGGCTGCAGCAGTGGACGGAAATCAAGGACGGCGTCGCAGCTTTTCCCCGGCTTTTTCCGGGGAAGTACACTTTCATGGCGATGGCCTGCAATCCGGGCCTGGATGCCTGTTCCGCCCCGGTGCAGGTTGGCGTCATAGTCCTGCTTCCCTGGTGGAGAAGCTACTGGTTCTATGGCTTGTGCACTTTGGTTTTGCTGTGTTTATTGATGGCGGCGGGACAGCTTCATGAGCGGCATCTGCGCGCGAGGAGCCGGCAACTGGAGAAGCTGGTGGAAGAGCGCACCCAGGAACTGGAGGCCAGCCGCGCGCAGTTGCACATTCAGGCGACCCACGATGGGCTGACCGGAATGTTGAATCGAACCGCCATCGTGCAGGCTCTCGACTCCGAGATGGACCGCGCCCGGCGCGAGAAGCGGGCGGTCGTCGTGGTACTGGTCGATCTGGACCACTTCAAGCGCATCAACGACAGCTACGGACACCTAGCCGGCGATGAGGCGCTGCGCTGGTTTGCCGCCGCGGTGGGAGGCGCCATTCGCGCCTATGACCATGCCGGCCGCTATGGCGGCGAGGAGTTCATGCTGATTCTGACCGAGGTTCCGCGCGAGGCCGCGGAGCAGAGATTGGCCAGCCTTCATGCCTCGATCACCAACCTTCAGGTCTCGGTGCGCAGGGGTCGGTTCACGCTCAACTGCAGCATGGGCGCGACCGTCTTCGATCCATCCGATGGGTACGCGACCGTCGAAGCTCTGCTTGCGACCGCCGATCTGGCCTTGTATGCCGCCAAAGGCGAGGGCCGCAATCGGGCTGTTTGCCGTATGCCCGGCTGCTTGAAAGGCTAGTACCACAGTAGTACTTGCCTTCTTTCGCAGAAGAAGGACCAAAGCCCGGGCCTGAAGGCCCCGGCAATTCGCGCTTTTTCCGGGGGCTGACGCCCCCGGCTCCCTCCGGAAAAGCGATCTACAACTGTAGGACTAGTGGCCCGGCGGTCACGATCCAGCAGTTCCAGTTCAGTCAAATGCAGTAGGAACGGGGGGAAATCCACCTGCTCAAGGTTGTTCTGTGTCCACGAATGCGGCCAATACTGTCAAGCCGAAAATATCTGGACGCTCGGGATATTTCAACTTGTGCGTCCGATATTTCAACTTATGCATCCGATATTTCAACTTATGCGTCCAGCTATAAAAATCAGACGTCGAGGTTCTTGACGTCCAACGCATTATCCTCGATGAATTTGCGGCGTTTTTCGACATCCTCGCCCATCAGGGTGGTAAAGATGTCGTCAGTTACAAAATAGTCTTCCAGCTTGACCTGGAGCAGGGTGCGGTGTTCGGGGTCCATGGTGGTCTCCCAGAGCTGCGTGGCGGTCATCTCGCCCAGGCCCTTGTATCGTTGCACCTGGTAGTCCTTCTTGCCCTGTTCGACGATATAGGTGAAGAACTCGCGGGCGGTCTGCTTTTCCACCGGCTCGCGCAGGGCTCGGGCGGCGCGACGGGACTGCTTGGCTTCGGCTTGGACTTCGGCGCTCTCAGCCTCGGCTTCGGTCGCCTCGGCATCGCCGGATGCGGCTTCGGAGCCAGCTTCAGGGCTGGCCTCGACCGCCGCTTTGGGGGCGTATTCGACCAGAAACGGCGGCTCGATGAACTCCTTGATCAGAGTGTATTTCGCCATCATCTGGCGAAACTCGGGGCTCGAAGCCAGCGTCCAGTCAATGTGCCGCTCCGCGCCCTGCGTATCGGTAAAGCTGATCGACCAGGTGTGATGCTCCTCGTCCTCGACAGGCTCGCTCAGCGCCTTGAAGCCAAACTCGTCCGCGCGCTCGGCCAGATCGGCGTGGAGCAGGGCCAGCTTGGGCGGAATCTCGCTCTCGGATTTGGAGGCGAAATCGGCGCGGTGCACGAACTCCGCTCGGGCCAGCAGTTCGGTCAATTTTTCATTGCGGATGCGCTTGTCCACCTTTTCGACGAAGTCCAGATACTCACTCAGCGGGCCCAGAAAGCGCGTCAGGCCGGCCCCCTCGATGCGGCGGGCCTCCTCGCCGTGGCGCACGATCATGCCTTCGGAGGCGCGGTTGACCATCACCTTCACAAATTCACGCTCGTCCTTGATGTATTGCTCGAAGCGGCCCTTCTTGATCTTGAACAGCGGGGGCTGCGCGATGTAGATGTTGTCGCGCTTGATCAGCTCCGTCATGTGACGGAAGAAAAACGTCAGCAGCAGGGTGCGGATGTGCGAGCCGTCCACGTCGGCGTCGGTCATCAGAATGATTTTCCCGTAGCGGATCTTGGTGGCGTCGAAGTCGTCCTTGCCGATGCCGCAGCCGAGGGCGGTAATCATGGCGCGGATTTCCTCGTGGCCCAGCATCTTGTCGTAGCGCGCCTTTTCGACGTTGAGGATTTTTCCCTTCAGCGGCAGAATGGCCTGGAATCGGCGGTCGCGGCCCTGCTTGGCGGTGCCGCCTGCGCTCTCGCCCTCGACCAGATAAAGCTCGCAGCGGTCTGGATTGCGTTCGCTGCAGTCGGCCAGCTTGCCGGGCAATCCGCCGCCGTCCAGAGCGCCCTTGCGCCGGGTCAGGTCGCGCGCCTTGCGGGCTGCCTCGCGGGCGCGCGACGCCTCGATGGCCTTGTTGATGATGCGCTTGGCGATGGGCGGATTCTGTTCGAGAAACGCGCCCAGCCGTTCATTCACAAAAGCCTGCACCGTGCCGGCGATGTCGGAGTTGAGCTTGCCCTTGGTCTGGCCCTCGAACTGCGGCTGCGGCAACTTCACGCTGACCACCGCCACCAGGCCCTCGCGCACGTCGTCGCCGCTCAGGTTTTCCTTCATGTCCTTGAACAGCCCCAACTGCTGGCCGATGGCGTTGATGGTGCGGGTGAGCGAGGTGCGGAAACCGCTGAGATGCGAGCCGCCGTCCACCGTGTTGATGTTGTTGGCGAAGCTGAATACCGTCTCCGAGTAGCTGTCGTTGTACTGCAGCGCGATTTCGATCTCCACGCCGTCGCGCCCGGCCTCCATCACGATGGGCTTCTCGTGCAGCACGGTCTTGCCGCGATTCAGATGCTTGACGAACTCGGCGATGCCGCCGGCGTATTTGAACTCTGCGCGGCGCGCTTCGCCGGTCTTGGCGTCGGAGGTGCGCTCGTCGGTGAGGGTAATCTCCAGGCCCTTGTTCAGGAAGGCCATCTCGCGCAGCCGTTGGGACAGTGTGTCGTAGTTGAACTCGGTCGCGGTAAAGATGCTCTTGTCGGGCAGAAAATGAACCTTGGTTCCCCGCCTCTTGCTGGTGCCCGCCCGGCGCAGTTCGCTGGTGGGATCGCCGCAGCTGAAGTCCATCTCCCAGGTAAAGCCGTCGCGCCAGATCTCCACGTTGAACTCCTGCGAGAGCGCGTTCACACAACTGACGCCCACTCCGTGCAGACCGCCAGAAACCTTGTACGTCGAGGCGTCGAACTTGCCCCCGGCGTGGAGCATGGTCAGCACCACCTGCACCGCCGGCATCTCCTCGCCGTTAGCCAGCGTTTTCATGTCCACCGGAATGCCCCGGCCGTCGTCGATGACGGTGATCGAATTGTCCACGTGGATCAGGACGTCGATCTTCTTGGCGTAGCCGGCCAGCGCCTCGTCCACCGAGTTGTCCACTACCTCATAGACGAGGTGATGCAATCCCATTTCACCTGTTGAACCGATGTACATGGCCGGCCTCAGGCGCACCGCCTCCAGACCTTCAAGAATCTTGATGTTTTCGCTGGTGTAGCTGTCGTTGTCGCCGACAGGCGGGAGGTTATTCACAGGTTCAGTTGCCATAAAAGTTACCTTCTCAAAATATTCGCTTCAAGTTCCGCTGGAGTGACGGCCTACGGAATGCCGCTCCGGGCCGGGGATTGGGGCTCTAAACGATTGAAAGACGGTGGTTTTCAATCGGAGTTTCCTGGATTGATTTTACCATGCGGGGAAGCTGGGAACGAGGGTGTCTGAAAGGCAAATGACGATCTACGGATGGGCGGTCAGAACTGCTCCGCGGTACGTTGGTAACCGCCCGCGTTACCTTTTGTTTATCTACTTGAATTAACTGGACTTAATCTTGTTTAGCCACTACGATTTCAGTGTACAGAAGATGCTTCTTCTGTCAATTCAAATTCAAAAAGAGGCCACCTGCCATGAAACTTGCCGTCCGCATCTTCGCTCTGTCTATCGCCGTCGCCGGAATCACCGCCGCTGCCACCACCTCCAAGACCGCGCCCGTGCTTCCCAGCCACCTGTCGGCTTCCGCGAGCGTGCCGATATCGATGTGCGGTGGACACATGACATGCGCCGTCAATCCTTCCGGCAACTAGCAGTTTCGGTAACCAAACGAACGCCCCAAGGTAATCGCTAAAAATTACCAATGGCTGATTTTGCTCTGTTTTGAATCGAGCATTTCAGTTGAGCAGCAAGGGATGCGGCGCTATTCTGAGAGTATTCTCACCATGGCGAGGAATTTCTTATGCCTGCACAGACTGTGATGTCTCTGATGATCGTGGCGGAGTTCGGGTTGTGGGCTGCCTTCGGTCTTCTCTTCTGGACCAAGAGACTGCATTTCCGTTTCCCTGCCATGGGGATCTACCTGGCGTTGCGTGTGGCGTCGATGCCGGTTCTGCTCTTTCTTTTCTATGCCCAGGCACGGCATTGGTTCAACGACTATGCCTTCGATATGTATTTTTACGTCTACTGGACGGTGTATGTTGTTAGCGCGGTGCTCCTTTATTTCATCTGCGTTGAAGTCTTTCGCTCCGTTCTCTCCGCTTTCCCAGGGCTTCAGAGGCTTGGCACCGTGGCCTTTCGCTGGGCCGCGTTGGTTTCGGTGATCCTGAGCCTGTCGACGCTCTCCTTCGATCATTCTCGCGCCTTCATGATTACCCATTTCGCATTTCGGTTAATGCGATCCGTCAGCATCCTTGAGCTCTGCCTGTTGGCCTTCCTCTGCCTGAGCATGAATGCGCTGCGACTGTCTACTCGCGACATGGCCTTTGGGATTTCACTGGGCTTTGGCCTGATGTCCTGCAGTGACTTTGTCATCGTTTCTTTGATTTCCCGCAAGACGACGATGACGGATCCTCTGAATTTCGTTTGGGAGTCGCTGACTCTGGTGTCTTTGGGCATTTGGGTCGCCTACTGTGCCGTGCCGGAACCGGCTCGCAAACCAATCCTGGTGCCGGCCGGCTCCCTCATCTTCCGCTGGAACGAGATTGCCACGGCTCTCGGCCACACTGGAACCCAGGTTGTCGTTCAGCCTGCGGGCGGCTCGATCTTCACCGGCGTGGAGAGCGCTGTTGAAGAGGTGCTCAGCCAGAGCCTGAAGAGCCGCGCATCGGAGACGTAGGCGGGCGTCGTTTGGTTTGGAACACGGAAACGGCCGCACCCAATAAAGGGAGCGGCCTTTTCTCTTCAAGTTTCGCGCCCGGCGCAACTTCCCCGCATGGGCGCGCACGCGAAGAGGCCACGGCAATGCCGTGGCCTCTTCGTAGAACCTCAAGTCTTGCTACTCGGCGGCTACCGGTTCGGGTGCCACTGGTTCGATCGACGCAAACCGTCCGCGGTTGCCGTGATCGCTGAACTTCACCCGGCCTGAGACCTTGGCGAAGAGCGTATCGTCGGAGCCGATGCCCACGTTCAGCCCCGGCTTGATGCGTGTTCCCCGCTGGCGCATGATGATCGAGCCGCCGCTTACCAGTTCGCCGCCGAAAGCCTTCACGCCCAGCCGCTGTGCATTGGAATCCCGTCCGTTTGTGGAGCTGCCTCCACCCTTTTTATGTGCCATTGCCGAATCCCCTTCTCAAAATCAGCTTCCAGCTTCTAGCCGCTAGCTTCTAGCTCTTCTTCCGCCGGAAACCCGAAATATGAATCAAACTTGAAAAACCTAGCAGCAAGAAGCTAAAGGCTAGCAGCGAACGGCGAGCTAGCTCGCCGCCGTGTAGGTCACGCCGTCGGCCGTGATGGCCTTGATGCGCACCTCGGTAAAGTTCTGCCGGTGCCCTTGAAGTTTCTTGTACTGCTTTTTCCGCTTCAGGTGGAAGACCAGGATCTTGTCTCCTCGGCCCTCGCCCAGCACTTCTGCGGTCACAGTGGCTGTGGCCGGCTTGGCTACGGTTCCCGGTTCGCCCGATACCGCCAGCACATCGCTGAACTCGACGGTCTGGTGACCGTCCTGGTCCTGGGAATCCACGCTTTCAATCTTCACCACGTCGCCTGGTGCGACCCGGTACTGTTTGCCACCGGTACGAATCACCGCGTACATAAACCCTCCAGCGCAATTCGGCTCGGCCGATGCGCGCCCAAAGTAAATCACTCGGGCAATCAAAAAAATAGCTCGGGCGGAAACTTTCGTACCGCGTCTGTGCGCTCAAGCCCTCGGGTTCTAAAATACGGGGGCGAGCGTCAGGCTCCGCGGCCACTGTCAGGAATCGCCAAACTAGAGTAGTGTACCGGCTTTGCGGGCCAAAGGTCAATGCGGCCGGTTGTTCGGGCGCTTCCGCACCCCGGCCAAGGCGCCAAATCGGGGATCGACAGGCTTCGATCGGACCCCGGTCAGCTTTCGACCAAGTTTTGACCAGGTTTTTTATCAGGGCCGCGCCGGCACGACGTAGAACAGGACGGCGAAGTAATGAAACAGGCTTCCGGCCAGTACAAACAGGTGCCAGAGAGCGTGGAAGTAGCGCAGCCGGTCGAGGGCGAAAAAGACAATGCCCAGGGTGTAAGCCATGCCGCCAGCCCCGAGCCATAGAACTCCATGCCAGCCCAAGGCGTGGACCAGTGGCACCGCCGCCAGCACCACGAGCCAGCCCTGCGCCAGGTAGACCAGCGTCGATGCGGTCTCGAAGCGGTTGACGGCGAAGCTCTTGAAGACCACCCCGGAGATGGCCAGCGACCACTCGAAACCGAAGAGGGACCAGCCGACCGGCCCGCGCAGCGAGACCAGGCAAAAGGGCGTGTAGGTGCCAGCAATCAGCAGGTAGATGGCCGAGTGATCGAGAATTTGAAACAGGTGGCGCGCCCGCGTGCGCACCAGCGAGTGGTAGAGCGTGGAGCACAGGTAGACCAGCACCAGCGTTACGGCGAAGACGGTGCAACTCGCCCACTGCCAAACAGTTCCGTGCGCCGCCGCGGTGATCAGGTAGACCGCGCCGAAGACCGCCAACGCCGCGCCGATGCCATGTGTGATGGCGTTGGCCAGGATATCGCCCAGGCTGGCATTGGATTCCACCCTGCGATGATAGCGCGGGGGGCGCGCGCAGCAGAGGACACTCCGCGCCGCGGCTGGGGGCGGCTTACGTATCCGCGCTCAGACTCACGGGCAGGAAACTGGCCGGGCAATGGCCACTTTTCAGCAAAAGTGGGCAGAGAATCGGGTGCGAAATGAAAAATGAGGCTCGAATGAGCCAGATGAAAGTGTCGCAAAAATAGCGAACAATATAGGCGAGCAATATAGTTGAATGGTGCGCCCGGAGAGATTCGAACTCCCGACCTAACGCTCCGGAGGACTTACCTAACGAAGAATCAACAACTTACAGAAAGTGCGACGAAAAGTGATGAATTGCGATGCGTGCTGATGTGGTGCGCATCGCATTTCAGAACCATCGTACCCCATCGCAACCAGTCGGGGCAGGCGGTAGGCACAATATTGGGCACAGTCGAACATCACTCAATTGCGCCAGCATCGCGTGACGGACCGAGGATTGCCTCGATAACTACCGATACGTCTTGGCATGTACTCGGACATTTGGTTTCGATGGAGGAAACCATTTGGTCTCTCTGGTCAAAAATCGAGGCAGCCCAGTTCATATCGGAGTTTCCCCAGAAGATCCGCCCACCGCCTTTACACCCAATACCCACGCACAAATCGCCACCATCCAGACTTGGCACTAGCCAGAGACCCGCAGAAATGCCAGAGCACTCAAGAGAATCTGTCACGAGTTCAACCATGTCGCTCTTCGTTTTCGGTACTTCAGGTTCCATCGGTGTGCCTCCTTTCCAAATCACCATGTCGGTTCGCAGTCTCGGTCTAGATTCTGAGGACCACGCCGCCGCCAAATTCCGACGGTTTGTCGGGTGCCGGGTGCGCAAAGTTGCAAAGGGGCTCGTAACCGCGTTCCCGACCGTTATAGAAGCCGCACAATGACCGGGGCCTCAGTTTGGGTACGAACTGTCACCTGGACCAGCTAAGACTGAAAGAAGAGCCATCACGACCACAACGATTATCAAACCAAGCACTATCTTCGCGGTTGTTCCGGACGTATCTTCCTTCTTCGGAGTCTTTGCTTCAATACCCTCTTGGACATGCTTGCAGAAATGGTTCTGGCAAAAGCCGCTTGAATTGCAGTAAAAGCAAGCATACTCTGCTGGTTCTCCGCAAATGACGCATCGGAGCTTCGCTTCGCAATTGGCCTTTATGGTCGTCATCTCAAGCCCTCTGCTTCAGGGGACATCCTCACAAACCGTGATTTCCAGCAGAAACATCTTTAGGCGCACTTCGCTGGGACTCAAAGAAACCGGCCCATCCCTCCATTAACTGGCAGAAAACAAAGTTGTGTTTCGCACCTTCGGTAATCATGTTATCGAACTTCTGTGCCACCCCAGACGCGTTTCGCAGATATTTCAAATCCTTCGCTGCAAGAATCCCCGGCAAGTTCTGCTCGGTCATAGGCCGAAACTTCTTCAACAATGAAGAATGCGTCCTGCACCCGTCGGCTGCTTGCCTATACAAGGCTGCTCTAGGTTGGTCGAGTTTCGCCAGTCGTTCGTAAACATCTATTAGGGCGTGCTGTTGACGAATATCGTCGTCAGCCGCCTGTTCGGCGGCAGTGTAGTATTCACGGATTTGCTGGCGGAGGTCTTTGCGCTCCAGATTCATCTGCTGGTGGTGCTCCAGCCACATTCGAATTAGTCCACCGATGACCTCTCCAACTACTTGTCCGGCAGCGAAAGAAGCTTCGAATTGTTGTTGACCGCCGCTGACGTACCGCTGGAGAGTATTTCTTTCAATGCACTGTTCAGTGCCGCCATAGCTGTAACACGCCGAGGTGCCACGATATTTCCAAGCGGATGGCGAAGCGGTGGTCAGGGTGTTCACGTTGCCATACGAATCGTAACTGCCTGTCGTGATGCTACCGTTGCTGTTCAGAAGAAAAACATTTCCATTCCGAATGGTGCCAGTTGTGATTCCTTCCGAATCGCTGAGAAAAAGGTTCCCGTCTCGGACGGTTCCGAAAGTGATTTCACCTCTGTCGGTCGTCAAAAACACATTTCCGCCGCGAATTGTCCCAGAAGTTGTATGCCCATTCGAGTCGTGGAAGAACACGTTTCCATTGTTGACGGTTCCAAACGCTGTGTTCCCATTCGAGTCAAATATCGTCAGCGAGGTGCTTTGTGCAACCAAGTTTCCTGACATAAGCAGCACTGCTAGTGTCAACAACGCTGCTATACGACGCCTATGGCCGCTCATATTGTGCTCTCCCGTTGCTAAGAGTTTCCGGTTAGTGGACAAACCGTCTGCATCGTCTCTCAGCAGCAATTTGTGAATTGAGACCTTCGGATGTTGTCATTGATGAACACCGTAACGATTTGCATCTTTCCAATTCAGGTAATGGCCGTTCTTGTGGTGTACATTTGTTTCGCCGGGGTAGCTGCCACCGTGGGAAGTAGTGTGATGCCCTCCGCCATAGTACGGTCTGCTAGCTGACGAACAGGACGTTGGTGATGATTTTGTTGTGTTTCGGTAGCCGCCATTTGTTCGCGGCATATACGCCCGGTGTGTTGAACTCGCGTAAACGGTAGGCACCAATAACGTACAGAGCAGCAAGGCAAGCAATGCTGGTTTCATACAGGTTTTTCCGCTAAAGTCTGATTCCAAAGTGTGGCTGCGGCGGATAGGCTCTTCACTCGCCCGATCCCCAAGGAATGATGCTCCATGAGCAGATCATGAGCAAAATTACTATTAACCAGAAGGCATAATACCCCAAATTTTGACGAAGCTTATTCATTTCTCCCCCTCCGCTCCCACTGCCCAGATCAATAGCGTTGAAATTCCCCACGCTGGAAGCCAGATGTTTGCCCCTATGATTACCGATAGCGCAAATCCTAGTACGAACCCCACAGGGACGCAGATAAACCAGAACCTCCGCATACCAGATTTCGGAGGGTCGGGTTTAAACTTTGGGCCATAGAGTTGCTCCATTGAAACGGATGTCGGGAATTTGTCGGGCTTTGTGTGCTCATCGGACATAAATGAAGGACACCTCATGAAGTGTCTGGTATGCCAGACACAGGCACTGCCATTGTAGAGCCAGTATGAGAGGGTGTCCAATGAAAAACACGCATTATTGGTGGCGGTCGGGAAGCGGATTCGCGCTCTGAGAGCAGCCAAGAAGTGGACTCAGACGGACATGGCGGTCTGCCTTGACTTGAACCGTGGTCACATATCCGACATTGAACAGGGCAAGCGGGAAGCAGGACTGATTACGCTTCAGATTATCGCCCGTGGACTGGACACAACAATGTCCAAGATATTGAAGGACCTATAGAGCGGCGAGCGCTAATGAAATCTGGCCCCCAGACGGGGGCAGCGCGGAGTATTCGAACGGCTTACGGGATGGGTTTAGCGTATGGTATCAGGGCGGGAATATGTGACAATAAAACGCATCGGGATTACTAGGCAATAGGCCAGTAAGAAGCACATACAAAGGGGGTTAAGCCGGGGCGGTAGGCACAGAAAAACAGGGTCCCCTGCCTCACCAGTACATTCTCGCTGAAAACAGAGCCGATGTGCGTGGTAACCCCTGGCATTAGCCTTGTCCGTGTTCTTGCTTTTATATCTAGGAGAGCGCAAAAGGCTTCAATTACTTTCTCTTCTCTTCATTCAAAGACTACTTCAAATACTTAGTGTGCATTTCTGCATAGGGGGTGTAGGCAGGATTGCACACAGCGCACCTCATTACTGCACACTCTCCGGCGCAGTCGTGCCCTCTGCAAGAAGATCGCCCAGAGGATCGAAACAGTTTGATTTCGCCTGCCGGTTCCTTTCGGCCTCCTGCCGCTCGGCCTCCGCCTCGGCTTGCATACGCAAGACGGCGGCGGTTCTGGCAATCTGGTTTGCCTCTGCTTCCTGCCTCCGCTTGCGGGCAGAGTAGGCCAGCCCGTCTACCACCTGGACGAACTGTCCCGGCAGGAACGACACGTTCTTGGGGTCCAAAAGATCCTGCTTGTCCAGCCAAGGCTTGAACTCTGACTTGATTTCCTCGGCAGTGAATTCCTTGAGCAATTCGGCCAGACGGATTCTCTGCTTGTCTGCAAAGGTGATCTCCCCGTTAGAAAGGTGGGAGAGTTCACGGGCGAGTGCCGTTGCATCGGATATTGCCTGAATGGCCGAAACCGTGCCAGCCTCTTCTTGGGTTTTTGCTTCCTGCTGCCTGTATCTCAGCTTACCAGCAGCCGCTTTGGGCTTCAATGGCTGCTTCGCCTCCCCAGTTTCTTCCGTTTCACAGGATTCTGACCAAGGTTGAAAAATCGCACATTGTCCAGGATGTTTCTTCGCCCATTCGTCATGGGAAATAACCCGGTATTTGTTTGTCCCGTGTCTGGACCTGCCCAGCTTCTCAAAAAATCCAAGTTTGCAGAGCGGCTTGATTGCGCGGCGCACTGTTGTGGCGTTTAAACCGAAGCTAAGAGCAGTAGTTTTGGCGGCAGCATCGAATATCTTGTCTTCATTCTCTTTCTTGGCAGTCTTCTTGGCAGTCAATCTTGAGGCTAGCGAATAGATCAATACGGCAGGGACATTGCGCAACTCTCTCATGTGCCATTCCCAGCCGCAGTGAAATCGGCTCATGAGTGGTGAATCTTGTGGGCTCCCTTCCAAAACTTGGCCTGTAGGCGCTTTTACGTTGCCTGAAGCGCTAGTGTTCATTGGTTTCCTTTCTCTCTCTGAGCTTTGCGGTCAGTTGTTAGGCCTATGGATAGGCGGCATCGCTTGGACTCCCGTCCAACTAATGGACAATCCCCAATGTGCCGCTGAACTGAGACGCTTGAATCTATTCTGTGTCGGTGTGCATGATGTTCTGCAACCCACTGCCCAGCACACGGCGGACTACTCCGGCGAGAGTCGTGCCCCACTCAACGCGCAACACATCCAGTTGGTGTCGGATGGGTGGAGGCACAAAGACGTTTATTCGCTGGCTCTGATAACTGCCGGTTGACACACGTTTGGCTGGACGCGGGGCATGTGTCGAAGTTGTGGTGATTGGATTCTCGCCGCTCATGCCGCACCTCCCGCAGGGGTTGCTGGCCTCAGCCCAGCTTCAATGAGCGCCAGACAGTCTTCCATGCGCAGGAAGACGCGGCTGCCCAGCTTGACGAACGGGACGCGGCGCTTGAGCAGCCAAGATCGCACGGTTGACGGTTTAAGCCGCAAGACTTCGCTAGCTTCGTTGACGGTGAGAAGTTCGGTTTTCTGATGTTCAGCATTCATTTTTCACGGTGCCTCCAAAAATTCGTTTCTTAACTTGCTTTCTGTATTATAATCTAATTACAAGCAGGAAGACGACAACTCGGAGAACTATCCAAATGAAGGTGTCAATTCGACAAGCAAATGAGAATAAGGAACAGCGGCTCGATGCCTTAGCAGCGTTTGCAAATTCAGGAGATTCACAAGCAGATTGGGACAAACTCCGGTTGATGCACCCGGAAATGTTCGGCGAACTCTGGCTCTTGTCCACGTCTGAGGAATATGCAATTGGCTCTTTCGATAACGATCCATCTCATGTCTATCCGCTGCGCAGTGAAGTAGCAGAGGCGTTTTTGTCTCGGCGACTTCGATACCGAGATTGTCTGCGAAGCGTTTGGTCGGACAATGACCGGGAGGGTACAAACCTGCGGATTCTTTATGGCTTCGACTTGATGGAGCAGGAAGCGATTATGGGTGGGTCTAATGCACCTGAGCCGCTTCCGCCGGGGAAACCAATCGTTGATGGTCGCACTGGAGAAATCATATGGGAGTTTCCTTCAGAGTTCCAACAAGCGCTTTACGAACTAATGAAAAATCGACGGAGGGCGAAAACGTGTCCGCAATGCGGTCGTTATTTCATTGCAGGCAAGCCCGCTCAAGCGTATTGTTCCACCGGTTGCGCTGGGGATGCTAAGAGGGCGACGGCTCTCGAATACTTCAATCGCGAAGGACGCGCAAAAAGGATGCAGCGCTTGAAGAAAGGGAAGCAAAAATGATCTACAAGCGAGGTCGCGTTTACTGGTACAAATTCACTTGGGATGGGCAATCAATCCGCAAGTCCACCAGACAGGGCAACGACAAGGTTGCCCGCCAAATGGAATCGGCGCACAGGACTTCTCTTGCGAAAGGGGAAGTAGGAATACGTGAGAAGAAGAAGGTTCCTACGTTGGGCGCATTCTGCAAAAACAGGCTGGAGCCGTGGGCGAAATCCACATTTGAATCCACCACACCGAACACATGGTTTTGGTTCCGCACAGGTGTAAAGGTAATCTGCGGGGATAAACAGATTTCTGCCCTTCTTCTGAACGAGGTCAACAACGAAGTCCTTTCGCAATTCTCGGCAAGGCGATTACAGCAGGGGAAGAAGATTTCCTATGTAAACAGCACTATCCGTGTGATTCGGCGCGCTCTACACCTTGCCGTCGAATGGGACATGCTGGATTCTGTTCGCCCAATCAAGCAGCTTTCAGGAGAGAATCGCCGGGATCATGTCGTCACTCCGGAAGAGCAGCGGCAATTCCTTGCACTCGCCGAAAAGCATGATCCAGAAATCGGACACGTTGTCCTGTGTCTGGTTGAAACCGGACTCCGGCCTGAAGAGTTCTATGCGATGCGCTGGGAGAATATCAACTGGGTAAACGGAAATCACGGAAGCCTTTTCGTTCCCCATGGGAAGACCGCTGCGGCGCGTAGAACTATCTTCCTGTCCCCAAGTGTCCGGTTTGTGCTGGAATGCCGCTGGGAGCTTGCAGGCTCGCCCTGTGAGGGGTGGGTGTGGCCCGCAGCAACGAAGACTGGGCACTTCGAACAGTCCACCATCAAAAAGCGTCTGGAGAAGAATTTACAGCGATGCGAGCAGGCAGAGAAAGAAGCCAAGCAGGATAAGAGCAGTAACGTTCAGAAGCCTGTTCATGTCCGGCGGTTTATTCCGTACAACCTGCGGCACACCTTCCTTACCCGCTTGGGCGAATCCGGCTGTGATGTATGGACGCTTGCCAAAATCGCTGGACACAGCAACATTTCCATTGGTTCCCGGTACGTTCACCCGTCAGAAGCAGCAATGGAAAAAGCCTTTTCCGAGATTGTCTCACCCATAGTTGAAAGTTCTACGGCGGTTCATCCCGATTCTGTGAGAATCGGGTTGCCACCCTTTTTCAAGGAGAACCGCCGTGAAGAAAGCCTATCGCACCATCCGCACTCAGGGGAAAGCCAGCCAGCAGGATCTGGCTAAGTTCTTATCCAACAACGGGCAAATTCTCTTGCCCATGG
>Ga0255349_1000430_pt1 | contig 19098 bp, 21 predicted proteins | sample CBST25v15metaG_FD_189947 | JGI IMG/M metagenome (GOLD analysis project Ga0255349, IMG submission 189947) | Peat soil microbial communities from Stordalen Mire, Sweden - C.B.S.T-25.v15 | ecosystem: Environmental > Terrestrial > Soil > Wetlands > Peat | place: Sweden: Norrbotten County, Stordalen...
GAAATGGAATGTTCAGCCACTGGTTGTTGTAGAACGCAACAAGCTGCGCCTGCGCGGCCTTGCTCTTGAAACTCATGATGATGTGTTCAGCCAGGGCATTCTTCCGACGGATTTTGAGCACGGCAAAAAGTTGGTTGAAATGGCTTTTGGTGAATTTGGAATCGACGGTGAGCCGGAGTTGAGTGCGTTCCTCTGCGGGTGAAACGATTCTGCGCTTCGGTCGGGTTGTGGCTTTCTTCGCGGCAGGCATATGGTTTCCTAGTCGATATGTATCTTACAGCATTAGTATATGAGCGTGAAAGACCATACTGCAACCGATTGTTGCAAAAGGAGTTCGCGCGAAGGATGCGCCGGGGCTGTAGTGGGTTCATTGCATGAAGAGGTGAGCGATTCAAACCAAATGAACCACGACAACTCTAACCGTGAGGGAGGAAAGAGAAAAGAGAACCCAGGGAGCGCGCAGTGTGCCAGAGCGAAGCATATGGCCAATAGTGCTGTGGGCGTCGGGCATCGACCCATTCCTCGATCAAGTGAGTCGGGATACCCCGCGACGTAGTGACCGCCAAGATGCGTCGAAGATTTTACGCTTTGCGGCGGATTCCCAGCACGGCTAGACTTGCCAGGCATCGTTGCCATATCCCATTGGGGCGTGATCAGAAGCGTAGAATAAGGCCGTCAGGAGATTGCAATGCAAAGAGTGATGGATTTGGCGGGTTGGCCGCCAGACGGCGGCGGGACGTGGGCTCCAGGAGAGACTTTCGCGATCTCTTCAGAGCAGGTCGCGATCAAGGAAGTAGTGCGGATCGTTGGGAATCACGTGGATTTTAGATGCACGTTCCAAGGCAAGGATGTGCTTTATCCGTTCTCTGCTCCAGATGACGCGACTGCGGAAAAGCTGGTGACCATCTTGAAAAACAGTACTGGAGCTTCTCTCCTTTCCGTCGGGGCGCTGGAGATTCCGCAAGATTGAATTGGCTCGTCGCGCTGTTGTTCATAGCGTTCACACGTTTTCCATACCGCCGTGTAAACGCGTCCCGGCGGCCAGTCCGGAGAGACAAACCCATGTGGAGGTACCGGAATGAGGAAACAGAAGAAGGGAACGAAAGAAATCAATCAAAAGCTGGTCAATCTGATCTTCAATTGCCCTAATGGGCACGAAATCAAGCACAGGGTCGAGATAGTTCAAAGTCCAGGATGCAGCAAAATTTTGGACTCTATACTTTTTCGCCTAAACTGTTCTGAGTGCAAGTGGGATGGGGAACTTCTGGGTTCTCGGAGAACCGGAGTTGAGTCGGTTGGGGCGAGCGAGAGAACACGTTAACCGCACCGCAGATCAGGCACTCACAGTCAAACGTCTGGGGCTATTCTTGTTCGACACCAAACATCGGGTATTTGCAGCTGAGGCAGTAGGCCCAATACAAGCCGGCGTCGAAATCGGGGATGGATATTATGATGGATACGGTTTTCTCCATGCGCAAATATGCGCGTAGAGAGTACATTTCAAAGAACGAGGCACGCCTGGCAGCGGGTTTTTCTTTTTTTTCTAACGCTAGTATCAGATGGCGCTGAAGGATGCGCAAGCACATACGAAGCAGCAGCAGCTTAATTCGTGTGGTAGCCGAGCCTAGACATAATCTTCACGACCGCAAGCATGAGCGCATACCCAACAAAAAACCACCAAAGCAGATGCCACGCGCTGAAGCCGTACCAGACGACGAGGCCAACGCCGACCAATTGCCAGACCCAAATCGAGGCGCTCACCAGTTTGCCGAATTCGGTTAATGAAGTCCGGCGACTCCATATCACTGACATTATGCAGTAGACGACATTCAGAATGATAAAGGCCCAGCGCAACCAAAACATTGTGAACCACCTTTTTCCTAGAGTTAGTCCGTCGTTTCGGCCATTTCTGAAACTGCTCAGAGGAACCCATCCGGCGCCGTGTCACAGAATGTAACCATTGAATCTTGTTCTTTCAATTTCCGTTTTCAACGGAAATTTGTGTTACTGTCGCGGGTGCTCAGCCAACCATTTTGCTGCGCGTGATTGCGCCTTCGATAGTTCAGCATGTGACAGCATCTCTGCGATTCGATCACGAGTCCTCGCGGCTATTTCCTGAACGTGACCTACAGGCCCGGAAGCAGCCAGATCAAACCAAAAGTAGGCCTCCAGATAATCCTGGATCACGCCTAGCCCATCGTAGTAAAGCTCGCCGAGGTTGGACTGCGCATCTGAATTGTTCTGCTCTGCCGCCTTGCGATACCACTCCCCGGCCTGAGCATAATCCTGAGTGACACCCAAGCCGTGCTGATAAAGGTCTCCCAAATCTGATTGTGCTTGGGCATAGCCTTGATCCGCTGCCCTTCTGTACCAGTCAGCGGCCTTCTGGCAGTCCTGTGGGACGGCTTCGCCTTCGCTGTACAGGACGCCAAAACTCCACTGTGCCCACGCTAGACCTTGCTCGGCGGCTCTCCTACACCAGAGAAAGGCTTCGGATAAGTCCTTCTGAACACCTTCGCCGTAGTAGTATTTGTAGCTTAGGCTGGCCTGCGCGAAAGGCTTACCCTGCGCGGCAGCTTTGCGGAACCAGTTTGCCGCCTGCTCGTGGTCTTGTTTGAGGCCTTCTCCGGCATCGTATAACAGACCAAGCCTGTATTGCGCATCGGCGTGGCCCTGCTCTGCCGCTTTACGGTACCAAGTTGCCGCTTGGAGATAATCTTTTTGTACTCCTCTGCCCCAATAGAGTTCCTCTCCAAATTCGAATTGCTGTTTCGCATCTCCGCGACTCGCTGCTAGGTGATTCAAGCTCTTGATTTTGCGAACCCAATCTTCCGCCTGAGCACGATCCTTAGAAACCCTCGTACCACCCATATAGAAAATGGCGAGTTTGCCCATTGCATTTTTGAAACCTTGCTCCGCTGCCTTGCGATACCAGAACACTGCCTGCACATAATCTATGGGGACTCCGTGACCTTTCTCGTACTGCTCGCCGAGTCTATATTGCGCTTCGGCGCTGCCTTGCTCCGCCGCTCTCTTGAGCCAAATTGCGGCCTCTGTATGGTCCTGTGGAACACCCAGGCCGGCGGCATACATCATTCCGAGACAACACTGTGCGCGAACATGGCCTTTTTCCGCAGCCTTGCCAAAAAACAAAACAGACTTGGAATAGTCCTTCGGAAGCTTCAGGCCTTCGTAGCACAAAACTCCGAGACTGTAGTCTAATTCTGCTTCTTCTGTGGCCGAACTTGAATCCACGTTGGACTTACGCTTAGCCAGTCTCAACGCATCTTCGCGCCCACGGGCAGCGAGGTTGGATATTGCCCCGGACAGGACAATCGAAGATTTGTCTGGATTCGCCAGAATCAGGAGTTCATGATTATCGGTCATACTCTTTCAACTCCACCGCCAGGGTCTCGTGCTTCTTCTTGACTCCCTCGATCCTCTTGCGAACGTCGGCCGCAAGTTCGGCAAGAAGGTCTCGGCCCTCTTGTTGAGCCGCCTCAGCATCCTGTTTCAATTGTGCAATTTCACTGGCGCGCAGGCTGCTCAGTTCATTCTCGATTGCCGCGATGTTCTTCCTTGCCTGATGAATCTGGCGGATGATGCGAACCAGCTCAGCCCCGACGCCTTCGCCCTGGACAGATTCGGGCGAGTTTCCAAACTCATCGAGAATGCGCTGGAGAGCCTCGGCGTCACCTTGGCTGTACGCAGCGTTTGCCTGAGCCATCAAGCGTGTGCGGAGTAACCGGTCAGCTTCATCCTTGGCAAAATCGGGATGAAGGCGCTTGGCGGCTTCACGGAAGAGGCTCCTCAGGTCCGCCGACGGCTGGAAGTCCCGTGCCTTGGATGCTTCTCCATGAGTGGCCTCGTGGGTTTCTCCCGCCCGCTTGCGCGTTTCCTGGACTCGCTGGCTTGCCGTCGCCGAAGGCTTGAGCGACGCTTCAATCTCTGCAATGTTTGCTTCCCAGTCATCCAGTTCGGCGTACAGGACGCCAACCTGGCGCAGATAGTGGCCCTCGAAGCTCTTCAACTGGGCGCGCAGGTCAGCCAGTTCCAACTCGCGCTCGGCCAAGGCGCCACGGACGCCAGCCAATTCCTCCCGTTTGCGGAGAAGCTCCTCTTCCTCCGGAGTCAGTTTTCGGACCATCTCATGCGACATTGCTCCCTGCCTCCCCGGCACTGTAATTATCGTAAGCCATGGAAGTGGGCAATGTTGCGGACGAATATCCGGTTCAGTTCACACAATGACGCGGCACCGTGACGTTAGCGCCAGCTAAATTGAGCAGCCGAAACAAATGGGTCAAGAGAAGCAACAGCCGTATCCTATTTGAGAAGTGTTTCCAATCAACCAGCGAGCTTCTGCTGTATCCACTCGTCGAGGACGGATGCGCGGAAACGCCAGACCTTGCCGATCTGCAGGGCGCGAATCTCCCCTCTCCGTGCCATCCTTTGGAGCGACTTAGGATGGATTTTCAAGATCGCTGCCGCCTGGTTCGAGTCAAGCAGTGGCTCTGTGGCGAATGCGTTGGTCGGAAACGCCTGCAAGCGGGATCTCGAATGTTCAGCATCAGCAGCGGCGGCCGACTGAGTTTTCTCCGGAACGCCCCGCACGGTTAATCTGTCTTCGCCCGGAATAGCCTCGTGCAGATAGTTCCGCGTCCCATTGCCAGCGACTGGAGAATAGCTCTCTGCCGCACGACGATCCTCTTTTCGCATCGCATTATTCATCATTCCCCTCCACAAGGGTGTTGCAAAAAGATTATAACATAATGTAGATAATACACAAGTCAGGTAGTATAGCAATCGCGCAATGCACGCTAACTAATTCACGAATAACGACATAGGTGAATGTCTCTCAGGGGATGCGAAGGTGGGGAAGCTGGTCGCTGATCTTCAACTGGCTTGCCGCCCATACTGCCTTGGCGTTTCAGCCTCTGGCCAGATTCAGCGCATAGCGAGCGTGCTTGCGCTCACCCGTGCGGACAAGCGCGCCCTTTTCTGTGAGGTCCGCCAAATCGCGGGTAGTGGTTGCGGGAGACGCGCCAGTGATCGTGCTGTAGTTGCCCGCGCTCATTCCGCCCTTGAACCCATCTGGGCCTTCCCGAAAAATCCGCAGGAGCGCCTTCTCCTGCCTGTCATTGATGTGGCCGCGTAGCCGGTCCAGCAACTTTGTCTTGGCAATCAGGAACTCCACTTGCGTGATGGTTCGGCGCTGCGCTTCCAAGGCAATGTCGGCAAACCACGTGAGCCAGGCCGACACATCCATCTGCTTATTCGCCTTTTCGAGTGCCTCGTAATAGCTTTTCTGGTGAGCAAGAATCGTTGTAGCCAAAGCGACGAGCAGGGGTTGGCCGAAGCTTTGCGCCATCGCCTTCTCGGCAAGGGCGCGGCCGATCCGGCCATTGCCATCTTCAAACGGATGGATGGACTCGAAATACAGATGGGCAATGCCCGCCTTTGTAATGGCGGGCAGGGGTAGCGCGCCCTGCGGCACAGTTTGATTGAACCACGCTATGAACCGCTTCATCTCTGACGGAACCCGCTTCGATGGAGGAGCTTCAAAATGCACTTTCTGAGCGCCAATCCTGCCGGAAATAACCTGCATCGGCTCCTTGCCGGTGCGGTATCTGCCGATGTCGATCAGGTCTCTTCTGCCGGAGGCCACCATCCGGTGCCAGCGATACAGCATCTCGTTTGAAAGAGGCTCAGCAGATGATCGAAAAAGATCGACCATCATTTCTGCAATCCCCTGTTCGGCTGGCGTGGCGCGCCGCTTATCGGCAGCCAGTCCAAGCTGACGCTGGATAGAGGATTGCACACTGGCCCGATTGAGGATTTCGCCTTCCATCTCAGAGGTCGTCAATGCCTCACCGCTCATCACTTCCACGAGAAGTTGATTGCGCTCATCTTCGCCCAGGTGCTTGGCCGTGCCAATGACAACGCCCGCACCAACGAGAAACTGCTCCTCGGCAGCGGCCATGCGGGAACGGTCCCACTTGAAATTCGGCCAATCCGGGGTTTGCCAGTTCCAGCTCATGAGCGATAGTGATCCTCTCTATCGATCATTATATCCATAGTTTATGAGCGATACAATCAGATTTTATCGCTCAATTCTGGCGTTACCGCGCATCTCAGCGGGTATTTGCAGGGTAGAGCGCCGGGAACCAACGCTCCACAACGCTGATCGGAAAGCCCAGGCGCACAGGCGCTCTGGGGCCAGCCGAGACGAGCAAGCTGGATTCGAGAAGCTGCGCAAGAACCATGCGAGCCATGCGCTCCTTGTAGCCGGTGATGGATGGTGCCTGTCCGCGCTCAAACTCTCCGGCCAGAAGAGCCTCACGTAGGAGCGGAAAGCTGCCCTTGGGCAAGCGTCCGGCGCGAACTTCTTCTTCCGTGAAAATCTCCATCCTGCGCAGCAGTTCTGACGGTTCCAGAATCGAGCGCATATATTCAACCTGATCCACGCAGGTGCGAAGAAAGAACTCGCAGAACTCGACCAGTGCTTCCAGGGAGAGATTGCCGCGCCCGTCCAGGTCATTGCGACGCGGCCCATCCGCCGCCATCAGCAGAGCTTTATAGCGGCCCACATTGCGGGCCAGCCCTCGCGCCACTGACCATAGACTACTGCCCACGCCCAGCCGCTTCAGCATGGCATGAGACATCAGCCGCACCACGCGGCCATTGCCATCATAGAAGGGGTGAATCCAGACAAAGCGATGATGGGCGGCGGCCACAGAAATTACTTGGCGCATCTTGGAGAGATGGGCAGGAGCATACGCCTGCTCGAATCGCTCCAGAAATCGTGGCAACGCAGCAACCTCCGGAGGCAGATGTAGGCCGACGACTACTTCACCATCCCGCAGTTCACCCGGTCGAACCCGGACGCGCTTTTTCGACTCCAGATCTTCCACCCAGAGCAATTCGTCCGGCAGGCGGCGACAGAACTCCCGGTGCAGCCACAGAACGTACGGAAGCGACGCCGGAAAAGCGGGATCATCGCGGCCCTCATCGATGGCCTGCTGAACCTCGATATGCGCGACCGCCTCAAGCTGCAAAGCGCGCCGTGCTGGTTCGGCGGAATAGTTTTTGCGGAGTGCCTTGTCGATGTCGCGCGGATGCGTGTCGTGGCCCTCAATCAGATTCGAGTAGTAGCAGTTCATCGAGCGAACCAGCGTTCCGATGGACGCGGTGACAATGGGATTGGTCTGCCCTGCCAGAGAACTGGCGCGAGAGACCAAATCGAACGCGGCATCTTCAAGCCGTTTCTGCCCTTCTTCGGGCGGCAGCAGCGGTTCCATCCAGCTCGGGTTGGTAAGGGGTAGATTCATTGCCGGTCCTATTGCCGGATTCAAGTATAAACAAACAAATGACGTTATGCGAGTTAAAACGACAAGTAATGCCGGATAAAATGCCGGATTTACCAACCAGCCATGAGCGATAGAAACCCTCTCTATCGCTCATGCTCAGTGCAGCTATTTGTTTTGGCTGTGTCGTAGCTGCTTTGAACTGCCAACCGGGCCGCCGCCTTCTTGCGGTTCAAGATTTGGAACAGTTCGTATCACGGAAGGTGTCGGCGTTGCAGCCGCTGCGGGAACCGAATCCATGCAGCCTTCTATCCTCATGCCAGCAACCAGCCCGATCACCAGAGCTGCAGTGGAAATCAGCGGAATCCAGAAACACAGCAACCATGTGTTCAGTTGATGCAAGAGCGCATCAAGAGCATTCTCCCGCTTCTCCAGAGACTGCGTCAGCCGGTTGTTCGCAGACTCGACCTGAGCGACGACTCCGCCCTTTGAATCACTCAGAATGCCGAGCGCGGCAGAGAGTTCCTTCTGGGCGCGCGTCATCTCTGCGCTGGTTCCTTGCAGGCATCTAGCAGCGGCGGGCAGGCCAGATTCGAGGAAATTCTGGCGTAGACTTTCACTCAGCAATCTTGCTATCTTCTGTGCATCAAGCCCGGCTTCGATCTTCTCGGGGAGCCGAGCAATCCGCGACTCCAGCTTGTAGACATAGCCGAGCATTTTTTGTTGCGCATCGTCTGAATACTGCTGATGAAGATCGAGCATCTCCTGAAAGCGCTCGCGCTCCTCGGCAATTTCCATCGGTGTTTGGCGGGTAAGCAGCGCCAGGATGCCCATCGCTTCGAGAATGCGCAGCATCTCGTCATCAGGGCTGAGTTTGCGAGTATGCGCGAGAACGCGATAATACGCGGCCTGCATCTCTTCCGGGACAAGCCGGGCGAGAGAGTCGAACAGAGTCGGCTCTTCCACCGCGACAACAGCATTGGATGTTTCCGGTTCCGTGTTCATGGCAAGAATACCTGCCTTGCCCGGTCGAATTCAGAGAAGAGCCGCCGCCGGTAGCTCTGCGCGCGCATGACGAGCGACGCCCTTTTCAGTTCATCGACATCGGCCTTGCGATCTGCGACCTGCCCGAGTTGGATACCATGCTGGCGAACAGGATTTTCGAGTTCGGCCAGCCGGAACTCCATCTGCAAGATCTCCGGCGAGAAGGCTTCGCGGAAGCGATTTGCCTGCTCCGTAGACTTCCAGTAGGTGAAGTCCGCCAAGGCGCTGGTTGCGTTCTCGACAATAACGTACTCGACCCGTTCCTGAAGGCGGCTTGCCCAGGCAAGGACGCTCTCGACGCTGGCCGGGTCCGGCGTCACCACGCCAACTGCCGTAAAGCAGACGCCGGTTGCAGCGACATCATCGTACATCGACTCGAACCAGTCGGCCGCAACTTGTCCGGCACCGGCTCCCATGTCGGCAAGAATAATGGGCGTGCCGCCATCGAGATGATCGACGAAGGCATCGAGGCCCGCAGGCGTGTGAATGTTGACTTTGGTGACTCTCCCATTGAAGAAATGTTGCAAGGAGCCACGCGCTTTGTTCTCTGTGTCTAGGTCGAGCAAGGTGACTGGAATCTCATTTGCCTCAAACCACTCGGCCAGGGCGACCATCACGCCTGTTTTGCCGACGCCGCCTTTACCGCCCATCGTGAAAACTACACGCTTCGCATTGGCCGTCATTGCTCACCTCCATTGGTTGTCAGGGTCAGTGGTTCGTTCTCACGGAAGACGAAGCGAGCGCGCTTGGCCTCCCGCACGGCGGGCTTTGCCTTGAGTGCAGCGACGCGGTCGAGTGCCGGCGACTCCGTCACGGGCAGGCTCGTTGGCGGCAGCTCAAATTGCGTTCGCTTGCGATGCTTCGCGCGGACCTTCACGAAGGAGTGGAGGGTGCTGAGTGCGACATGCAGTCCCAGCCGCTCGTGGAAGAGGCGGGCAACTTCGCGATACGTGCGCCCTTTGCGGCGCAGCTCGCGGATCAGTTCGCGGTGGGGCTCCAGTTTGGAGCGCGGAGGCTTTTGAGGAGAATATTCGAGAATAGTTCGAAGTTCTGGTTCCATTGTTTTGGCTCCAGAGCGCTTCGCAAATCATGGTCCATTAACAGTCCGATACCCGCTCTAACCATGCCTGAAAGGGTCTTTGGGCGCTATCCATGCCGTCTGGTTTCAATAACTTACGAGACGGATGACCACTTTCACGGCGATAACACGGGTTCAAATCCCGTCGGGGACGCCAAATTAAATCAATAACTTAGCGATTTTTCCCTGTTTCAGCCGCGGAGCATTTTGGGGAGCACTTAAGCGCCCTTTTAGACCGCCAATGGAAGGGGTGTGGCCCGTACCATCTCGACGACCTTCTGCTGTGCCGCCCTTTTTGCGGGCATCTGCGCCTGTGCGTAGATGTCCAGAGTCACGCGTGAGGAACCATGCCGCAACAGCTCCTGCACAACTTTGATGTCCTCGCCGTTGGCTTTGAGGAGAGTTGCGAAGGTGCGCCGGAAGGTGTGCCAAGAGACCCGCTTGGTGATGCCAAGCCGCTCGACCACCGGCTGGATGTGATAGCGCATGATGGTCTGCAACCATAACGGTTGTTTCCCGCGCTTCTCTCCTGCCCGACTGCTGTTTGAAGCAAAAACCCAGTCCTCCGAATTCCGGTACGGCGTCGCCTGCAACCAACTCTGAAGGAGTTGTGCAGTGCAACCGTCCATTGGCACCGGCTTCTGAGATGCTTCCGTCTTGCACCGGCCCACGACCTGGCTCACGACCGACCTGTTGACATCGATTTGCATATTTTCAAAATCAATGTCCTGCCATTTGAGGCCAGCCAGTTCGCCGCGACGCAGTCCGGTCGTCATGTCCAAGAAAAGCAGCACGCGCTCCCTCAACTGAACCTCAGCGATAATGCCCTGCATCTCGGCGACTTCCAGGATGTCAGGAACCTTCTCCCGCTTCGAACTCTGACGAACGCCGGAACCGCGAGTCAACCCTCTGATCGGATTCCTGTCCGTGAATTCCCACCGGATAGCGTGATTGAAGAGCACACTCATCAGATTGCGGATCTTGGACTTGGTAGCCGGAGCAAGAGGTTTGGAGTCTCTCTTAGCCGCTTTTCCGCTCGTTAACTTGTGGTGCTTCCGTTCGAGCGGCATGAGCTGTTCCAGCCATTCTTCAACTATCGGCGTTTTGATGGCTGCCAATTCCTCTTTGCCCCACCTCGGCTCAATCCACCTTGTGAGGTAGCTTTCGTAGCGGTGACGGGTAGACCAGGCGCGTCGATCCTCGCCTTTGCCAGCCAGTTCTTTGAGCCGAAAGTGTTCGATCAGATCCTTCATAGTGATTCCAGAGAATGCGTGTGCCTGAGTGGAGTTGATGGCCAGCCGCCAACTTCGCACCGCCCGTTCCGCTGCGGCCTCTGTCTTGTACTGGTCAAGGGTGCCTACTTGTCTCTTTCGACGGACACGACGCCCGGTTGGAAGAACATGCTGCCAACTGAACATCCAGACCGGGGTTTTGCTCCCGTTCACATCCATATAAAGAGAGCCATTCTGTTTCCGCGCCTTCCTCATGAAATCCTCCTTCCGCTGAGGGCGCAGAATGCATCGGTATTCAAACTGTACATCGAAAAATCGCTCATGGAAAGATGCCTTTTCAGATGCAGGTTATTGATAAGCATCACGATTCTGTGGGCCGATTTAGCCTCACCTGAGCCTGATTATTCTCCGGTCCTGCCCTTGAGCCAGTCGCCCAGTTCAGACAGCAGGAATCGCCAATGCTTCCTGCTTCCTTTCCGAATGGGATGTGCAGGAAGACTGCCGTTGCGAGCAAACCGCTGGACAGTAACCGGATGGAGTTTCAGATATGTTCCAGCCGCATTGGCATCAACGAAAGGCTCAGGGCCTATCCGCATGTCTTTGATGTTCTCTTCCATCATGATGGATCTCCTCTGGGTACACAGCCTGCTCTGGAATGGTCATGCACAAGACGGCAATACGATGTGCGTTTGCAGATTCTCGCGTTCGCCTTTCATGTTTTGAGTTGCACTCAATTGACGCCGGATCTCACCGAACGCGCCAACCATACAGCTTCCCTTCATCAGCCTTGGGGTAACAGACCTCGGATTCCAATTTCCAGCCGGGCCGGTCGCAGGCGGTCAAATGCTCCAGATCGCCGGCTTTCCAAAGCTCGTATGCCCGCAAACCATCCGTGGAGAGCGCCCATGACGCCGCAAGATGCCCCTCGACACCGGCATTGAAGCCGCGAGCACGGCCGTGATCGAACCCGAGCCAATACCCAAGAACAAACATGACGGCGAATACAAACACTCCAGCCGTGGACGCAATGGCACTCCACTTCACCAGTTCGCGGCGGCCCTTTCTTGCCGCCACGGACTCTGCCGCGCCGACAACGGCGTCTGTCAAGGACGCCTGCAAGCGATCCCTGGAAGACTCAGCTTCTGCCGCGGCGACCGACTGAATTTTCTCCAGGATGCCCTGCACGGTTACGTTGATCTTTCCCGGAACTGCCTCGTACAAGTCGCTGTACCGGCCAAGCACGATCATCAAAGCCCATACGGCATCGGTCGGTTCGATGCCGAAGTTGTCCGCGTAAGACCTGACGCGGTTACGCTCTTCCTCCGACAGGTCCGCAAGAAACACGCTGTACAGATCGTCACTTGTCGCGATCATCGCCACAGACCTTATCGAAGATGTTCTGGGCACATTCACGACGCCACCGCTCAATCTCTGCGCGGCTACCAAGCGTTGCAGATTCCCGCGCCTTTTCGAGTGTCAGTCGGCTGCTTTGTACAAGATTGGTGACGCGCGTAGCCAATTGCGGAAGGTACAACGACAATCCTTGCCTTGCCTCTATCGACTGCCGCAGTGCCGAAGTGTCGTACAACTCGAAGAGCGACGGAGCCAAACCGAAGAACCGATTACGAACAACATGAATTGTGCCGTGTTTCACCACGCTCATGTATTCGGTCAGCATCTCGCAACTATCTCGCTGCTGATTGATGAGGAACAATGAGATGAAAGGCCAATCGAACTCATTCAGCTTTTCATCGAACATCGAGCCGTAACGATTGACTCCTTCGTTGTTTCGTGCGGCGGTATTGACAACAACTTCATCGTCCTTGCTCGCATCCACTATGTCCAAAAGATCAAGCCATCCTTCGTTCTCATCCAGGTTTACAAGCGAGAACGACTTCACATCCTTCTGGTAGGCTTTGCCAACATCTGGGTTCGCTGTATCGGTCTCCACCAACGAGACCTTTCGATTCCTTATCTCAAAGTAGTCGAGAAGCGCAATCGCCCCCACAGACTTCCCAACCCCGCCTTTGCTGCCTGTTACGAAGAACACCCTTGCCATACATCTCTCCTTTCTTACAGCGTTACGTCCGGTTTCATCTGGAATTGTCCACGCCTTCCCTCAACAATCGACGACACCGCAGGGCTTACCTTACGAGTCGCCCTTGGTTGCGCGTCTTCTCTTGTTTGCGCCAGTTTGGTCAGGTAGGTCGAAAGCGCGTTGGTGGTGATTACAACGCCATTCTCTCCAAAAATACGGACCAACATCTTCAGCGTGTAGCCGTTCTCCCGCAACTTTTTCAACTGAGGGTATACGCCCCGAACGATCTCACCCATCATGAATGTTTCGGGTTGCGGCGGAGGTACATTCCCTCTCTCATCCAGGCGAGTGCGAAAGACCTCGAATTGTTCTGCGGTAAGCATCTGGGCTTTACGTCGCTCCTTTTCCATAGCGTCTCCCCATCTCCGTCCTTACCAACGGGATGTGTACACGATAGCACAGCTTTGACAGCAAACATGTATTATTGTAAGGTCGAAACTGCTAAGAGGCACGGCGAGGTAGGCGCTGGTACTCACAAAACCCCTGCGGGGTTTCGCGCGTCCCACCACCACTTCTCCAATCCGCCTTCGGCTACTCGGAGAATTGGTTGCGCATCTCGCTCAGGGCTGCGCCCCGAGACCCCGCAGAAAGGACCAAACGCAATGCCACGACCCAAACGAGCAAAAGGCACAACGACAAGAATTCAGGTGCGCATCACAGACGAAGAGAAGAACACCCTGTTGATACAAGCCGACAAAGCCGGACTGACGTTGAGCGAGTACGTCCGAAGATGCTCGCTCAATAAGCGAATTCAATCGCACGTGAGCGACAAGGCGATTGCCCGATTAAGCAGTTTGTGCGGCCTTCAGAAACATCTGCTCATGCAGATCAAAGGTCACCCATACGAAGCAGCGCTTCGCAATGAACTGAACTCAGTTCTTGCAGGGATCACCACGACTTTGCGAGCCGTAATCAAGAAGGAGGATGAATCGGAATGATCGCCAAATAGGTCAACGTGGGGAGTGTACATGATCGCCAAGGTCCAACCGAGCAAGCAGAAGTCGAGAAGCAGTTTTAAGCGACTGCTGAACTACCTCACCAAAGAGGTTGACCCGGAGACCGGAAATACCCTGCTTCGAGGCGAAGCCGTATTGTCGAACAACCTTGTCGGTATCGACACAGCGGCAACGGAGATGAAAGCCGTCGAATCCCTTAACCTACGTTGCGACGATGCAGTGTGCCATTACGAACTGGCGTGGCCGCCAGGCGAACGGCCAACCCGCGCACAATGGATTGATGCTGCGGAATACACCCTGGAGAAACTTGGCTACAAAGATCACCAATACGTTGTTGTCGCCCACGACGACAAGAAGCATTTCCATATTCACATTATGCTGAATAAGGTCCATCCCGAAACGTACAAAGCCCACACACCTTATCGGAACTGGATTACTCTTGACGCGGCAGTACGCTCGCTCGAAGCAAAATATGGTTGGTCCCACACAACCGGCCCGACCCGCTGGGACGAGGCCACTCAAAAGGCTGTGCGAATATCCCGATCCGAGCGCAATGAGTCCAGATCGATTCAAGACCAGGCGAACGGCGCAGCCGCCCGATACGAGCATTATCAAGATGAGGAGTCCTTCCAGACCTATGTGCGTCGAGAAGTTGCTCCGCGTGTACAAACGCTGCTAACGCGCCAGAATGCCTCGTGGGATACCCTGCATACTCTTCTTGCGAAATATCATCTGCGCATGGAGAAAGGGGAAGCGGGCGGCTACACGATCCTCGCCATCGATCACAACATCCGTGTCAAAGCGTCCGATGTTTTCCGTCATAACTTTGCCGGTAAAGAGAATCGTAAGATGGCCGAACAGCTCCTTGGCCCGTGGAGAGAACCCTCGACATCACTTCAGTCTCCCCCGATAGATACTGGACGTACTCCGGTTCGTAATCAGACGTTACGGGACGAACGAAGAGAGCAACGACTCCGGGACAGAAACGCTCTCATGGCCGAGTACAATCAATACCGAAATCAGCAAAGGGCAGTCTGCAAAGGCATTACTGCGAAGGGCAGAGAGGACCGGCAACAAACCCTCGCCCGCCTGAAGCAACGCAAAAAGGAAATCCGCGCGTTGGCGCAACCGTGGCCCACCAAGAAGATTTTGCTGTCGGAGGCTGTTGCCGCATCTGTAATTGAGCTGCGAACGCTCAAGTTGTCCACGCAGAAGACGCGCCAGGCGAAGTTTCCGAAGAACTTGCGCACATGGGTTGCCGAACGCGCCGCCGAGGGCGATGCGCGGGCGGCGTCGCAATTGCGTGGATGGCGCTATGCGGATCAACGAAACCAGCGGCGCCTGGAAACCACGCTTGAGGCCAGTGCGCTTCATCTTGGCCCCGCAACGGATGAAGAGAAGGGGGATTGGACCGAGTTCATCGAACAACGGCTCGCTGCTCAACAGAGGGCGGAGGACCTCGCAGGACAGATTGCCACAGCCCGGATATGGACGATTAACCGGACCACTGGGGATGTCTCGTACGCGGTGAATGGGAAGCTGTCCGTCATCGACCACGGGCGGCGCGTGACCGTGCTCAATCAGAACGAGGCCGCAATAATCTTTGGCCTGGAGATGGCCGTCCAGAAATACGGATCGCGCATCGCCTGCACAGGAAGCGACGATTGGAAGCGGCAGGTGGTCAGAGCCTCCGTCCAGAATGGCATCTTCGTTGAATTTACCGACCCGGCGATGCGGGACGCCCTCCGCCAGCACCAACTTGTCGCGAATCCACTCCAAATCAAGGCCGCTCGTCTTCATGCCCTTGAAACCAGATTGCAGAATGAGGGAACGAGCGAGATGCTCTTCACCAATGAAGCCGACGTACACTTGCTTCTTTCCTGCCTCCAGCCGGCCGCCCACTCCCGACAAATGCTCCAGATCCTGAAAACGTCTCAAGAACCAGAGCCAAAGGCAAACGTTGGCGGCAACCTGATGGTAGCGTTCATTAAGACCCCGGACGGCCGGCAATCCTTCCGGGTGTCGATAGACGAAGGGAAACGCAAACAGGTTCTTGAACGGGTTGAGCAGGTTCGCCAGTTGGCACATTGGGCGCTGCGCGACAGAATAAAAACGCCCAGGCATGAAAGAGAGGGCAGGTAGCCCACGAGTGGAAACGAGGACCTGATCTCTGGTTGATTAGTTCCACAGCACTATGTAGGGTACCCTGAGTGGTAAGGCGATTTTGCCTCAGTCGAGCGCAGAAAACCTTGGATAGCTCATACAGGCTATCGAGATGCCCCAAATGATCGCCGATATGCAGCGGGCGAAATACCGACTACGCTTCTGAAATGTTCTCGGAGAACGGAAGCAGACCCAAATCCCGCCTCGGTCGCGATCCGCTCGATCGAAAAATGAGTTGTTTCCAATAGGTGTTGTGCGCGGCGGACCTTGGCTTTGCTCATCCATTGGGCAGGAGTCATTCCTGCCTGCTCACGGAAACGCCTTGAAAGAGTCCGTGTGCTCATACGCGCGTGACGCGCGATGATGGAGAGCGAAGGATTCAGGGTGAGGTTGCGTTCCATCCAATGCAGCAGCGGTCCCATGGAGTCGCCGCACTCAGGTGCTTTGTGCTCGATGAACTGCGCCTGGCCGCCGAAGCGCTCCAGCGGCATCACGGCGGCTTTGGCAACTCTCGCCGCAACCGACGCGCCGTGATCGCGCCGAACGATGTACAAGCATAGGTCCATCCCCGCAGAGGCTCCGGCAGATGTGAGTACCCGGCCGTTGTCAACATAAAGCACATCGGCATCCACAATGATTTGCCGATGACGCCGTGCCAGTTCTGCGGCCGCCATCCAGTGTGTGGTCGCACGCAAACCGTCCAACAAGCTGGCGCGTGCCAACACGAAAGCTCCCGTGCAGATGGACGCGATGCGGGCGCCTCTTTTCGAAGCACTGTTAAGGGCGCGGAGAATCGCAGGTGGAGTCGGCCGCTGCAAATCGTCGATGCCAGGGGCGATCAGCGTGTCGGCGCGCGCTACCCAAGAGAGGCCCCACGGAACCTTGAGGCACACATGCTCCGATTGCACCTCTTTGGCCGCTCCGCAGACGCGTACGTCGTAGCAAACTTGCCCTTCGGCATCGCGCACCCGTCCGAATATCTCGAGAGGTGTTGCTAGATCGCCGAGTACCACCCCGTCGTATGCGAGTACGGCAATACGATGTTTGCTCTGTCCCCGCCCGTTTGGCTTGAATCCTGCGAATATTGTCATTCTGGCCACTCGTCTGATTATGGCTGAATGCCTACGATTATCCAAGGAGGAATTCATGCCAACTGTATCACCCTTTGCTCCCATGGACTTCATCGGACCGGCTCTCGGAGCAGGGCTTTTCGTTGCCATTATGTCCTTTGTCCCTCATCCCGCTCGGCGCAGCTTTAATGCCATCTTCGCAGCAGGCGCGGTGGGCGCTTATATCGGCGGAGCATTTGGCGTTTGGGAATTGATCTATCCAGCACTGGCAACACCGGTGGTGTACCTCGGCCTACGATCGTACCGAGCCATTGGAGTTGCATGGCTGATGCACGCGGCCTGGGACCTGCCCCATCAACTCATAGGCCATCCCATCTGGCCGTATATGCGAACATCCTCCCTTGGCTGCATGATCTTTGACTCGCTGATCGCCGTTTGGTTCCTGGTAGGTGCGCCGTCCATTATGCGGGCGCAGAGGACGGAAACCTTCGGCTGATTTCTGGGCCTTTGCACGACCGAGAGTCTCTCTTGATATAGATCGTTAAGCCGTCGTCTAATCTTGGAGGTAGATGTAGAAAACTTGGCGAGTTTAGAGGGAGATCATGACTTCGATTGAACCATTTACCCCTACGTTTTCGTCCGATCAGTGGGAAGACTTGCGTTCCCGTATCAAACGAACGCGCTGGCCCGATGAGATTCGGGAGTCGGCTTGGGGCAACGAGCTTCAATTTCTGAAGGATCTCTGCCGGTATTGGAGCGAAGACTTTGATTGGCAAAAGCAGATCGATCGGCTTTCCCGATTTCCCCATTATCGCTTCCAATCAGGTCAAGGAAAGATCCATTTCCTGCATGTCAAAGGGAGAGGACCTGCTGCGATTCCGTTGATCATGACGCACGGGTGGCCCGGGTCGTTTCTCGAAATGCTGGAGATGATTCCGCTTCTCACGAATCCGGCGGAACATGGCTTAGCCGCCAACACCTTATTCGATTTAATCGTCCCCTCGTTGCCTGGTTTCGGCTTCTCCGATCGTCCTCAGATCGAAGGCGTGAACTCATTCCGCGTGGCCGAAATTTGGGTAGAGTTGATGCGAGCACTGGGCTATGATCGCTTCGCCGCGCAGGGCGGGGACCTTGGCGCCGGCGTCAGCACCGCTTTGGGCTTACGCCACAGTGAGCATCTCATCGGAGTCCACCTTAACTACATCCCAGGCTCCTACAAACCTTATCTGGCTCCGGGAACTGAGATCACCGCCGCAGAACGACAGTTCCAAGTCGAGGCGTCCAGATGGTATGACGAAAACGGTGCCTACGCACACCTGCAGGGCACAAGGCCGCAGACTCCTGCCTATGCGTTGAATGACTCCCCCGTTGGCCTGGCGGCTTGGATCCTTGAGAAGTTTCGGGAGTGGTCCGATTGTGGAGGGGATATCTACAGCAGCTTTTCGAGAGATGCTCTCCTCGCAAAGGTTACGCTTTACTGGATGACACAGACGATTTCTTCCTCATTCCGCATGTATCGCGAGGGACGCCGAAGTCCTCTTCATTTTTCATCGACCGACTATGTTCCGACGCCGTGTGCAATCACATGCTTTCCGAAGGAGATTATGATGCCTCCCCGGAGTTGGGTTGAACGAGGGTACAACGTCACTCGATGGACAACCATGCCAAAGGGCGGCCACTTCGCGGCGGCTGAGGAACCGGAACTACTTGCCTCTGACCTTCAGGCATTCTTCGGCAGCATACGCACCCGAGAACTTAAGTGAATTGCTTAACCTCGGAATCACTTCCGGAGCGAACGTCCGTACCGCGCAAATCTGCATCACTAAGGCCCGGAGGTTGCCTCCAGCTTCGGGTACGTAAACAATCCCTTGGCTGGCACACTATGAAGCCGCGGGTCGCGATCGGTTCCGATGTATTCTCCCAGGAAATCTAGGAGAACCTGAACTTTGGGTGTCAGCCGCGCCGGGCCTGAGAAGAGTGCGCAGAGCGTAATCGGCTCCGGGTTCCAGTGCGGCAATATAGGCATCAGCCTATTGCGCGTGTCGGGGCGTTTGGCCATGTAGAGCGGCAGGACAACGATGCCGAGTCCACTGAGGGCGAGATCCAGATGAACACCAGGGTCGCTGACAACTATTTTGAAGACTATATTCGGA
>Ga0255349_1000439_pt1 | contig 18920 bp, 18 predicted proteins | sample CBST25v15metaG_FD_189947 | JGI IMG/M metagenome (GOLD analysis project Ga0255349, IMG submission 189947) | Peat soil microbial communities from Stordalen Mire, Sweden - C.B.S.T-25.v15 | ecosystem: Environmental > Terrestrial > Soil > Wetlands > Peat | place: Sweden: Norrbotten County, Stordalen...
AGCAGCGTCTGGTTGACCGTGTCAGGAATGAAGTTCTGGCCCATGGCTCGAACTTAAAACAGAACCTGCTGCCCACGCTGTAGGCTCCGTCACGAATCTATGCCCGACACCTAGGGCTGTGAAATTCGAAGAACATGTGGATGAGGAGAATCCGGTTGCGATTCCTAAATAGAGAGCGGCTCGATAATCATAATTTCGCGCTCTATGAGGGGTGTTCGGAAAATGTGCGAGAATTTGGGCCCTTTTGCTGAATTCCGACGCAATAGGATTCGTTCTAAGCGACCGGAAGGATCGCATCGACCATTTATGTATACCAAATTTGCGCAAGAATAGGCTCGATACGCGCGGTCCTGACACATGCGCGTCAAGACAAACACTTGTAAATAAATAAGTTAATAGATAATGCGCTAGCCGATATTTGATCGTTCGGCATCGTATTGTGGCGATTGAGGTCTGACCCGCTGTCGAAGGCCTGAAAACGGAGAGGATAGTATTCATTTTCTATACCACAATTTTGGCGCAGGTAAATCGGGCTCGATAAACACGGTCTGTATTCGATGTTCATGTCCGCGTTCTGTCAAGAAACACAGTCCACCGCCATCTGGAACTATTGAAAGCTGCCGGACCAAGTTGACTATTGCCGGGCAATCCGGATGATGTTGTGAACTGGAATGATGCCTTTTCCGCCGTTCTAGGCTCGGTTTACCTTCCAGGTATAAATGCGCAATTGCGCATTTATATGAGCGAAAGCATCGTGAGCAATACGCGAACCCCATGGTCGATATTGCCAGCGAGTCTGGATTCTGAGGGCTATTGAGGCGAGCGGCATGATAGATCTTCCACTGATCGGGTGCGTCCTTGCGGATGACGCGTCTGGCGGTGACATGGCTACTTCCCCGGGACCCGTCATCCCATCCATCACCTCCGACCACGCCGGCTGAAGCGCCGTCTCATTTTCCTCACAGTGCCCCGGCGGTTTGAAGCCGCCTTTGGCTGCTGCCGGCTCACAGTTCTTCATTTCTCTTGCATACCAGTTTCCATCAACCGTCCTGCTCCGGCAGGACTGCGCACCCCTGCGCCTCGACAAGGAGTTCCATATGTTACAGCCCCAAGTCTTCATCACCCCGCAACCTTCAAGACTCGATGAACTCGCCAAAAAAGCGAGAGCTTTCATGCAATCCGCCAAGGCGCCAGCCACGCTGAAAGCCTACCGCTCGGACTGGCGCGACTTCGACTCCTGGTGTCGTGAGCAGCAGCTGGTCGCCCTGCCGGCAACGCCGGAGACCGTGGCTCTCTACATCACAGACCGGGCTTCGACTCTGGCATCGGGGACGATCACCCGCCGTCTCACCGCCATTACCAAAGCTCACCGGGCGGCCGGGTACATCGACTCTCCGGCCTCGACGCATCACTTCGTAGTCGGAGAGACGCTGCAAGGGATTCGCCGCGTAATCGGTACCGCGCCGCACGGCAAGGACCCGCTGCTTGCCGCCGACATCCGCCGGATCGTCGGCAGCGGCCGGAGCGACCTACTCGGCCTGCGCGACCGCGCACTCACTCTTGTTGGCTTTGCTGGGGCTTTCCGACGCTCCGAACTGGTCGGCATTCAGATTGCCGATCTGAAGTCCACGTTGCAGGGCGTCGTGATCCGAATTCCGAAATCGAAGACCGACCAGGAGGGCGCCGGACGCCAGGTGGGCATTCCCTTTGGCGCGGATCCGCGAACCTGCCCGGTGGAGGCGCTGCGCCGCTGGATGGAGGCGTCCGGCATTGAAAGCGGCCCTCTCTTTCGCGCCGTGGACCGTCATGGCAATCTCTCATCGGCCGGCCTGAGCAAAGACTCGGTTGCAAAGGTTCTGAAGCGCGCCGCGGCGCGGGCAGCACCTGGAACCGGCGCGCTCGATCGGGGGCCACAGCCTTCGTGCGGGCCACATCACGCAAGCGGCTGAAAACGGGGTCGCCGAGTTCACCATCATGCGCCAGAGCGGCCATAAATCGGTGGCTACGCTGCGGCGCTACATCCGCACGGGCGAGCTGTTTCGGCACAACGCGGCCGCTGGACTGGGCTTGTAAGTCGAACTCTGAGGCCCGAGAAAAATACATTCTCGGGCCTCAGAATTGACCCTTTTCCGAAAAATCCGCCCGCGATGACTCAACCAACAAGAAACTGCTTTCACCAAATCCCCAAAACAATTAGGAGATCTGTCATGATTCGAACCGTATCCATCTTTATCGTTGCGCCTGTCAAGGTGCCCGCTTTTATATCCGCGCTGCGGGCTGGTGGCCTGTGGCAGGCGCTGAACCGCCAACTGCTTCCCGGCCTCGCTGGCACCGATCTGATCCGCAGCCGGCAGAGGCCGGCGGTATTTCTGGCCACCGATTTCTGGATCAGCGAAGAGGACTATGAGCGTTCGAGGTTGGCGCCGGCGTGCCTGCTTCTGGCGCAGTTCCTCCGCGCGCTGACCATCTGCCAGATCGATCTCGGCATATTCGCCCTTCCGCCACAGCAGGCATGGGACCGTTGGGATTCACCGGAGTCCCTGGCTGAAATCGCGCAGAGTCTCTTCCATGCGGAGACAGAGGATGCCTGATCGATGTCTGGTCTGGTCGAACTCATCGCCGGCGCGCCTCTCGCCGGCCAACGTTGACCCGATGCGCACCGGTTCATCCTCGTCCGGCTCCAGTGTCGGCGCCTACTGCAAACACGTGGACCGTCCGTCGGCGGTGGGCGTTCAGCTTCCATCCCTCTCTCTCAAACCCGCGGTGGAGGCGACTTCACCAAAACCTCAACCACCAACCCACAGCCGCCCTTCCCGGGCGGCTTTTTTGTGCAATCCCCTTTTGTGCAAATAAGGAGAAGAAGATGAAGCATTGCTTGTTTCGCAACATCGGCAATAATTACCAGGCCCGCATTGCCGCCGGGTCGTTCACCCGCCCTGGACCTTCGGCGCCGGCCTGTTCAGAGAATTACTGCTGAGGATACGCTGCGTATTTTGGACGAGAAGCATTTCAATCTGATTTGCTCCCACGATGGGTGGCAGACCACGCACACTGCTGCCAGCCGAAGTCTGGGCAGCGCAGGATATTGCGCCGATGTTGCCACCACTTCGCCCGGCCAAACTGGCGATTTGTCCTGGACTCTGCATTGGCCGGAAGGGGACCGCTGGCTTGGTTACCACGTGGAGGTACAGGTTGGAGTCAGATAGCGGCCGCAAGAGACATCTTCTTTCAAAAATCATGATGATCGTCCCTGAGATCGGCAATAGCCTGCGACCCATCATCGGCTCGTTCTCCATGATTCGATTGCGAGTTGGCCGTCTCGATTTGGGCGCGCAGCTTGGCCACGGTCAGCCAATTGTCCTTCTGCGGATGGTCTGCGATCCATGGCGGCAGCGGCATGCGAAGATAATTAGCCAATGCCTCGGCATAGCCCTCATAAAGCGCACGCATATCGCGAAGCCTCTCGTACGAGTGACCGTCGCGGCAGACGCTTACGCCGCTCTTGCAGAGCAGATCGTAAAGCTGTTCATAACGCTCAAGTGAGAGCCGGTCTGAAGCATCTTTTACCGGGGGCAGCGAGAAAATCTGCGCCAAGTCGACCATCGCGTGGCGTGCCATGGCAAAGGTCAACTGCGCCTGGCGCGCCTCGTTTCCCTGCACATCGGCGATCAGAAGCGCTGAAGTGTCCAGCACGGCCGTCAAGGCGCTGATCCAGCTCTGGTTGTTATGCTGCGAGCGGAAGTAACAGAGCAGTGGATAAGAGATATGGCTTTCGAGCAATTCTGCAGACCAGCGCTCCCATTCGAGCAGCAGTAGCGAAAGAGCGCTCTCACCGCCTTCATAAGAATGGCGGCGCATCAGTTCGGCAGCGGTCGGCGGAGACCCAGCTCGCGCGTCAAGCAGCGAAATGCTCACCTCGCGACGCGAAAACGCACTGTAGAGAACCGGAAAGTATCCCATCACGACAGCCAGAAAGCCCAGTCCGATTCCAGCTTCCAGGATAACGAGTTCGCGCGCCCAGGCACTGCGCGGCGTCACGTCCCCCAGCCCCAGCGTAAAGATCGTGGTTCCGCTGACATAGAGATCGGATCGAAAGCTCGCCCCTTGCGCCGCGTCGTTGAACGGGCTGCCCAAGGCGTAAAAAATTAGTGCAAAGCCTACGACCATCGAGCCTGCCCACAGCGCGAGAAGAAAAATGAGAGACATGGGGCCGTAGTAACTGAAGAAGGTCTCGCGCTTACGTGGATTGCGAAGTCGCTTGCCAACGAACACCCAGGGTCTCCAGGTAACCACATAGAATATGCGAGTGAGCCGAAAACGGCCGGTCGCGCGGCGTGGCAGAATGATTGTCTGGAAGGCATCGAGCAGTACGGCAAACAGGCAAACTACGCCAGCAACAAAAGTAAAAGCTCGCATCTGTCTTCCTCCTCATGGAGCAAACAACCGTCTTCTTGCGCTCTGTCCAATCACTGTATCCTAGCCGAAATGGCAATACACAAAGTAGCCTATTTCCCACTATTCTCAACCTTTTCTTACGTTTCCATTGCAGGTCCGGCAATTGCCGCAGCCGTCTGCGCCAGCAAGGGACCGGTCCGAGCAATATGCTGAAACCGACCGAGGTTGAGGTTCATCTAACGGTTTGTCAAAGTTAGGGGGGTAAGTGACGGTCTCCCTTCTTGAGCCTTTGTAACCTCGCGTAAGGGAAAATAAATGGCGAAACCCGTACTGCTGACGGTTGATGATGACCCTGAAGTATTGCGCGCTGTCGAGCGTGACTTGCGGCGCCGCTATGCGGAGCGCTACCGCGTACTGCGTGCGGCCTCCGGCGCAACGGCACTGGAGGCACTTCGCGGACTCAAGCGGCGTGGTGATTCAGTGGCGTTGCTTCTGGTCGATCAGCGAATGCCGCAGATGACCGGTGTGGAATTCCTCGGGCAGGCGATGGAGATCTTTCCCAATGCCAAGCGCGTCCTGCTAACCGCATACGCAGACACCGATGCGGCGATTCGCGCCATTAACGACGCCAGCATTCATCACTACCTGCTGAAGCCATGGGATCCTCCAGAGGAATACCTCTACCCGGTGCTGGATGACCTTTTGGATGATTGGATGGGATCGTATCGGCCTCCCTTCGAGGGGGTTCGCGTTCTCGGGACGCGCTGGTCTCCTCATTCTTATGCAATTCGAGATTTTCTTACGCGTAACCAGACGCCCTACCAATGGATCGATGTTGAGACTGCGGGGCAAGTTGCCGAGGTGCGCCGCCTGGTGGAAGTGGCCGGAGCCGAAGTCGCCAGCCTGCCAAAAGTGCTCTTTCCTGATGGCACATCGTTGTCAGACCCGAGCGTGGGTGAATTAGCGGAAAGGCTTGGGCTGCGCATTCGACCGGAAGTAGCGTTTTACGATTTGGTGATCGCCGGCGGCGGACCTGCGGGGCTGGCGGCGGCGGTGTATGGCGCGTCGGAGGGCCTGAGCACGGTGCTGATCGAGATGGAAGCGCCTGGCGGTCAGGCGGGGATGAGTTCCCGCATCGAGAACTATCTCGGCTTTCCGTCCGGATTAAGCGGTGGCGACCTGGCACGGCGCGCCGTGGCCCAGGCACGGCGCTTCGGAGTGGAGATTTTGAGTCCTCAGCAGATGACCGGTCTCATTGTGGAAGGCCCGTCGAAGATCATCAAACTTGCGGTGGGACCCGATATTGGCTGCAAAGCGCTGCTGATCGCGACGGGAGTTTCCTACCGGAAGCTGAACGTGCCTGGCGCCGATCGGCTGCAAGGGTGCGGCGTCTATTATGGCTCGGCTATGACCGAGGCGCAAGAGTGTCGAGGCGAGGAAGTTTACATCGTCGGGGGCGCAAACTCCGCCGGGCAGGCCGCAATGTACTTCTCTAAATACGCCCGGCAAGTGGTCATGCTGGTGCGGGGTCCGTCCCTCTCCGCCACCATGTCGCAGTACCTGATCGACCAGATCAAGAAGACGCCGAACATCAAGGTGGAAACCCACTGTCAGGTCGTGGAAGTTCACGGAGATACGCACCTCGAAGCCGTTTCCATTCGTTGCGCGGAGACCGGGACCACTTCAACGTTGCCCACAAACCTGCTGTCGATCTTTATTGGCGCGGAGCCCAACACGGACTGGCTCTCCGGCGTAGTGGAGCGGGACGAGCGCGGATTCATTCTTACCGGAGCCGATCTGATACGCGAAGGAAAGAGGCCTATGGGATGGCAGTTGGAGCGCAATCCTTACTGGGTCGAATCCAGCGTGCCCGGCGTCTTTGCCGCGGGAGACGTCCGCCACGGCTCGGTGAAAAGGGTTGCGTCGGGGGTGGGCGAAGGCTCGATTGCCGTGCAGTTTACTCATCAGTATCTGAGTGAGGTGTGACGTGACGCAGAATCAAGCGAGCGCGACGGAAGGAATTGCGCATGCAACGAGGAGAAGCTTAGTCGACGACCTGCGCAAGGTTGAGGTCTTCGCGGACCTGCCTGGCGGGCAACTCGCCTGGCTGGCAGAGCATCTTCAGGAGTTGCGCTTCCAGCCGGGAGAGATCATGGGCCGAGAGGGTGAACCTCTGGACCATCTGACCGTCATCCTTGAAGGGGAGCTTCGGATACAACGGGGAAACGGCACCGATGAGATGATCTTCAGAGGGATTGCGGGTCAGGTGACCGGCCTGCTCCCGTACTCGCGACTGACGCACTACGGCGGCACCAGCCGGGCGGTGCTTCCCACTCGAATTGCCAACCTCCACAGAAGCCTCCTCCCGGAGATGCTTCGGCGCATGCCCTTGCTCGGCCAGCGTTTGGTTTCCATCATGGCCGACCGCATCCGCGAGACGACTCGGATCGAAACGCAGCGCGACAAACTGGTGGCGCTTGGCAAGCTCTCCGCGGGGTTGGCGCATGAACTGAACAACCCTGCCGCCGCTGCTCAACGAGCAACCGCAAGTCTTCGCGAGACGCTTGAGACCGTGCGAGACGCGAGTATCCGGCTGGCACGCCACGCCATTCCCGCCGAACAGCGGGAGATGATCACCCGCTTCGAACGGGAGGCCGGGCACGCCCTTAGCGCTTCCGCTGATCCGTTGGCCCAGAGCGATCGCGAAGAGCGAATTACCACCTGGCTTGAAGCGCATCATGTGCCGGATACTTGGAAGATCGCGCCGGCCATCGCCGACGCTGCAGTGGAGATCCCTAAGCTGGAAAGCCTTGCGAGCCGCGTCGGTGACGAGGTATTGTCCGACGCCATCGTACGCATCGCATCCCTGCTCACTATCGCCAAGCTGATCGACGAGATTGAAATCAGCACCAGACGGATCACGTATCTGGTCCAGGCGGTCAAGGAATACTCATATATGGATCAGGCTGCGATGAAGGAAGTGGATCTTCGTCAGGGACTTGAGAATACGCTCACGATTCTGAATCACAAATTCAAGGGCGGAATCAAGGTGATTCGCGAGTATGACGAAGGTCTGCCGCGCATCTGCGCCTTCGGCGGCGAACTCAATCAGATTTGGACAAACCTGATAGCCAATGCCATCGAGTCCATGCACGGGGAGGGTGAATTACGGGTGCGGACCGCACGCGAACTCGACCGCGTGCTGGTGGAGATTGGCGACAACGGACCCGGAATCCCGCCCGATGTTTTACCCCACATCTTTGAGCCATTTTTCACCACAAAAGGAGTAGGCGAGGGAACGGGCCTGGGACTGGATACGGCCTGCCGTATCATCCGGAATCATCATGGTGAGATACGCGTTTCTTCGCACCCCGGCGATACGCGATTCCAGATTTTCTTGCCTTTGGCTCAGCCGAAAAACACAGTCATTGGCGCAAGAGAGGAGGAAGACGATGCAGGAAACTTGTTCACACCTGGACCAGATACAAAACCCATCCCCTAATACCGATGGGTGCGAGGAGTGTCTGCAAATGGGCGATTCGTGGGTCCATCTGCGCCTCTGCGAAATCTGCGGCCATGTCGGCTGCTGCGATTCCTCGAAGAACCGGCACGCCACCAAGCACTTCAAAAAGACAAAGCACCCTATCATGCGATCTCTTGAGCCGGGCGAAGACTGGGGATGGTGTTACATTGACGATGTGATGATCGAGCCATTTTCTTGAAGATCGGCTTTGGAGTGGAAACGAGGAAACCACCAGATGAATGCCTCCGCAATCCAACTGGACATTCGGAAACAGCTTTTGGCGCGCCTGGCTCAATCACGGTCGGTGACCGATGACTTGTTTCGGATGGTGACTACGGACGCGCTTTATGACCGGCCCATTCCTGAGAGGAACCGAATCGTCTTCTATATCGGCCACCTCGAAGCATTCGATTGGAATCTGATCGCGGGTTACGCACTGGGTCTCGGCGCTGCGCACAAGGAATTTGATCACCTCTTTGCTTTCGGCATCGATCCGGTGGATGGCCGCCTCCCGGAAGACAAGCCGGCCGACTGGCCTCAGCTTTCTGAGGTGAAAGCTTACAATTTGCGCGTCCGCGAAGGAATCGATGACGTTCTCAAGAATCGTCCTCAGACCTCGGCGAGTGATTGGCAATACCCAGAAGAAGTGATTCTCAACGTCGCGATCGAACACCGATTGATGCACGCCGAGACCCTGGCGTACTTGCTGCATCAACTTAGTTCTGACCGGAAGATTGTGCCGTGCAGTTATCAACCCCTGGACACTCGGTCAAGGCTGCCAATCGTTTCCCGGATGATCGATATCCCCGCTGGACTTGCCACGCTGGGAATTCGGCGCGCAGGAGAATCGTTCGGCTGGGATAACGAGTTTGAAGAGCACTCCGTGCAAGTGCCGGCCTTCGCGATTGGCTCCCACAAGGTTACGAACCGGGAGTTCCTTCAATTTGTGCGCGAAGGCGGATACGACGATCAGCGCTTTTGGAGCGTCGCGGACTGGGCCTGGATTAAGAAGCAGAACATCGGCCATCCGCATTTGTGGTTCAAGCGCCAGGAGCGGTGGTTTTATCGTGCCATGTTTGAAGAGGTGCGGTTGCCGCTCGACTGGCCGGTATACGTCAGCCACGCAGAAGCCGCGGCCTATGCGCGTTTTACTGGCAAATCACTCTCTGCCGAAGCCCAGTTCCATCGAGCCGCTTACGGGACGCCGGATGGCCCCGAAGGCGAAGGCTTGGAGCGGGCGTATCCCTGGGGTGATGCGCCTACCGACGCCAGCCGCGGCAACTTCGACCTCCAGCGTTGGGATCCGATTGCGGTGGGCAGCTATCCAGGAGGTCGCAGCGCCTTCGGATTGGAAGATACTCTCGGCAACGGCTGGGAATGGACTGCTTCTCCATTTGCGCCCCATCCAGGCTTTGAACCTTTTCCGTTTTACCGCGGCTACTCAGCAGACTTCTTCGATAAAAATCATTTTGTAATGAAAGGCGCCTCGCCACGGACTGCGGCGTCGATGTTGCGGCGCTCGTTCCGTAATTGGTTCCAGCCGCATTATCCCTTCGTTTACGCCTCTTTCCGCTGTATAGATAACTGAATGGAGTAAGTGATGCTGATCCGTGGGGACGCAACCAAGACTGCCGGCTCATTCGCCGACGACGTGCGGGATGGGTTGGGAAAGGCCGGGCAAAAGGAGTTGCCGTCGAAATATCTTTACGACGACATCGGCTCCGCCTTGTTTGAGGCAATCACCAGGCTGCCGGAGTACGGGCTGACACGCGCGGAAGAGCGGATTCTGCGGTGCCACTCGGGGGACATCGCTGAGCATCTAACTGCGCATGGCATGGTCGTTGAACTCGGCAGCGGCAGCGGCCGAAAGACGCGCCAGATATTGGAAGCTCTTGCCCATCATAAGTCGATGACCTACTGCCCGATCGAAATCTCGCCCGCAGCCTTGGTTAGTTGTGAGCGCGAACTCGATGATCTGGACCACATCAGCATTCTTGGATTCGAGACAGAATATCTGGATGGCTTGAGCAGGGCGGTGGCTCGCCGCAAACCCGGTGACGCAGTAGTCGTGCTGTTCCTGGGTAGCTCGATCGGTAACTTCGATCGCGGGGCCGCCGAGGAGATCCTGCGCAGGATTCGCCAGGCGATTGAGCCTGGCAGTACATTGTTGCTCGGCACGGATCTTGAAAAGCCATTGGCCCAACTTATCCCTGCCTACGATGACTCTCTCGGTGTGACCGAAGCCTTCAATCGAAACCTGCTGGCCCGCATCAACCGTGAACTTGGAGGTGATTTTGACTTATCCAGATTTGAGCATGTCGTTCTCTACAACGCCCAGGCGCGCCGAATCGAGATGCATCTCCGCTCCCTGGAAAACCAGACGGTCACCATCGAAGAGGCCAATTTTACGTTCCGGCGCGATGAGACTATTTGGACGGAGAGTTGTCATAAGTACGGGAGGAACGAACCCCTGGTGATGGCCAGGCGCACTGGGTTCGAGTGTGTTGCGCAATGGGTGGACGCTGAATGGCCATTCGCTGAGAACCTGTTTGTCGCAATATAACGCCGGCGATTCCTTCCGATCGGATCGACTGGCATGCGCCCCAGCAGGCTGCGCTTGTCGGCCCAGCGCTCTACCCAGTGGTCCGGGTAAGCCTGTGCCTCTTCCAGGTTCTCGAACTACATGGGTCGCGGTAGGGACGATCGTCACTAATCGCCCCCCGCGCGGATTCGTAGAGCCAACTCCTTCGACTGCCTGGTCGAGTTGCAGCGCCACGCCCGGGAACTGGCCGCCTGCACCGCGGAATGGATGCCGTGGAACTATCGCGAGACTCTGGCGAAAACGGTTCCGCTCCGCGAATCGGCAGAGTTATGATGAATCCGACAGGCCGGAAAGGATCGTCTTCGCCCATGCGCGGAGAGCATCTTGAAATGCCCGTAAAACAAGGGGCTGGCTTCGAGAAATCCGGGAAGGGTTTTGGCCAGGGGCAAAAGACCGCAAAAATGATCCGCGCCAGCCTCTATGCCCGCATCTCCACTCAAGATCAGCAGACGCTTCCCATGCTGAATCGCGCCATGCGCGAGTATGCCGCACGGCGCGGCTGGATGATCGCCATGCAGATGAAGGAAGTCGGTTCCGGTGCAATCCAGAGTCAACTGCGGGAGAAGCTACTGGAAGCTGCGCGGCGCCGGGAGATCGAAGTCGTGCTGGTGTGGAGGCTGGATCGCTGGGGAAGATCGGTAACCGATCTGCTCGCCACACTCCAGGAACTGGAGCATCTCGGCGTTGGCTTCGTATCTCTGACCGAGGCGCTGGATCTGACCACGCCGGCGGGCCGTGCGATGGCCGGGCTACTGGCCGTCTTCGCCGAGTTCAAAAGAGAAATGCTGCGGGAACGCGTGCGGGCCGGACTCGCTCATGCCCGGCAGAATGGCAAGCGGATTGGCCGGCCCGCAACCGCAACCATGCACACCGATGAGGTCCGCAAACTGCGTCGCTCCGGCCTCAGCAAATCCGAGATCGCCCGCCGCCTCAACATCGGTCGCACCTCTGTGCGTCGTATCCTGGATAAAAGGACTTGATCATGAGCAGTTCGACTACGGAGTTCCATAAAATCTGGGTTGCCCAGTGCGCTGCTACGGAAAATATCCGCGACCACTTCGGTCCACAGGACGCTCTGGGCTATCTAATCGGCGAGAAGCTCTTCACCTTCCTGTGGGCAGCAGAGCGGGATCCCCTGTTCGCCGCAGAAGTGCCGGACTTTATCAGCGAGATCCGGCGGATTATTACACCCGGAGAGATCCGCGACTACCTTGGTCGCCTGGAAAATACAAAATATCTCGCTCCTCCGGACCCGGAACTCGAAATTGAAGATCTGGACGAACTCGACTACCCGGACGACGAACCCTTGCTCGAAAACCCAGTGGCGGGAGCGGAAGAGTTGCTGCGCTTCTCCCGTGTCCGTCAACTCCTCCAGGCGTAGAGAGCCATGGCAAAGCCCAAACGCGATCCAGTTCGGGAGGAACGCATCCACGAGGAAGTCATCGTGGATGCCTATCAGTCTGTGGTGAAAGTCTCGATTCCCGTGCGGGCTGATAGCGATTGTTTTCACAGCGATAACATGTAAAATTGAGTTATGGCGATGGGCACGCGCAAGAGTCGGGAGCGGCAAGAGGATTTGTGGGTGACGTACGCGGATATGGCTGTTGGTCCGGGCCATCCCTTCTATATTCGTCCGAACGAGTTGCTCGACGGCGCGGGCTTCGACGCTTTCGTTGAAAAGCAATGCACCCGCTTCCATGCCGATAAGCTGGGCCGTCCTGGGCTGACGCCGGGCATCTATTTCCGCTCGCTGATGATCGGGTACTTCGAGGGCATTGAGGCGGAGCGCGGCATCGCCTGGCGCTTGAAGGACTCGCTCAGCCTGCGGCGCTTTCTCTCGATCGCGCTGGATGAGGACACGCCCGATCACTCGACCATCTCCCGCACACGCCGGCTGATCGACGTGGAAACGCATCGGCAGGTATTTTCCTGGGTGCTGGGTTTGCTGGCCGGCCAAGGCTTATTGCTGGGCAAGCGCATCGGCATCGACGCCACCACGCTGGAGGCCAACGCGGCTATGCGCTCGATCGTTCGGCGCGACAGCGGCGAAAGTTATGAAGAGTTTCTGACTGGTCTGGCCAAGGCGTCGGGCATCGAGACGCCGACGCGTGAGCAGATGGCGCAGTTGGATCGCAAGCGCAAGAAGCGCACCTCCAACAAGGAATGGAAGAGCACGACCGACGCAGATGCGCGCATCGCCAAGATGAAGAATGGCCGCACGCATATGGCTTACAAGGCCGGGATCCCCACGGACAGGTCTTCGTCCGTGGGGTGGAAGGCCGAACATGCTGTCGACATGGAGAGCGGCGCGGTGGTTGCCGTTACCTTGCAGGGGGCCGATCTGGGCGATACGACGACTGTCAAAGAGACCCTGGCCGAGGCGGCTATCTCGGTCGCTGAGTTAGTCGAGCGCGAGGCCGATCTGCATCCTGAAGCGGAGCCGAAGGTCAACGTGGACGGGATCGAATAACTGGTTGCGGACAAAGGCTATCATAGCGGCACGGTGCTCGAACAGATCAAGAAGAACGAAGTTTGCACCTACATTCCGGAAAAGAAGCAGGCGGACAAGCGGCACTGGAAGGGCAAGGAAAAAGAACAGCAGGCCGTTTATCAGAATCGGCAGCGGGTTCGCGGCGACTATGGCAAGAGTCTGCTCAGGCGACGCGGCGAGTTCGTCGAACGAAGTTTTGCTCACTGTTACGAGACCGGCGCAATGCGACGTTGCACCCTGCGCGGGACGAAGAATATTCTCAAGCGCTAGTTGATTCACGTGGGAGCGTTCAATGTCAGCCTGGTGTTGCGCAAGATGCTGGGCGCGGGAACGCCGCGGGAGCTAAAGAACCGCGCGCTGAACCTTGTTTTGCGGCTTTTCGCGTACCTCATCGGTCTATGCGGGGCAATGAGACGACTGCCGGCCCGTTCGGACGGAGCTTTTCCTCTGACCGATGGATTCTGCACCAAAGCGCTCTACTGATGACCGTGCGGAAAATGGCCCATTGCACCACAGGCTGTTAGACCTTCTGCGCTGGAAAATACTGCGGGTTGATCAGAGGTTCCTAAGCGTTTTGGAGTATCTATCCTGTCAACTGGCCGTAAACCACGGTCACGAGCACTTATCGCCGAAAAAACTCAGCAACGGACGCCAGAATGACGCGAGAATTACAGTTTTTTCATCGCCTTTCGAGGGCCCGCATGCGTAGCGTGACACGAGTTCCACGGCCGAGCTGACTGGTGATCTCCGCGCTCCCGCCGTGAAGCGCCAGGATGCTCTGCACGATAGCCAGGCCCAATCCTGTGCCACCCGATGCCTTGGAGCGCGATGGATCGACGCGGAAGAAGCGATCGAATACTCTGGGCAGCGCTTCGGCGGGAATGCCGGCGCCGGTGTCGGAGACCTCGATGCGAATCACGGCGTCCTCGTTCGTGGCCGCCAGCTTCACGGTTCCTCCCGGCGGCGTATGTGCAATGGCGTTCGAGACCAGGTTGCTCACCGCCCGCAGCATCAGTGAGCGATCCAGTTCCGCGTTGAGCGGCACGGCCCGACCGTTCACGACAAGCGATATTCCTGCGTTGGTCGCAGAAGCTTCGTAGTAGTCACAAACCGTGGTCAGCAACTCGCCGATGTTCACGTTCTCGCGATGCAACTCGGTCAAGGGGCTCTCCGCGCGGGCCAGAAACAGGAGATCGCCGATCAGCTCGGAAAGCCGGACTGCTTCTTCCAGTGAAGACTCCAGCACGTCGCGGTACTCGTCGCCCGTCCGCGCGCGGGCGAGAGCCACTTCGGCTTCTCCGCGGATATTGTTGACCGGCGTGCGCAAATCGTGCGCGATGTCGGCCGTGAACCTCGATATGCGCTCGAAGGATTCTTCAAGCCGCTCCAGCATTTCATTGAATGTCCCGGCCAGCGACGCAAGTTCCGACGGATAGCCTTCCGACCCGATCCGTTCGCGCAGATTCGTCGATGTGATTCTCCGCGCGGTTGCGGCGATCTCTTCGACGGGTCGAATGCCGTGCCGCGCAATCCGGTATCCCACCAGAGGGAAGAGAACCGACGTCGCCAGTAGAATGCCCCAGAACCACAGCCGATAGCGTGCCAGCAGCTCCTCTTCCTGCGAGACGTCGATGGCGATTTGAACCGTGTCGCTGTGAGTCGGCGGCGTGCCGACGGCAACCGTAGCGCTAGTAACCTGGAATGGTTGGCCATGTCTGCCCGCCATCGCAATCGAACGCTCGGAGCGGCCGCTGGTTCGGCTCGCGAGTTCTGCAATATCCAACTGTTCGGCCATGCCGGGCGTCGTCATGATCGGCATGCCATGTTCATCGAGGAGGCGAATGTAGAAATGCTGGTACAGGCGGGCCTCAGACTCGAGCTCAATCTCTTCGCGCAGTGCATCCTCGTCGTCCGGCCGTTCCCGCAGCATGGTGCGCAGCACGTGCAGCTTGTCGGCAAGGAACAGCTCTGTGCTTCGGTCCAGTTCCGTCCGTAGGACGATGTAGAGACTCGCCGTGGCCAGAATTACCAGCATCAGGCCCGCCAACGAGTAGGCCGCCGACAGCCGGAACGCCCAGGTCCTGCGCGGGCGCAGCGCAGCCCAGGCGCTACGGCTAGGCTTCGCAGACATAGCCGGCGCCGCGCACCGTGTGAATCAGCTTTATGGGGAAGGGGTCGTCCACCTTGCTGCGCAACCTGCGCACATTCACATCCACGACGTTCGTATCACTGTCGAAGTTCATATCCCAGACCGACTCGGCGATCTGCGTGCGCGACAGCACTTCTCCGGCGCGCCGCGCCAGCAGGGTCAGCAACAGGAACTCCTTCGAGGTGAGGTCGAGCCTCTGGCCGGCACGCGTCGCGCGGTGGCGAAGCAGATCGATCTCCAGGTCGGCCATGCGCAGGGTCTCCTGCGGGCGCGGTGTCGAGCGGCGCAACAACGAGCGCACTCGGGCCAGGAGTTCGGAGAATGCGAACGGCTTTACCAGGTAGTCGTCGGCGCCCAGCTCGAACCCACGCACGCGTTCGTGCACGGCGTCGCGCGCCGTAAGCATCAGCAGCAGCGCCTTCTGTTTGGTCTCGCGCAGGCGCGCAAGCACCTGCCACCCGTCCAGCAGTGGAAACATCACGTCTAGAATGACGAGGTCGAAATCGACTTCCTGAGCCAGGTGCAGGCCTTCCAGGCCGTCGGCAGCTACGTCGATGACGTAGCCGGCTTCGCTGAGTCCTTTCTTGAGAAACTTGGCAGTTTTGACTTCGTCTTCGATAACCAGGATCTTCATTTGTCACGCGCCTTTTTGAAATCCGGATTTGCTTGTCAGCTTTCAGAACTCAAGCCGCAACGCGAACTGCATCTCGCGCGGAGTTCCCGATCCCACCGGAGTTATCGGCGTGGTAGTGTTTACCGTCTGCTGAATGCTGCCGAAGCCCGAAGCGCCGTAGGTGGCCTGCGGCGGTCCCAACTGCGGATGGTTGAAGGCGTTAAAGAACTCCGCGCGGAATTCGAGCGCCCACCTTTCCCATAGAGAGATCTGTTTGCCGGCGCCAAGATCGACCTGCCATGTGCCCGGACCGCGGAGGAGATTTCGCGGCGCGTCACCGAATTCTCCAGCCGGCGTCTGGAACGCCTTCGGATTGAACCACTCGCCGCCGTTCCTGCCCCCCGGCGGAGTGAGGGAAACGCCCGGGACCAAGTCAGGACGCTGAGTGCCGGAGTTGCCATCTGGTGCGATGTAACTGCTGGGCATCAGGACATTCACCGGGAAGCCTGTGCGAGCCAGCGCCGTCGAAGTCAGCTCCCAGGAGCCGGCAATGCTGCGCAGAACTCCAGGCTCGCTCAGGTAGGGTTTGTCCGGTCCGAACGGCAGTTGATACACGACATTGGCATTGAATACCTGTCGTACATCCCAATTGCCGCTGGCGCGATCGCAGGGTTGGCACGCCACATTCTGCGGTACCTGGGAATCGCCGTCGCCGCTCCCATCTGAATCGTCATCGATCTCGTGGGACCACATGTAATTTGCCGCTAAAAGAAACCCGTTCGAGAACGTTCGCCTCACGGCTGCCGACAAACCGTGGTAAACGCTCTCGCCTCTGTTGCCGCGCCAGGCGACTGCTGGGGCAAAAGCCGGATAAGGGACCGTTCCTGTGGCCGGATTGATCATGTTCACCGCGGAGATGGTCAACAGGTTGATGCCGTGGCTGCCCACATATGAGATCGTGCCCACGAAATCTGCCGGCAGTTCACGTTGCACCGAGAGGTCCCACTGTTCCACGTATGTATCCTTGCGTTTCCGGTCATCGTCATCCGGTGAAATGATCCCGGTGGTAGCAGACAGATCCTGCTGTGTGATCGGATAGCTGAGCGGTAAGCGCGAGCTACTCGTCAGCGAATACGATGCCACTTCATTGCTTTCAGGCAGGTTCTGGTCGTCCAACTGCCCGTCTTCGTGGTATATGCCAAATCCTGCGCGAATCACCGTCTGCCGGCTATTGTCCGGAGACCATGCAAATGCTACTCGCGGATCGATATCGCCGTAGGTCTGCTGGCCGAAGCTGGCGCCGACGCCGCAGGACCCTCCGCAAGTGGCGAAGTCAAAGGGAATGGCCTTGCCGTTCACCTCGTGGAAGAGATCGAAGACTGTGTAGCGCACGCCCAGATTCAGGTTGAGATTCCGCCGTAACTTGAGTTCGTCCTGGAGGTAGCCGATGTAATCGTTTTTGCGCAATCCGTTGACGGGCAAAGCATCCGTCAGGCTTGCTTTCTTCACGACATTCGCTGCGAGATTCTCAACCGAGGAAAACGTGATTTTTCCGCTGATCGTTTTTCCCTGGTTCATCTGAATCCGCCGGATCTCGACTCCCGCCTTCACCGTTTGCAGGCCTTTGGTCCACGTGAGGTTGTCGATATAGGAGAATGAGTTGCCCACGCCGATGCTGACTCGGTTGTAATTCTGCGTGCTAAGTCCCGAAACGGCAATCTGATAGTAAGTACCGGTTTGACTGAAACTGTAGGTGTTGGACGTGTCGCGATTGAATCCGAACTTGGCCTCATTCACCAGGTGCGGACTGAAAATGTGCAGCAACTCGAGGGCTCCATTGATGGGCGTCGAGACCTGCTGCTGCAGGTCGGCCGCGGTGACCGCATACGGCTGCGTATCGACCGACCGGTCGTAATTGAAGCGCATAAAGCCCGTGGTCTTGGTGGAAAAATGCTGGTCGAGCCGCAGCATCGCCGAGTTCTCGTTCACCACTTGCGTGCATTCGCAGGAAAGTTCATCCATGTTGGGGTCGCTATTCGCGCCGCTCGTTGGCGTCAGAACCGTTCTTGGACCTGCTACCGGGTAGGCGTTCATGATTGCATACACCGGCGAAGTGTTCGGAACTGTTAGGCGGTAAGCGGGGCTCGGCACGTAGCCGATCACCGGATACCCCCAGTTCTGCCGGTATGCTTCAGAAGCGAGAAAGAAAAACGTCTTGTCGTGTACGATGGGGCCGCCCAGCGAGCCGCCAAACTGATTCAGACGGAGCGGTTGTTGCTGTTGGCCGCCGGAGGCCCAGTCGGGCACCGTTGCATCAAAGTAGTCGTTGCGCAAGTACTCGAAGAGGCGCCCGTGCCACTGGTTCGTGCCCGAAGGCGAAGTCACGTCTAATTGCGGTCCTCCCGTTGCACCAACCTCGGTGGTCGACATCAGGGAGTCGACGCGAAACTCCGCGATCGCGTCCAGCGGAATGGCGAGCCGCACCCAGGCGCGCTGTGCCTGATTCACGATGTTGGTCGCGTCAACGCCATCATAGGTGAAATTGTCGTCGTCAGTACCGCGCCCGGCGAACCGAACCGCCCGCTGGTTGCTGCCGCCGGTGTCGATGGCGCCGGGGACGAATGCCGTCAGCGAGGCCCAGTTGCGCCCATTCAGCGGCAGTTCGTCGGCTTGCGTTCTCTCGATCAGGCCCGTCACCGCGCTGGAGTTGCGATCCATCAGCGCCGAAGTGGGCGAAACTTCCACGCGCTCTTCGCTGCCAGCCACCGGCAAGGCGGCATCGAGTGTGCGCGTCCTGCCGATCACCTGCTCCACATTGACGAACTTCAGAGTCTTGAAACCAGGGTGTTCAAAGGTGACTGTGTAAGTGCCCACAGGCAATTCGGGAATGTCGTAGTTCCCGGTCGAGTCCGATATGATTTCGCGCCGCAGCTGGGTAGAGTTCTGCACCGCCGTAATGTGCGTCTCCGCCAGCAGCCGGCCCGACGGATCAGTAACCATTCCAGTCAACCCGCTGCGGTCCACCTGCGCGAAAGAGATCCCGGCAAGGAAAAACACCGCGCTGAATCCGATGAATGCGCGATAGCCTCGGACCTTGGAAGACCTTCCGGCGAACTGGAGCTTCCCCTTCAACTCGCAATGCATAGC
>Ga0255349_1000444_pt1 | contig 18848 bp, 20 predicted proteins | sample CBST25v15metaG_FD_189947 | JGI IMG/M metagenome (GOLD analysis project Ga0255349, IMG submission 189947) | Peat soil microbial communities from Stordalen Mire, Sweden - C.B.S.T-25.v15 | ecosystem: Environmental > Terrestrial > Soil > Wetlands > Peat | place: Sweden: Norrbotten County, Stordalen...
ACGCGGCTATCGCAACCTCAACTACCTGCTACTGAAAGCACAACGGCTGGCCGCCACGCGCACCGAATTCGTCGCTTTCCAGAAAGCCGCGTAATATGCACACTTCTCCACTTTCTTGCGCAGAGCCGATTTTGCGGAGACCCGCTATCCTGCTTCGAAGGGATGGAAATGGAATGCACACCGCCGAAGAATTGTTCAACGACACGTTTCGTAGGTTCTCGAAGAACTGGACCTTTGTGCTTGCGCTCCAGCAGGTCTCTGGAGTCGGCTTGCCGTTTGCAAAAATGACGTTGGCCAAGCAGCACAGCGATTCGGTGAACTATATGTCCACCGATCCTGAATATAGAAAGTGTTCGGCAGTGAGGACGAGCCCTTTCCGGATGCCCTGAAAGAACTCCTCGGGACGGGTTTGACCGATCTAGTTGTGACCAGCGCGGGCGCGGCCACCGACGCGGCGCTCCTATTGCTTGCACACTCCATCTTGGACGACTGCGCGATCTCCTATTGTCGGGTCTGCGCATTAGCGAAGCCCGACGATTGGGACGGTTTCATCGAGAAGAGAAATGTCGAGTTTCAATCCGTGAAGGCCAATACCATCGAGGCGATCCGAAAGGAATTGATCGATTCAAGACTCAAGGCTCTCGAAAAAGAATCTTTGCCCGAAAAGATAGAGATGTTGCATAGACTCTGCAAACCACCTCAAAACTACGCGCCGCTCCGGGATTATTCCTACGACCGCGAAACGCTGAAGAGGATAGACCTTGACCGGCATAAGGTGGTGCACTATAGCGGCTTCACAAACGCGGCTCCAAACCTTCAAGAGGACCTTGAATTTATGGGAAAGACAGCTTGGTATCTCATGGGTCTCGTCAATCAAAGATACGGGTTGAAAATTGATTTGAGACATTTCTTTGGCCTGCAAACTGCGACTTCGCAAGAAGTGCCGCCGCCGGCCGAATAGAGTTATCCCCATCCTAGGCCTTGGAAGTGTTCAACGCCACCGCGACTCGAATCATATCTTTCAGAGCCTTCTCGTTCACCTTGTCGCCTTCGCGGAAGTCGATGGCGCGCCTCACTCGACCCTCGAGACTGGAATTGAACAGACCTGAGGGGTCATCCAGCGAGGCGCCCTTGGCGAAGGTCATCTTCACGACCTTCTTGTAGGTTTCGCCGGTGCAGATCAACCCGTTGTGCGACCACACAGGGATCTCCCACTTCCACTCCTCGACGACTTCAGGGTCGGCTTGCTTGATCAAAGCGCGGAGGCGGGAAAGCATCTCTCCGCGCCAGTCGCCGAGCTCCTGGATTCTCGCGTCGATTAGCCGAGACGCAGATTCGCGAGATGCGGATTCGACCGTCTGGAAACCACTCCTTTTCATCATCAGAGCTTGCTTACCCCCTTGAGTTTCTTTTCCCGGCCTTCTCTTTTTGGCCTTCCAGGTTGCTTTCTCCGCCATATTTTACATAAACACGAGAGCAGCCGGGTACCCAAGGTCATACTTTTGAGACCTCGGAATAGAAGCCCGGATTTTGACCTTGCCACCAAATCTGTAAAGATAGAAGTGCTATGACAGTCTCTACTCCTTCTCAAGTCTTTGCCGAGCGCATCGGCCGCATCGAAGTTTCCGCAACCATGGCTGTAGCCGCCGAGGCGGCCAAGCTGCGCGCCCAGGGCGCAAACCTGGTGGATTTCGGGGCCGGTGAGCCTCACTTTCCTACCCCGAGGCACATCAAGGACGCGGCCATCGCCGCCATCGATGCCAACTTCACCCGCTATACGGTGGTTCCGGGCATTCCCGACGTGCGCAAGGCTATCGTCGAGCGCCATGCCTCTGATTTTGGATCGGACTACGGCCTGGATGAGGCCATCTTCACCACTGGCGGTAAGCTGGCGCTGTTCAACACCATTCAAATTCTTGTCGAGCACGGCGATGAGGTCATTCTGCCCGTTCCCTATTGGGTGAGCTTCAAAGACATCATCCAGTACGCCGGGGGCAAGGTGGTTTATCTCGAGACCAGCGAGGCGGAGAGCTTTCGCATTACCGCCGATGCCATTGAAAAGGCCATCACGCCGAAGACCAAGGCCATTATCCTCAATTCGCCGTCAAACCCGGCCGGCTCGGTGGTCTCCGCCGAAGATTTGGAGCGGATCGTCCACCTGGCCCATGAGCGGGGCATTTTTCTGCTTCTGGACGAGTGCTACGTCTATCTCAACTATGCGGGCAAGCCAGTCTCCGGCGGCTCGTTTACCTGGGCCAAGGAGCACCTGGTCGTGCTCGGTTCGCTCTCAAAGACCTATGCCATGACCGGCTGGCGGGCGGGGTTTGCGCTGGCCTCGAAGCCGATAGTGGCCAACCTGAGCAAGCTGCAGTCGCAGTCCACGTCCAATGCGACGAGTTTTGTGCAGAAGGCCGCCATCGCCGCCCTGGCCGGCTCGCAGCAGTGCGTAAGCGAGTTTCGCGCCGAGTTTATCAACCTGCGGGACTACATGCTGACCAGGCTGCTGGAGATTCCCGGGATCACCTGCACCAAGCCCGAGGGAGCGTTCTACGTGTATCCGAACATCTCCGCCTATTTGGGCAAGGGAGGCATTCGAACCGCGACTGAGTTGGCCACCAAGCTTCTCCACGAGGCCCACGTCGTCACCGTCCCTGGCGAAGCCTTCGGAACAGCGGAACACATCCGCATCTCTTATCCGGTGACCAAGGAAAACATCGATGAGGGGACCCGGCGGATGGGGGAATTTCTCTCCCGCCTGGCATAGCCGGACCGCTCGATTTTGAATGCCGCCCCGCGTTATTTTGCAATGTGGGATGAGGAAATCAGCGCCAGCCGTGGCGATGCCGCGCGCCGGCTGCTGTTTCTCTGATAAAAAGTATCGGCTGCACTGTGCAAACGTGGTCTCGGTCCGGTAGGATGTCACTTCAATGTCGAAGCCAATCGATTTTCGTCCTGTGATTCTTGCGGGTGGCAGTGGAACCCGCTTCTGGCCACGCTCCCGCCGCGCCCGCGCCAAGCAGGTTTTGGCCCTCGACGGTGAGCGCTCCATGATCCAGCAGACCGTGGATCGGCTCAAGCCTCTGGCCACGCTGAACCAGACCTGGATCATTACCAATGAGTTCCAGGCCCACGAGATCGCCGACCAGTTGAAGGGCGTGCCCGCTGGGCAGATCATCCAAGAACCCGTGGCCCGCAACACGGCCCCGGCCTGCGGACTGGCGGCTTTCCTGATCGAGAGGCAAAACCCCGAGGCGGTGATGGGCGTTTTTCCGTCGGACCACGTGATCTCCGACGAGCCGCGCTTCCTCAAGGCCCTGCAAAAGGGCATCGCCTTAGCCGCAACCGGCGACAACATGGTGGTGCTGGGGATTGAGCCTACCCGCGCCGAGACCGGGTACGGCTACATCGAGACCGGCGATTACACGCGGGACGATTCCGCTCTGCACGTTCGGCGCTTCATCGAGAAGCCCAACCAGAACCGCGCCGAAGAGTTTGTGGCCGCGGGCAACTACTACTGGAACTCGGGCATGTTTTTGTGGTCGGCGCGCACGCTGGCCAATGCCGTGCGCGAGCACCTGCCGGAGACCGCGCCCCTGCTCGAGGGCATTGCCGCCGCCTATGGCACACCCCAATTCGAAGAGGTCTTCCACTCCCTCTATCCCAAGTGTGAAAACATTTCCGTGGACTACGCAGTGCTTGAGCCGCGTTCGGCAAAGGGAGAACACCTCTCCGACCTCTATTGCCTGCCCGCCGAGTTTAGTTGGAACGACCTGGGTTCCTGGGCCTCGCTTTATGAGTACCAGCTAGAGACCCGGCTGCGGGGAGATGGCGACGGCAATGTGTCGGAGACCGAGGGCCACCTGGCCATCGATGCCGCCAACAACTACATATTCAGCCCCAGGAAGTTTGTAGCGTTGGTGGGCGTGGAAAACCTGGTGATTGTGGACACCGAGGATGCGCTGCTGATTGCCCACCGCGATCGCTCCCAGGATGTGGGGAAAATTGTGAAGGAGTTGGGACTCTCAGGGCACACCGAGCTGATTTGAGGGGACAAGCAAGGTCTCATTTGGTATACAAGGTCCCCATGAGCGCCACCGTACCCAATGCGACTGCGATGATTCATGTCCGCGTGGATCAGAATCTAAAAACGAAAGCGGTTAAGACTCTCGATGCCATGGGGATAAGCCTCTCTGACGTTGTGCGTCTCCTGCCGACGCGCATTGCCGTCGAGCAGGCGCTTCCCTTCGAGATACGGATCCCAAATGCCGTAACCAGGCCAGCGATGGAAGAGGTCCGGCGCGGTAATCTCCATACGGCGTCCAGCGTTGCGGAATTGATGGGCCAACTGAATGCGGAAGATGAATTGGACTCGCCAGTTCAAGCGGGATTACAAGAAACTGCAATCCGGCCCACGCTATCGCAGCGAACTTGAAACGGTGCTTCCTGCTGTGCTGGACAAGTTGGTGGTCGATCACGCCAAGCGATGTCCCGGCTATTGGGCCAGTCGTCTTGAGCCCTGAGGCGAGCGACCTAGATGTTGGCAAAGATTGCTAAAAGTGGTACGTTTGCATTCAGTCCCCTTCTCCGAGAGGGGAAACAGGAGAAGCGCGATGCCAACTCGCAACGTGAATCTGACTCAGGAACTCGACCGCTTCATTCTGGCGCGGGTAGAGAGCGGGCGCTTTGAGAACGCCAGCGAGGTGGTGCGCACCGCCCTGCGCACTCTGGAGCGCGAGGAGCGGCTCTACGAGGCCAAGCTGGAGGCGCTTCGCGCGGCCATCGATGAGGGCGACGCAAGCGGCATTGCCGAGGGCGATGTCTTCGAGCAGGTGCGTGAGGCACTCCATCTTACCGCGAGCCAGGCTTAGCCATGGCCACGGTACGCCTTTCTCGCGGCGCCAAGGCGGACCTTCTGAGCATCGGCGCGTACACGCTTCAAACCTGGGGGTCGGCTCAGGCGGAGCGCTACCTTGACGATCTCGAGCTTTGTGCGAAGATGCTTGCCGGAAATTCCCGGCTGGGGCGGTGTTGCGATTGGATTCGTCCCGGCCTGCGCCGCTTTGAAAAGGGCCGGCATGTGCTGTTTTACCGTCAGCAGGATAACGGCATCCTCATCTCGCGCATTCTGCACCAAAGCATGTTGCCGGAGCAGCAGCTCTTCGAGGACGCGCCTCCGGAAGCTTGAACGCCCGGATTGCCGAAAGATGAGGACGCTGCAACGCTCGTTCCTACCGTTCCCCGCTCTACGCCGCTCCCATCCATTACCCTAGTCTTCAGAGAGAACGAAACCCAAGATGCCCCATCCTCAAATCAAGTTTGGTACCGACGGCTGGCGCGGCCTTATCGCCGACGACTTTACCTTTGCCAATGTGCGCATCGCTGCTGAAGCTGTGGCCGCCTATATCCACGCCAAGGAAGACCCCACGAAAGGTCTTTGCATCGGCTACGACTCGCGTTTCGGGTCAAAAAGTTTCGCGCGCGCCTGCGCTGAGGTTGCGGCTGCCACAGGTATTCCGGTACTGCTGGCTAACGACATCACGCCGACTCCGGCACTCAGCTTTGGCGTGCGCGAACACGGCTGTGCCGGCGGCATCATGATTACCTCCTCGCACAATCCGGCGCAGTGGAACGGCGTGAAATACAAGGCGTGGTACGGAGGGTCGGGCAAGCCTTCGATCATTGCCGAGATCGAGTCTTATCTGGGACAGCCGGTGGCTCGAACAGCGCAGCCAGCTGCGATTCGCGAGGTCGATTTCCTGCCTACCTACCTGAAAGCCATTGAGAGCTTCGCGGATTTGGAACTCATCGCCAAATCGGGCATGAAGTTCGCCATCGACTCGATGTATGGCGCGGGGCGAACCATCATCTCCGATATCTTTACCCGGCTTGGCGTAGCTCGCGTGCAGATTCGCGGCAACATCGACCCGCTCTTTCCCGGCATCAACCCTGAACCTATTGAGCCGCACATCCGCGCCCTGGGCGAAGCGGTGGTTGCCAACGGTTGCGACGCCGGCCTGTGTACCGATGGCGATGCGGACCGCATCGGCGCAACCGATGAGCACGGAGAGTTTGTCGATCCGCACAAGATCTTCTCGGTGTTGCTGAGCTGGGTGCTCCGGCGCAAAGGTTGGCCCGGCGCTGTGACGCGCGCCTTCAATACAACGAAGATGCTGGACCGCATCTGCGCCAAGCACGGCCGCGAGCTTATCGAGCACGGCATCGGCTTCAAGTTTGTCTGCGACTACATGCTCGAGCGGGAAATCGTGATGGGTGGCGAGGAGTCGGGCGGCATCGGCTTTCAGCGGCATCTGCCGGAACGCGACGGCCTGCTGAATGCACTGCTGCTGGCAAACGTAATGGCCGAGGAGGGCAAGACGCTGGGCCAGTTGGTCGCGGACCTCCAGGCCGAATACGGCGAACATCAGTATGGCCGCATCGACCTGCATATCTCCGACGAGGTCAAGAACGGGGCGATTGCTCGCGCTCGCGGCCTCAAGTCGGGCGATCCGGTCTTTGCCGGAATGCCGATTCTGCGCCAGGAGAATCTGGACGGCGTGAAGTTCTACCTGGACAACCCCGAAGCCGCCACCAAGCCGAATGCCGCCGAGACGTGGCTGCTGCTGCGCGCCAGCGGCACCGAGCCGCTGATGCGCATCTACACCGAATCTTGCTCGAAGGAGTCGGTAGCGCGGCTGCTGGACTCGGCGCGGAGTTTTGCGCTGGCTAAGCAATGTGTTTGATCGACTGCCGGCGTTGATGCATCGTTTGGGAAGATTCCGCACCACTCACGAATCGCGACGAGGGCGCGAGCGCTTGGGAAATTGCCCTAACTCAGGAACAAGAGTGCGGCACTGCCTGCAGGAACCTTGATGCGCGGAATTCCATGCTGAGTCGCGATGGGCTCCACGATCTTGGGACTCCACTGTGCGTGTGGCTCGATCTCCGCACCGGCAAGGGTGACTCCCTCGGTCGAGTCCAAGGCAGGCGCCTGCATTCTCCAGGCCGTTGCGGTTCTAACCTTGCGCGGGACGTGGATCGAAAGGTCAATCGCACGAGATTCGTCCTTGTTGAAGATGGCTGCCTTGAATCCTCGATTATGTCTTGCGGCGTAGGCTGTGGCATTCACGCCCTGCGTGTCGACCTGCACATTGAGCATTTCATCGCCTGCAAACTGGTTTGCCAGCAACATGCCATAGAAGATCGGCATGGCCTTCGCCTCTCTGCCCGGTTCGCTTTGGATGGGCGTATAAAACCCACTGCGCACGGTCTGCGGAGTCTTTGCAACATCCATGCCCGGTGTGTGGTCGCCAAGACCGGCGGTGAGAAAGGCGCTGCTTCCGCCATGCAAATTGACGCCGGCGCATCCCAGGCTAGCCAGTTGCAGCATATAGTCCCCTGCCCACAGCGCGGAGGCAAAGGCGTTGCTCATGCCGGGTTTTCCGCCGCGATAGCACGAGTTCCCCTCGGTCATGCGATACAGCACGGAACGCGCTCGCGCCGTTTCTTCAATCCGCTTCATTTCGGCAGGTATCTTTGGATTGCCACCGAGCAATCGCGTCGTCGTCACCCTCGGATCGTTCGGCGGTCCCTCAGCATAATAGTGACCTGTCAACGCCACCAGCCGGGATTCCATTGTCGCCGGCAGTTCCTCGCCAAACCGTGTCACCCAATTGGAAGAAGCGCCCACGTCAGGCCCGCCAAAGCGTGCTCCCGGCGCCTTGGCGGCGATCGCCTCCGCAAAGCCCGTCCATTCCTTCAAGTAGTCGGCAAAGTCCCAATTGGGCGCGCGTGTGCCGTTGTTGGCATCGTGATAGAAATCGGGTTCGTTGCCTATCTGAAAAAACTCCAGTTGGTCACCCGCCTGCTGTGCCACATAAGCCGCTTCCACGGCCGCCCTCTCCGGCGTACTATTGCCAAAGTTGAGGCCGTAGATCAGCCGCCAGCCCGTCGCCTGCAGAAAGCCCGCCAGCTCATCGATCGCCTCCGGCGTGATCGCAAACAGCCGGTGTGGCATCCAGTTCGCAGTGAGATTGCCGGTGGGCACATGCAACTGAGGCACTGGCGTCGAGGCATTCGCCTTGAACCAGCAAAACTCGCTGGTATTGCCGCCCACGCGCAAGACTCCGTGCGGGCTCAGAAGACGGCAATATGCAATGAGATCGCGATTGGAAGCTGAGAAAAACTGCGGATCCGTCAATTGCGCCAGCTCATAGCTCAAGCCCGTATAGGTTAACGGAACCTGCCGCGCTCCCGGCTCTTCGCTTAGCGTCAACACCGCGGGGACTGCCGATGCGTCCTGTGCCGCCGCGCTTCGGGAGCAGGCTATCGCGGCAACGGCGGCGCTGGCCTGGAACAAGAAACTCCTGCGATCCATGGAACGGAATCCTCCGGTCCATCTTACAGCTTTCAGTGCTCCAGCGAGATCGATTGGAGGAGCCTCCACAGGGGAACAATCTTGCCGGGTGACCGTTTATGGCTACGCCTGCTGGAACATTCGGTCGTCGAAGACAAAGGGCTGAGGAGAGTCGATCTGCAATTCACTCATGCGGGAATGGAGCGGATTGACGAGGACGTTCCACTCCGAGCGAATGGGCACCGATGGAACCATCAAGGCCAGCGAAGAGCGGTCGCGCATCCAGGTATCGCCCAAATCGCGGGTTGAGCCTGGTCCCGCTGCAAGGTTGTCCGTCCACCATTCGGACGGCAGCTCGGCTGACTGGAGAGTGAGCCCCGGTTCTCCCTCCGGCAAGATTGCGGAGAGATAGACCAAGTCGTTGGGGGCCTGGCCTGGTTCCAGATGGACAAAAAGCTCAATCGCAGCCAGCGACAGCGAGGTGGACGCATAAACCATCGGCACTCCGCGCGAGTTCCAGCGGCCACCGAAACGCCGCGCTCCCTCGCCGGAGAATGCCTCAGCCGCATACGGTTGCCGGCAGATTCGCCAGATGCGCATCAGCTATAGACGCCGTAAGAGATGCGGCCCAACACATCTTCGACTTCGCGGACGCCGGGATCGGTGTCTAACTGGTCAAGCGGACGGCCTCCGCGCAAGGCGCGATTCGGCGTTTTAAGCCACGCGGCAGCCTTGTCGCCATCGCCCAACGTCTCGGCTGCCGTGGAGTAGACCTGGGCCAAGCGAACTGTCCGGTCGGATTCGCCAGCGGTGAGACGAGAATGTTGGGTGAGACGCCGGGTGAGGGTGCGCTGGGGAATGCCTATCTTCTCAGAGATTTCCGCCTGGCGCAGGTCCAGCCGCTCGGCCAACAGGAACAGTGACTTGACCGGAAGCCCCTCGCGGACGAGATCAGCAAGGGCGCCGCTCTTGCCCATTGGGCGGCCGAGTATTACTTCTCCGCCTAGCAAATTGTGTACGGAATGGGTCGCCATAATTCGCCTCCAAGCACAGTATACGCCAGTTGGCTACCTACGAGACGCCATTTTTACGAAATTACGGCGATCTTGGCACGCTTGCCGAGTCGAAGCGGAGGCATCTCGCACGGGGGCTCCTCAAGAGGAACGTAGAGCTTGATTCTGTCTCCGACTCCTTTTACCTCAAGCGCACCCTCCTTAATCTTGCGTTGCGCCTCGGAATTCGAGGGCGCTAACCCCATCGCTACAAGCAACTTATCGAGTCGAATGGGTTTGTTCACCTCCCAACCGACTTCCCCGGCGGAGACTGCCACTCTTTCGACATCGTCGGGGATCACATTTTGACGGTGCATCGTTCCCCAATCGTGTGCGGCTTTCAGCGTCTCCTCCATCGAGTAAAAACCCGACACGATCGTTTGGGAGAGCAAGGTTTTTAGCGCCATCGGGTGCTGCCGGCCATTTGCTACTTCGTTCCTTAGGCGATTCACCTCACTCTGAGGGATGTCGGTCAACAATTCCCAGTACTTCCACATCAATTCATCCGAGATGCTCATCAGCTTGCCGTACATCTCCTGCGGCGGCTCGTTGATGCCGATGGCGTTGTTTAGTGACTTCGACATTTTCTGGACGCCGTCCAAACCCTCCAAAATCGGCGTCATCAGGATGATCTGCGGCTTCTGCCCGTAGTGGCGCTGCAGGTCGCGGCCGCATTGAAGATTGAATTTCTGGTCGGTGCCGCCAAGCTCGACATCGCACTCCAGCGCGACAGAATCGTAGCCCTGCATCACGGGGTAGAGCAGCTCGTGGAGGCTGATGGGCTGCTCGGCCTGGAAGCGCTTGTGGAACTCGTCGCGCTCCAGCATCTGGGAAACAGTAAAGTGCGACGTGACGCGGATCGTGCCTTCGTAGTCGAGTTTGCCGAGCCACTCGGAGTTGTAGCGGACCTCAGTTCTGGCCTCGTCGAGGATCTTGAAGACCTGCTGCTTGTAGGTCTCGGCGTTGGTCTGGATTTGCTCGAGGGTGAGGGGCTTGCGGGTAACGTTGCGGCCCGTGGGGTCGCCGATGAGAGAAGTGAAGTCGCCAATGAGGAAGATGACCTGGTGGCCGAGCTGCTGAAAGTGGCGCAGCTTGCGCATGAGCACGGTGTGGCCCAGGTGCAGGTCGGGCGCGGTGGGATCAAAGCCGGCTTTGACGCGCAAGGGGCGTCCGGTTTTGCGGCTGTCTTCGAGGCGCTCGCGCAGGTCGCTGACGCGGACGATCTCCGTCGCGCCCTTCTCCAGCAGGTCCATCTGTTCGTCTACGGGAAGAAACTTGCTCATGTCGTCTTTCAGTATAAATTCTGCAACGTGTAACGCGGGCTCCTCGCTCGCGCACCAAGAATCCGTGTTAGACTTTCCGCCATGGAGCGCACCCACCGTAACATCCACGATTTACATCCCAGGTTGTTCATCAACGCGCAGATTCTTTGGATCATCTTTGGGACTGGACTTCTCCATGATTGGCTGCCTCGTTTGGCCAGGAGCTGGAAGGCGGGAGAAACCTACAACCTGCCGTTGGACATTGCCTATACCGTTATAGGCGTCGTGCTCGTCGTCGTCGGCTTTATTATGGTCAACTCAGCGGTCAACCGGTTGGCGTCAAGAATCCCCTCCGATCCAGATCCGAGTGAAACCGAGCGCACCCCGCTGTTTCCGCCCAGCGCGCTATAATCAACCCATGCACCACCCGCGCCATCCCGCTTTCGCCGCCGCCCGCGCGGCTGCGGCGGCTCCGGCCGCCTAGTCTCCGCCTCACCTCATCCCCCAAAATCAGTTTTCAATCCAGCGTCCAAGGGTTCTTACTCCCTTGCTCCCTGTATTCTGGAGTCACCATGGAAGAGTTCAGCAGGATTCAACGGCTGCCGCCTTATGTCTTCAACATTACCGACGCGATGAAGCGCAACGCTCGGCGCAACGGCGAAGACATCATCGACTTCGGGATGGGCAATCCCGACGGGGCTACGCCCAAACACATCGTGGACAAACTGGTGGAGGCGGCGCTGAAGCCGGCGACCCATCGCTACTCGGTCTCGCGCGGGTTGCCGCGGCTGCGCAGGGCCATTACAACCTGGTACAAGACCCGCTATAACGTGGACCTGGACCCGGAGACCGAGGCCATTGTGACCATCGGCTCCAAGGAGGGGATCGCACACCTTTGCTTGGCGATTCTCGATTCGCGGGACACGGTTCTGGTGCCGAACCCGAGCTATCCCATTCATATTTACGGGCCTGTGATTGCCGGGGCGCACGTGGTGAGCGTGCCGGTACACGACCGGGAGCAATTCCTGGCGCAGCTTGAGGACCTGATTCCGCGCATGGTTCCGCGGCCCAAGGCGCTGATCGTCAATTTTCCGTCGAATCCCACCACGGAATGCGTGGACCTGCCGTTTCTGGCGCGCCTCGTGGAGCTGGCCAAGGAATACGGGTTCCATTTGATCCAGGACCTGGCTTACGCGGACATCGCCTTCGACGGATACAAGCCGCCCAGTGTGCTCGAAGTGCCTGGAGCAAAAGAGGTTGCGGTCGAGTTCTTTACCCTTTCAAAGAGCTACAACATGCCCGGTTGGCGGGTTGGCTTCATGGTGGGCAACCCGGTGCTGGTGAGCGCGCTGGCGCGGCTGAAGAGCTACTTCGACTACGGTACCTTCACGCCCATCCAAGTGGCTTCAATTCAGGCACTTGAGGGGCCGCAAGAGTGCGTGCGCGAGATCTGTGAGAACTACCGCCTGAGGCGCAATGTGCTGGTGGAAGGGCTGAACAAGTTGGGTTGGCCGGTTGCCCTGCCCAAAGCCACGATGTTTGTGTGGGCGCAGATACCGGAGCAGTACCGGAAGCTGGGTTCGCTCGAGTTCTCAAAGCGGCTGCTGACCGAGGCTAAGACGGCTGTTTCACCGGGGATCGGGTTTGGCGACTATGGGGACCGGCACGTGCGGTTCTCGCTGATTGAGAACGAAGAGCGGACGCGGCAGGCGCTCAGGGGGATCAAGCACATGTTTGCGAAGAGCCAGGGGTCAGAGATCAGAGATCAGGGATCAGAAGTGTTTGCAGAAAAATAGACATCCTGAGGCTCTTGCAAAATTCCATTGAGAGTGCAAAATGTGTCAGGGCACGACTTCAGTCGTGCCGGAAGAGCAATGAATTCACGTTGGGCTTTAGCCCCTGCGCCTTTTGTTTTCATCTATTTGCAATTCCGCAGCGACTTAAGCCGGAATCTAAATTGGCTATTTGCGGCACGACTGAAGTCGTGCCCTGACACAATCTATAGCCAGAGGGTAATTTTGCAATTGCTTCTCCTGATCAGATTTCCGGGCTATCCCACCTTAGCCACAAGAACAAAGACATGGCGAAGGTGGGGCACCCGGCGAATCCCGGCTACGGCAGCGGAGTTCCTGCCTGATGGTAGTGGGACTGGTCGGCGAAGATGCGTTCGGCGCCACGCGGATCGTTCTCGACGCGCGGGGTGCGCTCCCAAATCATGGTGCTGCGGTTCTTCAGGTCGTAGGCAGGCCAGTGGGGCAAGCCCGCGAAATTCGGATTTCCGGTTTTGCCATAGGCGATGAGCATCTGAGACATGGTTGCAGCCAGCGCGTTGGCCGCGGCAAGCTGCTCCGGCGATGAGCCGACCTGCGCCTCGGCCATGGCGATGTTATCGAACATGAAGGGTATGTCGATGGTGTGCATCGCCTTGCCGTTGGCTCCCTGAAAGTTCATCTGATAGACCCAGGTGCGGGGCTGGCTAACTGGATTGGCAGCCCGGCGCTCGGCTTCCCAACGCTGCCCCGGCCAGGCGCGAAACGCCGTTGCTGCCGCCGTGGCCACCTGGTCCGGCGTGTAGGCCGGATAAATCTCGCGATACTTTGCTACGACCTCTTCGGGTGTGAAGGGGCCCAGATACTGGCTCACCGCAGTTTTGATCACTTCTGCAACATTGTCCCAGGTAATGACCGTTCCGCGAATTTCAACGTTGGTCTCGTCGTGAACGTTGCCCAGGATCATGGGCACCATTTCTGAAAGCGCGGGTGCATCGGGGTCAAAGGGATTCCGCGACAGAGTTACATTGTCCACTACTGGAAGCCAGTCCGCACTTACGGCTGAAGCCCCGGTTTGTATCTGCTCCATGGTCAACGCATTCAATTGGGCCGCAAGGTTCTTGCCCTGAGTTACGCCCATCTTATCGAGCACTGTCTTGGCGCGGCCGGAAGCTATCTCAATGGACGCGCCTTTGATCTGCTGGCCGCTCATGGTCATCACTCGATGGAACAAGCCCTTGGCCGCTGGAGTTGCCATCAGCGCCGCGCACTTCGCGCCTCCTCCGGATTGGCCAAAGATGAGCACGCGCGATGGATCGCCGCCAAACTCGGCCATGTTATCGCGCACCCATTTGAGCGCGAGGATCAGGTCAAGCTGCCCAGCGTTGCCTGACTGTGCATACTCGGGCGCCAGATCGCCGAGGTACATATACCCGAAGGCATTGAGCCGATGGTTGACCGTGACGACTACAACATCCCCGCGATGCACGAGGCGCGTGCCATCGTAGAGGTCGCTGTTCACGGTCCCATTGTTGTAGGCGCCGCCGTGAAAGTAGACCAGCACGGGACGCTTGCCGTTGTCGCGCAAACCCGGGGTCCAGACGTTGAGATGCAGGCAATCTTCACTCTGCACGCTCTGGTCGCGGGCGCCGCGCAGTGCTGGGCTGGTGACGGGACGTGGCGCGCCCAACTGCGGGGCCATGGTGGTGAATCTGGTGCAGTCCTTTATATCGCTCCACGGCGTGGGAGGAACGGGAGCCTTGAAGCGCGTCTTCGCGGTGTCTGCTCCATAGGGGATCCCCTTGAAGACGTTGACCCTGTCCACCATAGCGCCGCTGACCTTGCCCGCGGTTGTGGTTGCCAGCGGTGCGGCGGGTGCGGTCTGGGCCCACACAATTCCTTTGGATTGCAACGCCAGCGAGGCTGCGGCCATTCCCGAGTAGCGCAACAAAGCGCGGCGATCGAAACGCTTCATAGAGGACTCCGATGGCGGGATTCAAAAAAACTATCTCGGTGACCGATCATAATCGTCCCAGGCCGCAAAGGCGAAGCCTGGGCGTCGGGCGCGGTGAAATCATCTCCGACGCCGGAGACCGCACAGGCGCGTGCGTGGATCGTCGCCGCCAGTTGAGTGCTGGAAGACCGCTATAGCAGCGTATGCGGGTGGGGAGTACCATGGTAAACGTCTGACCTGGCGGAGAGGTGATTCAGATGGCAAACAATTCGAATTGGCGACGCCCTTCAGGGCGAATGCCGGCTTGGTTCGAAATTGGAAGAGTCTTGTTTTTTGTCGCCTTGGCAGTCGCCTTCTTTTGGCTTAGCCAAAGCATGGTGCAGCACCGCTTCTTCAAAGGCGGCCGTATCGACCGGCACGGTACCCTCAGACCATAGAAGAGACGATGGAGAGTGGCCATTGCGGCTTCGCATGATGCCCCGGCCACATTTAGCGCATTTTCAGCTCAAGTGTTAACACGTCGGCTGTGCCCCATCCATTGTGCGTCCTTTGCACAATGGGTGGGCGGGCTATGATGTCCATCTCGACGGTAAACAGTTAACCCGAATGCGCCCTAGCGCGATTGGCTCGCGAGTTGCCTCAACTCTCTTTCCGATAAAGCAGATCGCGGATGGCTCGGTGCCTTGCTTCATTGACTTCATGCTGAGCCTTGAGTTCGTCGGCGCTGAGACGCTGCTTGGCGATGGTGTCCGTTGACTCTTGGGCGCTGCACTCTGGACAGCGATTGGCGAAGCCGGGCTTATCTGGCCTTAGCTCGAACTCCTCGGAGCAGATAACGCAGGTTTTGATCGGAAAAGCCATACAAATCTATGATAACGGCGGGGCGAGGCAGGGTTCAAGATGCTTTGTTCGACGACGGATGATGCCCTCGGCGATGGGGCATTCGATTCACTGCGGTTCAGAGCCGGGAGCCGCGATTGTCTCCCAGGCCTCAGAAGCGAGACCTGGGCGCCCGACAATACGGTTGACGGCCGGCCTGACGCGGTCTCACCAACCCAGATAAGCCATTCTGGCAAGAACCCCTGGCGGGATGGTCTTGCCCGGCACAGGAGGAGGACCTCCTGGCCGCGGAGGCGCCTGCCCCGGCATGGGTGGCAGCCCCGGCATTTGAATGTTCTGAGGAACTCCACGGACGTGGGCGTTGGCCAGAACCACGTTCGCAGATACGCCTCTGCGCGCCCATGGACTCGGGGGCGCTACTGGAGGCGCGTACTGACGAACCTTTCCCTGGAGATAGGCTTTCAACGTGTCCGCGCCGGTGGCAATGCCTGCTGCGAGAAATGGCGCGTACTCGATGAAGAGATTCTCCATTGTGGCCAGCTCAATCTTTGTGACCACGGGGCCGCCTGGTCCCTGGGCAACGATCGAAATAGACGTCGTGCCCATCCCCTTGGCGGTCAACAGAGCTCTTTTCATTTCGCTGCCCACTGACTTGGTGCAGGCCAGGGCGAACCTGTTGCGCTGGGCAACGTCGATCAGGGTCCGCAGTTCTTCAAAACCGCCGCCAGTGTTGAGATTCGACTGCATGCCCCCGTTGGGGTCGAATGTATCCAAACCGACGACCCTCGTCTGTCCCCCAGCCAGGAACATGACATTGCCCTTGTTGACCCACCTGCCGGAGTTGATGTCGAAGCGGTCGCCATTGCCATTGAAGATGTCGACGGCCACCACTTTCCCGAGATCGGTCCAGACCTGGTCGTCAGAGAATTTCTGGATGTTTAACTTGATATCCGCTGGAACGACCCGGTCGCCAGGCCCGCTTACATTCTTCTTGTAGTATTCCGCATCGCTCAGGCCGGGTACCATGGGCATCTTGACCCAGCAGTATGCCGGGCCTCCCGGCGCCACATTGAGGTATTGTTTGGACGCGCTTGAAAAGGCCATCATCGCGGCCTGCTTGAAGACGGCAACTTCAGGCGGGGTCATGATCTTGGTATTCACAAGCTCGTTGTTGACGTTCTTCATCAACTTGCTGCCCCACTTGATGGAGACCGCCGCGTCGTCGTCGGTCATACCCGCATGGGCGCCGGAGGCCGCATCGCCCTTGACGACCAGATTCGGCGTGGGCGAGCCGTTCACCTTCAGAAAGTAGACCGGCCGCTCTGACAATCCTGTTACCCCGTTGATCGATCCCGCAGTAATTTGTGGCACAGTTCCAGCCATGATCGTTTCCCCTCCAGACCGGGAGTTAGCTTTAGAGCATTTTCACTTTACATGCGGCCATGGCAGGAGCGTGCAAGGTGGCTATTCTTTGGGGAAAGGGCCACTCGACTGCATGGTTTCTGTAAAAAAAGGGAATTGAAAATGCTGGAACCATCCCAGATTGCGACAGTATACCTGAAAACCCGCACAGCATGGCAGCCGAATTTGTGGGCTGTTGCAGTTTTCCCAGGTCTCAGCATCTCATCAATCGAACTCTTGCCGAAATGGAGAGACTTGGCCCCGTAAAGAGCTTTCCCGCAGGGTTGTCGAGAGGGTCCCTGAAGCATCTTTACGTCTCCCGCAATGCGGGCATCCTGCTAGCCCACCCTGGCCGCAAAAAAAAAGGCGCGGCGAGGGCGGGGCGCCCTTGCACGATCAATGAAAACACTCTAAGCGCTGGTTTCCAGGCGCTTGCGGACGGCGGAGAGGTAAGCGCGGATCACGGCTTCGGGGTGGCTCTGCGGGATGACATCGGCCAACGCCTCAGAACTTGCAAGGGCGGTGTTAATGGCGGCTAGAAATTTCTGCGGCGTTTCGGTGAGGCCGGGCATGATTCTGGGGTCGAAGACGTGATCGAGGCTTTCTGACGGGTTGGGGGCGAATTGAATGGGATAGATGAGATAGCAGAGAGCGGATCTGGTATTTGCGTCAAGGCTCATGGGTGACTCCCGCACTTTCCGAACGGCTTCCTAGGTCTTTGGCCGTATGAAAATGTTCCTTTTGGAAATGTAGCGCCGGCCTCCTAGCCCACGTTCGTTCATTGGATAGAACATCTTCATCCGGTCGCGGACCTAGTGCATTCCTCCTCCGCCGCCTGCGCCTTCGCCGGGCCTGTTCTTGCTGAGCATGAAGGCTAACACGACGAGGAAGACGGACATGTAAGAAAGCTCCATGTAGACATCCTGATAGCCCTGCAACTGGGCTTGCATGTTGAGCTGGTTGTAAATGGAGGCCAGGGCCATGGATTTGCCGTTGGTTTCGCCGACGCTGGCGCCAAAGAAACCGGTGAGCGCCTGCGTCTGCTGCTGGAAGGCGATGGAGGCCGAGGTCATGGCGCTTTGCAGATGCTGCTGGTGCCAGGTGGCGCGGCTGGTGACCTGCGCATTGGTGATGGCGATGAGGATGCTTCCGCCGATGTTGCGGACGAAGTTGATGAGGCCGGCGACCTGGTTGCTCTGCTCCTTGGGCATGCCGACATAGGCGGCGGTGGTGATGGAGATGAAGCAGAAGGGGATGGGGAGCATCTGAACGACGCGGAGCCACGATGCGGAGGCAAAGGTCATGTTCAGAGTGGTGACCATGGCGGCATAGCGGAACGTGAGAATGAAAAGGGTAAAGCCGACGACGGCCAGCCAACGGGCGGCGATCTTGCCCGTGGCGTATCCGGCCATGGGCATGACGAAGAGGAGGGCGATTCCTCCAGCGGTGAGGGCGAGGCCGGCGGTGGTGGCGTTATAGCCGAGCAGTTGCTGCATGAACTGGGGCTGGAGGACAGTGTTGGCGTTGAGAACGCCGCCGACCAGCATCATGAGGAAGCAACAGATGGCGAAGTTCTTGAAGCGGAAGAGCTTGAGGTTGATGAGGGGAGCCTTGTGACGCCACTCCCAGACGATGAGGCCGACCATACCGAAGACGAAGAGGAAGGCGAAGAGGCAGATGAAGGGCGATGAGAACCAGTCGTTCTCTTCGCCCTTGTCGAGCATGATCTGGAGTCCGCCCATGGCGATGGTGAGGAAGCCGAGACCGAGGTAGTCCATGTGGCGCAGGCGTGAACGGTCGGCCTTGATCCAGGGTGGATCTTCAACCAGGCGGCTGACGAGAAAGAAGGCGAGAATGCCGACGGGGATATTGATGAAAAAGATCCAGCGCCAGGAGAAGTTGTCCGTGATCCAGCCGCCGAGGGTGGGGCCGATGGAGGGCGCGAGGACGGCGACGAGGCCGTAGAGCGCAAAGGCCTGGCCGCGCTTCTGGGGCTCGAAGGAGTCGGCCATGATGGCCTGGGCCATGGGTTGCATGCCGCCGCCGCCCGCGCCTTGAATGATGCGGCAGATGAGCAGAATGGGCAGCGACGGGGCCGCTCCGCAGAGGAAGCTGGCAACGGTAAAGATGGTGATGCAGAGCACGAAGAAATTGCGGCGGCCGATGACGCTGGAGGCCCAGCCGCCCATGGGCAGGACGATGGCGTTGGCGACCAGG
>Ga0255349_1000447_pt1 | contig 18742 bp, 12 predicted proteins | sample CBST25v15metaG_FD_189947 | JGI IMG/M metagenome (GOLD analysis project Ga0255349, IMG submission 189947) | Peat soil microbial communities from Stordalen Mire, Sweden - C.B.S.T-25.v15 | ecosystem: Environmental > Terrestrial > Soil > Wetlands > Peat | place: Sweden: Norrbotten County, Stordalen...
GGATCAGATCGCCGACCAGGTCATCATCGTCGACCGCGGCCGCGTCCTGGCCAATGAAGGCCTCTCCAACCTTCGCAGTCAAAACGCGAAATCCTGGAACCTGGAGCAATACTACCTGGAGTTGGTGTCATGAACATTCTTCGTCTCATCGCAAAAGACGTGCGCCTGCAGAGTTACTTCTTCTTGCCGCTTGTCATGCTGGAAGTTGCCGGCTATCTCGCCTATGCTCTGCAAATGCCCTCCCACATGCCCGGCGTCGCCTTCGGACTTTTGCATGGGGTTGCGCTCATTGGGGATTTTCTGATCTGTTTCCGCACCATGATTGCAGAGGAAAAGAACCGCGCGCTGATGTTTATCAAGACGCTTCCGGTTTCTACCGCGGAGATTGTCGTCGCCAAGTTTGCGGTCAACTTCCTGCTTGTGGGCCTGAATACCGGCATCCTGCTGGCTCTATGGGGTGGCGGCCGCGCCCTCGGGCTGATCGAAGTTGCGCCTCACCTGACAAGCCAACTCGTGGCGGCCGGCCTCACCTATCATTGTCTCAGTAACACCTTCTTCCTCATGATCTCGCTGCTATTCAGTTCGGAGCGCGCGGTGTGGGTGCCGTTTCCAGCCCTCTTCTTGATAATGTCTGTAATTGTTAACTTCGACCGCATTGAGATCGCGCTCAATATGGAGGCTTTTGTAGCCCTGCTGCGGCGCGACAATCAGTTGTTCCTCGTGCTGCTGTGGATCATCATCTATGGGTCTGTGGCGGCCTGCTGCCGGATTCTGCAGTATAAGAGGGTCTTCGCCTGACCCCGTTGTTTGGCGGTTAGTGCATTGGCGATTTTGCATCATTCCAGAATCCTTCTTGGCTCAATGGGCGTTTCAGGAGAACTGCCGAAAACGAAACATCTGTGACATTATCAAAACCATTTTCAGACCGGTGCACCACGGTCCTGGGAGAATCCAAAAATGGCGAGAGATTTGGCGGTCTTCGGTGACTGCGTTGTCTCTTATTGCAACTTTGAGGATGGATAGCAACTATCCCGATGCGTGGTCTCCAACAGTTCTGGAGAACCAGGCTTCACTGGGCAGTCTGCGTTGAAATTTCCAGCAGTGTGCTCATTTACTGCTTCTGGCTGGACGGCAGAATAGGAGTCTGCAGCGCAAGTGCTTCTTTGGCTGCTGCGCGGCTCTTCTCGATCTGGCCGACGGCGCGATAGGCCTGGGCTACGGCGAACAGCATATAAGGCGTCTATCGAGATAACTCAACCTTCCAGATCCAGATTTCCCTGCTCACCGGGCAACTGAGCTGATGATTCCTGAAAATAATCCTGGCCCCGATTGCCTCAACAAATACCTCTGTGAGTCTACTGACGAATATAACTATCTGCCGCCTCTGCTTGCATTGTTTGAACCTGAGGACTGGAATTACCCGCAGGCTGGACTTGGTTAGTGGCTGTTCCCTTCGTTGGAATACCGCTGAGAAGTAAACCGAGAATTACTGCGACTAAGCTGGACATAAATCCTCCACGTGTAAAATAAACGATACAAAGTTTTTCGTCAAATGCCACCCTCATCCAATCGAATCCTCAACTAAGAGGTCATAGCTGTTTGGATTTCGAGCAGCTTGCGAACGCGCGGCTTCACGCTTCCCGGCTGTAGGGCCGGCAGAAGCGCCAGGCCCTCCCTGGCCGTGGCGCGGCTCTTCTCAATCTGGCCGGTGGCGCGATAGGCCTGGGCGAGGGTTAGCAGCATCGAAGGCGACTTACCGTGGGTCAAAGCAACGGCGCGCCCGGCTAAAGTGAGGGCAGTTTTCGGCTCCCTCAGAGATGCAGGTTCAACGATGAGAAGATCGCCCGCTGCTATATCCAGCGTCGTAGGAGATGCCTGATCTTTTGCGGCAAGCGACTTCAAGGAAGCGACGCCAACTCTTGCCATCGCTGCTGCCTCCGCGGAGGAGCGCAGAATAGATCGGGCCGTGCCAAGATGCACCTGAGCGTTTGCCAGAACCGCTGCATACTCCTCGTTGGAGGTATCTTGCTTGATCATCTTCTGCAGAACGGTGACCTCTTGGGCCCACAGCTTTTCCGCGGAGTCAAGATTACTGCGCCGTTCGGCGGGAGAAACAGAGAAGGCCAAATCGGCCGCGGTTTCAAAAGCAATGGCCTGTTGGTTCAGGCCGGTTTGCACATCGAAAAGTGCGCGCAGGTCTAGCGGATCCGCGGCCGAAAGATGCTGGACCATTTCGGCGGCCTGGGCATAAAGCGCATGGGCCTCGGAATATCTACCCAACTGCACCAAAACCTCGGCCTCGCCTTCTAGAAGCGAATCGCGCACACGCAGGATGCGCATACTACCCTGTTCCTCTTTGGGCAAGGCTGAGACGCGTTCCAGACCAAACTGGAAGTCTTTGAGAGCCTGCGCCGGATCGGTCTCACTTTCAGTTTCGGCGATCTTCAATTGCGCAATCACAACAGCCCGAAGGGCGCGTTGAAGGTGGGGGTCAATACTCAAGGCACGATTTGCTAGCTCAACATCCTTCTGGAGGGCCTGCAAAGCACCAGGAATGTCGTGGAGGCTTTCGTTGCCGCCCTGACCCAACTCATCTCCCAGTACGCCGTATACGCTGGCTGCATCGCAGAGCTGAGCCGGCGTGATGCCAGGAAGCGCGATAATGCGCTCGTTGGCCGCGACCGATGCCTGTATGGAAGCAATGGCTTCAGGCATGCGTGTCGTGCCTAACAGAATTTCGCTTCGATACGCCAGTGCAAAAGCATAAGCATGCAGAGCCTCGCGATCCTTCGATCCATTGATCGTCAGCGGTTCAACCAGAGCTATCGCCTTATCCATGCTAGCCAAAGCGCCCGAAAAATCGCCGAGATTCTGAGAGTAAGTGTTTCCCTGAATGTTTCCCAACTTGGCGTACGCATCGGCGAGATCCAGTTGCATCTGGCGATTTCCGCGGGAGTCTTTGGCGGTGCGGTCCAGGTGTTCGAGAACGCGCGTGACCAATATTTTTTGCGCTCCGGTCGAGCCGGGCAGTTCCTTGATGGCATCGTCCAGCTCGGAGAGCAAGCTGTTGCTCAACTGGCGCAGGTCGGCGGCGCTTTCTTCGGCTTTGTGGCGTTCTTCATTGGCCACATGGGCCTGCCATGCCACGCCGATCACTCCGGCGATTAAAGACGCTATCAGCAGCGCCGAGGCCGCCACGGAGACACGATTGCGGCGAATGAATTTGCCCGTCTTGTAGCGAAGGTTGCCGCGCCGCGCGGCCACCGGCAAATCATCCAGCCAAGCGTGAACGTCAGAGGCCAGTTCGGCGGCGGTCGCGTAGCGCGCGCCCGGCTCCTTGCGCAGCGCCTTCATCAGAATCGCGTCCAGATCGGCGTCCAGTTGCCAGCCAAGCGCGGCGGAAGGCACGGGCTTGCGCGGCGGCTCATTGCAGACAACGCGCAGCAGTTCGGCTGTGGTCAGCTCGGCCAGCTCATAGGGCAATGAGCCGGTCAGCAGCAGATACAGCAACACGCCCAGCGAGTAGGTGTCCGAGGCCGCCGTCACTGGGTGGCCCAACACCTGCTCCGGGCTGGCGTACTGTGGCGTAAAGGATTGGCAGCCATCGCGCGTCAGCCCAACGCCCGCCGCGGCAATGGTTGGCGTGAGCAGTTTGGCGGTTCCAAAGTCCAGCAGTCGCGGCGTGCCGTCGGCGGCAATCAGGATATTGTCCGGCTTCAAATCGCGATGCACGACGAAGTTCTGATGCGCGAACTGCACAGCTTCGCAAACTTTCAGAAAGAGCTTGAGCCGCTGCCGTAGAGTGAGATTCTGTCGCTCGCAATAGCGATGAATCGGGATGCCATCGACGAACTCCATTACCAGATAGGGATCGCCGTGCGCGGTAACTCCGCCATCTAGCAGACGCGCAATATAAGGATGCTCGAGGCTGGCCAGGATCTGCCGTTCCTGGCGAAAGCGCTCGCGAAAAGTGGCCGTCGCCAAGGGCAGATCGATCAGCTTGATGGCCACCTTCTGCTCGAACTCGCCATCGGCGCGATGCGCCCGGTAAACCACGCCCATGCCGCCGCGCCCCAGCAGGCCGTCCACAAGATAAGGGCCAATCCGCTTGCCGAGCGACTCCGCGCCATTGTCGGCCTCCTGCTCCGAGAGCAGCGCGGCTGTCTGTTGCTCTTCTTTCTGGCTGGCATTGAGAAGTCGGTATACCTGGGCAGCCAGATCAGCGTCTCCGCCGCACTCGTCAGCAATCAACTTGGCGCGCGCCTCGCCTGTCACCACAAGCGCCTGGTGAAAGAGGGTCTCGATGCGCTGAAATCGGTCTATCTTGAAAGTCATGAGCGATCTATCCGTGCCGAGGATTTTAAGCCAACATCAGATTGCGTGAAGCGCGCTTTGACCGGCTCACTCTGCCAAGAGTGGCTCGAGTTGGTCGGGATATAGTCGGCTGAAGAGCCAACTGCGAATAAATTTCAGGTCGCGATTCACGCTGGATCGGGAGCGATTCATCAGCTCGGCAGTCTCATCGACAGTGCAGCCGAGAAAGTATCGCAACTCCACGAGTTCGACTTTGGAGGCATCCGACTCGCCAAGTTCGTCCAACGCACGGTCCAAGTCCAGCAGTTCCGGGCCATCGATATTGATCCAGGCCAGTTCGTCGTTAAGCGCAACGCGGTCCAGATCGCCCCCCCTCGTCAGCGTCTGCATCTCGCGCGCATGATCGATCAGGATCATGCGCATCACCTTGGCGGCGAAGGCGTAAAAATGGCCGCGATTCTCGCCCACGCCCTTCTTCTGGTTGAGCAAACGCAAATATAGTTCATGCACCAGGGCGGTGCCTTGCAGCAGGTCTGGATTGCGCTCGCGGCGAATGTAGGCGGCGGCAACTTCGCGCAGATGCGGATAAACCAGCGGCATCAGTTCCTGAAAGGCTGATGGTTCCCCATCCTTCCACTTCGCCAGCAGTACAGTGATCTCTCCCCCGGTTGGTTGCAAATCCGCCTCCGAGCATGGGCTGTAACAGCCTTACTTATGTGAATGCTACCGCTTTTTACTGGCGAAATTCTCTACATTTTGAAAGGATTTCAATGAAAAGCAAGAATTCTCTATCGCATCGTGGGCCTCTTTCGCAGCGCATCTCGCCTTCTGGTTGAAAGCCAAGATCAATCCTGCCGCTGCGAAGGAGAAAAAATGTTCGAATCCGTCTTCAATTTCCTACAGAGATCGCTCCAAACATACGCGAATCTCAGGACGCCACTTCCTACGCGGGGTCGGTTCATGACCGGCCTCCTTTTTGCCAGTTTGCTGCTGGACTGTGCGGGGGCCAAGGCAAGGACAGCTACCGCGCCTGCCCCATCCGTGGCCGCCAAGCACACAGCGGCCAACTATAGCAAAATTCCGCTCAGCTTTGAGCCTAACAAGGGCCAGACTGATCCCAGCGTGCAGTTCCTTTCGCGCGGCTCCGGCTACTCGCTCTTCCTCACCAAAGATGAAGTTGTCCTGAACCTGGAGCGGCAGAAAACTCAGGCCACAACCACGGACCAAAAGCCTGTGTCGTCCAGTTTAGATACGCTGCGCATGAAACTTGTCGGCGCCAGCGCTACCACCACGATCACCGGGCTCGAACCGCAATCCGGCAGGGTCAGCTACCTCATTGGCAACGACCCCAAAAAGTGGCACACCGGCATCGAGACCTTTGGCAAGGTCAACTTCGCGCAGGTCTATCCCGGCGTCGATCTGGTATTTTACGGCAATCAGCGGCAATTGGAGTATGACTTTGTGGTCGCTCCCGGAGCGGACGCCAGCCGCATCGCCTGGCAGATCGACGGCGCCAAGCCCACCATCGACGCCGACGGTAATCTGGTTCTGAGCGCGGCCAATGGCCCGGCCGGATTCAAGAAGCCGGTGCTCTATCAGATGGATGGCGACAAGAAAATCGCAGTCGATGGCGCGTTCACCGTGGCCGGCAATCGCATCGGCTTCCAGCTCGGCAGTTACGACCACGCGAAGGCGCTCATCATCGACCCGGTGCTGACCTATGCGACTTACCTCGGCGGAAGCGGGGTTGATTCGATTGGCGGGATTCAGGTGCTTGGGAATTCTGGTTTAAGCGCCAACAATGCTTTGCAGGCGATTGGATTCGATAGCCAGGGTAGCGCCTATGTGGTGGTCACAGCGCAATCCACTGACTTTCCCATTCTGACCTCTACAGTGAAAGCTCCCACCAAAGCTCCAAGCGCAATCGAATCGGTTATTGTTACCAAATTCAGCCCCGATGGAAGTTCGCTCGTCTATTCCACCTTGCTTGGCGGTTCAAATAATGACAGTGCAACTGGCATTGCTGTTGACTCCAACGGCGAAGCCTTTGTCGTGGGAACAACCCAGTCACCCGATTTTCCCATTACCTCCGGCGCATACCAGACGGTCTGCGCGCCTGGCGTCAACGATAACTGGACTGGGTATACTCATATCTATACGGAGCGGAGCACATGCGGGGCAGGTGCAAACAGCTCTGCATTCATAGCTAAACTGAACGCCGCCGGGACAGGACTGGTTTACGCAACTTACCTCGGTGGTAATGGCTCAACAAACGCTCAAGCCATTGCCGTCGACGGCGCAGGGCGCGCCTATGTCGGCGGAACAAATAACAATGTTGGCTGCGTCTTGAATACCAATTCCAATCCGTTTACGCCCATTCTTTACACCTGCTTCCCCACGACCAGTGGCGCAGTGGTCTCCGGGACTGAGCCTGATGATAGCTTCGCCCCGCAGGGATTTGTCTCGGTGCTCGATGCGGCTGGCGCAAATCTTCTCTATTCAAGCCTCTTCAGTTCGCTGAATCCGCTCTGCGTATGGAATGGACCAGCTTACGACTGCGTAAACCAGACCACCTATGTCAACGGGGTCGCGGTGGATGCAAGCGGAAACTTCTATATTGTGGGCGACACCAATGCCATGGGGTTGCCGACGACAGCTGGCGTTTTTCAACCCACACCCGGCCCAGCCTCGTCGGGCAATCCTCTGATGACCTCAGCCGTACGCGGCTTTATCGCCAAGTTCAACCCGGTTACGGCAGCGGGCGGCTCGTCGCTGGCCTATGCCACCTATCTGGGCGGAAACACCCCGGACATGATAGGCGACGAGTATGTAGCTGCCGGCGATTCGGTCGCCTCCATCACCACCGACGCGGAGGGCTATGCCTACATATCCGGCGCCACAGCTTCCCCCGACTTTCCGGTAACCAGCGGCGCGTATCAAACTACCTTCAATAATGGCGATGCAGCTTTTGTGGCCAAACTGAATCCCACTGGCACTGCCATCGAATGGGCGACCTACCTCGGCGATCAATCCGGAAATGGTCAAAGCGTGAGCGAGGTAGGTCCAATTCAATTAGACGGAAACGGCAACATCTACGTCACGGGCAAAGTGCAAGGAGGCAGCTTCCCGTGGGTGGGCAACATGGAGCCTTACAACGGCGCGCCGGTCTTCGTCTCAGAACTCGACCCAACAGGCTCGAAGCTGCTCTTTTCCACGGAGTTTGGCGGCGGCGGGGACGGAATTGTGTCTGGCGGCCTTGCGGTCGATCCTGCAGGAAATATGTATGTCGGATTCACCGATCCGTGCGCTGGAACCATTGTGACTCCCGGCTCCTTTCAGCAGATCAATCATAATCAGGGAACTGGATGCGGCAATTACGCCGGAACCGGCTATGTGGCCAAGATCTCTGCCACTGGCACAGCTACAGTCGCTCTCGCGGCTTCGCCATCGCCCGCTTCCGCCGGCCAATCGGTCTCTCTGACGGCCACCGTCACGCCCACCGCGACCTATGCCTCGGTTCCCACCGGGACCGTCGAATTTCAAGATGGCGCGGGCACGCTGAGCACGGTCACGCTCAACTCCTCCGGGATCGCCACCTACACCACCTCCACGCTCGACCCCAACACCTACGCGCTGACCGCCGTCTATAGCGGCGACAGTACTTATCCCGCAGGAAACGCCACCGCCTCGCTGACGGTCACCGGTCTGGCCGCATCCGTCAAGGTAACTCCGGCCTCATCCAGCCTCAGCTCTGCTTCGAGCCTTCAAGTCACTGTTGCGGTAACCGGCTCCGGCGCCACACCTACCGGAACGGTGACGCTCTCTGGCGGCGGATACACCTCAACAGCTCAAACACTCGTTGCCGGAGCTTACACCTTCCTCATTCCGGCCAACAGCCTGAGCGCCGGAACCGATACTCTCACCGCCAGCTACAGCGGAGACTCAAACTATGCTTCGGCCACAGGCACGACCTCTGGATCGACATCGCCGACGGTGACAGCGTCCGCGTTTTCGCTGGCGGCATCGGCGCCAACTGCCGTTGCCCCCGGTGCCAGTGCAACTTCAACAGTGACGGTCAACACGACGACAGGCTATACGGGGACTGTCACGCTGGCTTGCGCGCTGACCTCGTCTCCGACTGGCGCTACAAACTTGCCAAGCTGCTCGGCCGGCAGCTCTGCGATCACGCTGGGGGGAAGTACTACGAGCGGCACGGCGACCGTCACGGTCACCACAACCGGCTCCAGCAGTGCCATGGCGCGGCCCGATGCCAACGGCTTCGGCCGTGGATGGGCCAGCGGCAGCGCGGTTCTGGCCCTTCTGTTCTTTTTCGGAATTCCCGCGCGGCGGCGCAAATGGCTCTCAATGATGGGTGCTCTGGCGCTGATCGTGGTGCTCGGAGGCCTGAGCGCATGCGGCGGTAAAAGCACTCCATCGGGAACCACCGCAGGGAGTTATACCTTCACAGTCACCGGCTCCGGCAGCCCAGCGGAAGCCCCAGCGCCCACAACCACCTTCACTCTGACCATCAACTAGAAATACAACCCCGGCCAATCCCATGCGTGCGTATCCCTCGTAAAGGGCTCGCATGCATGGGATGTCTTGGCTATTTTTGCCCAACACATCGAAAAGAAAAATAAGCGTACTCCTGGTTTCCGTGCTCCTCGGCCCCGCTCCTGAGCAGGGGTAGTCTTTCCTTGTTGCGCAAGATAGCTGAAGAATATCCGTCTCCCTACGCCAACTACCTTGCAGACCTCATTGGCAGTCTTGCCAGAGTTTTCATGGAGCACTTTTGCGTCTCTCAATTTCACGACATCGGTTCTCGGTCGTCCTCCGGTCTTCTTTCGCGCTTTTGTCGATGCCCGACCGGAGGAGGCGCGCTCTGCCCTCAGCTCTCGCTCCATCTGATGGATAGCGCCCATCATCGACAAGAAGCAGCGGCCGGAGGCGGTGCTTCTTGTCAATATTTTCGCGCAACGAGACCATGTTGACCCGCCTCTTTTCCAGCAGTTGCGCCGTCTCTACATGCAGAGCATGGTAGGGCAAGCTGTCTCTGGCGAACGGCTCTGCATCACCCGCCTGCTCGGCCGAGCGATGACCCCGGAAGTTGAGCGCCAGAAGGGGCTCTGGGAGCTGGACAACATCCTCAGAAGCATCTATATCCTCGACTTCATCGACGATCCCACCCTGCGGCAGAGCGTGCAGAAGGCGCTCAACCGCGGCGAGGCTTACCAGCGGATGCGACGCGCGATCTCCTACGTCAACTCCGGGAAGTTTCGAGTGAAGACCGAAGCGGAGCAGCAAATCTGGAACGAATGCTCCCTGCTGATCGCCAACGCTATCATCTACTACAACACCCTGCTCCTCTCGCGGGTATACGAGCAGAAGCTGGCCGCAGGCGACCTGGAGGCCATCAAGGTTCTCAACAGCACCTCACCCGTCGCCTGGCGCAACGTCAATCTGATCGGCAACTTCGACTTCACGACCAATTCGACGCTGGTCGACATCGAAGCCCTGGCGGCGCGCTACCAAAATGAAGATTTCTGGCCCCGCTCCATGACCGAAGTGGACGACAACAGCCCACAAGAGTGAAATCGGCCAATTTTACCTTTTCGATGCGTTGGGTAAAAATAGCGGACCAGTTCGGCCAGCATCTCAACCGCATTTGACCGGGATTCACCGCTTGTATTCTTCTGTTTCGCCATGGGAACTCTGCTATACTCCTTCCTGTTCAGCCTACCGTCGAATCCGCCCTTCGCGCACAGAAAAAATCTTTTCCCGGCACAAATAGGCAATCAATCGGAAGGATCGGGATACCGCTCGAAGACCACCGCCGCCTATTCTTTGGACTGAGAGCAAATGCGAGGCACAGCCTCCGGCGCTTTCGACAGAATTGCCGGGGACGGTACCGGCCCGGCTTGATCCCCAACAACTTCGCATATGTTCGAGCACAAACATCGGCCGAAAAGGCCAGAGGTGACTTGATGTACAACGCCAAAGCTTACTCCGCGGCCAGCTCAAAAGCGCGGCTTGCTTCCACCACGATCGTGCGGCGCGACCCAACTGAATCCGATGTGCAGATCGATATTCTCTTCTGCGGCGTCTGCCACTCCGATCTTCACCAGGTCCGCGACGAATGGAGCGGGGTGATGCCCACTGTTTATCCCTGCGTGCCGGGCCACGAAATTCTCGGCCGCGTCACCGGGGTCGGCTCGGCTGTCTCCGGGTTCAAGCCCGGCGATCTTGCGGCGGTCGGTTGCATGGTGGACTCCGACGGCACCTGCCCCGCCTGTCAGGCCGGGCTCGAACAGTTCTGCCGGAATGCGACCTTCACTTACAATCTGCCCGACAAGCACTTGGGCGGAGTAACCTACGGCGGCTACTCCGACAGCATCGTCGTCGACCAGCGATTCGCCCTGCACGTCCCCGCAAACCTCGACCTCGCCGGAGCCGCCCCCCTGCTTTGCGCCGGCATCACAACCTATTCGCCCATGCGCCACTGGGGCGTTACCAAGGGAAAGAAAGTCGGCGTGGTTGGCCTCGGCGGGCTGGGCCACATGGGCGTGAAGTTTGCTCATGCGCTTGGCGCCCACGTGGTGGTCTTCACCACCTCGGAGAGCAAGAAGGAGGACGCGCTTCGCCTCGGCGCGGATGAAGTCGTTCTCTCCCGCAACGCCGATGAGATGCAAAAGCACGCCGGCAGCTTCGACTTCATTCTCGACGCGGTGGCCGCCGATCACGACATCAACGCCTACATCCACCTGCTCGGCATCGACGGCAATATCACGCTGGTCGGCGCGCCGGAGAAGCCGCTTCCCGTCTCCGCCTTCAGCCTGATCATGGGCCGCCGCAGCCTCTCCGGATCGCCCATCGGCGGCATCCCGGAGACCCAGGAGATGCTCGACTTCTGCGGCCAGCACAACATCACCGCCGACGTCGAGGTCATCCCCATGCAGAAGATCAACGAAGCCTACGAAAGGATGTTGAAGTCCGATGTGAAGTACCGCTTCTCCATCGATATGGCTTCTCTGAAATCCGAGTAACCGCCGGAGGATACGCTCCGGTTTCAAATCATTCTTTCCCCATGCTCCCGAATGGTTTGAAGAAACAGCAAGGGAAAAACGCAAATCAAGCTGCGGCGATCCGCAAGTGCCTGCGCTCGGCTTCGACTGCATGGGCATGATCTGTTCCCGCGCTTTCATCCGCTGGATTCAGACGCCGCAAGGCGCTTGGCTTCGGCGGGCGGGGCGCAAAACCATAGCGGCAGCAGGGGCCATCCAGGTCACCGGTTGGCTCGCCCCTGCTTGAACTCTTAGGAAAACTTAATCTTCTCCGAGCCACGCTTGTGATATTCCTTGAAAACAGGGCGCGAATGCGGTGAAACCCTTCATTCCGCCACGAAATCCATTGAGGAGAACTGGCGTGCGCATGACTCGATTGTCTTTTTGTTCCGCGATGGTTTTGGTTTTGGCGGGAATTCTCCCGGCATCGGCTCAGGCGCACTGGGATGTGCTGAAGACGTTTCCTGTTGGCGGCGAGGGAGGCTGGGACTATGTGACGGTAGACGCGCCGGGGCATCGTCTGTTTGTCACCCGCTCGACGCACACGCTGGCGGTCGATACCGCGAGCGGCCAGGTGCTCGCGGACATTCCAGGGCAGATTCGGTCGCATGGAGTGGCTCTCGCGCCGAAGCTCGGACGCGGGTTCATCACGGACGGCGGCGGCAGCGGCGCAATCCTTGTCTTCGACACGAAGACGTACAAGGTTCTGGGGCGCATACCGGCGATGCCCGATGCGGACGGAATCATTTACGACGCGAAACAGGGCCGCGTGCTGGCAGTCTCCGCGGATGGCAACGCGCTGATGACCTTTGCCCCGGAGATCGATCCAAAGGACGGCAAGATCGATCCGCCCATCGACCTGGGCGGTGCGCCGGAGTTTCTGGCCGCGGACGGAACGGGCAAGGTCTACGTCAACCTGGAGGACAAAGATATGGTCGCCGTGGTGGATCTGCCTACGCGGAAGGTGATCGCGCGCTGGCCGGTGGCTCCGGGCGGCCATCCGGTGGGAATGGCCATCGATCCGGCGAGACATCTACTCTTTGTCGGCTGCCGCAATCCACAGAAGATCATCGTGATGGATACCGAAAACGGCCAGGTGAAGGCGGTGCTGCCGATCGGATCAGGCAACGATGCCGTTCGCTTCTACGGAGGCCAGATATTCGCTAGCTGCCGCGATGGATCTCTGACCGTGGCCGGCGAAAAAGCGGGCAACTTCGAAGTCCAGCAAACGGTGAAGACACTGGAAGGCGCGCGCACCATGGGACTGGACCCGAGCTCGCAGGAAATCTTTCTGCCGACCGCCCAGTTCGAGCCCGCCGCTCAAGGAGGACGGCCAAAGATGAAGCCGGATACATTCGAGATCCTCGTGCTGAAGGGCCGCTAAAGAAGTGGCGCGAACGATGTGCGGCGGCCATTCACGAATCGCTTGGTTTTTCCTGCTCGCGCTCACGGCTTCGCGGCTGTGGGCGCAGGGGCCCCCGTTTCAAACCGACGATCCGGTCCCAGTCGACCTGCACCATTACGAGTTCTACATCTTCGGCGGCATGGACGGCACTCCGGCGGAGATTGACTCGACCGGCCCTGCCTTCGAGTTCAATTGGGGCGCCATTCCCAGGGTGCAGTTGCACGCCATCCTGCCCTGGGGAGCCATTGCGCCGTCGAACAACCCCGTCTACCTGCCTGGCGGGACCGGAGCCAGCGCCTTCGGGCTGACGGACATGGAACTGGGCGCGAAGGTGGCCTATATCAAGGAGTCGAAGTACATTCCTCAGATAGGCAGCTTTACGATGTTCGAGTTACCGACGGGTAACTCCGACAGGGGACTCGGCGTGGGAAAAGTCTGGTATAAACTCCCGCTCTGGATGCAGAAGAACATTGGCCACTGGCTGTTGGACGGCGGCGTCGGGGAAACAGTGGTTCCGCAGACCGGCTACCGCGATTTTCCTTACGGAGGCTTTCTGCTGAAATACACCTTCGGCGAGCGGCTGGAGTTGGGCGGCGAGGTCTTTGCCCATGGGCGCGAGGGCTTCGCCGCGGCGCAGACCGAGGCTTCAACCATGATCGACCTGGGAGGCTCCTATCACTTCAAGCATCATCCCGGCGAGCAGTTCCTGTTGAGCTATGGCCACTCGGTCGCCGGCCAGACCGAGGACTACGCTTATGCCGGCATGTACTGGACCTGGGGAAAAGACGATCACTCCGGCGCCGCGCATATGGGCGATACCCTGTTGGGAACCCCGCCGCATTAGCTTGAAGCTGTTGATGACCGGCTGCGGAACGTTTTCAGAGCCAGTCGCAATGAACCGCTTGACAGGCGGCTGGATGCTAACATGAACCCACCCGACGCTGGCCGTTTTGAACCGCGCACAAGACATTCTCGCGTTCTGTGCAATCCGATGTTTCGACGATTGCGAACTTTGGCTGTAGATCAATTCCGCACGATGAATCGGGCTCGGAATGCCCCGAAGGAATACCGCGCAGGCTGCATCATAGGGTGCGCAGATTCGCTGGGGAATCGCTTCAATCTCATTTCAGGTGCAACGATGAGTCATCCATTCCAGAGGATCAAGCCGCGGCAATTCCCAAGACTGCTGCCCGGTGCGATGCTCTTTCTGTGGCTGGCGGCGGGGCTGGCCTCGGCGCAAGGCGCAAAGCAAAACGAGAATCAAAGCAAGAATCAAGGCGCGATTCCAGGCGAGAATCAAGATTTGCGGACGAAGCCAGCGGCCGATGCTGACCAGCCGGCTGCAAACCAGCCCATGAAAATCACTCTGGAAGAGGCAATCCGTCGCGCGGAAGCCAGTGAGCCGTCGTATGCGGCGGCGGCAGCAGCCAGTGGTGCTGCGGCGCTCGATCCATCGATCGCGCGCGCCGGCCTTCTGCCCAGCCTGGTCGATCACAATCAGGTTCTCTACACGCAGCCCAACGGCAAGCAGAACCAGGCCGGCCAAGGCGTGAGCGCGCAGCCGTCTCCGCGCTTCATCGCCAACAACGCGGTCCGCGAGTATGCCAGCCAGGCGTCGATCAATGAGACGCTGGGGCTGGGTCCACTGGCGGGCGTGCGCCGGGCCGAGGCGGCGGCGGCCGTGGCCGCGGCCCAGCAGGAGATTGCGCGGCGCGGCCTGGTGGTGGCGGTCACCGGGCTGTTCTATTCGTCGCTGGCCGCTGAACACAAGCTGACGATTGCCCAGCGCGCACGTCAGGAAGCGGTCGATTTCACCGCGCTGACTACGGAGCGCGAGCAGGCACGCGAGGCCGCTCACGCCGACGCGCTGAAAGCGCAACTGGTGGAGCAGCAGCGGGAGCGCGAGCTGGAGGAGGCTCGCGTGGCCGCCGAAAGAGCACGGCTGGATCTAGGCGTGCTGCTCTTCGCCGACCCGCGGACGCCCTGCGTGCTTCAGGCGGAGGACGGTGCGTCTCCGCTGCCTTCTCAGGCCGAGGTGAATGCGGCGGCGGCCAGAAACAATCCGGAGCTGAAGACCGCGCTGGCTGAGGTGGGCGTGAGCAACGCCGATGTGCTGACGGCGCGGGCGGCTTATCTGCCCGATCTGGGGCTGAACGTGACCTACGGAATCGACGCGCCGCAGTTTGCCGTGAACGGACCCGACCGCGTGCCGAACCTGGGCTACTCGGCCAGCGTGACGCTGGACATTCCGGTCTGGGACTGGCTCTCGACCCAGCACAAAGTGAAGCAGAGCGAGATCCGGCGCAGTGCGGCGCGGGTAGCGCTGAGCGCGACCGAAAGGCGGCTGATTGCGCGGCTCGACGAAGCCTACTCCGAGGCGGCCGCGGCGCGCGATGAGCTTGCCTCGCTCGATGGGAGCATGGCCACGGCGGCCGAGAGCCTGCATCTCACCAAGCTGTGCTATCGCGGCGGCGAGGCCACGGTGCTGGAGGTGGTGGACGCCGAGAACACCTTTGTCGGCGTCGAAAACGCGCGCGAAGATGGAAGAGTGCGCTACGAGACCGCGCGGGCCGATCTCGAAACGCTGGCCGGAACGCTATGAGCCGTGCGGAAGAGGAAGAGGTTGAGCGGAAGATGAGTGAAGACGCAAATCGCACGACGCACTTTCTCGCGGCGCGTTCTGTTTTGCCGGGCGTCCTGGCGCTTTTCCTGGTTTTCTTCGCCGGCTGCAAGAAGGAGTCCGCGCCGGTGACCGTCGTAACCGTACAGGCCGCGCATCCGGAGCAGGGGCCGATCGCCGCGCACTTCACGGCCGATGCGGTGCTCGCGCCGATGGCCGAGGCGGCCATCGAGCCGAAGATCAGCGCTCCAGTGCGGAAGTTCTACGTCCAGCGCGGATCGCGGGTGCGGGCGGGTGAGTTGCTGGCCACGCTCGAAGCGAGCGACCTGGCCGCGGCCGCGCTCGACAGCAAGGGCTTGTACATGGCGGCGCAGGCCGAGTACGCCACTGCGACCAAGGCGCAGGTGCCGGAACAGACGCGGCGGGCCGAACTGGATGCAGCCACGGCCAAGGCCACTCTCAACCTGAACCAGAGCATCGTGAAGAGTCGCAAGCAGCTCTTTGCCGAAGGCGCGATTCCGGGCCGCGATCTGGATACGGCTGAGGCCGCGCTGGTGCAGGCGCAGGCCGCCTGCGATGCGGCGGAAAATCATTTGCAATCGATGCAGAGCGTAAGCCGGGCGGCCGCGTTGAAGGCGGCCGATGGGCAGTTGACCTCGGCCAAGGGAAAGTTTGAGGGCGCGGAGGCGCAACTGAACTACGCCGAGATTCGCAGTCCGATCGACGGCGTGGTGACCGACCGGTCCTTGTTCGCCGGCGAGACGGCGGCGGCGGGAACGCCTCTGCTGACCGTGATGGACACCTCCAGCCTGCTGGCCAAGGCGCACATCGCCGAGAGCATGGCGCAACAATTGAAGGTGGGCGATGCGGCCTCGGTGCGCGTGCCGGGAATGGACTCACCGGTTGCGGCCTCGGTGACGTTGATCAGCCCGGCGCTCGACCCAGGCAGCACCACCATTGAAGTCTGGGTCAAGATCGACAACCGCTCCGGGCGGCTCAAGGTCGGGACGCCGGTCAAAGTGGAGATGACCGGACCGAGCGCCGCACAGGCCTGGAAGATTCCCGCCGCCGCGATCCTCGCCGCGCAGGATGGCGGCAAATCGGTGATGGTGGTGGGCGCGGACGGCACGGCTCAGCGCAAGCCGGTTACGCTGGGCATTGAAGACGGCCAGGAGGTGCAGATTACCGGCGGCCTTTCGCCCTCGGACCTGGTGATCACCAGCGGAGCCTACGGCCTGGACAAAGGCACAAAAGTCAAAGTGAGCCCGGGTGGCGGCGATCCGGCGACCGCGGCCGGCGAGGCCGGAGGAAACGGCTGATGCCCCGCGAAGATTCCGGCGTTCTTCCTGGCGCAAGCGGTGGCCGGAAGCCCTTCTGGCTGGCCCGCTCCACGCGCGCCATCTTCTTTTTTGCCGCGGTGCTCACCGTTGCCGGCATTTACTTCGCTTTTCGCCTGCCCATCTCCGTCTTTCCCGATACAAATTTTCCCCGCGTCGTAATCGGCGTGGACAACGGCGTCATGCCCGCCGAGCAGATGGAGGTGACGATCACCAAGCCCATAGAGGACGCGGTGAACTTCGTGCCCGGCCTAGTCACGGTGCGTTCCACCACCAGCCGAGGCTCGGCTGAGGTCAGCCTATTTTTCGACTGGAATGTAGACATGGTCCGCTCCCTCCAGTTGGTGGATGCGGCTCTGTCCAGGGTGCAGCAGACGCTGCCGCCCACGGTCCGGATCACGACCAACCGGCTGACCTTCGCCACTTTTCCCATCCTCGGCTACAGCCTCACCTCCGCGACCGTCCCGCAGACGCGGCTGTGGGAGATCGCCACCTATGACCTGAAGCCGCCGCTCAACCGCGTCGCCGGCGTCAGCACCGTCACCGTCCAGGGCGGCCAGGTGCCGGAGTTTCACGTCACGCCAAACATGGCCCTGATGCTGAATGCCGGCGTCACCGTTCCCGACCTGGTGAATGCCATCCAGGCTTCGAATATCGTCACCTCGCCCGGCCTCTACCAGGCCCATCACGAGTTGATTCTGAGCCTGGTCGGGGCGCAGGTCCACAGTGCCGATGAGCTGCGGCAACTGGTCGTGAAAGCCACGCCCGCCGGCGCTCCGGTGCGCGTGGCCGATGTGGCCACGGTGGAGCCGGCCACCATGCCCACTTACACCACCGTGACCGCCAACGGCAAAGACGCGGTGCTCTTGAACATTGCCCGCCAGCCATCGAGCAACACCGTGGCCGTGGCCGACGCCGTGGCCGCGCAGGTGAATGAACTGCGCGGCAAGCTGCCGTCTGGCGTCAAGCTCGACGTCTTCTACGATCAGTCCCAACTGGTGCGCGACTCGATCGCGAGCGTCCGCGACGCCATCTGCATCGGGCTTTTCCTGGCCTGCGTCGTTCTCTTTCTTTTCCTGCGCGACTGGAGCTCCTCGCTCGTCGCCGGGCTGGTCATTCCGGTCACCATCGCGGTCGCCGTGCTGGCGCTCCGGATGATCGGCCAGAGCTTCAACCTGATGACACTCGGAGGACTGGCCGCGGCCATCGGACTGGTAATTGACGACGCCATCGTGGTGGTCGAGAACATCGTGCTTCATCGTGACGCCGGTGAGAGCCGCGTCGAGGCGGTGCGCAAGGCGCTCGCGGAGATTACCGCGCCGCTTGTCGGCTCGACGATTACGCCGGTCGTGGTCTTCCTGCCGCTGGTCTCGGTCAGCGGCGTCACCGGCAGCTTCTTCCGCGCACTGGCCATCACCATGACCGCCGCGCTCGTCACCTCGCTCGTGCTGGCGCTCACCTGGACGCCCGGCCTGAGCCTGGTTCTGCTCGGCGACCGCGGCAATTCCGCGGCCCACGGCGACCACTCCGCGGGCCGGCTGCTCAGTGGCGTTCTTCGCCTTCACCGCCGCGTTCTGGATTGGGCGCTGGCCAAGCCGCTCCTGCTCGGCGGCCTCTGTCTGCTGCTGGTCGCGGGCACCTGGGCCGGTTACAAAACCCTCGGCTCCGACCTGCTGCCGAAGATGGATGAGGGCGGCTTCATCCTGGACTACATCATGCCCGCCGGCAGCTCGCTGGCCGAAACCAATCGCGTCCTCGACCACGTCGAGAGTATTCTGCGCTCCACTCCCGAGGTTGAAAGCACCTCCCGCCGCACCGGCCTGCAGATGGGGCTGGCCGCGGTCACCGAGGCCAATACCGGCGACTTCACCGTCAAGCTGAGGGCCCGGCGCAGCCGCGGAATCGACGCGGTGATGTCCGATGTGCGCGCCCGCATCCGCGCCTCGGAGCCGGAGCTGGACATCCAGTTCACGCAGGTCCTGCAGGACATGATCGGCGATCTCTC
>Ga0255349_1000449_pt1 | contig 18633 bp, 17 predicted proteins | sample CBST25v15metaG_FD_189947 | JGI IMG/M metagenome (GOLD analysis project Ga0255349, IMG submission 189947) | Peat soil microbial communities from Stordalen Mire, Sweden - C.B.S.T-25.v15 | ecosystem: Environmental > Terrestrial > Soil > Wetlands > Peat | place: Sweden: Norrbotten County, Stordalen...
CAACGTGGGCTTCAGCCCCTGCCAAATGCTTGAGCGCCCACATCTGCCACTTGCTCAAGCACACGCCGTTCGCCTGACCAAGATTGATATTCATCTCCCGAAAATGCCCGAATGCTGTGATACGATTCGAGCGGAGGAACTGGCATGAAGAAAGCGATTCTTCTTCTGGCGGTTTGCGCCGTAGCCCTTTTGCCGGCGGTTTCCTTTGCCGGGCAGAACTTTGACGGCAAGTGGCTGACCACTCTCACCTGTCCCGCAAAAGGGAATACCGAGGGCTACACCTGGATATTCCCCAGCGTGATCACGAACGGCAATTTCCACGGAGAGCGTGGCACAGCGGATCAACCCGGCTACCTGCTGATCGAAGGCACAATCAAGAACGACGGCAGCGCCAAGCTCTCAGCCAATGGCTTGGTAAGCTCCAGAAAATACGCCCGTGGAGTCTTCGCCCATCAAGGCGAGGATTACAGCTACAACATCAAGGCCCAATTCACCGAGACCGAGGGCACGGGCAGCAAGAGCGCAGGCCTGGGCATCGTAGGCCGCACCTGCACCTTTGAATTCGTCAAGCAATAAGCCGCGCATCCGACGCGTGGCGTGAAGGCAAGCTGGCATCAGCCTTTCTGGCGCTGCTCGATCAGCCGGTCGACGAGCGCGGGGAGCGGTTCGCCGGTGCGCGTCAGGATGAAGGCCGAAGAGGCATCGTCCCAGTCGAGTTTGAAGCTGGTTGAAAGCGCGGAGATCCAGATCTGGCGCATGGGCGCATTCGGGCTTACGACGAACTTGCTCGCCGGCTGCTCGAACTCCACGTTCAGCACGCTGCCCTGCCGCTCGACTTCAAATTCCGCATCGGCTTTTTCCTCGCGCGCCATCAAATGCCGCATCAGCGCGTCGAGAGCGGCTTCAGCCACGCGGCCAAACTCCAGTTCGTCCAGCATAGTTACAGTCTAGAACAATTTCCGCACGGAATAGAGGACCGGGCGTTCTCTCAAGGGCTGAAGCCTTGCGGCATTTGCGGCACGACTGAGGCCGGGCTCTTTCAAAACGCTCTACACCAAAGCAAATTTGTGCCGGTCTCTAACCGCAAAGATTCGCTTCTTGCGATTTTCAATCCCAGGTCCAAAAATCGAGGGGTTCCCACAGATTGGCACAAAATCAAGCGGTCAGAGACCGTTTTGCCTTTGCCGGGATGAAATCGTTCCTTTTACGCCTTCTGGCTGCTTGCGCGTTCTAGAGCAAAACCAGAGTAAACGTGCCCTCGCGGACTGTATGCGAGGTGGCTTTTTCTTGAGGAAAAAGCCACTTTGAGCTATGGCCTCTGGGTACAGCTACTCTGGTTTTGCTATAGCTGCGCGTCCCGGCTGCTTGAGGCTCAAAGTGGGCGGTTTGACGCCTTCAGGCCGGAGGACGCTTAAGCCGCATGAGGACAATCGCCAGTCCCAGGGCGGCCAGCACGCAAAGGAGCGCGAAGAGGAAGGCGCTCGCGTAGCCGAAGACTCCGATGACCGCGCCGGCCAAGGGACCAACAAGAAAGAAAGAGACATCGGCAAAGGCGGTGAAGACGCCGAGGGCGGAGCCGCGGTCGTTTTCCGTGACGCGCTTGACCGCCTCAACGCCCAGAGCGGGAAAGACTAGCGAGAAGCCGAATCCGGTGATCGCCGCACCGGCCATGGCCATCCACGGCGAGGGCGCGATCCAGAGCAGGAGCAATCCCACGGATTCGACCGCGAGGCAGGCCACGGCCACCGGAAATCCGCCGAAGCGATTGATGGTCTGGATGAAGAGCAGGCGCGCCACGATGAAGGCCAGGCCGAAGGCGGTCAGGCAGAGGGCGGCGCCTGACCAGTTGCGGCTCAGGTAGAAGAGGGTGACGAAGGTGGCCAGCACGCTGTAGCCCACGCCGCCCAGCGCCAGGCCCATGCCGTGCGGCACCACGCGGCCCAGTACGCGGCGGAACGAAAGATGCTTGCCGGGGGCAACGATGACCGGATCTTTGCGACTGGCCAGGACGAGGCTGAAAACGCCGATGAGCAGGATGACGAGGCCGATCGAGGCGAGACCCCACTGCTGATCGAGAACCACACCCAGCGGAGCGCCCAGCGCCATGGCGCCGTAGGTGCTGATGCCGTTGAAGGAGATGACCTTGGCGGTGTGTTGAGGCCCGGCGCTGGTGATGCCCCACAATGTCGAGCCGGTCGATCCGAGGCTCTCGCCCACGCCCAGCGTCAGGCGGCTCAAGAGCAGCGTGGCCAGGCTGAGCCAGGGAATTGCGTGCAGGGCGGCGGCCCCGACCACCAGTGCGCCGCTGGCCGAGCAGGCGCCCATGCCCCAGAGCACGGAGACCTTGGCGCCGGCGCGGTCGCTGATGCGGCCGGCCCAGGGGCGGCTGGCCAAGGTGGCAATGTACTGGATGCTGATGACCAGTCCGGCCAGCGCCGCGCTGAAGCCCATGCGCAGATGTACATAAGGCGGCAGCACGGCCAGCGGCAGCCCGACGGACAGATAGACCGCGAAAGTGAAGTAAACAAAGCTGATAATGTGCCAGGTTCGGCCGTTCGAGGGGAGGGACGGCGAGGCTGACGCGCTGGCGGTGGGAACGGATGATTTCATGCGATGGGGAGACTCATGGATCGGGAAGATCAACTCCCATTATAGAGGAGGCGCTGCGAGAGGAGGAGGCGGTGCGGGAGGCCGCTTCCGGAGGCCTCGGGCTCCGGAGGCCTCCGGTTCCGGATAGAGTGAGAAAGCCTTAGACTGAATCCATGGCGTCCAGCTTCCATGTCGAGAATTTCGGCTGCCGGTCGGCGCGCGCCGACGGCGAGGCGGTGAGTGCGCGGCTGCGCGTGGCTGGGCATTGCTTGGAGAAGGCCACGGAAGCCGATGTGGTGATCGTCAACACGTGCAGCGTGACGGCGGAGGCTGACCGGGCTGCGCGGGCTTTCATCCGGAGAGCGCACCGGCTGAACCCGGAGGCAAGGATTGTGGTGACCGGCTGTTATGCGCAGCGCGCGCCGGAGGAGTTGGCGGGCCTGAATGGGGTGGCCGCCGTGGTGGGTAACAGCCACAAAGCGCTGGCTCCGAAGATTGTTTTGGAGCTGTTGGGGTCCAAGGCGCTCGACGAGGGCCGTGGGCTGATACAAATCCAGGCAGCAACAAACCTCGACCGAGCGACCAGCGAGCCGTTGGCCTCACCGCAGGTGATCTGGGCCGACGACCGGTTTGCCCACTCGTTTCTTGAAGAAGCGCAGGTGTTGCCCGGCGCGCAGACCCGGCCGAATCTGAAAATTCAGGAGGGGTGCGGGAACCGCTGCACCTTCTGCGTCATTCCGTCCACGCGAGGTCCGTCGAAGAGCCTGCCCCATGCAGTGGTTCTGCGGCAGGTGGAGGGATTTGTGGCCGCCGGCGGCAAAGAGCTGGTGTTCTCGGGCATCAATCTGGGGCGCTGGGGACGGGATTTTCCCTCGTCTTCCAGGAAAGAAACTGCTCGGAGTGGGGGAATTCAGGGTTTTTTCGCGAAGGATGAGGGGCGGTTTCGGATCTCCGCGCCTGGCGGGGCGGCTGATTACTCCGGGCCGGGCCAGGCGTCGGATTTTTTCCAGCCTGGCGAGACGGCGGATTCGGCTCCGCGAACGCTGGCCGCGCTGGTGCGGGCGATCTTCGAGCGCACGGAGCTGGAGCGGCTGCGGCTCAGCTCGATCGAACCCATGGACTGGGACGCGGAGCTGATCGACCTGATGGCCCGGTTCGGGAACCCGGAAACGGGCGCGGCGCGGCTGGCGCGTCATGCGCACCTGCCCTTGCAGTCCGGTTCGGACGCCGTGCTGCGGCGGATGCACCGGCGCTATCGGCCGTGGCATTACGTGGAAAAAGTGGAGGCGCTCGGGCGAGCCGCCGGGCCGGAGTTGACCCTGGGCGCGGACGTGATGGTGGGCTTTCCCGGCGAGACCGACGCCGAGTTCGAGGAGACCCTGGCGCTGGTGCGATTGCTGCCCTTCGGCTACCTGCACCTGTTTCCCTTTTCGCCGCGGCCGGCGACGCCGGGCTGGGCGCTCCACGCCGAGCATCCGGTTCCGGCCGGGGCGGTCGAGGAGCGGATGAAGGCGCTGCGCGCGCTGGCGGCGGAAAAAAGCCGGGCGCACCGGAGGTGCTTTGTGGGCAGGGAATTGGAGGCCATCACTCTGCATACGCCGGCGGAGATGGAGGTGCGCGGCCGGACGGCGGCGCTGACGGAAAACTTTCTGCCGGTCGAGATCGACGCCCCTCTGGACGCCAACCGGCTGGTGCGGTTGCGAGTGAGGGGGCTGAACGCCGAGGGGACGCTGGAGGCCGAGGAGGCAGGGCCGGAACCGGCTCCGCGTGGGGCGGCAATCTCCGCCCGCCCGCGAGCCAGCAACTGACCGGAACTCCGCAATCCACTTTTGTTTCTTCACGAAAAGCCAGGGAGTGTGGAACAGAGGCAGCAGCCGATTAGTACTACAGCTGTAGAACGAAGATTCCGGAGGGAGCAGGGGGCTTCAGCCCCCTGAAAAATGGGCTAAATATCGGGGCCTTTAGGCCCGGATCAGGGCACTCCAAAGCAAGTACGACCGTAGTATCAGGCAGAGCGCGAATTTTGCTCAAGCGGCTTCCGGAATGGGTTGTCCGCCTCGGGCCGGCTCCGATTTGGGCGCGCGAAGGCAGAGAATTCTCCGCCGCCCGGTTGCGCCTTTGTTCAGCCAAGCCGGACCAATGCTATACTCAGGATGCGCTTGTGTGCTCGTGGCGATTCCGGAAGACCCCGGAGGCGGGCAGAAGCGACTCTTGGAGGGGCACCATCGCACTCGACAAACGTTCGGCAAAGTCCTTTATCCGCATCAACGACAGGATTCGCGCCCGCGAGATCCGCGTCATCGACGAAAATGGCGAACAAATGGGCATTTTGCCCCCTTTTGAGGCACTGAAAATTGCCCGCGAGCGGGGCCTTGATCTGGTAGAGGTTTCGGCCAGCGCGGTTCCGCCGGTCTGCCGCATCCAGGATTATGGCCGCTTTCTCTACGAGAAGGAAAAGAGCGAGCGGGCCGCCAAGAAGAAGCAAAAGGTGATTACCGTCAAAGAGGTCAAGTTCTCGGTCTCCGTGGACGATCACGACTATCAGACCAAGAAGAACCAGGCGGTGCGCTTTCTTACCGACGGCGACAAAGTGAAGGCCAGTCTGCGCTTCCGCGGACGGCAGATGGCCCACCGCGAACTGGGCTACTCCATCATCAACCGGCTCATCCAGGACATTGGCGAGGCCGGCATCGTGGAGTTCATGCCGCGCATGGAAGGCACCATTCTCCACGCCATCCTCGCTCCATCGAAGAAGCAGGAAGCGCCCAAGCCCAAGCTGGAGGTAGTTCCGCAGGCGGTGGCTGCGCCGCGTCCGCAGGCGCAGTAGCCAGTCTTTCGCAGCTCACAACGAACCAATGAACAGAAGCCTGAACAGAGGCCGCTCTCCGGGTTTCTATCCACGGAACCCGGAGGACAGCACCCTGGATTTGTGGCGGAACACTCCTCCCATCGAGCGCGCAGAGCGGCTCAGATCCCGTTTAGATCCCGTTGCCGAATGTCATTTCGGCCATCCCTCTTGACTTCATACATCAGTGCGTCCGCCAGGCAGAGAACCTCTTCCAAAGAGAGAATCCGATTCGCGTTTGCCTCGCACATCCCGGTAGCGATTCCCGCGCTGAATGTCACCGGGGTTGCCGGCCCGGTCATCCCCTCAAGCATCCGGGAACGCGCGGTTGATAATGCACGAAACGCTCCTTCGCCATTGGTTTCCGGCATGAGGACCGCGAATTCATCGCCGCCTAAGCGGCCAATCACGTCGGATTTCCGGAGATGCGCGCGGAGAACCTCTGCTACGGTTTGCAACGCTTGATCCCCCTTCTGATGGCCAAGCGTGTCGTTGATTTGCTTGAGATTGTCCACGTCCAGAAAGGCAACAGAGAGCGGCTGCCCGTTGCGGCGGTGCCTTGTGATTTCGATCTCCAGCGACTCAAGGAAAGCGCGACGATTCTTGACTCCAGTGAGCGGGTCAATGTTTGAAAGGATGGTCAGCTTTCGATTGGCGGCCCGGAGCCTCTGCAACAGGACGGATACAACCAGATAGAACCCGGATATTGCTCCGAAATTCCAGAAATAGATCCAAGAAGCCAGGTCTCTTGTGCCATGTAGGATGTCGATCGTCTCCCATACCAGGGAGGACACGAGGCACATGAGGACCGCGGCCCGCATGGACGAGCGCCACGCGACGAGGATCACCGGGATCAGGTAGAAGATTGAAACGGAAACTTCGATGGTGATGGCGTAATCGGCGATGGCGAGCAGAAGGACGATGCCATAGCCGAGAAGAATCGCCTGTGCCGGACTCAGCCGATCAATCCAGGACTCAAACGCTTTCGTTCTACGCATAGCCGTAAGCCGCCATGGCGTGCAACAGATTCATAGCCGAATGTCTGCACTTGATTGTATACCGCGCGCAAATCAATGCAGCCAGCGGAGGATGGCCGAAAGTGGAGGGGGCACGGGCAGGACGATGAACCCCTCGCGCCAGTGGCCCTCTTCGCGGCGCGGCGGATTGCCGACGATGCGCGCTCCAGCCGCGTTGTGTTCTTCCAAAGCCAGCCCCGGCAGGCCGCCGACGATGGCCTGCAGTTGATCGTGGTTCGGCGGGCGGTTCACGGTGAAGGGAATGAGCGAGCGCAGTGCTCCAAAGGCCTCCGCCAAGTCGCTCACCCTCGCCTTGCGCTTGGAGGGCAAAGGATTGAGCCCCAAAGACTTCCATGCAGCGTGAGGACAACTCTCAACCAGCACCCGCTCGGGATTCCGGTCGAGTACGGAGCCGGGCTGCTCGCTCGTCTCCAGTCGCCGCCAGCCCCTTCGGCAGAGGGCGTCGTAGACGTCCAGACAAAATTCGGCGAAAGGGCGGTAGCTGATGGGCTTGACCATGCCGGGCAGGCCGGTCTTGGCCGCGGTGTTCAGTTGCCGCTCGCTGACCCGGGCGTGCTCCAGGCCGTTCGAGCGGGATTTCCAGGCCTGGGGACCGTCCAGCACCAGCACCCGGATGTCGCGCACGGCGCACAAATGGTTCAGTCGTCCGGCCAGGATCTCGGCATCCACCGGGCCAGGCTTCAAACCTTCCTCATTCCACGAGATGATCTCGCAGGTGATGAGAGATTCGATTGGGTCGGGAGTTTTTGCCGGAGTGGACTGTGGCTGGAGCGGCGGGGAAGTTCGGCTTTCCGGCAGGCGAGGGTTCAGAGTGGGGCGCGCCCGGTCCAGCACGACAATGCCGAGATCGGACCAGCGGCGGGTTGCGAGATCGATCGAGAGGACTGCCATCGTTTTGACAGTAGTGCGCGGTCCGTGGCGGGGCAAGGGGGATGGCGGCAAATCGAACGGGGCTGCGCCGCAATTGAAACTGTGTGCCGAAACGGTACAACTGGAATAGCATACGGAGATCGAGCATGGAAGCGTGTGAAGGAATGGAAGGCTGCTTGGAGTGCGCACAATTGAGAGAGAGAAGCGCTTCTCTTTTCGTTGAATATGTTGCAGCGAGAGAAGATCTTGTCCAAACCCGCAAGACTGACCCAGGCTTTGTTGCAAAACGAAAGGAGCTTGAGCGCATAACGGGCCGACTCCGAGAATCGCACCGACTTTCAGATGTTCACGAGCAGAAAGCCCACAATATTGGCGGTTATGGAAGTCCCCGCTGATCCTTCGCAGGAAGGAGTGCCAATCGCCGTGAAGCCTACCTTTGCGCTATACTGACAGAAGCCTCAAGAAGGCAGGGAAGTCCCTGTCTGACGGGGTACTTGGCGGGGTGCTCCCACTCCGTCCAAAAAGAGAAGACAATGCCCAAGTTGAAGACCCATACGGGCGCGGCCAAGCGCTTCACGAAGACTGGCAGCGGCAAGATCAAGCGTCGCCAGATGAAGACACGGCACATCCTTACCTCGAAATCGCCGAAGTTGAAGCGCAAGCTCGGCAAATCGGTGATTGTTGCCGATTGCGATTACGAGAAGGTAGCGCGCATGATTCCTTACGCCTGATTGCTGTGCCGGTTCCGCGGTTGGAATCGGCGCTTCCGGGCCTCGCGCAAACGCGTTGCGCTGGCCCCGTCCCGTGCACGGCAGCTTTTTAGGCTGTTGTGCGGGATCGAGATCAAGGCTTGAATGAGCGAGTGAAGAGGTTGACCCCCCGGCCCGCGAAGGGTGTGGGACTCCTGCCTCCAGCCGCATCACCGAACGCAAAATGGAGAACAGTTTATGCCCCGCGTAAAACGCAGTACCAAGCGGAGTGACCGCCGCAAGAAGATTCTGGAAAGAGCCAGTGGCTATTTCCTTACCAAATCCAAACTGTACCGGGCCGCTCAGCAAGCGGTCGAGCGCGGCCTGAAGTTTGCCTACACCGGCCGCAAGCAGAAGAAGCGCCAGTTCCGCTCGCTGTGGATTGTGCGCATCTCGGCCGCCTGCAAGCTGAACAACTTCAGCTACTCGCAGCTGATCAACGGCTTGAAGAAGGCCGGCGTCGAGCTGGATCGCAAGATTCTGTCCGACATCGCCATCAAGGACGCCGCTGGCTTTACCGCCCTGGTCGAAAAGGCCAAGGCCACGCTGGCCGCAGAGACCAAGACCGCGTAAGGTAGCTGTAGCAAGAACTTCAAACGGCCCGGAATCCAATGGATTCCGGGCCGTTCTGCATCTGGGACGGAGAGATCGAATGAATACGCGTAAATGAATGCGCATGGAGGATAGGCTTGGACCGGCTACCGGATTTCGAGCATCGCGCACAGGAAAGAAGAGATCGGATTCATCCTGGAAGCTGCGGCCGCTGTGCGCAGGGGTCGTAGTTTATTCTGACTTACACGCATATGAATGACGAAATTCCCAATCTGACGGCATTTGACGAGGCCGCGCTGGACGAGGCGTTTGCCCAACTGGAGCGGCAGGCGCGCACGGCTTCGGCCGCAATCGGCGACGAAGCGGCGGTGGAAGCTTTCCGGCTGGAGTGGCTGGGGCGCAAACAGGGGCGGCTCAATGAAGTATCTGGCCGGTGGCTGAAGGCAGCACCCGCGGAGGCCAAGAAGCTGCTGGGAGTGCGCTTCAACGCGCTCAAAGCGCTCGTGGAGCAACTGCTGCTGACGGAGATTCTGCTCGACAGCGATAAGGACCTCGCCACTGAGGCGATCGATATTTCGCTGCCCGGCACGCGGCGGCTGGTGGGCGCCGAGCATCCGATTACCCGCACGCTGAACGAAATTGTCTCGGTTTTTGCGGCGCTGGGCTACTCGGTGGGCGTAGGGCCGGAGGTCGAAACCGACTTTTACAACTTCGAGAGCATGAACTTCCCCCCAGGCCATCCGGCACGCGACACGCAGGATACGCTGGTCGTTGCCAGTCAGGAGCGACGGCCGCAGCGTGACCGGCTTTTGATGCGCACGCACACTTCTCCAGTGCAGATGCGGACCATGGAATCTCAGCCGCCGCCGGTGCGGATTGTGATTCCCGGCAAGGTGCACAGGAACGACGCGGCGGACGCTACCCACTCGCCGATTTTTCACCAGGTGGAGGGCCTCTGCGTGGACACGAATATCACGTTCAGTGATTTGAAGGGGACGCTCGATCACGCCATGAAGGCGCTGTTCGGCTCGGCCGTGAAGACGCGCTTCTTCCCGTCGTTCTTTCCCTTTACCGAGCCGAGCGCCGACGTGCAGATCAGCTGCATCTTTTGCGGAGGAAAGGGTTGCCGCAAGTGTAAAAATTCGGGCTGGATCGAACTGCTGGGCTGCGGCATGGTGGACCCGGCGGTCTTTGCGTTTGCCGCCGAAAAGCAGCCCGCGTATGACCCGAAGAAGATTTCCGGGTTTGCCTTTGGCATGGGCGTGGAACGCATCGCCATGATGAAGTACGGAGTCAGCGAAATCGGCCAGTTTTATGCGGGGGATATGCGGTTTCTGAGCCAGTTTGCGTGAAATGAGAATGAGACATGGATGACGACCAGTTAATGCACTTGGAACACCCTTGTGAATGTGGAGCTAAATTCATCATTGTTTTCCCACGTTACACGGTGTCTGGGAAGCTTCCACATGATTTGGTTTGTGGTATTTGCAAGAGGCAAATAAGAATTTTGCTGCCAGCTGACAAGATCGAGTATGAAAGTGTTGCTCCAGATCAAGACGAACGATCAGATGGGACAAAACAAAGTTGAAGATACTGACTAAATGGCTTCGAGCATACCTCCCGGATTTGCCGGTCGATGATGCCCAACTCGCGGAAGACCTGACCTTGCGCGGCATTGCCGTCGATGGCGTTTTTCCGCTCGGCGCGGGCAACGGCTCGGTTTACGAGATGGACATCACCACCAACCGCGTGGACGCGATGAACCACTACGGGGTGGCGCGCGAGGCGGCGGCGATCTATGGGTTGCCGCTGCCCGAGCTGGACTTTGCATTGCCCGAAGCCCGCCCGTCGGGCCAGGACTTTTCCGTGCGTATCGAGGCCGAGGACGGATGCGGGCGCTTCACGGCGCGCGTCTTGCGCGGAGTGAAGATTGGCGAATCGCAGGATTGGTTCGCGGGCGCGGAAGTTGCCACTTACTTTGGACTTCTGGAGCAGAAGCCGATTTCAAACGCCGTCGACGCGACCAACTTTGCGTGGATTGCGATGGGCCAGCCTACGCACGTCTTCGACCTGGACAAGATCGAGGGCGGCATCGTGGTGCGGCGTGCGCACAAGGGCGAGCGGCTCAAGACGCTGGATGGCGTGGAGCGCGTGCTCGACCCGGAAGATCTGGTGGTGGCCGATCAGGTGAAGGCGTTGGGACTGGCCGGCGTGATGGGCGGCTGGGAGACGATGATTACCCCGGCGACAACGAATGTATTGGTCGAGGCGGCGTGGTTCGATCCGGTCGCGGTGCGGCGGACGGCGCGGCGGCACGGGCTGCATACCGACGCCAGCCATCGCTTCGAGCGCGGGGCGGACTTCAACGCCGCGCCGGTGGCCTCGGCGCTGGTGAGCAGCATTCTGCTTGCGAATGGCGGCTGGATCGAGGGCGATCTGGTGGACGTGCGCGTCGCCGCAATCGAAGAGCGCACAGCGCGCCGCAAGCCGGTCGGGCTCGCCTTGAGCGAGGTGCGGCGGATTCTGGGCGCGACTGTGGACGAGGTGGGGATCACCTCTTCGTCGGTGGAGGGCGTGCTCCGAGCGCTAGGATGCGAATTAGCAAACACTACCGATGAACTCAGGAAAACTTTAGCCAGAACTGCCGTGGAGCAAAGAATAGATGGTGTAAGTGATGAGCAAGCGCGGCGCTTTGCTGAGGATGTCTGGCAGGTTACCTTGCCCAGCTGGCGGCTGGATCTGGAGCGCGAGATCGACCTGATCGAAGAGGTCGCGCGCGTTTACGGCTACAACCGCTTTCAGAATACACTGCCGGCCTTTGGCGAAGGGGTACGCGCGCTCGCCTGGGCGGAGAAAGAATCCGCAGTGAGGCGGACGCTGCTGGGAGCGGGTTTTCATGAGGCGATTGCGAGCACCTTCTGCTCGGCGGCCGAGGCCGCGCTGACCGCGCCGCAGCCGGGGCTTGCCGTCCCGCTCGGCAACCCCTTGAGCGAGGAGGCGGGTGTGCTGCGGCCGTCGCTGGTTCCGGGCATGCTCTCCATGATCGCCGGCAATCTGCATCGCGACGTGAGCGATGTGCGGCTGTTCGAGCTGGGCACGGTCTTCTCCGGGACGACGGAGAAGGTGGAGGAGCGGCCCGCCGTGGCCTTCGGCGCGGTGGGCGCTCTCCCGGAGCAATCGGCGCTCCACGCGGCGCGGACAATCGAGTTTCATGATTTGAAGGGCGCGGTGGAGCAGGTGCTGGCGCGCTTTCAGTCGCGGGCCGTTTACTTTGATCGTTTTGCAGCCGAGGCCGGGCTGATGCCGGAGTGGCTTCATCCGTACCGCGCCGCAAGGGTGGCCGTCGATGGCGCGACGGTGGGCTGGTTTGGGCAACTGCATCCGCGCGAGGCCGCGGCCCGCAAATTGAAAGAGCCGGTGCTGGTGGGCGAGCTTTTTCTCGACAGGCTCTACAAACTTGCGTTGCGCCAACCGGCGGCGCGGGAAATCTCTCGCTTCCAGCCGGTTCGCCGGGATTTTTCGCTGATTCTGGACGAGAGCGCCGGATGGGAAACGATCGACCGGGCGTTGGCCGGATTGCGGATTCCCGAACTGGTGGAGTGGCGGGTGCGCGAGGGCTTCCGCGATGCTCGGCTGGGCGCGGGAGAATACGCATTGCTGCTGGGCGCAACCTTTCAGGCCGCGGATCGCACGCTGCGCGAGGAAGAGTTGCAGAGCTTCCAGGCGCGGGTGGTGGAGGCTGTTGGCAATGCTGGGGCGCGGCTGCGGAGTTAGAGCCGGAGATGAACTTTCGCGCTCGCGGGAAAGTTCATCGCGGGCTCGAGGCGGAAAACAGGCTGGATTGGCGGTATACTTGCAGCGATAAGCCGCAATCGCGTGGAGGTTTTTTCTATGTCGCAGTCCTTGTGGGAGTCGGAGGCAGCGGAGAACGCGCAGCCGGAAGAGCATGTGGTGGAAGCCGCCGCGGAATCGGCCGTAGAATCGGCCGCCGAGCCGGTTGCCTCATCGGAAGCCCTGGCCTTGAGCGTGGACGAGTTTTCCGCGCTGGAGGAACGGATTCTGCGCGCGGTGAACCTGGTCAAGCGGGAGCGGCTTACCCGCGCCGCGGCCGAGGAGCGCGCCAACGCCGCCGAGGCCCAACTGCGCGAGCAGATGCCGATCGCGGAGAACCTGCAAAAGGAAGTGGGCGCGCTGCACGCCGAGCGCGAACATGTGCGGCAGCGCGTGGAGCGGTTGCTCTCTCAACTGGACGCGCTGGAATTGTGAGGTCTGTCTTGGCCCAGGAGCAATCGGCCGGCTACATTACCGTCGAGATCTACGATCAGACCTATCACCTCTCCGGCCAGGACGCCGGGCACATTCGCGACCTGGCCGAGGTGGTGGACGCGCGCATGCGCGCTGTGGCCGCGCAGGGCCGCACGGTGGATTCACTGCGCGTGGCGGTGCTGGCGGCGCTCAACCTGGCCGACGAGTTGTCGCAGGCGCGGAAGTCCGGCGCCGATGCGCGGCTTACGCATACGCGCGCGGCCAGCCTCCGCGGCTTGCTGGACGAGGTGCTCGAAGACGAGCGCAAGACCGGGTCGTAGGCGAGGCGGGCCTGCTTGAGTCTTTCGTGCGTCGGCAAACTCCATTTTCTCGTCCGGCCCTGGAACAAGGAGAAGCGATGAGTGTAATGCTGCAAGCGTTTTACTGGGACTGCCCCGCGAAAGAGAAGCAGGATCACAACTGGTGGAACTTTGTCGCCGGGCGTGTTGAAGACCTTTCAAAATCCGGTTTCGACGCGCTCTGGCTGCCGCCCATCTCGAAGGCCGCCAATGCTCGTTCGATGGGCTATGACCCCTATGACTATTTCGACCTGGGCGATTTTGACCAGAAGGGCGGCGTCAAGACCTGGTATGGCAATCGCGCGGAGTTGTCGGCGCTCATCAAGAAGGCGCATGAGAACCGCATGGGATGTTATGCGGATATGGTGATCAGCCATAACTCCGGCGGGGACGAGGAAGAAACCAATCCGCTCGACGGGCAGAAACGCTGGACCAAATTTCATCCCAAGAGCGAGCGCTTTCCCCGCGACTGGAACTGCTTTCATCCCAGCCGGTATGAAGTTACTCTGGAGGGCGAACTCTTCGCCGGCTTTCCTCACCTCTGCCATCGTAACCCGCTCGTCTACACCTCCATCATGGATTACGCGCAGCTGATTATCGAGGAGTTGGGCTTTGACGGCTTCCGCTTCGACTTCGCCAAAGGCTACGGTGCCTGGATGCTCGGTACCATCGCTCAATATCGCTATGTGAAGGACGGCAAGGAATTCAGTCCCTTTGTAGTCGGCGAATACTGGGAGGACGGCGAAGGCATCGAGCAGTGGCTGGCCAAAGTGAACAGCTTTTCCGACAATCAGGTGGCCGCTTTCGACTTTCCGCTGCGCTACAAGCTGAAGGATGTCTGCGACAAACCCAACTACGACCTGCGACAACTTACCGACAACGGTGCGATCATCGCCAATCGCCCCCGTCATGCTGTTACTTTTGTCGACAATCACGACATGGGCGACAGCACGATCGTGAATGACAAGATCATGGCTTACTCCTACATCCTGGTGCATGAGGGCTATCCCAGCGTCTTCTGGTACGACTACTACAACAACGGCCTGGCGCGGACGGGCACGCCGCACGGCATTGACGCTCTGATCAGCGCGCACCATCGGCACGCCGGCGGCGATTCGCAGGTTTTGCACGCCGACCCGGACCTTTACATCATGCAGCGCGCCGGCTTCAGCGATGACAACGTGCAGCAATCGGGCCTGATCTACGTGCTGAATAATCTGGGCGACAAGTGGAGCGGCACCACGGTGAAGACAAAGTGGAAGAACCAGAAATTTGTCCCTGTCGCCTGGGATGGCCACGATGAGGCCGCTCCCAACGAACGCTCCACGGACGCGGAGGGCAACGGCGAGTTTCCCGCTCCGCCGCGCGGCTATGCGGTTTACGCGCCGGCATAAGTCCGTGAGCGATTGATCCAGGCGAGCCGTCCGCGGTTGCGCGCCCATGACCTTCAAGCTTATGACCTTCGACAGGAGGATGCATGAGAAGAGGCGGATTCGTTCGCGCGGGCGGTCGATGGGTCCAGGCGCAAGCTCGCGCCGGTGACGGCGGAAAGCTTTGCCAGCATCGGCAACCCTGTCGTCGGCCTGAATCGAGAGCTGTGCAGTCTGCGCCGTTTCGGGCCGGCAGTTCCCGAAAGCGGCGGGCGAAAAACCTAGCACATCGCGCCCACCTCGCACAAGACTTGTAATTCTTCTCCGGGCACTCTACTATCCGCAATAGAAACCGGCCTGCAAAGCAGGTGGGCGATCAACGCTGGTTGAACCAACATTCAATGAACAGGGGCTCAACTCGACAATCGGTTCTGTGTGCCGTGTCCGCCAGTCCGGAATGCCTAATGAACCGCGGAGAGCTCCACCGTCTTAGGACGGGTTCACCAGCACATCAACCACGGCCCCGTGGGCCGGATTCCACTTTCCCGCAAAACTGCGGCAGCAGCGGCTCAGGCCCGGATGCCGTATTCTGACTCTGGTGTACCCAGTCTTCTTCCACATCGGTTCAATCCTCGTTCCCGCTTATGGCGCCACGGCTGCCGTGGGCGTGCTGCTGGCGATGTTTTTGGCGCAGCGGACGGCGCGCATGGCCGGCCTGGATGCGGGCCGGGTGTGGAACCTGTGCGCGGTGGGGCTGTTCGCGGCCCTCGTGGCCACGCGGCTGCTGCTGGTAGCGCTCAACTGGACTTTGCTTCGCCAACACCCCACGTGGATGGTGACGCTGGCCATGATTCACCATCCGCTGCTGTCGGTCTACGGAATCGTGGCCGGCGTGGTGGCCGCGGTGCTGTTTGCCCTGTGGCAGGGGCTGCCGCTCGGGACCACGGCCGATGTGCTGGCCGCACCCGTGGCGCTGGGGCTGGCCTTCGAGCAGTTGGGCACGCTATTGGCCGGCTCGGGCTATGGGATTGAAGCGGGCAGGGGAATCGCGGCGCGCTGGGCCGTGGTCTATTCCAATCCTTTGGCCGCGCGCTGGAGCGGAGCGCCGCTGGGAGTTCCGTTGCATCCGGTGCAGGCGTACGCGGCGCTTGCCTTTCTCACCCTCTCGCTCTTCCTGTTGTTCTGGTTGCCGTACCGGCGGCAGACGGGCGATATGGCAGGTCTGTTGCTGGTGGGCGCGGGCGTGGCGGTTTTTTTCACCGAGTTCTGGCGCGATTCGGTGGGGTGTGGCAGGATGCCCGGCGGGGTGCTCGACGGACCGCAGGCAGCGGCAATCATTCTGGTCCTGGCGGGCGGGCTGGTGCTTTTGGAGCGCAAAGCACCTGCGGCGCGACAGACGGCGCCTGCGGAGCAGCCGGAGGCACCCGCGTCGCAGCCGGAGGCACCCGCGTCGCAGCCGGAGGCACCGGCGATGCGTCTGGAGCCTTCGGGCGGTGAGACTCAAGCCGCAGGGGAACCTGAAATGAACGCTGATGAACACGGGATGAAAGACGAGGCTGAACGTGGCTGAACTGCGCACCATCGATGTGCCCGCCGAGGCTCAAGGGCAGCGGCTGGATCAATTTCTTGCCCAGTTTCTGACCGCGCAGGGGGAGCCAGTGAGCCGCTCGCGCGTGCAGTTACTCTTGGACCAGGGCGGCGTGCTGGTCGATGCCGGGCGCGGGGGCCAGCACGAGAAGGCCTCGCTCAAACTGCGCGGAGGCGAGCGGATCGACATCACCGGCGAGCCGCATCCGGCGCCGCTCAAAGCCACGGCGGAAGAGATTCCGCTGGATTTGATTTACGAGGATGACGACCTGGCGGTGGTGAACAAGCCGGCCGGAATGATGGTCCACGCCGGGTCGGGGCAGAATGAGGACGCGCGCAGCCGCGGCACGCTGGTCAACGCGCTGCTCTTTCGTTTCAAGGCGCTCTCCTCGACCGGCGGCGACCTGCGGCCGGGGATTGTGCACCGGCTGGACAAGGATACGAGCGGTTTGATCGTGGTGGCCAAAAACGACCGCGCCCACGCGGCCCTGGCTGAGATGTTCTCCAGCCGCCAGATCAAGAAGAGCTACATTGCCTTGGTCCAGGGAACCGTGGAACGCCCCAAGGGAACCATCAACGCCGCCGTGGGCCGCGACCCGGTGCGGCGCACGCGCATGACGGCCAAACCCCTTGGAGACGCCCGCGCGGCGGTTTCGCACTACGAGGTAGTCCGCCGGCTCTCGAATCGCTTTGGCAAATTTACGCTGGTCAGGGTGCGCATCGAGACGGGCCGCACGCATCAGATCCGCGTTCACATGGCGTCGATCGGCCATCCGGTGGTGGGCGACACGCTTTATGGGGCCTCGGGCCAGTTGACCGACCAGGTGGCCGCGCAGGCGGCGACCTCCAAAGCGGCGCGGCGGAACGCGGCCCCGGAGAGGCTGAAGCTGGGACGAAACTTTCTTCACGCTGCACGGCTGGAGTTTCCCCACCCCAGGACGGGGAAGTTGCTGCAACTGGAGGCGCCGCTGCCCGTCGAGTTGGAGGCATTTTTGAGCCGTCTGGAAGACCCGCAACCCAGCCCCGAGGCGTGACCGGAGACCGGGCTTCTTCGCCCATGCAGGCGGTCATGACCGGAGCCTTCGGCCGGCGCAGCCCTCAGGCGGAGCGGGCGCTCGATCGCTTGGAGGAATTCACTCTCTTTTTCCGAAAATCTGCTGGTTCGGCGCGCATCCAAGGCGCGATTGATAAGATGAGAAGGCTATGAACAGAAGGATTTCAGCTTTTTTACTCGCCGCGGCCTTTGCGGCAGTCGCCTTAAACGCGCAGCAGGCTGTTGCTCCGCCGGCCGCGCAGCCCGCTCCCGCGCCTGTGGCTACCCAGCCCGCGCAGCAGCAGCCAGCGGCCGAGCCCGCCGGCCAGCAGGCGGATGAGAATGCCGTCCCCACTCTTCGGCTGGGCGTCAATGAGGTCAACCTCATCTTCACCGTCACCGACAAGCACGGGCGCTATATTCCCAACCTACAGCAAAGCGATTTTGCGCTGCTCGATGACGGCAGAGCGCCGGCCAGTGTGAACTCCTTCCATCAGCAGATCAATCTGCCGCTGCGCGTGGGCATTCTCATCGACACCAGCACTTCGATTCATACGCGGTTTCAGTTCGAGCAGCAATCGGCCATCGAGTTTCTGCTCAATATTCTCAAGGCCAGGAGCGACCGCGCCTTTGTCATGGGTTTCGATTCCACCCCGACGGTCGAACAGAACTGGACCAACAACCTCGATGCCCTGGAGACGGGCGTGAACCGGATGACTCCCGGCGGCGGCACGGCGCTCTTCGATGCCGTCTACACGGCCTGCCGCTACAAGCTGCTGGATGAGTCGCGCGGCCAGGAGCCGGTGCGCAAGGCCATCGTGCTGATCTCCGACGGCGACGACAACCAGAGCCGCGTCTACCAGGACGAAGCCGTCAAGGAATGCCAGCGCGCCGACACCATTCTCTACTCGATCAGCACCAACTGGACGCCTAGCCGCGGCGCGGGCGACAAGGTGCTGACCCAGTTGGCCGAGGATACCGGCGGCCAGGTCTTCTTTCCCGCCTCGGTCGAGGATATGTCGCAGAGCTTTCACAACATCGAAGTGGAACTGCGCAGCCAATACGCGCTGACCTACACGCCGGCCGACTTCAAGGACGACGGCCGCTTCCGGCCCATCTATCTTTACTGCCTTGACCGGCACTACATCGCGCGCACGCGCAAGGGCTACTTCGCGCCCCGGCAGTGAGACCGGCGGCAGAGAGCCCCTGCGGGGCGGAAAAATCCTCCGGGTCTTCCTAGTGGTGTCCGCCGCACAGATGGTCGTTTATCCGTTTTGAAGGGTACGGGCTTTAGCCCGTACGTAAAGCCTGCAAAATCAAGAGGGCTTTAGCCCCTGAGGGAATGCCGGCTAAGCAACACTCGACGATTGGGGCGTGTTTTAGAGGATGATATTTCC
>Ga0255349_1000454_pt1 | contig 18481 bp, 13 predicted proteins | sample CBST25v15metaG_FD_189947 | JGI IMG/M metagenome (GOLD analysis project Ga0255349, IMG submission 189947) | Peat soil microbial communities from Stordalen Mire, Sweden - C.B.S.T-25.v15 | ecosystem: Environmental > Terrestrial > Soil > Wetlands > Peat | place: Sweden: Norrbotten County, Stordalen...
TTGTATTTGCTTCGGATTTCCCTGTTCCGGGCCTAAAGGCCCCGTTGTTTCGGCAGCTTTTCAGGGGGCTGAAGCCCCCTGCTCCCTCCGCAAAGGACGATCTGCAACTGTAGTGCTAGAGCATTTTTCTAGTAGGTGTAGAGTGGCTTTGAAAGGGCACGGCTTTAGCCGTGCCATAAAGAGGACGGAATGATAGGGCTTTAGCCCCTGAGGGAACGCTCCGCCCTCTACCCCATCAGTGGAAATGCTCTAAAGCCCGCACCCTTCAACACATAGTTTTTAGATGGGTTCTTATCCGGGTGCCCCAGGTTCGGATTTTCGGACCTGGGAGTCCACCGACCTCAATCAATACACTATTTTTCATGAATTTTGCAGAAAATACCCTTCCCTTCGCGCAGACTATGGAAGCGGCAAAGAAAGCAAGCATTCGGCAGAACGATTTTTCTGCCCCCCCCCTCCCCTATACCCCCAGGGGGTATAAGGGAAGTTGCGAAAGAAAACCGGGGAGGATCGAGAGCCGTTAGTTTCCGCTCTTCCCTACTCCAAAGATCTTTTGCAGCATGTTGCGGTGATCTTCCGGGTGGTCGCAGGTTAGCAGGGGCGCTGTCCCTTCGAGGAATGCCGCCTGGTAGCTTTCCGGACAGGCATCGTCGCTGAGCAGGTTTGTGACCTTGTCGAGGCTCACGATTTCGACGCCATCGGGCGGGGTGAACTGGTTGGTGTCGGAGTACTGCGGAAGCTGAATCGCCCGCTTCATGAACGCCGCCCAGATGGGCGCTGCGGCGCGTGCGCCTTCGATCTTCACGTCGCTGTAATCGTCGTTGCCCACCCACACGATGCACAGCAGGTTGCTGGTGTAGCCGGCAAACCATGCGTCGTGGCTGGTGCCGGTCTTGCCCGCGGCGGGAGCATAGAATCCCATGCCGCGCACTCCGGCTCCGGTTCCGTTGCCTTGCAGTACGGCTTCCATCAGGCTAGTGGTGAGGAAGGCCACGCGCGGGTCCAGAACCTGCCTCGAGGTGGGCGAGTAGTCGGTGACGACATCGCCGGTGGGGGTGCGGATGCTGGCCAGCATCCAGGGATCGAGGTGCAGGCCGTGGTTGGCGAAGGCCGTGTAAGCGCCGGCCATTTCAAGCGGCGTGGCGCTATAAGCGCCGATGGCCACGGCCGGGGTGCCGCGCGCGCTCGTAATGCCGGCGTCGCGGGCCAGGGCGGCTACGCGGTCAAATCCCACCATGCCGGCCAGGCCGATGGTGGCGTTGTTCAGCGAGCGCATCAGGGCGTAGCGGGCCGTCACCTGGTCGTGGTACTCGCCCTCGAAGTTGCGCGGCGTGTAGGTCTGGCCGCCCACGTCATAAGTGCTTTGCTCGTCGCTCAGCATGGTCACCGGTGAAAAGAGGTTGGTTTGTCCAGGCAGGAGCGTGCCGTCGACCGCCGTGTTGAAGGCCGAGGCGTAGACAAACGGCTTGAAGATGGATCCGGTAGGCCGCTTGGCGACCGCGTGGTTCAATTGCGAGGCGCCATAACTGCGGCCGCCCACCAGCGCCAGCACCTGCCCGGTGTGGGGATTGAGCGCCACCAGCGCCACCTGCGGATACTGATACGGCTCGCCCAGCTTCTTCTGGCGCGCGTTGAGCTTGTCCACCTGCTCGTCGATCACGTGCATCGTGGATTCGACGGCCTCGGCCGCCACTTGCTGCAAGCCGGGGTCAAGCGAGGTGTAGATGCGCAGCCCCTCGCGATTGAAGTCGCGGTCGCCGAGCCTCTGCAGCAGTTGCTCGTGCACCAGATCGACGAAGTAAGGCGCGTCGCTCGCGTCCACGCTGGCCTTGGACAGATGCAGCGCTTCCTGCTTGGCTTGCTCGGCCTGCTCCTTGGTGATGGCGCCGGTTTCCACCATCGAATCCAGCACCAGGTTGCGCCGGTCGATGGTGCGGTCGGGATGCCGGTAGGGATTGAAGTAGTTGGGCCGCTGGATCATGCCCGCCAGCATGGCGCATTCGGCCAGGTCGAGCTGGCGGACATCCTTGCCGAAGTAGGCCTGGGAAGCCTCGCCAAAGCCGTCGATGGAGAAGCTGCCGCGCTGTCCCAGGTTGATCTCATTGGCGTACATCTCGAAGATCTTCTGCTTGGAGAAGCGGTGTTCGAGTTGGAAGGTGATCACGATCTCGATCAGCTTGCGCTTAAAGTGCTTTTCCGGGGTGAGGAAGAAGCCGCGCGCGAGCTGCATGGTGAGCGTGGATCCGCCCTGCTGCTTGTGGCCGGCGAACAGATCCTGGATGGCGGCCGAGGCCAGGCGCGGGAAGTTGACGCCGTCGTGCTCGAAGAAGCGGCGGTCCTCGATGCCCAGCACCGCCTGAACCAGATTCGCCGGGATCTCGTTATAGGTGAGCAGGCGGCGCTTGGTGCGATTGGCTCCCTCGCTCAGCCCGGTGATCAGCAGCGGCTCCAGCTCATAGCTGGCCAGCGCCTCCCCATGCGCGTCGGTGACCGACTGCACCACTCCTCCGCCGACCCGGATGGTGGCCGGATCCTGCGTGTGATAGGACTGAGGGCCGGGACGCACGGTGATGCTCTGCGGGCCTTCGGAAAAGGTTCCCAACTCGGAGGTCTGCTCCGCGCCCTCGGTCGAGTAGCCGGCCTCGCGCAGTTCGCTGGCGATGAGCTTGATGGAGAGCTTCTGGCCGGGGCGCACCTCGCGCGGCGCGGCAAAGATCTTGGCCGTGTCGGCAAACAGCGGCTCCTTCAGCCGGTCGTCCACGATGTGCTGGTATTTGATGTAGTAATAACCGAAGAGAGCGAAAAACGCGCCCCCCAACGCCACCATGCCGAGCAGCACAACACGCAACAGCAGTGATGACCAGGGATGGTCTCCCGTCGACCCTGGAATCCTGACCTTCAACGCCATCACTGCTCCTTTGCGTTCAGCTTCTAGCTCTCTCGTACCGGGTAAATGAATGTTGGAAACCGAGCCGTGCGCGCCAGTAAAAAAAACTGGAAGCTAGAGGCTAGTAGCTGTTTTTACCTGTCTCACCACATCCTCGAGCGCCACATCCACGCTGGCCGAGCTTGAGCGCGTCACCAGTTCCACCTTGCCTTCGACCACCTTTTTGCCCACGTTAATGCGACAGGGAATGCCCACCAGGTCCGCGTCTTTGAATTTGACGCCGGCTCGCTCATCCCGGTCATCCAGCAACACGTCCAGACCGGCGGCTTCGAGCTCGCAGGCGAGCTTTTCGCCGGTTTCGCGCAGCAGGGGGTCGGTCATATTGGTCATCGTCACCACCACGTTGAAAGGCGCGATGGAGGCCGGCAGCCAGAAACCGTTTTTGTCGTTGGACTGCTCGATGGCGGCTGTCAGAATGCGCTCGATGCCGATGCCGTAGCTGCCCATGATCGGCGTCACTTCCTTGCCGTTCTCGTCCAGCACGCGCGCGCCCATGGACTCGGTGTACTTGTAGCCCAGCTTGAAGATGTGGCCGATCTCGACCGCTTTGCCGACGAGCAACTTGCCGTTGCAGGCGGGCTTGGGGCAATTCTCTTCTTCGTTGACGGTGCGAATGTCGGCCGTCAAGGTCCAGGAGAAGTCGCGACCCGGCGTGACGTTGCGCAGGTGGTAGTCGAGCTGGTTGGCGCCGCAGACCAGGTTTTTGCGGCCTTCGAGGGATTTGTCCACCACCACGGTCAGCCCCTCGCCGAGCGGGCTGGCGTCCGCCTTCAGTCCCACCGGTCCCAGAAAGCCAGCCGGGGCGTGGAGAAATTGCTCCAGTTCCTCGGCCTGCATGGTGCGCAGCTCGGAGGCGCCCACCGCTGCGAGGAGTTTGGTCTCATTGACCTGATGGTCGCCGCGCAAAAACGCCGCCACGCCGTGCCAGGAGTCGGGCTTCGCATCCGGTTTGCCGCTCGAAGCCCGCTTCAGCGCCATATAGGCCACGCACTTGATGTCCGACGAAGGGCTCATCTTCAGGAACGCGGAGATGTCGGCGATGGCGCCCATGCCGGGCGTGTGAATCAGCTCGGGCTGGCCGTCGCCGGTCGGTTCCAGTTCGACGAGGGCATCAAGCCGCGAGGCCGCCTTTTCAAGATTGGCCGCGTAGCCGCACGCGGGGCAGCTTGCGATCAGATCCTCGCCGGCGTCGGTGTAACACATGAACTCCTGCGATTGCGAGCCGCCCATGGAGCCCGAATCCGCCTCGACGGCGACAAACTTCAGCCCGCAGCGGGTGAAGATCCTGCGATAGACGGCGTCGTGCAGCTCGAAGCTCTTGTCGAGGCCGGCCTGGTCAATATCAAAGGAGTAGCTGTCCTTCATGGTGAACTGGCGTACCCGGAGCAGTCCCGATTTGGGCCGCGGTTCATCCCTGAATTTGCTCTGAATCTGGTACCAAATCTGAGGAAGTTGCTTATAGCTGCGCAGCTCGTTGCGGGCAATCGAGGTCATGATCTCTTCGTGGGTCATGCCCAGGCAAAGCTCCGCGCCCTTGCGGTCCTTGAGCCGGAACATGTTGTCGCCCATGCCGGTCCAGCGGCCGCTTTGCTCCCACGGCTCCTTGGGCAGCAGGGCCGGCAGGTAAAACTCCTGGCCGATGCGGTCCATCTCTTCGCGCACGATGGCGATGATCTTGTTGATGGAGCGTGTCCCAAGAAACAGGTAGCTGTAAATGCCCGCGCCGAGCTGGCGGATGTAGCCGGAGCGCAAGAGAAACCTGTGGCTGGCCACTTCGGCGTCTGCCGGGGCCTCGCGAAGAGTGGGAATAAAGAGTTTCGACCAGCGATGCATGCGGATGAGGGTGCGCTTTCCTGCCGGCGGGCCGGCGCAAGATAGGTTTCGCTTCTGCCCATTCTAAATGTTTTCGGCGCGGAGGTTGTCTGGAGGCAGGAAGAGGAAGCGAATGAAGTCTGAAAGATTTCTTAGAAAGCTACGCGAAAATCCACTGGGCAATTGCTTCAGAACGGCCGATGTAGTAAGTACTGAGGCCGAGAATAGCAGGCATAGAGCTACCGAACGAGTGGTAGCCGGGCAAGACGCCATCGCGAGCACGACTTGACTTCGCAGGCATAGATTTCGACCAAGACACGACTGTCGCTGGTTTTCACGGCACCAGCTGCCGTAGGGTGTTCCCTGCGCGGCGACAGACGGGTCGCGTCTGGTGAGTACGAGAGGCGAACATGTCCATTGCTTTGAACCGAACGGAGTCGTTGAGCGAACTTTGCCTGGAGGGCGCAATCGACATTGCCTCCGCGGCGGAGTTGAAGGATTTGCTCATTCAGGCGCTGGGCTGCGGTACCCAGGTGCGCATTTCGATCGACGGCGCCACCGCACTGGACGTGACGGCCGTCGAGCTGCTGTGGGCCGCCGAACGCGAGGCAAAGCGACTGGGGCTTGGGTTTTCCGTCGCAGGGAGCGTTTCCGATGAGATTTCCGCCGCCCTGGATGAGACAGGCCTGAAGCCGTTTCTTGTCTTTGCAGAGGCCAGCCAGGAAGTCAGCCAAGAGGTGAGCCAAGAGGCCAGCCAGGAAGTCAGCCAAGAGGTGAGCCAAGAGGCCAGTCAGGACAGCGGGGTGATTCCTTGTCAACCGTAGGCAATGCCGACATCTTCAAACAGAGCTTCCGGGAAGAGGCGCGCGAGATTCTTGTGGATCTGGAGTCGGCGCTGCTGGAGCTGAACGACAACCACCGCGACATGGAGCTGGTGAAACGGGTCTTTCGCGCCTTGCACACCATCAAGGGTTCGGGGTCCATGTTCGGCTTCGAGGATATGGCCGCTTTTACGCATAATCTGGAGACGGCCTTCGACGAGGTGCGCAACGGAAGGCTCGAGATCAGCGCGGAACTGGTCGATCTGACGCTCTCCGCGCTCGATCAGATTCGGGCGATGCTCGAAGAAGGCGCGGCAGAAGCTCCCGTGGCCGACCCGGACGCCTGCGTTCAGATTCTGGCCAAGGTGCGGCATCTGACCGGGAAGCCGGAGAGCGTGCCCGTTCAAACAAAGAGCGCGCCGCCCAGGAACGATTCGATCTCCGCAGCGCAATCCGCCTCGCAGTCCAGTTCGCAGAGCAGTTCGCAGGCCGCAGCGGGGGCGGTGCGCGAATGGTCCATCCGCTTTGCTCCCGGAGCGGATTTCATGCTCAACGGCTCCAATCCCTTGTCGCTCGTCCAGGAGCTGAGACAGATGGGCGGGCTGGCGATCCGAGCCAGCATGGACTCGGTTCCGCCGCTCGGCGAGCTCGACCCGGAGCGCTGCTACATCCATTGGGAGATGGTGCTGGCCACCGCGGCCGGGCGCGATGCGATTCGCGATGTGTTCATCTTCGTCGAGGATACGTGCGAGCTGAGCATCGAGCCGGTATCGAGCTCCGTCCCGTCCGCGCCCGGCTCCGCTGAGGCGTCTTCAGCCGCAGCCTGCGACGCAGACCGGACGGCCCGGGCGCTCGAGGACAAGCGCATCTCATCGGGCGGCCGCCGCACGTACGACGCGCCCGACCACGCATCGAGTCTGCGCGTGCCGGCCGCGAAGCTCGATCAATTCGTCGATCTGGTGGGCGAACTGGTCACCGTGCAGGCGCGGCTGAGCGAGATTGCCGCCCGCAGCGACGATCCGGCGGTCGCCGAAGTCTCCGAAGAGATCGAGCGGCTGACTTCGTCCCTGCGCGAGAACTCGATGAACATCCGCATGATGCCCATCCGCGCCACTTTCGAGAAGTTTCGCCGCCTGGTGCACGATCTGGCGCGCGATCTGGGCAAGAGTGTCGAGTTGACCATCGAAGGCGCGGAGACGGAGCTGGATAAGACGGTCATCGACCAACTGGGCGACCCGCTCATGCACCTGATCCGAAACAGCATGGACCACGGCATCGAGCCGCCGGCCGTGCGCGCTGAGCGCGGCAAGCGCTCGACGGCGGCCATTCACCTTTCCGCCCGGCACTCCGGGGCGAGCGTGCTGATCGCCGTCTCGGACGATGGCGGCGGCATCGACGCCGAAGCGGTGCGCAACCGGGCCATCGAGCGGGGCCTGGTCAACGCGGGCGCGCAGCTCAGCGAAAACGAGATCTTCGCGCTGCTCTTCCAGCCAGGATTTTCAACCGCTAAGCAGATCACCGACGTGAGCGGCCGCGGCGTGGGCATGGACGTGGTCCGGCAGCGGGTCGATAGCCTGCGCGGCTCGATCGACGTGGCCAGCAAGCCCGGCCAGGGCACCAGCGTGACGCTGCGCCTGCCGCTCACCCTGGCCATTATCGACGGCCTGCTGGTGAACATTGGAGAGGCGTACTTTGTGCTTCCGCTGGCCAATACCCAGGAGTGCATCGAGCTGACCGGCGCGGACATTGAGAACGCCAACGGCAAGCACCTGGCCGATGTGCGCGGGGAGCTGATTCCTTACATTCGCCTGCGCGAATACTTCAACATTCGCACCCCTCGCCCCGAGATCGAACAGATCATGGTGGTCGAGACCGATGCCGGTCGCTACGGCTTTGTGGTGGACCAGGTGCTGGGCGATTGCCAGACGGTGATCAAGAACCTGGGCCGCTTCTACCGTCACGTGCAGGTGGTGAGCGGAGCAACGATTCTGGGCAATGGAATGGTGGCGCTGATCCTCGATCCGGAACGTCTGGCCGCGGACGCGGTGCGCTCGATCGCGCAAACAGCGCGCGGCCGTCCGGCCGGGGCGACGACGAAGCCGGGCGGGCCGGGAAGAGGCGCCGCGCCGGGAAGAGATTCTTAGGTCATCGTCGGTGCTGAAGGCAAGTGCCAGCGCCTGTTCAATCAAGATTTCAACCAGCGGGGTTTCGTGTTTTTCCGGTTCCTGGCCCGGGTGCGAACGAAAGAGATTCGGGCGCAAGGGCAGAAATTGTGGTGAGAACGAGCTCACGCGAAGGAGGGCGAATTTCATGCCAACTGCATTGGTAAATAAAGGCCGGAAGCTCAAGAACGCCGGCAACGGGAGCGGTGGAAACGGCCGCGCAGGAAACGGACATGGAGTCCGTGAACGCGTGAGCCCCAAAGCGCATCTTGCCGAAGAAGACGACTCGATGCTGGTCTTAGAGGAGATCATGCGCCTGCTGGACGCCTCCAAGGAGGGGCGCCTCTCCGAGCGCGGCAAAGCGACCCAGTTTAACGGAGTGCATCGGGAGATGATCCAGGGTATCAACGGGATCATGGATGCAGTCACTGCACCGTTGAATGTGGCGGCCAACTACGTGGATCGCATCAGCAAGGGAGACATTCCCGCCCGAATCACCGACACATACAACGGCGATTTCAACATTCTGAAGAACAATCTGAATGCCTGCATCGACGCAGTCAATGCGCTGGTGGCGGACGCGGGCATTTTGTCCAAGGCAGCGGTAGATGGCAAGCTGACCACGCGCGCCGACGCCACCAAGCACCAAGGCGAATACCGCAAGATCGTGCAAGGCGTCAACGAGACACTCGATGCGGTCATCGGCCCGCTGAATGTGGCCGCCAACTACGTGGACCAGATTAGCAAGGGCGATATTCCGGCCAAGATCACCGACACCTACAACGGCGACTTCAACAACCTCAAGAACAACCTGAACGCGTGTATCGACGGACTGAGCGGATTGATCGAAGCCAACAAAATTCTGCAGCGGCTGGCCAACAACGATTGTTCGTCTCGTGTGGAAGGCACCTATCAGGGCATCTTCGCCGAAGTCGCCAAGGCGACCAACGGCGCTCTGGATCGCTTCAGACACGCGATCGCCGTGGTTGACATGCTTGGAGCGGGAGAATACCGGGAAGAGATGGTCAGCCTGCAAAGGATCGGCAAGCGCTCGGAGAGCGATACACTGATTCCCTCTCTGATCCGGACGATGAGTTCGATCGACGCTCTTGTAACCGACGCCGGAATGCTGGCCAAAGCGGCGGTGGAAGGAAGGCTGGCCACGCGCGCCGACGCCACGAAGCACCAAGGCGATTATCGCAAGGTGGTGCAGGGCGTCAACGACACGCTGGATGCCGTGATCGGGCCGTTGAATGTGGCCGCGCAGTACGTGGACATGATCTCGAAGGGCGACGTGCCCCCGCAGATCACCGACACCTACAACGGCGACTTCAACCTCATCAAGAACAACCTGAACACGCTGGTCGCAGCCATGAACGACATCACGGCGGCGGCCGAGGAGATCGCGAACGGCAATCTTACCGTGGAACTGCGCGAGCGGTCTCCGCAGGACAAGCTGATGCAGGCGCTCTCGGCGATGGTCGCCGGGCTGACGCGCACGGTCTCCGACATTCGCGGCATCGCGGGCGAGGTGGCGGCGGCTTCGCAGTCCATCTCGACGGCCTCGATCCAGGTGTCGAAGGGCGCCAGCGCACAGGCGGCGGCGGCCGAAGAGGCCTCTTCGTCGATGGAGGAGATGGTCAGCAACATCAAGCAGAACGCCGACAACGCGCAGACCACCGACAAGATCGCCAACAAGAGCGCCAAGGACGCGCAGGAGAGCGGCAAGAGCGTGCTCGAGGCTGTGGCCGCGATGAAGGAGATCGCCAACAAGATCTCGATCATCGAGGAGATTGCCCGGCAGACCAACCTGCTGGCGCTGAACGCCGCGATTGAGGCTGCGCGCGCCGGCGAACACGGCAAGGGATTCGCGGTGGTGGCGGCCGAGGTGAGGAAGCTGGCCGAGCGCTCGCAGAAGGCGGCCGCGGAGATCAACCAGCTCTCGGCAACCACTCTGAAGGTATCGGAGAAATCCGGCGAGATGCTGGACAAGCTGGTGCCCGATATTCAGCGCACAGCGGAACTGGTGCAGGAGATTACCGCCGCCAGCAAGGAACAGGACACCGGCGCCGAGCAGATCAACAAGGCGCTACAGCAGTTGGAGCAGGTGATTCAGCAGAATGCCTCGGCATCGGAAGAGATGGCATCGACGACCGAGGAGCTGACCGGCCAGTCCGATCAACTGGTCAGCGCGCTGGGATTCTTCCACACCGGCGACGAAGGCGGAGGTCCGGCACGCAAGAGCGCGGGTGTAAAAGCCAGGCCCGTGCAGGCAGCGCCGGCGCGGGCGGCAAAACCATCCGGCCACGCCACTTCATTCGGCGCCAAGCCGGGAGCGGGCGGGGTCAGTCTCCGGCTCAAGGACAAGCATGACGATCTGGATGGAGAGTTCGAGCGCTACTAGGTGCCAGCCGGCGTTTGCCGGTGCTGGCGAGCGCGGGCGAGTTCTCCGCCCGCGCTCGCCGGTACCGGACAACGCCAGTCTTCAGGATGAGAGAGGAGTTCGAGTATGAGCGTTAGTGAAATCACGGAGACACGGCAGTACCTCACCTTCAAGCTCGGCAACGAGGTCTTCGCCACCGATGTGGCGAAGGTAAGAGAGGTGCTCGACCTGACCACCATCACGCAGATTCCACGCACGCCGGAGTTCATGGCCGGAGTGATCAACCTGCGCGGCAGCGTGGTTCCGGTTGTCGATCTGAGGTTGTGCTTTGAGATGTCCAAGACCGAGAGCACACGCAACACCTGCATTGTGGTCGTCGAGGTGCTGCTGGACAACGAATCGACGATCATCGGCGCGCTGGCCGATTCGGTCGAGGAGGTGATTGATCTCGATCCGGACCAGATTCAGCCGGCGCCGCGCATCGGCACCCACATCCGCACGGATTTCATCAAGGGGATGGGCAAGCGCGACACCCAGTTCATCATGATTCTGGACATCGATCGCGTCTTTTCAGCCGAGGAGCTTGTCGTAGTCCGCGGACAGGAAACCGTCCGGCAGCCTGCGGACAAACAGCAGCTTGTGGAAACGGCTGCGTAAGGAGGGGGAATGGGGCGGGTAAATCCGCCCCGTTCACATCATGACTGCTCGCGAAGAATCGATTTCCGAAAGAGATTATGCGCGGCTCTGCAAGCTGATTTACTCTGAGGCCGGCATTCATCTAGGTGCGGAAAAGAAGACCATGCTCGAGGTGCGCATCAAGCGCCGCTTGAAGGCCCTCGACGTGGAATCCTACGGCAAATACTGCGAAAATCTCTTCGCGCACGACGGACTGAAGCATGAAATCACGCATCTGATCGACGTGGTGACGACCAACAAGACCGATTTTTTCCGCGAGCCGGCGCACTTCAATTTTCTGGCTGGCAGGGCCTTGCCGGAGCTGACCGGGCGCAACCCCGGACGGCGGTTCCAGATCTGGAGCGCGGGCTGTTCGAGCGGCGAAGAGCCGTACACGATGGCCATTGTGCTCAGCGAGTACGCGCTGGCGCATCCCGGTTTTCGCTTCCGCATTCTGGCCAGCGACATCTCCACCACCGTCCTGAAAAAAGCCGAACAGGGCGTCTATACCGACGAGATTGTGGCTCCGGTGCAGTCTCTGTTGCGGCGCAAGTACTTCATGCGCAGCCGCGATCCCAGTTCCGACCGGGTTCGGGTGGTGCCGGAACTGCGACTGGGCATCGAGTTTCGCCGCCTGAACTTCATGGATGCCGACTATGGTGTCCCGGAGAAGCTCGATGCGATCTTCTGCCGCAACGTGATCATCTACTTTGACCGCCCTACGCAGGAGCGCATCCTGGCCAGGCTGTGCAACTGCCTGCTGCCGGGCGGGTATCTGTTTGTGGGCCACGCCGAGACCCTGCACGATATGAATCTGCCGCTGGAGCCTGTGGCTCCGGCTCTTTACAGGAGAACCGATGCCGGAAGCTGACGAGCAATTGCCCGAAGTGTACGTGCAGCCGGGGGAGTCGCGCCTGGTGAGGGAGCCGACGATGCTGCGCACCTTGCTCGGCTCCTGCGTGGGAGTCACTTTTCTGGTTCCGCGACTCGGCGTCGGTGCGCTCTGCCATCCCATGTTGCCCGCCTACCCCGGCAAGCCGCTTGCGGATCTGAGTCGGGCCGCCGGCTGCCGCTACGTGGACTTTGCCATTCGCGATCTGGCGCGGCAGTTCGATGCTCTCGGCGCACAGCGCGACGAAGTCGAGGTAAAGCTCTTCGGGGGTGGAGATGTGCTGCTGATGATCAACGATGCGGCGCGTCCCACGGTGGGCCGATTGAACGGCGAGGTCGCGCTGAGGGTGCTCGAAGAGGAAGGCTTTACCGTGGCCGCGTCTTCACTGGGCGGCAAGCGCGGCATCAACATCCACTTCAACACACAGACGGGCCAAGTGCTGCTCGAACGGCACTCCGGAACCGCGGTGGAGGCTCTCGGGGCCGGCGAAAGCTCGACGGCCGCCGAGCAGAGGTTGCCGCGAAAGGAAGTAGCGAGGCCGGGCTTATGAGCACCAGGAAAATCAGCGTTTTGATTGTGGACGACTCCGCCGTGGTGCGCCAGACGCTGCGTGAGGTGCTTGAGTCGGATCCGGAGATCGAGGTCATGGCCACGGCCGGCGATCCCTTCGTGGCCGCCGAGCGCATCCGTGAACAAGTGCCGGATGTGATCACGCTGGACATCGAGATGCCGCGCATGGATGGCCTCACTTTTCTGAAAAAACTCATGAGCCAGCATCCAATCCCGGTGGTGATCTGCTCGAGTCTGGCTGAAGAGGGAGCGCAAAGCACCTTCAGGGCTCTGGAGTACGGCGCGGTGGAGATTATTACCAAGCCGCGCATGGGCACCAAGCAGTTTATCGAGGATTCGCGCAACGAGATCTGCGATGCGGTGAAGGCCGCCGCTCAAGCCAGGATGCGCACGCTCCGGCCCAGCCACATGGTCGAGCCCAAGCTGAACGCCGACTGTATTCTTTCGCCGGCCACCCATGCCATGGCCGAGACCACGGAAAAGGTGGTTGCCATCGGCGCCTCGACCGGCGGCACGGAGGCGCTGAAGACGGTGCTCGAAATGCTGCCCGCCGATACGCCCGGCATCGTGATTGTGCAGCATATGCCGGAGTTGTTCACGCGCGCCTTTGCCCAGCGGCTGGATGGCCTGTGCGCCATCACCGTGAAGGAGGCGGAGACCAACGATACGGTGATTCGCGGCCGCGCTCTGATTGCGCCGGGAAATCATCATATGCTGCTCAAGCGCAGCGGGGCGCGCTATTACGTGGAGATCAAGGACGGGCCGCTGGTTTGCCGTCACCGGCCGTCGGTCGATGTGCTGTTTCGCTCCGCGGCCCGCTATGCCGGGCGCAACGCCGTGGGCGTGATTCTGACCGGGATGGGCGACGACGGCGCGCGCGGGATGCTGGAGATGAAGCAGGCCGGCGCCACGACCATTGCCCAGGACGAGGCCACCTGCATCGTCTTCGGAATGCCCAAGGAGGCCATCAAGCTGGGCGGCGTGGACAAAATACTGCCGCTGCAATCCGTGGCCAGAGCAATTCTGTAGAATTTTCTTCCGGGATATTGTCCGCGCGGGCAAGTCATGCTCCAGATATAATGCAGAAATGGAGTTTTGCGTCCGCCAGGCTGGTCACCCCGCATGAAACGATTTTCGCGACTGCTGCGCTACGGGCTGCCCTACTGGCTGCAGTTGCTGCCGGGCGTGCTGCTGCTGGCCATGGTGGGTCTGCTGGACAACTTCCGTGTCCTGCTCTTCCAGCCTATCTTCGACCAGGTTCTGCGGCCTGACGCGCCGGAAGGCCCGATTCTCCTCGGCCTTCCCAATTCCCGCTGGGACTTCGATCTGCGCCTCATTGTCCCCCATTTCATGCACAATGCATGGACGGTGGTCGCCTTCTCTCTGATCGTTTCCACTTTCGTCAAGGGTATCTGCGACTATTCGGGCACCTACCTGGTCAACTACGCCGGTTTCGCCACAATTACCGACCTGCGCAACCACCTTTACGAAGCCACGATGCGCCGCTGCTCCAGCTTCTTTCACAAGCACGCCACCGGGACCATTCTCTCCACACTCATCAATGACGTGGATCGAGTGCAGATCGCGGTCAGCTCGGTGATCGGCGATTTTCTGCAGCAATTTTTCACTTTTCTGGTGGGTCTGGCCCTTGTCATCCGCCTGGGCGGACACCTCAGCTGGGCGCTGCTGCTGTTTATTCCCGTCGTGGTCACCTCGGCGCGCAAGATCGGCAGCGAGGTTCGCACCCGCACCCGCACCGGCCAGGACAAGCTGGCCGAGATTCAGAACATCCTGCATGAGACGGTGACCGGCCACCGCATCGTCAAGGCCTTCAACACCGAGCTTTGGGAGATTCTGCGCTTCAAGAAAGCCGCCACCCGCCTGTTTCGCGCCAACCTGCGCAGCGTCCGTATTCAGTCCATCAGTTCGCCTTTGATGGACTCGATCGGCGCGGTGGCCATCGCCATGCTGCTTCTGATCGGACGCAATGAAATCCTTCACGGGCGCATGACGATGGGCATGTTCGGCGCGTTCATCATCCTGCTTTTCAAGCTTTACGATCCGGTGCGCAAGTTCGCCTACTTCTACAACAGTTTCCAGCAGGCCATGGGCGCTTCCGCCTCCATCTTCTCCTTTTTCGACGCCGAGGATGACGTGAAAGAGCGGCCCCGCGCGGTCACCCTGCAGCGCTTTCAGAACTCGATCCAGTTCCGCGATGTAGGCTTCTCTTACTCGACCGAGGAGGGCGAGCACCAGATTCTGCACAACATCGATCTCGACGTGCAGGCTGGGGAGGTGTTGGCGCTTGTGGGCCCCAGCGGCGCCGGCAAGACCACGCTGGCCAACCTGATTCCGCGCTTCTTTGACGTCACCAGCGGCAGCATTCTCATCGACGGCCACGACCTGCGCGATTTGACTCTCGCCTCTCTGCGCCGCCAGGTGGCCCAGGTGACGCAGGAAACGATTCTGTTCAACGACACGGTGCGCAATAACATCGCCTACGGCCAGCCTGAAGTTCACTTGAACCGGGTGGAGGAGGCCGCGCGCAATGCCCTGGCCCACGAGTTCATCCTGGGCATGCCGCAAGGCTACGATACGGTGATCGGCGAGAAAGGCTTCCGGCTCTCGGGCGGCGAGCGGCAGCGGCTGGCCATTGCCCGCGCCATCCTGAAGAACGCGCCGATCCTGATTCTGGACGAGGCCACTTCATCGCTCGACGCCGAGAGCGAATCACTGGTGCAGGCCGCGCTGGCCAACCTGATGCAGAACCGCACCGTGCTGGTGATTGCGCATCGGCTGGGAACGATTCGCCGCGCCAACCGCATCGCCGTTTTGGAAGATGGGCGCATTACCGCCATCGGTTCCCACGAGGAGCTGCTGACCACCTCCGCTACCTATCAGCGGCTCTATCAGCTTCAGTTCATGGATATGCCGGAAGAGCAGGGGGTAGGAGCCAGGGAATAGGAAGCAGGGAACAGGGATCAGGGACTTGCGAGTTGGAGTCAGGGACTGAGGACTTGTTGAATGACTCGCTGAGAGGTAGAGAAACCATTTTGCTTTGCGTCAGGGCGCGGCTTCAGTCCTGCCGTCCGTGACGCAAAGTCAGCGTCGGTTGCAGTTCCCTGCTTGAAGGTTTCAACCCCTGACCGAAATCGCTGACCCGAGTTATTCTTTCAACCGGTTTCCGGGCCGGGAACTGGGAAACGCAAAGGAACGGAAGCTATGCCGATTTATTCGATGACCGGGTTTGCGCGGGCTCAATTCAGCCTCTCTGTTGCCCATGAGCGCCAGCTCAGCTACACACTCACGGTCAAGAGCGTCAATCACCGCTTTCTCGACGTGCAGTTGCGCCTGCCTTCCGGGCTGGACGCGCTGGAGATGGAGCTGCGCAAGGCGCTCAAGGACAACCTCATCCGCGGCCACGTCGATGTGACGCTTTCGGTCGATCACTCCAGCCAGCAGAAGGCCGGATACAACCGCGAACTCGTCGAGCGCTACCTGGCCGCCTTTGCAGCGGCGCGCGAGGAGCATGGACTCGGCTGCGAGCCGGACCTGAACGCCATTTTTCGGCTGCCCGGTGCGCTGCAAGGCGAGAACCACTCGAAGGACGACGAGGACCAGGCATTGCTGACAGAGAGTGTGCAGCGGGAGATTGGGCCTCTGCTCGAAGAACTGAAGGCCATGCGGGCACGCGAAGGAGAAGCGCTGGCGGCGATTCTCAACGGCACGCTGGACCGGCTGGCCGAGGCCACCGAGGGAGTGGCATTGCTGCGCCCGGAGATCGAACAGCGCTATCAGGCCCGGCTTACCGAACGGCTGGAAGCCGCCACCGGCGCGGAGTTCAATCGCCAGAGGATGCTGGAGGAGGTGGCCGTGCTGGTTGAGCGCAGCGACATCGCCGAGGAGCTGACCCGCATGAGCACCCATATCTGCCACTTCCGCGAACTGCTCAGAGCGGGCGGCGAGGTGGGCAAGAAACTCGACTTCCTGCTTCAGGAGATGAACCGCGAGGCCAACACCTTGCTCTCGAAAACAGGCGGCGCGGGCAGCAAGGGAACCCGCGTGACCGAACTGGGGCTGGCCATGAAATCGGAGATCGAAAAAGCCCGCGAACAAATTCAGAACGTGGAATGAAGGACTTTGCAAGGGCGCGGCTTGAGCTGCGCTGCTTTTGAACTCAAAAATACAGGGCTTTGGGCTCTGAGGGAATGTTTCTGGCTGACCGGAACCATCTTCTGGCAGTTTGATCTGAAATTCCCCAAAGGACAAACACATCGTGGCAGGAATTCTCTTCATCATTTCGGCGCCCTCGGGTTCGGGCAAGAGCACGCTGGTCAATGAGGTGCGCAAGCAGTTGACTGGAATCGAGTTCTCCGTTTCATGGACGACGCGCCCGCCGCGCGGCTCGGAGCAGGACGGACGCGAATACCACTTCACCACCCGCGAGGAATTCGAGCGGATGATGGACGCCGGTGAGTTTCTGGAACACGCCGAGGTCTTCGGCAACTATTACGGCACGGCGCGCAGATCGCTCGAAGCTGCCCGCCGCGAAGGCCACGACCTGCTGCTGGACATCGATGTGCAGGGCGCCGCGCAGGTGCGCGCCAGAATGCCGGAGGCGGTGAGCATCTTTGTCCTGCCGCCCAACCCCAAGGTCTTGCGCACCCGCCTGCGCAATCGCAGCCGCGCCGAAGGGGTGGTCAACGAGGAGGAAGTTTATCGCCGCCTGAGCGAGGCCAGCAAGGAGATTGAGAATTATCGCCAATACGGCTATATTCTGGTCAACGATGTTTTGGACCGGGCGGTGGCGCAATTGGAGGCGGTTGTGCTGGCTGAACGCTTCTACCGCAACGATGAGCCGATAGCCTTTCGCTCTCACCGGGTTTTGGAGGTGGCGGCGGCCTGCTTGCAGGTCAATTCGCGGGAACGGCTCAAACCTGTTTTGGAGGCCTTCGAGATCGGCAAGCCCCCGGACCAGCAGCAGTTCAACTTTGGAGAGGACTCCGATGACGATTGAGACCGGCTTTGACTCGAACTACCGCAAGGTATTGGTGGCTGCTCGTCGCGCCCGCCAGTTGCAGAACGGCTCCCACGCTCTTGTCCCCACCCACTCCAACAAACCCTGCCGCATCGCCCAGGACGAGATCGATGCCGGCAAGATCTCCTACGTCAAAGCCGAGATACCGATGATCGAACCTTCGGTGGAAGGCCCGGCCATTCCAATTCTGCTGAGCTAGCCCTGACGTATTCCACAATCGAAACCGGCTACAATCGAATCATGAGAATCGTGGTCGGTGTCTCCGGCGGAATTGCAGCCTACAAAGCGGCGGAGCTGGTGCGCGCACTGCAGCGCGCAGCCTTTGATGTCCATGTGGTGATGACCGAGGCGGCCACGCAATTTGTCCAGCCTCTTACCTTTGCCTCGCTCACCGGTCATCGTGTCATCACCAGCCTGTGGAACGATATGGGCACGGGCGCTACAGCCTACGGCGCCTCGGACGAACAGAACGGCATCGACCACATCGAAGAGGCGCAGTGGGCGGACGCGCTGGTCGTCGCCCCCGCCACGGCCAACATTCTGGCCAAGTTTGCCCACGGCATTGCCGACGATTTTCTTTCCACTTTGTATCTGGCTACGCAGGCCCCGGTGCTGGTTGCGCCGGCGATGAACGTAAATATGTGGGAACACCCGGCAACCCAGGCGAATCTGGAAATCCTGCGCCAGCGCGGTGTTCTCATTCTCTCGCCGGGCACGGGCGAGCTGGCCTGCGGAATGGTGGGCAAAGGACGCATGGCCGATCCAGCGGCTATTGCGGATGCTGTCGAACGCGCTCTGGGACGCCGCCACGATCTGGCGGGCGAAGTGGTGCTGGTCACCGCGGGCGGTACGCGCGAAGCCCTTGACCCGGTTCGTTTTATTGGCAACCGCTCCAGCGGCAAGATGGGCTACGCCCTGGCCGAGGCCGCGCAGAGCCGTGGCGCCAAAGTCATCCTCATCAGCGCCCCTTCGGCGCTGTACCCGCCAGCGCGCTGTGAGCTGCTCAAGATCACCACGGCCGAACAGATGCGCGAAGCGGTGCTGGGGCGCATGAGCGAGGCCACGCTGATCATCAAGGCCGCCGCGGTGGCAGATTACCGTCCCGTCAGCGTCTCCCTGCAAAAGCTCAAGCGCAGCGGGCTGCTCACCCTGGAACTGGCGCCCACGGAGGACATCCTGGC
>Ga0255349_1000470_pt1 | contig 18171 bp, 12 predicted proteins | sample CBST25v15metaG_FD_189947 | JGI IMG/M metagenome (GOLD analysis project Ga0255349, IMG submission 189947) | Peat soil microbial communities from Stordalen Mire, Sweden - C.B.S.T-25.v15 | ecosystem: Environmental > Terrestrial > Soil > Wetlands > Peat | place: Sweden: Norrbotten County, Stordalen...
AAAAAACCGGCCAGCGAGGGTATTTTTCGGGGTAAGAGTCTGGTCGATATCGGAGGTGAACTGGTTTTCCCAGTAGTACGCCGGCGGCGCAAACGTCGACTGCCCCAATGGCAACTGGTCGGAGTTCGTGCTCGGCAGCGCTGCCTGTGGACTGGGTATGGCCAATTGACCACTTGGCAGCTTCGCGTTCAGGATCGCCAGCGCCACGGGGTTGATGTTTGACCCGTCGCATGCCACCTGCGTCCCGCCCGCCTGAGTCAGATATCCGGTCGCCTCCTGGTTCGCAGAGTCCAGGTGCCCGGCCGGGCAGAACTGTGCCCCGAGAGCCGCCGCCGAGCGGCCGGAGGTCAATTGCGGCAATGTGGCCGTCTGTGCGCCACCCAGACCATTTGCCTGGGTCGACCCCTGATACTCAACGAAGAAAAATGTCTTATCCCTCACGATTGGCCCGCCAACTGTCGCGCCAAACTGGTTCTGCTTCAGCTCTGCTCGCGGCTGGCCATCGGTTTTTGAAAAGAAGTCGTTCGCATTGAAGATATTGTTGCGTACGAACTCCCAGGTGCTTCCGTGGAGGCTGTTCGTCCCGCCCTTGCTCACGAGGTCAACGTTCGCGCCGGACCCGCGTCCGTACGCGGCATCGAAGTTGGCCGTCTGCACACGGAACTCCTGGATCGAGTCCGGTGCCGGAATGGCCGTGCCCACCTCTTCACCGGCGTTGACGGCTGAGTTTTCCGCCAGGTTATTCGCGTCAATGCCGTTGAACTGGATATTGTTGGCCGTCGTCTTGCCACCATTGGAGGCCACATTCTGAGAGCCGTTTCCCAGCGCCGCCGCAGTCGGAAGCGGCACCACCACGCCCGATGAAAGCCCCAGGATCTGCGTATAGTTGCGGTTCGAGAGCGGCAGCGCCTGAATCGCCGTATCGTCCACGAGCCCTCCCAACGTCGAAGTTTCCAACTCGGCCAACTCTGCATCGCTCGCCACCTGTATGCTCACGCTCGCTCCAGCAATCGTTAGCTTCACGTTCAGGGAGGTCGTTTCGCTCACCGTTACCTGGATCGATTGAAAACTTTTCCCGGCAAACCCTTTTGCCTCCACCGTCACCGTGTAGCGCCCCGGCAGCAGCAAAGGCACGCGAAATACGCCCTCTGCCGTTGTGATCACTGAGCGCGATGCGTGGGTCTCTTCATTTACCGACAGCACCTCAGCGTTGGCAATCGCCCGATTCGAAGGGTCGAAGACCACACCGGAAATGGCGCCTGTCCCCGGCGTCTGCCCAAATGCTTTCACCGTCAGAACAAACGCGCAAATTGTCCATAAAACCAAATAGTGTCGCAGCGAACTGGTCTTCATGCAGTTGTCTCTCAAAGATTGATCTTCCTTTGAGGCTGAGTATGAAGAAATCGCCGCCACGAATTGTTATCGACTTGTCATTCTTTTGCACCGTTCTATGCGGATTGTCCGGAAAACCCGGCGCGCATCCAAATTTCCCTCTTCCAAGACAAGGGCAATCTCGTGTCGCAAATAGCTGATAAGCGGGGAGGTCGCCGATCTGGATGCGGTATTGGGCTTGGCAGCGCCTGATTGGAGATTTGATGGGTAAAGAGGGCATTCACTCTCGAACTGGTTTTCCGATGAGGAAACAGGCGGAAATCGGATTCTGTGTGCTGGTAACCGGGCGGTTCCCACAGTGACAAACAGATGACATTCATTTGACCGGCCCCTGACACGAGTTCGACGCCCTCTTCGTAAGGTCAGAGTTCAAGGATGGGCACGCTTGAGTCAACGCGCAGCAAACCTGAAAAACCAGATCTCGAATGCGATTTTTGGAGTGCTCGACTACCTGGCTTACCCCCTGGGGATGCTTGCCATTGCTCCACTCGCGCTCAGGAGTTTGGGGACCGATCGATATGGCATATGGATGATTGCCGTTTCTACCATCAGCACGGGAGCCATTGTTGCATCGGGGTTCGGCGATGCAAATATCCGCATCGTGGCCATGCAGCGAGCGACCGGCAATCATGAAAATGTCATTCGTGCGGTACGCAGCACCATGGGCATCCACCTGTTTCTCGGCTGCGCGCTGGCGATTGCGGGATGGATTCTTGCGCCCATGGCGGCCATCAAGCTGGTAAGCGCAACTTCCGGACTGCGAGCCGATTGCCTGTGGACCCTCCGCATCGCCTGCCTGCTCATTCCGGTGCGCGCCATTGAAAGCGTTTGCGTCAGCACCCAACGGGCTTATGAACGATATGGAAGCGCCCTCAGGATCAGTGCCATTGCGCGCCTTGTGTGCCTGGCCTGCGCCGGAGTGCTGCCGTTTATCGCGCACACGGTGGTCAGCATTCTGGTAGCAACCCTCCTGATCTCGGCGTATGGAGTGTGGCTCCAGATTGCACAACTTCGCACGCTGCTGGATGCCGATGACTTGCTGCCGGCTCTCGATCGCGAAACGACGCGGGCCCTGTTATCTTTCGGTGTGTTTGCCTGGATTCAAGCGGTCTCCGGCCTGGTGTTCGGGCAGTTGGACAGACTGATTGCCGGCATCGCTTTCGGAGCGGCCGCCGTGGCGGCATATTCAATTTGCGTGCAAATGTCTCAGCCGATCTATGGGTTGGTCGCGGCCGGATTGCACTTCCTGTTTCCGCGCCTTTCGGTTCAACACGCGCTGGATGACCGGGCAGGCGTACGTCGGACGGTTCTGCTGGGCTTCTGCGCCAACCTGCTGATTGTGGTCCTTGGCGCTTCGGTTGTGCTTGCGTTCGGGCCAGCAATTCTTTCGAGGTTAGCCGGGGTTGAACTTGCGCATCAATGTGCGCCGCTTCTTCCAGTCATTGTCTGGAGCACAGCGTTCTCAGGCCTTGGAGTCGCTGGAGCCTATTCGATGCTGGCTCTGGGCCGGGCAAAGACATTGACCTGCTTCACACTGGCGGGCGGCATACTCATGAGCATCTCAATGAGTTGGCTCGCAAGACGTTATGGCCTGCAGGGAATGGCATGGAGCCGCATGCTCTATGGGCCAATCACCTGCATGGTCTACATCCCGCTCGTGGTGTTTCTCAACAGTCGTTCCAAATGTAGGTCTTATTCCGCATTTTCAACGGCACTTTACGAGGAGGCGCAATGAGCCGGATATCGCACCACACCGCGGCACCGATGCTTGAGCCATGCGCCGGCCACCAAGGCGGGGAGTTTCTCACGGCATCCCTTGGTCCCTGTGCCAATGTGCTTGGCATTGCCGTTGAGGCGCTGAATCTGGAGGGGGCGCTTGCGCGCGTGGCGCAAATTCTTCGATCCGGCAGGAGGGGCTACGTGTGCGCAGTCGGAGTGCATGGAATCCTTGAGGCACGGCGCAACCCAGATGTGGCCCAGGCTTATGCCGAAGCGGCCCTTGCGATTCCCGACGGCACGCCGACGGTTTGGGTCGGCCGGCTACAGAAACATGCTTCGATGGATCATGTCACGGGGCCTTCACTAATGCAGGAGGTTTTCAGCCGGGAAGAATTTGCAGGCTATAGCCACTTCTTTTATGGAGGAAAAGAGGGCGTTGCCGGCGAACTCGCGGCAAATATGGTTCGCCAATTTCCGTGGACGCGCATTGCCGGCACTTACACACCTCCTTTTCGCGAGTTGACCGCTGCGGAAGAGAGTGATCTTGCGCAGACCATCAGGGCGTGCAAGCCGGACCTCGTCTGGGTAGGAATCGGCACACCGAGACAGGACCTCTTCATGCGCAGGATGCTGCCGCTCCTGGAGACGCGCCTAATGCTCGGTGTGGGAGCGGCATTCGATTTTCACACTGGCCGGCTCAAGAAATGCGCCCCGTGGGTGAAGAAAATGGGATTCCATTGGTTGCACCGGCTGCTGCAGGATCCAAAGCGCCTATGGCGCCGCAACGTGGGCAACGCGGCATTTCTGTGGCACATCGCCCTGCAACTGGCGGGACTGAAGGTTTATCGCCTGCCCGCGCGGCCCGCAATCTCTCAAGTAGAAAGTTTATTCCCATGCGATTCATCGGCCATGACAAGGGAATCGAGCCAATCATCTTCGGTCAGTAATCAGGCTTGGGAGGCTGCGCATACGGTTGGCCGAATTTGTTCAGATGATTAGCCGACTCACGGGAAAGGTCGCGTGCGTCGAGCGAGATCGACTCCGATTTGCCAGGACCGAGATGGACGCGCCGCACCAGGCGATTCAGAGCCGGCTGCGTAAGGCCTTCGATCCATACGTGAATTTCATACTCGCCGGCGGGAATATTTTCGAGGTGAACATTCTCGTCCTGATCCGCGGTCGCATAATAAGGCGTGGAGAGCGCAAGCACCACCGCGCTCATCTCGGGGTGAATGTTGCAGAAAATGTAAGATACTCCTTCACGGGAGAAGACCACATCTTTCGACTTTCCCGCTTCATACAGACCGAGATCGAATCGCTTCCCGTTAAACAGCGAAAAGACGTTGTGAAAGAAAGGATCGGCGTTCGGAAACGCGACCACGCTTCCTACAGGTACGACCAGCAGGTGAGGCGTGAACATCCGGTTTTTCTGGATGAGCGTGAAGCGGCCGGGGGGCACGGTCCGACTGGCCGCTTCAGCGGAGACCGGGGTAAGCCAAAGGACCGCCGCGGGAGGATGACCCTTAAACGGGCGTGGCGCGAGTTCAATGCGAGCATGCAGTTCCGTGACCCTGGGGGGCTGCGCATCCTGCGCCGTAGTCGGCAGGGGGAGAAGCGCCAACCCGCAGAGCAGGACATGACGAATGCGATTTGGAGTGTGTGCACGCATCATCAGAATCTGTAGCCCGCTGCAATTCCGATTACATCGCTCCAAGCGGTGGGCGAGTTCACATAGGACGATTCAATCCGGCGATACTCGATGGAATACACGAGATATGCACTCGGCCTGAAGATCACGTTACTGGTGAAGGTTCGATTTCGAGCAAGATCGTAGTAACTGCTCGGTCCTGCGATCGCGTATGGCCGAAGCTGATAGGCCGGCACATCGTCGATTCCGAAGGCCTCATTGAATTCAAGCCGCTGATTGATCTTTTGTTTTGCCTGCATCCATCCGCCCATGTCGTCGAGTGTACGGAAGTAGGTTTCACCGTCGTAGACGGAATAAACAGAATCCTTGTACGCTCCGGCACCAAGGCCGCCTAGCGCCTGGCCGCGATAGGCGCTGCCCACCAGTTCAAAGTGCGAGAAGACCGGAAGATGAAAATCCGCAGTGCCTGCCCACGATTTGAAGTCTGGTCCGCCCGCGGTTCGATGCGGCGCGAAGAAGCCGCCAACGCCAAAATGTGTCGCGCTGTCGGCGATGGGATGGAGGAGGGACAGGCGCGCCTCTACTCCCGGCCAACGGCTCAGTTCCGCCGTGGAGGGAGCGATGAGTGGCAAGGTCGCAGCATTGGAGATGGTGCTGGGCGGGTTGGCTACATCGATCAGCGCCGCCTGCATCTCGATGGATGCGGCCCGATGAATCGGCAGTTCCTCGGAAACCCCAGCTTGTGGATTCCATGCCCAAAGATTTCCCGACCATGCCAGCGCCGGTTCCGCCACTGCGGTCAGCGAAGTTGGAGCATCGGGGCTGAGGATTGGCCGATCCAGAGAAAAGAATGCTTTTGTGTGCTGCCAGTCCAGCTCCGCATGCGCGGTTCGCAAACGCACGGACCCAACCACATCTGTGTAGCCACTGTCGGGTTGGCCGCCATCGAAATCTATGCGAAGATCCGCGTGACTTTGGGAGCCGAAAACATGCGGTCCGCTGGCGTCGATTCCGAGCACGGATTGACGAAGCGAGGCCCCGGTTGTTCCGGGTCCGGACAAGGCAATCGTCGGCGCAGGAGCAGCGTCGACCGCGTGCGTATTCATAAAACCGTTGAACAAGATCATCCCGCTGAGCGTCACCGGATACCGCGACTCGCTTCCGACCTTTGCCTGTTCCTGTGCGGCGACCTGGGACTCCTGCATGTCTTGCTTTTCGCGCAGCTCTTCGACTGCCGCGGCCAGTTGCGTTGCCGCCGGGTTGGCTGCGGCATCGGGCGCGTTCTTTCCGGGAAGCCCTGCCTGCCCGCGCAGCGCGGACAGTTGTTGCTGAATGTCCTTCAGTTCGTGCTCCGACTGTTCGAGCTGTGCCTGCACCCGGATCATGAGCCCGTCGAGTTGTTCGATTTTCTCTGCCACGCTTTCCTGCGCTCTTGCGGAATGAGGCAGGCTGCTGAGGATAGCCGCAACAACCGCAACCGCTGTCCTTGCTGTTGCTGCGCGTGGAAGGCACTTTTTCAAAACAGTCCTGGCAGAGATTGTTGGTTTCATAACATCTCCATTTCAGTGCGGGTCGATGCCAGCATGAGAGGCGCACCGCCGCTCCTCGCGATTGACATGCGAAAAACCGTCTCACCCGGCCTGCTGCGCAACAGGGTGACGTTGCCTCCGTGTTCAGCCGCAATGCATTGAGTCAGTGTCAGTCCCAGGCCCGAGCCCTTCTGTTTCCCCTCGCTGACGAACGGCTCGAAGAGATTGTTCCGAATCCCGGCTGGAACTCCGTCTCCGTTGTCGGTTACTTCAATGACCAGCTCTGTCTCATGCGCCGCAAGATCGATCGAAACAGTGGGCACGGCGCCTGCGGAACGCGGAGCCTGGCACGCGTTCAACAGGAGGTTATACACGGCACGTTCGATCTGCGTGGCGTCGATGGCGGCACTTGTCAAATCCGGATCGCAGAGGTGAACTGAGAACTGAACGCCAGTGGCATCAGGATGCGCATGGATCATGCCCATCACTTTCTCGACAGTGGAGGCGACAGAATATTGCGCACGGCGGATGCCGGGCCCGGACCTGCTGATAATCAAGAGAGATTCCAGCAGGTCCGTTGTACCGTCCACCGCCGATCGAATCTCGCCAAGAATCTCGTTGCGATCTTCAACGGTGAGGTTACCGGTGGCGAGGAATTCCGAATTTGCGTAGACCGCGGCGAGATAGTGGCGCAGGTCGTGAGAAACGGAGCTGGCCATGCGGCCGATGGTGGCTAGCCGCTCCGATTCCAACAGAGACTGGTTGGCTTGCAGAATCTCTTTCCGCATTCCCCCGAAAGCGGCGCTCAACTCACGCACCTCGCGGGTGCCTCGATAGGGCAACAGATACGCACTATCCCCTTCAGCAAACGCACGCACGCCGGCAGCCAACTCCTCAAGCGGGCGCGTAACGGCGCGGGAGAGCAGAAACATCAGAACCGCGCCAAGCATCAGGGCAAGTACCCCTGCTGAAAGTACGATCCGGTCAATCTGCCGGATGGTTCGTTCTTCCTGATTGAGAGATTTCAATTCGATCAGCCGCAACGGATCAGCCGCATTCAATGAGAGAATGCGCACTACAGCGAGATACGATTCACCGCCGAGAACAACCTTGAACGGTTCCACCGGATGATTTGTGGTGGGCGTTTCCACGGCCGACACTTGCGTTTCCAGTTCCGGATTCAATGAACTTGCCAGGAGGAGTCCGCCGGAAAGGAAGGACGCTTCCACGCCGGTTGCCTGGCTCAGCTGCTCGACAGCTGCGCGATCGATGGCGAATCCGGTGACCACATAACCAAGGACAGTGCCTTCCGATTGACTGCCGAAATAAATCGGCCTGACGGAGCAGCCGAATAAGTGGCTGCCGCTTACCAGGAACGGGTTTGGTGCGCCGCTCACATACAACCGCAGATCCTTCCGCAGGGGCTCGCCGGCGGGCGATGCACCATTGAATGCGACAACAATACGCCCGTCGTGGTCAGCGAGCGCGAACAGATCGGCGCCACTCACTTTCCAGAATTCCACGGCGCCGTCATCGATTGTCCTTTCGTCGTTGGTCGTCATCAGGGCCTTGAGGCTGGGCAGGTCGGCTAGCAGTGCATTCTCGCGATCGAGCGCTGCCTGTCGCTCCGCCTGAAACTTTGCGAAGATGGCGATGGAATCATCGAGGTCCGACGAGACGCTGCCGACGAACAGTGCCTGAAGAGGCTGGCGAATCGCCAGCACGCTCACCAGCGTCGTGCCTGCGATGATGCCGGCCATGGCAAGAGTCAGCAGCACGCGTGTGCGCAGCCCCCGAATCTCACGGGGAGAATTGGCCGTCGCCGTGAAAGCGTTTGTGATGGGTCCGTCCACCATCTCGATCAGGGAACGAATTTGTACCCGGCGCCGTAGATGGTCAGCAGGTGACGGGGATCTGTGGGATTCGGCTCCAGCTTCTGCCGCAGTTTGAGGATTTGATTGTCAACCGTCCTGGTAGTCGGATAGCAGTTATAGCCCCAAACCTCATTCAGGAGTTCTTCCCGGCCGAGTACCCTCTCCGCGTGGTCGGTGAAAAACTTGAGCAGTCTGAACTCATGCGAAGTGAGTTGGATCGGGTGGCCGTTGCGGTGGACCGTCATTCTCCTGAAGTCCACTTCGCAATCCGCAAAATGAAAGGACGTCGCTGTGGCGGGCTTGCGTCTGCGCCGGATTGCAGCCTGCACCCTCGCCATCAGTTCGCGTGGGCTGAACGGCTTGGTCACGTAATCGTCCGCACCAAGTTCCAACAGAAGCACCTTGTCTACCACTTCGGCAATTGCGCTGACCACAAGCACCGGTGTGTCGCTGGAAATCGCTTTGAACTTCTGGCACAGTTCGCGTCCCGATATCTGCGGAAGGATCAGGTCGAGTACGACGGCGACTGGATGACGCGAGCGGAACAAATCGAGGCCGGTTTGTCCATCACCCGCTGTAATGACGTCGTAGTGCTCGGCGATGAACATTCTCTGCAGCACACGCTGCATCCTGGGGTCGTCTTCGACCACAAGGATCACGCCAAGATTTCCTTGAGATGACAATTCCTCCTGCTCGACGGCGGCAACACTCGATTCCCTGGCCATGGATTCCATTTTCCTCCGAAATGCAGGCTGTCACTTCAATCTGCCGCGAAAATGACAATGCAATGACAATTATCCTATTCAGTCAACCGAACCCCAATCGCCCGTGACTCGGAATCGGGATGCCGTAGCATACCATTTTGCGAGATAATACGGAACCCTATCAATCGCCGGTAAAGTTCCATATATCTCGCTGCGATCGAAACGGGTGCGAGTTGCGGCATCAACGCACCAAATCTCCGCGGATCTCCCAATGTTTGCCAAATGGCTTGAAGATATCCATCCATGAAACCATCGCCGAATGGGACGTAACGGCACCGAATCCCGCCGATTTCGCGGAACGGCGGAATGTCGGAGCACACTACCGGGCAACCGGCGATCAACGCCTCGGCGATGGGCAATCCAAAGCCCTCAATCGATGACGGCGCCAGGAGCAGAGAGCAATTGCGATAGCACCATTGCAGATCCCGATCGCTGATCCCACTGAGGAGTACTACTCGATCTACGATGTCCAGGCTGCGGACCTCTTTCAATATCCTGGGAGTCTCCGGCCCTGTGATTCCCAGTAAAAGGAACCGGGTATTCATCGGAAGGATCTTCGCTTTCAACGCCTGGACGAAGATTCCAAGGGCTAGCGGGACATTCTTGTTTTGGCGATGCTGTGCGATGCAGAGCACAAACGGCTGTCCGCCCCGAAGCTGCCGCGGTGCCGTTCCGAAACCGAAGATGGGCGTGACCGAATTGGGAATCATCAGTGCCTTTTCGCTGACCTCCGGAGGGAACCAGTGCGAAATCCGCGACTTGGTGAAGTCCGAAACACAAGCGACCGCGTCAACTTTCATGAGGCACTGGCGCATCAACCGGCGACTGATTTCACTCTTCACGATTCCAAAGTTTTTGGGTATCTCAAACGGGTATAGATCGTGCAAGCTGACGACGGTGGGACACTTGTAGGCCTGGCGTTGCACCGGGGATGGACATGTCATGTGCACCACGTCGGCCTCAAGCTGCGCTGCAATGGATGGAAGATCCCGGTAGTACCATGTAATCCTGCCGAAGTTGCTTCGCTGGATTTGGATCCAGTGAAGATGGAATTGCGAATTGGTTCGTGCAATGGCTGGCGGATACATCTCCCGCTGCCACTGCCCGGCGAGAAAGTGCACTTCCGGAGGGTCGGGCAAAGACACCAGACCGCGAGCCAGATTGGCCGCATGCCGCGAGACGCCGTTGAGGCTGCATGGAGCGGTTAAGGCGGCGATAACAATTCTCACGAGCGGACCCTCCTTACGATGCGGAACGGTGCTGCTGATTCAGGTTGTGCTTCAGGCTCGGTGTCAGTTGTCCGAGATATGAACAGATCAAGGTGATGCTCCAGAGCGGGAGGAGAAGATCGAAGGGTTCTGCTTCCGCCAGACCCCGGATGAGGATGAACAGCAACAGGCCATTAAGCACTACACGAGTCGAGTTTCGCGGTAAGCCTCGGATAGACTTGTACAGCGTTCCGTAGATGCCGGCCAGCATCGCGACTCCCGCCAGGCCGTACGCAAAGAACTGCTGCAGCACTTCGTTTTCCGCGTGCCGGGCCTCGAACATCTCGGGGCCGAATGGGGGAGCCACCTTCCACATCGAGTCGAATCCGTTTCCAACCCACGGCTGTTCAAGCCCGGTCTTCAAGCTGTAAATCCAGATTCCGGTGCGGCCTGTCAGGGTTTCTGCCTGGTTTCCCGAAGTCGTATAGACGTTGTAATAGGATTCAAAGAGTCCGCCGAAGACGAGCCCGAGTGCGAGCACAGCCACAGCCAGAGCTGCCTTCCTGCTGCGCGTCATCGACTTGTTCTGGATGAGCATCACGCCCTGGCTCAAAACAAAAGCGATGAGCGTTGCCTTGCTCAAGCTACGCACCAGAGTCAACGTCAGGAAGAGCATGGAAACTCTCCATCGCCCGTCTTTGCGGCTTGAAAGAAACTGCGCCATGAACACACCCATCGCGCAAACATTGGCAATCTGATTGGTGTTGAAATATTCCAGATCGCCAAGACGGAGATCCGATGCAGTCGGGATGAGCCAGGCCAGGCCTGCGAGACCGACACCTGCGACGACATAGCCCTTCATCATTGAATGCGCAACATCAACAACCGCTTGACCACGCAAAAACAGGAGGACAATCACCACGTCAGCCGCCATGGCTCCCCAATACATCAGAGACGTCGGCCGCGATACAGTCCCGCTCCAGGCCAGGCTGCAGCAGGAAAATGCAAAGAAGACCATGACCCAGCGAACGCACGGCAAGCGGAAGATCCAGGCTACGTGGCGCGAAGCGGGGCCGAACGCCTGCAATGTGGCTGCGAGCAGCAAAAGAATTTCAGCAAGAGCGCCTGCGATGACTCCCGGCTCTGTGCCACAATTGAGCCAGCGAGCCGAGATCATCACCAGGCCCGCCCGGAATGAAAACAGGAACCCCGCCGCAGCCGCTGTAAGCGAGATCTGGCGCGTTGCATCCATCTCCCGCGTCAACGGGAATGTTTGTGCAATTGAGCCGCTGCCTCGTCGGAGCAGCGCGATGGGGTGGGAGGCGCTCATGCCTGCCTCCGCGCGAAGACCCGCATTCCGCGCAGAGCGTGCCGGAGGGCATCGGCGGCTTCTGCCGCAATCATCCGCCGCGGGTCGCCCGGATCGACGGCACGCCAGTGAAAGCGAACGATGATAAACGCTGAAATGGCGAGACCTTCAACGAGGGTAAGGACCAGGATCAAGAGCGTGCGTGGCGGGAACGATTTCTTTTCCGGAATTCCCGGAGTATCAATCACACTCAGTACCGGCGTGTCTTTTGCTTCCTGAATCTGCGCAATCTCGAATTGCTGCGTAAGAAGTTCGAACACCGTTTCCTGAACCCGCACGTTCCGGTAGAGATTTCCGTACGGCACCGCGAGCCGTGGCAACTGCCGCAGCGGCGGATAGGACAAGTTGTCCGAACTCTTCTGTGCGACGCTCGAACCTGAATCATCATCGACATCCTTCGAAAGAGACGCGGAAGTACCTCCCAGCTTTGCCAATTCCTTTCGCAGATTCGCAGCGCGCGCCTCCGCAGCCCGAACGCGAACGTTGCCGTCGCCATAAATCTGATCAAGAGAAGTCAATTCTCCCTGAGTCGTAATCAGCTCTGCCTCGAGCGTCGCCGCAGCATCGACGGTCGCACGTGTCTGTTCCTTAAGATCGACCGTCATGTTGGTACTCGAAAAGTTGCTCAGTGCTTCCTGCGCCCGGTCGAGCTCCGTCCTCACCGTGGCCAGCCGGTTTTCGATAAACATTCGTTCGCGATGCGCCGAGGATGTGTTGGTCCGGTTGACCACCAGGTTCAACTCGTCGAGGTATGCCTGTGCCATATCACGAGCGCGCTGCGGGCTCTCATCCGTGACGGTAATGGTGATTACCCCGCTCTTTTTATCCTGTTCGACGCGGGTGCGGCGAATGAGAGTTTTGCATGCGTCTACACGATACCTCTTGCCATAAACGGATTGGAGCTGAAAGCGGTCAACCAGACGGCTGGTTACTGTGTCGCTCTTCAGCAAGTCGATAAAAAGAGAACCTGTATTGTGGCCCCCAAGAAGGCTCGCGGCAAGGCCACCAAGCATGTCGCCGCCCAGTGAGCGGCCCGCCAGTGCGGCGAGCAGTGCAGTTCCCGACCCGGAACTCTCCGGCGGCATGATGCGTGCCGTCGATTGAAACTGTCTAGGGATGAGAAGTGCGATGGCGATATTCGCAAGCAATGCGATGCCCACCGCTCGTGCCAGAAATCGCCGATGCCGCAACAGAACCGATGTATTTACGATCCAATTGGGACAGTGAGTCGCATCGCCTCGCGCCTCTGGAGTCACTGCGGGCATTGACTGGCTCTCTGGCGGTTCAATCGGTTCTGTCATGCCGCTCCTAAATGCCCGCAACGACGGTGGCAATCGCAAGCGATGCCGCAATCTGCCCGACGCCAATAATATTTCTCCAGACCACTGAAGCTCCGATGATCTTCTGCGGCACGACAATCACATCGCCGGGGTCAAGCTTGGTCGACAGAACGTTGTTGCCATACCCTTCTCCGGAACGACGCCCGACAACTGAGCCATTAGCACGAATGACAAAAATCTCCTTGCGGTTTGCGATCGCGGTGGCCCCGCCGGCGCGTTCCAGATACCAGCCAGCGGTCTTTCCCGCAATAAACGTGATCGCAGACGTGTTGTACACTTGGCCGCTGACCAGCACGAACCCCGGCCGCTTGGGAATACGCAACACATCGCCTCTTCGAACTTCAATATCCGCCGCGGTACCTGCCCATTCATCGATGGAAGAGTCGATTCCAATCACCAGCCGGCCGGTCGCCGGTTGACTGCGAAGTCGCGAGAGAACCTGGTCCTGCTGTTGCTGAATAAGTTGCAGCGTTGCCGCCTGATCGCCTCCCGCAAGCGTCTGAGACATGCGGGCAGCCGCGGAACTCGTCTCAATTTGGCGAATCAGCTCTTCGCGGCTCTTTTCCTCAAGCACTTTGACCTCGGGACGAGTCAAGACGGCACCCTCCGGATATGCCCCTCGACGGAAGCCTCCGGCCCGTCTAAGAATATCGCTCAAGTGTTCGCCTTCCGTGAACCCGTAGCTTCCCGGGTGCGCAACTTCTCCCTGGATCAAAATGGAAGCGCCGATATCGTTCCATCCCGTCATTTGATGGATGGTCAGCACATCGCCAGCCTGAAGAGGCGAATCGGCCTGCGCGTCGTTCCGCAGCACCGCGGCTCCAATGGCGATGGTGCGGCGTTCGATCGTAACTCCGGAGTCGTTCACCGCGTGATAACTGATTAAGTCCGCATCCTCGAGCGAGGCGTCCCGCTTGAATCCACCGGCGGCGCGGACCAGTTGAGCAGCGCTCATACCGTCGAACATCGGGTAGGAGCCCGGATTCTGCACCTCGCCCTGAATGGTCACGTTGGGAGAGTCCCGCTCATATCTGCCGAATATCCGGATGGTGTCGAACGGCTGAAGGGGCGGATTTGAATTTCCAATCAAGACTTCGGGAAGGTTGAAACTGATCGTTTCAGGGTGGAGATCGGGGGCTACGAGCCGGACAATCTCACCTCTGGCTGCCGGTTCCGGAAGTAAGTCGCGGTAACTCTGCAAAACATCGGCGAGATGCAACCCATCGCGGTAGGCAATCCTGCCAGGGCGGCCCACATGTCCCTGGAGATAGATCACGCGCTCGCTGGAAGGAAGCACAGTGCCGACTCGAACACGGTCGCCGTCCTTCAATTCCAGGTTGGCGAAGTTAGCCTCTTCGTTTGCTTGCCCATTGGCTGCGGGACCTGGTACGGGGATTATTTCGCGGCGTTGGTTGGCTACGATGCGTTCGATCGTGATGTGGCTCAATTCCGCGGCAACGGTTAACCCTCCGGCATTTGCAAGTCCGGCTGCCAGGGTCTTCTCCGCGCGAAGTTCGTAAATTGCCGGACGCTTCACAGCCCCAAAGACGGCCACTTGCGGCCCCGCAGGCGGAACGAGCAGAGTATCACCGCCCTGGAGATGATCATCCGCATTCCGAATGCCATGGAGAAGAAAGTCGTAGAGATCGATGTCGCCAATGGAATTCCCATTGCGCATATGATGCATCACGCGCAGCGAACCGATTGCGGTCGGCCCTCCAGCAGCGTAAAGCGCGCTGAGCGGCGATGCGAGCGAGCTGATGTCATAAGCGCCAGGCCGTTGCACATCGCCGACCACATAGATTCTGATGGTGCGCAGGCGAGCCAGTGTGACAGCCACATGCGCGTTGCGAAACTGCGGCTGCAGAGCGGCGCCGATGGCAGCCTGCGCATTCCCCAGCGTGAGCCCAGCCACCTGAATCTGGCCCGCTTCCGGCAGCGTGATGGCTCCTTCCCGATTGATGGCGCGTGTAAAGCTCTGGGATACTCCGCCCCACATGCTGATGCTGAGTTCATCTCCACCGCCAAGCACATAATCCGGTCCGAGAGGAACATCGAGCGGCATCGAATCGACCGCGGAAGGCGGATGGTTGTAGTCAACGGCAAATCCGCGACGGGTAAACACGTCCGCGCCGAAGCGCTTCAGTTTCTCCGGCGAGTCCGGAATCTGCGTGTAAAGATCTCTCAGGGAAAGCAAATTGTAAGGCGCTTCCCGGCGAAGCGACTTTGGTTCATCCGTGATATTCGGCTGTACCTGTGGCGCCTGGCGCTTGTCTGCGGTACCAGTTCGTGACGGGGATTGCCGATCATCGAGTTTCGGAAGCGCGGTTAAGTCTTCATTCTCACCTGTCAAATTCGCGGTATCTGGGTTCTTCAGGCGATTCTCAAATTCGGCATCCGTATTTCTAACAGGAGTACGGCTGCCAGTCCGATTCGCGCTCTCGTCTACGTTTTCTTTCGACGCAATCTCAACGTCCTCTTCCGAGATGTATCCCCGAGCCTCAAGGAGGTGAGTGATGCTTGCTCGCAGCTCTTTGCTGACGGCAATCTGGCTGAAAAGCTGTTCATCGGTGATTCCATCGACCTGCGACGGGATCCCTTTTGCCTGGGCCAGGTCGGACATAAGAGATTTGAGTTCGACAATGACTTCAGGATTCTCCTGTGCAATTGCGATGATCTGGGGCGCGCCGAGCACGTTGTGAGGGTCTTCAACGGGCTTCTCCAAAGAGCCGGCCTGGGTTGAAATGTCAGGTACGTATGTCGCCGGCACGGTTTGCGAGACGGGCCTCGTCCCGAGTTGAGTTTGCACCGTCATGTCGGGTGGAGTTTGCAGCGTGGTGTCGGGTTGCGTTTGCGCTGCGATGTTGGGCGCAAAGCAGAGAAACACCAGGCAAGCAAGTGCACCGGAGATCGAGAAGCCTATTTTCCTTGACCCGTTCCTTGTTCTAAGTAAGATCATCGCTGTTGCACCTTCGGCGCCGTACACCAGCGCGGCCATCGGAAGGAGAGCCACGGCGATGATTACGGCGCGTCGCATGGCTATCCGATCACATGAAGCATCAAGGTCATTGACCCGTGGCCGGCCCCGCAGAAAACCGAACATTGACTCACAAAATCGCCTGTCTTTTCCGGAGTGAATTGCACCTCTGAACTCCCGCTCGCCGGGGCCTTTAGTTCTACATTCAATTCGCGAATTCGGATGCCGCGCGAAACGTCGACGCTCCTCAATAAGAGAATCACCGGCACTCCCTTCTGGAGTTCGATACTGGCTGGCTCGAAAGTGAAGTGTTTGGCAACGACCTCGATGCGCCGGGGAGCGGCGTCCGCCGGAAGCGACGACAGAAAGAACGGATTCGGGGAACACACGCCAGCGAGCACGAAGAGAATTGCGATGCGTTTGATCATTATGGCTCCTGAATTGTTGTGGTGTTTGCCCAGAAGGCACGCCGCCTATGCTTCCTCGCGCTCGCTCCGTCGCATACTGTTCACCCTATGCCGCGATCCGAAGGAAGCTGTCATCTGCGTGTCAGGAGATTGTCAGCAGTTTGTCTCGCTCCGCGAAGTCCGGTCTCTTTTCAACAGCGCGCTCACTGCGTTCCGGCATGCTGGCGTTGGATGAGTCACTTGGCGCAACAACAAGTGACAATGCGCTGACATTCGCAAGACGCTCCCATGACACGCCGATCCAGGAATCGAACGAATCTAAGTCTATGTTGATTGCTGCAGCGTCTCGAAACAGGTTGGCCGCGCAGTCCGCAACCCACAAGCGCTTACACAGGTTATGGCAAACGGTGATATCAAATGCAATTTGACGGGAGGTGCTCTTGAAGGATGGTCCGAAGATTTGTCATCCCGTGCTTGAGCTCGAGCCTTCAACAGGGTTTTCTGTTGATCGCTCGGATTCGGAGCGCCTCAGTGCTTGGGTGAAGTCTCCAGCGAAGCGTGTCTTTGACTTTCTGTTGGTGTTTGCGATGCTGCCGATTTTACTGCCATTATTCCTGATCGTTGCCATTGCAGTTCGACTCAATTCCAGAGGGCCGGTCCTGTTCTTGCAAAAAAGAGTGGGGCGCAACGGAACTCCTTTCACAATCTACAAGTTCAGAACCATGCATCTCGCCGGCGAGAGACGAACCCTGATTACAACCATCAACGATCCGGCAATTACCAATCTGGGCAGGTTCTTGCGGTGGTGGAAACTCGATGAGTTGCCTCAATTCCTAAACGTATTGCGAGGTGAAATGAGTCTTGTGGGACCGCGACCCAAAGTCCCGGAACAAGAGACTAGGGTGTCAGGTTGCCGGCCGGGGATTACGGGCGCGGCAACCATCGCGTTTGCCCAGGAAGAGGTCTTCCTGGTTGGAATCCCGGAAGGCAAATTGGAGGATTACTGCCGCGATGTTCTCCTCCCTCTGAAGCAAAGCCTCGATGAGAGCTACATGGCCATGGCCACGCCCCTCTCCGACCTGCGCCTTCTTCTGCACACGGCCATGAGACGCTGGGATCGCACGAATGCTTCTCAGGTTCTCGAACCAGCGCAAGGCATTCGCAATCACGGTGTGAGTCCACTTGAGAAAGGACTGGGGATTGGAGATTGAAGCTCGACTCCATAAGTTATCGATTTAAATGGTCGGCCATAGAGGACGATTTTAGAACTTGTCTGCGCTGTCCCGGAGGTTTCGAGACCCAACAAATCGCTCAGGTCTGACTTGGAAGTGGGCAGTAGTTTCTCTATTGGCGACCATCCACCCGGAACCCGTGATTCAGGCGCTACGTTGTGATCTAAAGGTGTTGAGGCAACCTACAGCGTAACGCCGGATTACCGGCTACTCGTCGCGAACCCTGTTTTCGGCCTTATCGGGGTTCTTGGCAGGCTCCAACCAGGGTCGGGGAAGGCGGCAGTCCGGGAACAACCCAATCTCTAGGTACTGCGGCGTTTGAACTAAGTCGCTGGCGCGACGGACGCTGCGGCGTGGGCTGTCCTCGGGCATTGTTGGCTGTGTAAGCCTCGGGTCACAGGAGGTTTACCGTGACCCATCTTCGGCAGTTGATGCTGGACGAACTCCAGCGTCGCAACTACTCCCCAAGCACCGTCCGTTGCTACATCCACGCGGTGGAGGATTTTTCGAAGCACTTCCATCGTTCGCCTGAGCGCCTTGGTCCAAGCCATATTCGCGAGTACCAGGTGCATCTGTTCCGCGATCGGAAGTTGTCGCCTGGCACTATCCAGAGCCGTTGTGCGGCTCTGCGGTTTCTCTTCGTCAAGACCCTTCGGCGCCCCTACCTGCTCGATGAGATTCCTTTTCCCAAGCGCCCCAGGAAGCTGCCGAC
>Ga0255349_1000479_pt1 | contig 17979 bp, 7 predicted proteins | sample CBST25v15metaG_FD_189947 | JGI IMG/M metagenome (GOLD analysis project Ga0255349, IMG submission 189947) | Peat soil microbial communities from Stordalen Mire, Sweden - C.B.S.T-25.v15 | ecosystem: Environmental > Terrestrial > Soil > Wetlands > Peat | place: Sweden: Norrbotten County, Stordalen...
TGACGTCGAGGGTGGTGGCCCAGGTGGCGTCGGAGAGGATGCCGTCGGGCGAGGACGGGAAGAGCGCGGCGGTGTTGATGAGGATGTCGATGCCGCCGAAGGCTGCGATGGTGGCCTTGATCGCGTTCAGGATGGATTCGCGACTGCGGATGTCGACCGGTGTGACAGCGGTGAACTCCTTCGAGGTGACGGAGGCCAGTTCAGTGACGACGCGCTGTGCGGCTGCTTCATCGCGGTCGGCGACGACGACGTGTGCGCCGCGGGCGGCGGCAAGAAGAGCGACTTCGCGGCCGATGCCGCTGCCTCCTCCGACTACAAGGGCGATGCGGCGGCTGAGTTCCTTTTCAGGCGGCTGGCGGCGGATTTTGGCTTCTTCCATGGCCCAGTACTCGATGCGGAAGGCCTCAATGGCAGGGAGTGCGACGTAGTTGGTGAAGACCTTGAAGCTCTCCGGTTCGTTTGCAGGGCCGCATTGCGGGAGGGTTCCTGTGACTTCTCCTTCGGCGAGGAGGCTTGCGCCTTCCATCACATGAATCGCGTTGGTGTAGAACTCGCCTGTGATGCGGGCTTCCGTCTTGCTCTTGCCGAAGCTGAACATGCCTAGCCCCTGGATGAGGACGACGGTGGGGCTGGCGTCGCGGAGGGCGGGCGAATCGGGCGTGGCGAAAGAGTGGTAGTAGTCGGCGTACTGCTGGCGGTACTCGTCGAGCGAGACGACGATCTGCTTGCGCAGGGCGGCGAGATCTTCGCCTTCAGCCCAGGGAATGAAGAGGGGCCGTATCTTGGTGCGGATGAAGTGATCGGGGCAACTGGTGCCGAGGAAGGAGAGGTCTTTGGCATGGACCGAGTTGACGAATTGAAGAACGTCGGGGGCGTCGGTGAAGCTCGATATCCAGCGGTTTTTGGTGCTGATGCGGCCGCGCAGATAAGGGGCGATTTGAATGGCGAGGCTGCGGCGTTCTTCACGAGCGGCGATGGACTCTCCGCCAAAGCGGGTTGAGCCCTTGGCAAGGCCGTGGCGTTCAATGAACTGGCCGATCTGATCGACGATTGTCAGCGTGCCGAGGTAGCACTCGCGGTGGGTATCCCCCCAGGTGAAGAGGCCGTGGCCGCCGAGAACGATGCCGTCGCAGCCAGGGTTGTCCTTGACCGCCTGGCGCATCATCAGGCCGAGTTCGAAGCCGGGGCGCTGCCAGGGAACCCAGACGAGCGAGTGGTTGAACTCGCGATTGAACTCGTTCATTTTTTCGAGGCCGTTGGCGGAGGCGGCGAGGGCGATGCCCCAGTCGGGATGGAGATGGTCAACGTGCGGGAAGGGCAGAAAGCCGTGCAGCGGGGTGTCAATGGAGGCGGCGACGGGGTTATTTCGGAAGGCGGCGACGGCGTACATGGGGACCATCTCGTCTTCAAAGTCGACGCCCTTGTAGGTGCGCTCGAGAGAAAGGAGCTTGTGCTGGTAGAGGGTGGCGAAGCCGGTGCGCTTGATGCTGCCGAGGTCGCCGCCGGAGCCTTTGACCCAGAGGATTTCAATGGGCTCGCCGGTGAGCGGGTCGATTTCAGTAACTTTGGAGCTGGTGTTGCCGCCGGCGAAGTTGGTGAGGCGCAGGTCGGAGCCGAGCAGGTTGGAGCGGTAGCGCAGGAGCTCAGGCTCATCGAGGGTGGCGGCTAGCTGGGAATCCCAGCGGTCTTCAAGGAACTTCAGAGTGGCAGGAGTTGCGGCGGCCAATGTCATAGATACCACTTTACGAGGGATTTTTGCAGCGTACACAAGATAACATATTGGCGTAGCAATAGAGAATCTATTCCTTATTGGAAATTCAGATCGACACGGACGGGAGAGCCAGTGACCAGCAGAATTGTCAGGCTTGAGGCCAGTCGGACAGAGATTCAGCAGAGACTGCCTTGTGGCGAACGTAGTTATAGGGTGGGGTGGCGTAGCCGCGCAGGATGGAGATTCCAAGCTGAATGAGGCGCGGGCCGTAGGTCTCCACTTCATGGGAGATGGAGCCGATGAGGGCGCTTTTGCCGGTGCGCATCTCAGCGATGACCTCGGGGATGCAGTCCTGGCCGACGATGGCGAAGTCGGCTTCGCGGCCAGCCTGGCGGGCGGCATCGAGAACGCCGAGGGCGCTGGAGTCGGTGGCGGCGGCTACCAGGATGCGTTCGCCTTTTAGGCTGCTCCTTAGAAAATCGGCGACTGCCGACTGGCTGGGCTGGCGCATGCCGCGGCCCTCGAGGCGGATGAAGCGGAGGGCCGGAATGTCGCTGAGGCGTTCGCGGATGCCGTCAAATGCGCCGGAGATGCGGCCTTGAACGAAGCTGCCGGCCTCGGCGAATCCCACGCCGAGAACCGCATCGACCTTTCCCTTCCATTTGCGCTGTGCGAACTGGGCGAGCATGGAGCCGGCTTCGTATCCGCATTCAAAGTTGTCGACGCCAAAGTAGGTGGCGTTGGGGTGGGGCACGTCAATGGCGACGAGAGGAATCTCGGCCTTCTTGAAGATGTGGGCGACGCGGGGGCCGGCAGCTTCTTCCACCTGAAATTCAAGGACCAGGTCAACGCGCCTGGCCACCAGTTCCTCGGCGTTCTGGATGGCGACGTCGGGGTCGAACTGGTTGTCGAGGACAAGGAGCTCGACGCCGGCGGCGGCGGCGGCCGCTGTGACGCTTTGGGAGACGGCGACGGAAAAAGGCAGGTCGGCGGACTGCACGGCGAGACCGAAGCGCAAGCGGCGGGGACGGGAGACGAGGCGATAGAGGCCGTTCTGCGATTGGGCCACGTAGCCGCGGTGGGTGAGGGTCTTCAGGATGCGATAGACGCTGGTCTTGGAGATGTGAGTGCTCTGGTAGACATCTTCGAGGGAAACGGGCCCGTGGCTCTCTTCAAGCAACTCGATGACGTCGAGCGCCTTGGAAAGGATGGGAATGAGATAGAGCCGCTTGATCTTTGACTTGGGCAAAGGAGTTTCTCCCTGGATGGTTCCGTAGCTGGTGTCCGGTCACGAAAGATCATTGCGAAATGCCTGAAGAACAAAAGCGGATCCTTCGACTCACCACCCCCAGGCTGAAAGACGCCTGGGGCCCCGTTTGCTCAGGATGACAGACGCTTTTTGAAGGCTGCGCTTTGTATGCTCAGAATGACAGCCTCTGTTTTGTTAAGAACTTTGGAGACAGGACACTCGATTCCACCAGCATAGACTTCTTCAGGCGTAACTGCCCACTGCGGTTGGCGTTTTAGCGCGTTGGGTGGCGACTCGTTCGACGTACCCTCCGGCTTTGAGAGCGGCGAGCGGGTCGGGGGAGAGTCCGCGGGCTATGCGCCAGGCGGCGGTGAGCGGGCGCACGTCAGTCCAGAATGCGCCGCGGAAAAGCTCTTCGGCGGCGACGAGCTCGCAGGAGTCTTGCAGGGCGGCCAACAGCTCGCGATCGACGAGCGCGGCCTTGAGCCAGAGTTCCTGGGCGGTGACGACGGTCTGGACGGTGGCTTCGATCTTGCCTTTGAGGTTGTGGCTCTGGTCGACCATGAAGGCCACGCCTTCAGGCGGCAGGCCGTTGGTCGAGCTTAGGTGGAGTTCGTGGAAGATGCGGAAGATCTGGTAGGGATCGATGGAGCCGAGGGTAAGATCGTCGTCGGCATAACGGCGGTCGTTGAAGTGAAAGCCGCCGAGCATACCGGTATGGAGCAGCCAGGCGACGAGTTGCTCAATGTTCTGCGAGGCGTAGTGGTGTCCGGTGTCGACCAGGACGCGGGCCTGGGGGCCGGCCTGCTGCGCGAAGTGCGAGGCCATGCCCCAATCGGCGATGTCGGTGTGGTAGAAGGCAGGCTCGAAGGGCTTGTATTCAACGAGCAGGCGCTGCGTGGGGGCGAGATGGGCGTGGGCGGCCGAGAGGGCTTCCTCAAGCCATCCGATGCGCTTGCGGATGGATTGTGTGCCGGGATAGTTGGAGCCGTCGGCGATCCAGAGGGAGATGTCGCGGGAGCCGAGCTGTTTGCCAATCTCGATGGATTCGAGGACGTGCTGGAGAGCCTGGGCGCGGATCTCGGACGAGGGATTGGAGAGCGAGCCGAACTTGTACTGCTGGTCCTGAAAGAGGTTGGGATTGATGGAGCCGGCGCGGACTCCGTAGCGGCTCTCGAGGGCCTTTACTTCCTCGACGTCGGCGAGTCCGTTGGGCAGATCCCAGAGGACGTGGAGGGCCACGGTGGGAGTGACGCCGGTGAGGCGATGGACCTCGGCCGCGTCGGCAAATTTCTCTTCGACGGTGGAGGCGGCGGCGGCCTGGGTGAACTTGCCGAAGCGCGTGCCGGTGTTTGCGAAGCCCCAGGAGGGAATCTCGATCTGGAAGCCGTCGAGAACCTGAGCGGTGCGGTCGAGCCGGGCGGCTTCGGATTGGGGCGATGCTGGATGGGTCATGGCTGGTTCCTTGTCACACGGATCGTCTTGCGTGGCCGCGATGGATGAAGAGCAGTTGGGCACGCTTGCTGCCGGAAAATACGTGGCAGCAGTAGTTTGGCTTACTGGCCCGGAACGATTCTGTGTCCAGCGGTCTGGAAAAAGGTATGGTATTCGATAGGCACTGACTTTGTCTATTGCAACAAAGTGGCAGGTTTGGAATGTCACGAAGAATTCGACCCATTTTATCTTTGGAAGCGTCAACATTTGCCGACATACGCCGTCTAAGACACGCATACCCGTCTGCTGAGTTGAACCCCGGATATTTGTTAAAGAGTTAATACTCGATTCTTGCGATTCCAGATCACTTTTTACGGGTCCGAAAGGAACGAGAAGGGTAAGCTGAAAACGATTCTTCCGCCTTGCGGAGTTTTGCCTGCCGATTTATGGAGGGCATCAGGAATGTGGGTCGAAACGGTATAGGTCGTTGTGATACCTTTGGCATCCAGGACTCATCTTAGTCGCGGGCAGTCGGTCGGATTGTCTGCAAGTCTGTGATTGGAACCCCAGCTCAGTATTGGATTCGGGGGGCTCACCCTCGAAGAAAGGTCCAGGAAGACGAGTATGCGCGCCCTGCGTTTCTCTCCCCTTTGTGTATTTGCCAGTGGATTATTTTGTGTTACGGCGGCGATGGCCCAGAACGGCGCGCCCGCGGTACGGATCGTCAATGCGATAGACGAGAAGCAGCTTGTGACGCTCAACGGAACGGTGCATCCGCTGGCCAATGCCAAGAACGATCGCGGAGCCGCGCCTGACAGCACACCGCTGAACCGGATCCACCTGCTGTTGAAGCGCAGCGCGACCCAGCAGGCGACGCTCGATCAGATGATCGGGCAATTGCATACGCCGGGGAATCCGAATTATCACAAGTGGCTTACGCCGGACCAGTTCGGCAAGCAGTTTGGCGTTTCGGACCAGGATATTGCGACGGTGGAGACGTGGCTGACGGGGCATGGCTTCAACGTGATCGGGGTCAAGCCGGGCAAGCAGGTGATCGAGTTCTCGGGGAACGTGGGGCAGTTCCGCAGCACATTCCACACGCAGATTCATCAATACTCGGTGAACGGCGAGAGCCATTTTTCGAACGCGACCAATCCGCAGATTCCGGCGGCTCTTGCGCCGGTGGTGGGCGGATTTGTTTCTCTGAACAACTTCCATGCCAAGAGCCAGGTGAAGGCGATGGGCAAGGCGATGTATGACCCATCGACCCACACGGCGACCGCCGACTGGACCTGGGGGACAACAGACGTGAACTTTGTGCTGGCGCCGCAGGACTACGCGGTTGAGTACGATCTGACTCCTCTTTATACGGCGAGCACGCCGATCAACGGCAGCGGGCAGACCATTGCGATCATCAACGATTCAAACGTCAACATCGACCTGGTGAACCAGTTCAGGAAACTGTTCGGACTTTCGGTGAATCCGCCGCAGGTGATCATTGATGGCAACGACCCGGGTGTGAATGGCGATGCAGTAGAGGCGTACCTGGACGTGGAGTGGGCGGGAGCGGTTGCGCCCAATGCGACGGTCGACCTGGTGATTGGAGCGGACACCGAGTTGGAGAGTGGACTTGATCTGGCAGCGGAACATGCGGTCTTTGGCAATGTAGCGCCTGTCATGAGCATGAGCTTTGGCTATTGCGAGCAGGGTACGGGTAGCAACAACTCGTTTTGGAACAGTCTCTGGGAGCAGGCTGCCGCGCAGGGCGTCACGGCGATGGTATCTTCAGGCGATGCCGGCTCGGCGGGCTGCGACGACGACAATACCCAGTACTATGCAATCAGCGGGCAGGCCGTGAACGGCTTTGCCTCTACGCCCTACAACGTCGCGGTGGGCGGCACGGATTTCTATTACACGTTCTGGAACTCCACGAATGTAACCACGGCGGACTTTACTTCCTACTGGACCATAACTCCGCAGGCCACGCCGGCCGCGTCTCTTAAGGGGTACCTGGCTGAGCAGCCATGGAACGACAGCCAATTCGGCGATGACCTTTCGCAGACTTACGCCAACAGCGGCGACACGGCAACGTCGATTGCGGCGGGCAGCGGCGGCGCCAGCAACTGCGCCACGGGAACCGGAGCGACGATCAATGGCTGGACCACGTGCACAGCGGGTTATGCAAAGCCCAGTTGGCAGGTAGCCACCGGCGTGCCGGCAGACAACGTGCGCGATCTGCCCGACGTTTCGCTGTTTGCATCGAACGGAGTGAACTACAGCTTCTATCCCATTTGCGCGGAGGATGGCGACTGCCAGCCAGCGACGAGCGGCAATGTCATTCAGATCTACGGCGTGGGTGGAACATCGGCTTCTTCTCCCTCGTTTGCCGGCATGATGGCGCTGGTGAATCAGAAGTATGGCCCACAGGGGCAGGCCAACTATGTGTTGTATCCAATGGCCAAGCAGTTTCCAGCGGCCTTCCACGACGTGACGGAGGGATCGAATACGGTTCCGTGCGATTTGAGCGACGCAACTCCGAATTGCATTGCCGCGCCAAGCGCACTGGCCTACAGCATCGATGGGTCGCCGTATGGGCTGGTGACGGAAGGCGAGATCGGCACGGGAACGACGCCGGAGTACAACGCCACCGTGGGTTACGATCTGGCCAGCGGACTGGGAACGATCGACGCCAACCAGATGGTGACCAACTGGGGCAAAGTGAGGGCCGACGCCACTACGACGACGATGACCGTGACCCCGCCGAACGGCGTCTCGCTGAGCAGCATTCCGCATGGAACCACGCTGTCCATCGCCGGCACAGTGACCGGCACTGGAACCCCGACCGGCGACGTGGCGCTTGTGACCAACAGCACCGAGCCGATCAACCAGGGAGCGGATTTCTTCACGCTCACGAACGGGACGTACTCTTCAAATTCCACAACCAACATTGTGAATTACCTTCCCGGCGGCACATACGATGTGTGGGCCCAGTACGGCGGCGACGGCACCAATGGGCTGAGCACGTCTATGCCGGTCAAGATCACGGTGAACCCGGAGAACAGCGAAGTCGCTCTGAGTGTGGTGACCACTTCGAGCGGCGGGGCGATCGCCGCGGGATCGTCCCTCTCGTATGGGACGCAGCTGACGCTGGAAGCACAGGCCGGTCCGACCGGTTGCCCGACCAGTTGCCCGGCTAACTACACGAATCCGACCGGGACGGTGACGTTCTATGACAACGGCACCGCAATCAACACAGCGACGATCAACGCCGAGGGTGACGCCGAGTTCACGCTGCCGAACACATTCAACGCGGGCTCGCATAACATTACGGCAACGTACCCGGGCGACGGCAGCTACAACTCCAGCAGCGCGGCGGGAATCACCTTCACGGTGACGCAGGTGACGCCCACGGTGAACCTCACGAACTCCTACGGTGCGGCTTATCCAGCAGGCCAGACCACTACGCTATCCATCGCCGTGGGGGGCCTTTCGAACGGTGTTGCCCCCTCAGGTAAGGTGAACATCAGCGGGGCCCCGACAGGCACCCCGTCCAGCGCCACATTGGTCGCCGGAGTGGATCCGTTTGCAGGCACCATAGTGGGTCAGGCCACGGTCACCATCCCAGCGACCGCCGGGGCCGGCACGTACAACATCACCGCGACCTACGCGCCCGACACCGCTTCCGCCGTGAACTTCACAACCGCTTCCAGCATCATCCAGGTGCAGATCACCGGGGCGAGCGGAACGGACACAACGACCACGGGAACTGCTTCGGCTGCCAATACGTCGCCGAACGCGCAGGTTACGGTGACCGGCTCGGTAACCGCAGCAAGCGGGTCTGCCCCAACGGGATCAATGCTCTTCCTGTTTGCCGGTGTTCATAACGGCGTCTTCGAGGATGTGTATTTTACCTCGCAGGTGGCGACCCTGGTTGCCGGTACCGGCAGTTCTTCAACCTACAGCATGACGTTTAACAGCGGCACTCTGCCCCAGGGCGTCAATCAGATCACAATTCAATATGTTCCGGCCTCTGGCTCTCTAGACAATCCTTCCACGGCCGTGGTCTCTATCGGGAACTCGCTTGGCGATTTCTCACTGATCGCGAACACCACGATCATTCCAGTGACTTCGGGCAGCAGCGCATCAACAAACATCAATGTCTCTTCAGTGAACACATTTGCTGGAGCGGTAGACCTGACCTGCACGGCGCCAAGCAACTGGACCTGCACCATTCCGAGTTCGGAGCCCCTGACCAACGGCGGTTTTGCGGTGGCAGGGCTGAGCGTGACCGCGCCCAAGACAGCGACGGTGGGAAGCTACACCGTGCTGATTACCGGAAAGGATGCGGCGACGGGCGAGTATGTTCACACGCTGGGGCTGAAAGCGCAGGTGACCAGCACGGCGCCGGGATTTGCGCTGACGAATAGCGGGAGCGTGACGGTGTTGCCGGGCGCGACGACGGGCAATACATCGACGATTACCGCGACGCCGTCGAACGGATTCACGGGAGCGGTGAATCTGACTTGCGTGCTGACGAATCCTCCGGGCGGGATTACGGCGCCCAGCTGCACGGTTACATCCTCGGTGACCATCTCCGGAACAACCGCGGCGACGGGAACACTGACGATGGTTACCACGTCGAGCACTACCCCGGGCGCTTACACCATGACGGTGACCGGCAAGGACGCAGCGACCGGCCTGATTACCTCATCAACGGCAGTGGGCCTGACGGTGAGCGTTCCGCCGAGCATTGCGTTGACCAATAGCGGCGCGATCAGCTTCCAGGCTGGAGCGAGCACTGGCGACACGGCGACGATTACCATTACGCCGGCGGCCGGATTCACCGGGAACGTGGGTCTGACCTGCGTGGTGACGCCGACGGCAGCGGTGAGTCCGGCCACTTGCTCCGCGGTGACGCCGGTGGATATTACCGGGACCACGGCAGGAACCTCAACGGTGACGGTGAGCACGACGCTGACGACAACACCCGGAACCTACACGGCGACAGTGACGGGCGCTGACGTGGCAACCGGCAAGATCACATCGAGCACTGGCGTTGGGGTTACAGTTACCGCGCCGCCGACTCCGGCAATCACGCTGAGCAACAGCGGTTCGCTCAGCTTTGTTGCGGGAGCAACCTCGGGCGACACAGCAACGATTACGGTGACGCCGTCGAACGCGTTTACCGGGGTTGTGGATCTGACCTGCTCGGTGACTACGGCACCGGCGAGTCCGACCAGCCCGGCAACCTGCTCGGTAACGCCTACGGTGGACATTACCGGCACTGGCGCTCTTACCGGCACGCTGACGGTGACGACCACCTCAACCACCACGACTGGGGCCTATGGCATTACCGTGACGGGCAAGGATGCGGCCACGGGCAAAGTGAGCTCGAGCACAATTGTAAGCGTTACTGTGAACGCACCGCCGAGCTTTGCGCTCACGAACAACGGCGCGGTCAGCTTCCAGGCGGGAGCCACCACGGGCGACACGGCAACGGTTACCGTTACCCCTGCGGGCGGATTCACCGGGAACGTGGGTCTGACCTGCGTGGTGACGCCGACGGCAGCGGTGAGCCCGGCAACATGCTCGGCTGTGACGCCGGTGGATATTACCGGGACCACGGCTGGAACCTCGACGGTGACGGTTACGACGACACTGACGACCACACCGGGAAAATATACGGCGACAGTGACGGGCACATCCGGGAGTATCACGGCGAGCACGCCAGTAAGCGTCACGGTGACGGCTCCTCCGCCGCCGGCGATTGCACTGGCGAGCAGCGGCGCAATCAGCTTTGTTGCGGGAGCGACTACGGGTGACACAGCGACGATTACCGTGACTCCGTCGTATGGGTTTACCGGAGTGGTGGACTTGACCTGCGCAGCAACGACAACCCCGGCGAGCGCGAGCACTCCGGCAACCTGCACTGTAACTCCAACCGTGGACATCACTGGCACGAGCGCGCTGACCGGCACGTTGACTGTGGTGACCTCGGCGGCCACGACGACCGGCGCCTATGTCTTCACTGTGAGCGGCAAAGATGGGACGGTCACCGGGTCGACGACCGTGAGTGTGACTGTGAATGCGCCGCCGAGTTTCGCGCTTACGAACAGCGGCGCGATCAGCTTCCCGGCGGGAGCGACAACCGGGGACACGGCGACGATTACCGTGACACCCGCGGGTGGATTCACTGGCATAGTGGACCTGACCTGCGCGGTAACAAACACGCCAGCGAGCCCAACCAGCCCGGCGACTTGCAGTGTGACATCGACGGTGAACCCGACCAGCGCCAATCCAGTTGCGGCGACGGTTACAGTCAACACGACGTACACAACCACGCTTGGTAACTACACAGTTGCCGTCACCGGCAAGGATGCGGCGACAGGCAAGCTTAGTTCAACCACAAACGTGACTGCGACAGTGACGGCTCCTCCGCCGCCGGCAATTGCGCTGACCAACAGCGGCGCACTGAGCTTTGTTGCGGGAGCCGCGACCGGCGATTCAGGAACCGTTACCGTGACACCGTCGTATGGATTCACGGGGGTGGTGGATCTAACCTGCGCCGTGACGCCGGTTGCTGCCAGCAGCCCGGCGACCTGCACGGCGGGCCCGACGGTGGACATCACCGGAACCGGCGCACAGACGTCGACGGTTATGGTGACCACAACGGCATCGACTACACCGGGATCGTACAGCGCGACGGTGACGGGCAAAGATGCAGCGACGGGCAAGGTGACCGGAAGCACCGCAGTGGGTGTGACGGTGCTGGGTGTTCCGAGCTTTACGCTGAGCAACAACGGGCCGATTACCTTTGGCGTGGGCGCGACCTCAGGCAATACCGCGACGATCACGGTGGCGCCGGTGAACGCATTCACGTCAACGGTGGGACTCACCTGCGCAGTGACAACGACGCCTTCGAGCCCAACCAGCCCGGCGACGTGCTCGCTGGCGGCGTCTACGGTGCCTGGAGGTTCGGGGACGGATGTGCTGACGATCGGCACAACGTCGACCACCACCACAGGGAACTACGCGATCACGGTGACCGGCGTCTCGGGAGCGATTACCGGGACGACGGTGGTGAATGTCACGGTGAACGGCAGCTATACCGTGACGGCGACCTCGCCGGCGTCGATTGCGCCGGGAGCGTCGGCGACTTCGACGGTGACGATTGCCTCAACCAATGGCTACGCGGGAAGCGTGACACTGACTTGCGCGCTGACCTCGTCGCCATCGGGCGCAACGGATCTGCCTAGCTGCACAAACGGCAGCCAGACTGTGACGCTGAGTTCGACGACGACGACCGGGACGGCGACGGTGACCGTAGATACGACGGCGGCGAGCAGCAGTGAGCTGGTCCGGCCGAAGCTGGGCCCCGGCAAGGGCTGGATGGGGGCAGGCGGCGGCGCGGTGCTGGCGCTGTTGCTGTTCTTCGGGATCCCGGCGCGGCGGCGCAGTTGGCGGTCGATGCTGGGGATGTTGGTGCTGATGGTGGTTCTGGGCACCATGGCTGGCTGCGGCGGCAGCGGTGGTGGCGGCAGCAAGAACCTTGGAACAACTGCCGGCACGTATACCTTCACGATCACCGCGACCGGAAACCCGGCGCAGGGGTCGGGAAACACGAACACCTTCACGGTGGACGTGAACTAAGTCAGTTCGATCCGTACGACCCGGCGGCCCTTCCTTCGGGAGGGGCCGTTGTATTTAAGGTATTTCTCCTTCAGATTTAGCCCTTGCCGATTTCCTTTGAGGGCGTTGATTTCTTGAGGAAATCGCCACTGCAGAAGGAGAAATGATTTGGGCGCGGCTTCGCCGCGTACACAAATTCAAGTTTCCTATGCGTGGCTTTTCGGCCCGACTGAAGTCGTGCCCTGATACAGTGCGCTCCCAAGGCCGAAGTCGCTAGAGCAACGGGATAGGGACTCACATTGGCGTACTGCTTCCCACCGATACGGACTAAGAACTTATCCGCAAATAAGTAGCGGTGGTCTCCAGACCGGCTGTTGTGCGGGTCTCCTGACCCCCACATCGCTGCTGGCGGCGTGGACGCCGCCAGTACAGCCGGCCTGGAGGCCAGCGCTACTCCAAGAGCTAACTTGCGGATAAGTTCGAAGGCCTGTCCGCGGGGCCCGGTAAAGCGCAAGGATGGGGCACCCGGTTCTTGTTGTGTTGGGGAAGCCGAGATGTCTGCGGCTATTTGGCCAGGTTGTCGAGGGCCAGGTTCAGGTCGAGGACGTTGACGCGGGGTTCGCCCAAAAAGCCGAGCTGACGGTTGGTGGTGTTCCGGGCGATGAGCTGGCGGACGGCGGCCTCGTCGAGCTTGCGGGCGCTGGCGACGCGCGGGGCCTGGAAGAAGGCGGCGTCGGGAGTAATGTCGGGATCGAGGCCGGAGCCGGAGGTGGTGACCAGGTCGATGGGGACGGGATGGCCGGGGTTCTCTTTGGAAAGGGCGTCGATGGAAGCCTGGATACGGTCGACGAGGGCCTTGTTGGACTGGGCTAGGTTGGAGCCGCCGGAGGCCGTCGCGTCGTAGCCGTTGCCCGCGGCCGAGGGGCGGGGATGGAAGTACTTGTCGGAGGTGAAGCTCTGGGCAAGCAGCTCGGAGCCGACGATCTGGCCGTTGTGGAGGATGAGGCTGCCGGCGGCCTTGTGCGGAAAGATGAGGCCGGCGACGCCGGTGACCGCGAGGGGGTAGGCCAGGCCGAGCAGGATGGTGGTGACAATGGTGAAGCGAATGGAGGTCTTCCAGACGGAGTGGGTCTTGGTGGTGGCGCCGGAAGGCAGAGTCGATGTGGAATGCATTGTTGCGTACCTCAGGGGCTAAAGCCCCGAATTCATTTCTCGGATTGATTGTCGGGGTTAAAACCCCGACCTACCGCCCTGGTTTCTTCGAAACTCGCAGGGGCTAAAGCCCTTCTCTCATTTTATTGCTGCTTGCGGCACGACTAAAGTCGTGCCCTTTCAAAACATCGTTGTCGCGGCTCAAGTCGTGCCCTTTCAAAACATCGTTGTCGCGGCTCAAGCCGTGCCCTTTCAAAACATCACGCCAGGTGCAAGAACACCAGGGCTACGTCGATGGCCTTGATGCCGATGAAGGGCACGACGATGCCGCCCACGCCGTAGATGAGCAGGTTGTTGCGCAGCAGGACATCGGCTGCCTTGGGCTCGTATTTCACGCCCTTGAGGGCCAGCGGGATGAGCGCCACGATAATGACCGCGTTGAAGATGACTGCGGAAAGAATTGCCGAGTGGGGCGAGTGGAGGTCCATGATATTGAGCGCGCTGAGCACCGGAAAGACGCCGGCGAACATGGCGGGAATGATGGCGAAGTACTTGGCTACGTCGTTGGCAATGGAAAAGGTAGTGAGTGCGCCGCGGGTCATGAGGAGCTGCTTGCCGATCTCGACGATCTCAATGAGCTTGGTGGGGTTGGAGTCGAGGTCGACCATGTTGCCGGCTTCCTTGGCGGCTTGCGTGCCGGAGTTCATGGCCACGCCTACGTCGGCCTGGGCGAGGGCGGGGGCGTCGTTGGTGCCGTCGCCGGTCATGGCGACCAGCTTGCCCTTGGCCTGTTCGCGCTTGATCAGGTCCATCTTGTCTTTGGGCTTGGCCTCGGCGAGGAAGTCGTCGACCCCGGCCTCGCGGGCGATTACGGCGGCGGTGAGCGGGTTGTCGCCGGTGATCATGATGGTGCGAATGCCCATGGCGCGAAGGCGGGCGAGACGCTCCTTGAGGCCGCCTTTGACGATGTCTTTGAGATAGATGACGCCGAGAGCTGCTGCGTTTTCAGCGACGACCAAAGGTGTGCCGCCGGCGCGGGCAATCTCTTCGACCTGCTCGCGGACTTTTTGCGGAAGCTGCGAGCCTTGCTCTTCCAAAAAGCGAGCAATGGCGTCGACTGAGCCTTTGCGGATCCGCGTGCCGGGAAGGTTGACGCCGGACATGCGAGTCTGGGCGGAAAAGGGAACGAACTCGGCATGAATGCCGCTGAGGTCGCGTCCGCGCAGGTTGTACTTTTCCTTGGCGAGGACGACGATGGAGCGGCCTTCAGGAGTCTCGTCGGACAGAGACGCGAGTTGGGCGGCGTTGGCCATGCGTTCGGCGCTGACGTCGGGAGCGGGATAGAACTCGGTGGCCTGGCGATTGCCGAGGGTGATGGTACCGGTCTTGTCGAGGAGCAGGGTGTTCACGTCGCCGGCGGCTTCTACGGCGCGGCCGCTCATGGCGAGGACGTTGTATTGAACGAGGCGGTCCATGCCCGCAATACCAATCGCCGACAAAAGGCCTCCGATGGTGGTGGGGATGAGGCAGACCAGCAGCGAGACCAGCACGAAGACCGTCTGCGGGGCTTTGGAGTACATGGCGAAGGGCTGCAGGGTGACGACGGCGAGCAGAAAGACGATGGTGAGGCCGGAGAGCAGGATGGAGAGCGCGATCTCGTTGGGAGTCTTCTGGCGGGTGGCGCCTTCGACGAGGGCGATCATGCGGTCGAGGAAGGTTTCGCCGGGGTTGGAGGTGATCTTGACCTTGATCCAGTCGGAAAGGACCTTGGTGCCGCCGGTGACGGCTGACCTGTCGCCGCCTGCCTCGCGAATGACGGGAGCGGATTCCCCGGTAATGGCCGACTCGTCGACTGACGCGACGCCTTCAATGACTTCACCGTCGCCGGCAATGTACTGATTGGCTTCCACGTAAATGACGTCGCCTGCGCGGAGCAGGCCACTGGCAATCTCTTCAAAGCCACCGTCGGCTGTGTACCGTCTCGCGATGGTCTCGCCCTTGGCTTTGCGGAGCGTGTCGGCCTGGGCCTTGCCGCGGCCCTCGGCCATGGCCTCGGCGAAGTTGGCGAAGAGGACGGTAAACCAGAGCCAGAGGGTGATCTGGAGATTGAAACCGAAGCTGGGGCGATGGTGAATGGTGTCGTCGATCAGGATGGCGGTGGTCAAGACGGAGCCCACCTCGACGACGAACATGACGGGGTTTTTGACCATGCCGCGGGGATCGAGCTTGCGCACCGAATCGAGGAGCGCCTGGGCCATGATTTCCGTGTTCCAGAGACTTTTCTTCGTAGCCATGTGAGTCCGTTTCGTAAGACAGTGATCAGTTGTCAGTGATCAGTTGTCAGTTACCAGCGATCGGCCTTCGTGTTGAATGACTGAAAGCTAACAGCCAGGAGCTAAGTGCTAAAAGCTAGTAGCTGCTTTTTAAAACACCTGGCCGGATTTCAGCAGCAGGTGCTCGAGAATGGGCCCCAGGCTCAGCGCCGGGAAGAAGGTGAGCGCGCCAAGAATCAGGATGACGCCGACCAGCAGAACTGTGAACAGAGTGCCGTTCACCGGAAACGTTCCCGGCGAGGGCGGGACGCTTTTCTTCATGGCCAGGTTGCCGGCGAGGGCGAGGACGGGAATCATCATCAGGAAGCGGCCACCGAGCATGGCCGATCCCATGGCCACGTCGTACCACCAGAGGGTGGTGGGATTGACGGCAGCGTTGAGTCCGGCAAAGGCCGACCCGTTGTTGCCGACTGCGGAAGTGAATGCGTAGAGAATCTCGCTGAACCCGTGCGGCCCCTGATTGGTGAGGGCGGAGAGGCCGACGGAGGGCCAGAGGACAAAGATGGCCGTGAGAGTAAGGATGATGAGGGGGAAGATGAGCACATAGAGCATGGACATCTTCACGTCGTAGGCCTCGATCTTCTTGCCCAGGTACTCGGGAGTGCGGCCCACCATGAGGCCGGCAATGAAGACAGCAAGGACGACGAAGATGAGGATGCCGTACATGCCTGCGCCGACGCCGCCGAATACGACCTCGCCGAGCATGATGTTGGTCATGGTGACCATGCCGCCGAGGGGTGTGAAGCTGTCGTGTACGCCGTTGACGGCGCCGCAACTGGCGTCGGTAGTGATGTTAGCGAAGAGAGCTGATTCGGCGATGCCGTTGCGGACTTCCTTACCCTCCATGTTGCCGCCGGGCGCGGTTGCGGTGTGCGTTTGCTGGGCGCCGTGAATGAGGGGGTGGGGCTGCGACTCGGCCCAATAGATGACGGAAAAGCCTGCCGCGAAGAGCACAAACATGGCGGCCAGGACAGCCCAGCCGTGGCCGGGAGAGCCGGTCATGCGGCCGAGGGTGTAGGTGAGGCCCGCGGGGATAATGAAGATCGAGAGGATCTGAAGGAAGTTGGAGAACGGCGTGGGGTTCTCAAAGGGATGGGCGCTGTTGGCGTTAAAGAAGCCGCCGCCGTTTGTCCCCAGCATCTTGATGGCTTCCTGCGAAGCAACCGGGCCCTGGGCGATGGTCTGCGTCTGGCCCTCGATGGTGTGGGCCGCGGTGTAGGCGTGCAGGTTCTGCGGAACGCCCTGGCCGACCAGGAGTAGCGCATAGATCAACGAAGCAGGGACGAGGACATAAAGCAGGGTACGCGTCACGTCGACCCAGAAGTTGCCGATGGTGCTGGACATGGTGCGCTTGATGCCGCGGATGAGCGCAACAGCGATGGCGATGCCGGTGGCTGCCGACCAGAAGTTGTGGGTCGCGAGGCCAGCCATCTGAGTGAGATAACTCATGGTGGTCTCGGGCGTATAGAACTGCCAGTTGGTGTTGGTGGTGAAGCTGGCGGCGGTGTTCCAGGCCAGGTCAGGACCTACGGCGGCAAGCCCCTGCGGGTTCCAGGGCAGCATGTGCTGGAGGCGCTCAATGGCGTAGGTGATGGCCAAGGTTACGGCGCTGAAGCCGAGCATGGCGAAGGCATACTCGCGCCAGTTCATCTCCTGGGTGGCGTTGACGCCGGAAAGCTTGTAGATGAGGCGCTCGATGGGCCGGAGCACGGGATCGAGCCAGGTCCGCTCCCCTTCAAGGACTCGGGCGAGATAGATGCCCACGGGGCGAACGGAAGCAAGCAGGATCAGAGAGAAAACGGCAAACTGCAGCCAGCCATTGGCAGACATGCTAGAACTTCTCCGGGAAAAGCAAGGTGAGGGTCAGGTAGCCAAGCAGAAGAACGGACAGGACCAACGCGATAACGGTGATTACATCGAATTGCATGGGGGTCTACCTCAACTTCTGGCAGGCCTTGACGTAGAGGAACGCCAGGGCGAAGAAGGCTACCGTGAACAAGAACATCACTAAATCCTGCATTGCAGCGCTCACATTTCCAGGCCGCCGGGCACAAGCGCCGAGGGCCAAGGTACAGACACTTGAATTAGTGTGCCCGATGCCAGGTTTGAGTATCGACAAGATTTCCTAAATAAAACGTAAGGACAGGAAAGAAGGGGGAAAGCCTTTGAATTCATCAACAAAATCGGACTTTGCAGATGCTTCGTGTGATGTGGATCATTCCTCGTTGCCGTTCCATCCTTCAGGGACAAAGCGGTAGCCTACCCAGGGTTCAGTCTGAATGTATTGCTTGCCGGTTTCGGCTTCGAGCTTTTTGCGCAACTGGCCGATGAAGACGCGCAGGTACTCCGGCTGATGGGCCGATTGCGCTCCCCAGATGGAGGTGAGCAGGGCGCGATGGGTCATGACCTTGCCGGCGTGACGCGCAAGGTGGACGAGCAGTTCGAACTCCTTGGGGGTGAGGTGGATGGGC
>Ga0255349_1000493_pt1 | contig 17791 bp, 14 predicted proteins | sample CBST25v15metaG_FD_189947 | JGI IMG/M metagenome (GOLD analysis project Ga0255349, IMG submission 189947) | Peat soil microbial communities from Stordalen Mire, Sweden - C.B.S.T-25.v15 | ecosystem: Environmental > Terrestrial > Soil > Wetlands > Peat | place: Sweden: Norrbotten County, Stordalen...
CCACGCCCGAGAACGGCGGATTGCCAACGATCACATCAAAGCCACCAATTTGCTCACCGCGCTCGTCCACTGAGAAGACTTCAGGGAATTCCAGTCCCCAGTGGAACGGGTGAATGCTTTTTGACCCTGTCTTCAACTTGGCGATGGCCTTGTCGATTGCCCCGTCCACCGCAATGAATCCATGGTCCCGCAAGTTGCTGGTGAGCTGATCGCTCAATGCAGTGCGAATGTTTTCGCGATCCTTTGCCTTTTCTCCGGCGAAGAACGAAGCGATCACCGCGTCCCCGATCTGCCGAGGCAGGCTCAGGTCGTCTTCCGCCGCATCTAGCTTTTGTTTCAGCAGCGCATAGGGCACATCGTCCCGCGCCGCAAAAATTTGCTGCCGATAGTTGCTGACGGCCTCGACCTTCCTGCGAATCCTGTCTTCGAGCAGGCTCATCTGCTCAGACGGGTTCCAGTGGAAGGCGGCAATCTGCTTGCGGGTCAGCCCTACGAGCGAATCACCAGCCCGCAGCGAGTGATCGAGAAACGTAAACGGATGATCCTTGGCCAGCGTCGCCAGCCACAGTGACAACTTGGCCAGGTCCGTGGCCATCGGATTCTTGTCTACTCCATAGAGGCACCGCTGCGCGATCTGTCGCTGCGCATGAAGCGCCTCATCCTCATCCGGCGGCAGAATGGGCCGCTCATTGTGCACGTTCCATGCACGGCTCAGCGCATCTCCAAGTTGGCGGCAAGCCTCCACTAGAAAGGCTCCCGATCCCATCGCCGGGTCGCACACCTTCAGGTTGAGAATCTGCGCGGGCGTCGGATTGTCTCCCAGTTGCTTGAGGACCGGAGCCAGCGCAGCCTCGACAATCGGCCCGGTCAAACTGCTGGGCGTGTAATGGGAGCCACTGCGCCGCCGCTCATTCGACGGCTGAAAGATCATCGCGCCCTTGGCAACAATTCCCGGCGTCACTGAAGAAGCGATCTTACGTTCGAGCGCGTTCATCAGGTCGTTGACCGTGCCGGCAGACTTGAGCAGATCGACGGCCTTGCCGGTCAGCTTCTGATCCGATTCCTCGGTGAACCGTTTCTGGCGATCCTTGGCCGGAGTGGCGAGCAGGGCTTCTAAATTGATGGTGGTGGGAGCGCCGTGCTTCTTAGCGGGCTTGATGGCAATCGAAGGGCCGGAGGCGACGTGCAGCTCGAAGCCCATGATGGCCTCGTAGACGCTGCCGATCTGTTCCACCGCCAGTGTACGGTAGCTGATGCGCTCGCCATCCAACAGCATGAGCTTGGAAAGAACACGGAAGAGCACGCCATCCGGCACACGCGGGATGCTGACCTCATCGTTTACAGCAAGACGGCCTTCAAGAAAGAGGTAGCGGTTCGGGTCGAAGAGGTAGCCCTCGCGGGCCGGAATGCGCAAGGCCGCATGGCTTCCACCTCGATAGATGAGCCGGAATAGCGTGAGCAACTGCGCCCAGGCGCCGTATCGCTGGTCCATGGTGTCCGGGTAGCGCCCATCGTCGATGCGCAGCCGCTCGTAAAGCCCAGTAATCGAGTAGTAGTTGGTGAAGACTGGATCGGTCGAGAGCAGGCCGCGATCCTCGGCATAGAGAACGAAGACCATCCGCAGCAGTGTGGTCAGCAAGCCGCGATAGACGTGGTCGGGATCTTTGGCGAGTACGTCGTGAAGCAACTTTCCTTGTGCCTGGTCGTCCGCAGCCTGGAAGCCACGGAGGAGTTCATAGAGCGCCTCAAGCACCTGACTGGCAAGCTGCGTGGAGACGACATTTTGATACTTGCGGCTGCTTTCGAGGACGGCAGGAAGGCGTTCCCGCTCCGCGACACTATAAAGGCGCTCGAAAGAGAGCAGCATATGGAAGGCGGCAAAGATCGGCCTCCCGGCAACTTTGACCATTTCTGCGAGCTTGAATGTGGCGTACCCGCTCAGTTCCTTCTCGGGGGTGTAGACGAGACGAATCTGTTGCCCATTGACCAGCAACCCAATGGGAACGTGAGTTTGGCGAAGCTGACGCTCAAACTTTGCTTGCGGGCTTGCCAGCCAGTGGCGCGAGTCGCTGTCATCAACCGCATCGAAGTCAGTTCCCTTGGGGAGGACTTTGATGAGGAGAATCCACTCGCGGCCATTCCCGGTGACCTCAAACTCCCGCAGCGCATAGGTGGGTCGCAGGGTTTCGCTGTAGTCGGGTAGGGGAACTTCGAGCGATTCGGGGAGCGGCTCTGAGCCGGGCACACCATAGAGATCGTCTGCCGACCAGCCAAGCACGGCCTGCGCAAATTGCGGGAAGTCGGCAATTTCCGGGATTGGTTCACCATCAGTGCTGGATGGAAGCGCATCGAGAAATCGGCGATGATCCGGCGCAATGTTCTGATTGATGCGGACGTTCGCATCGAGCATGGCCGGAATGGAGACGACGAGACCGGCGGGCTGGACGTATCCCAACCACTCTTGGTGCGCGAGAACTGCGGGGTCTTTCGCCATGGTCTATCTCGAAGTTGGCCACAAATAGATGAGGCCGACAGGTTCAATGCGCTGGGCGCGAACTTCGTAAAGGGCTCGGATGCGCTCGGGCTCAGTCGTCAACTCAGATTGGAGATCGATCAGGCGCTTACTCCAATAACGACGGTTCGACTCAAGCTGGCGCTTCTCTTCATCAGGGAAATTCAAGGTCAATTGCGGCGAACGATCATGACGTTCCACCGTGCTTTCAATGTGCTTCTGCTGTTGCTCCAGAATCTCGCGCATTGCCTTCGATTCTGTAGTGGCTCTCTTTTCCAGCAATGCGGCAGCATCGCGAGCGTATTCCGCCGCTCGCTTTTCGAGATGAGGGAGGAGTTCGCGGACATCTTTGGGTGCCGACTGTTGTAACTGGCGCAGGATTACGTCGGGAACCGGCTGCTCATGCTTTTCCAGCAGGGCCACATCGAGCAGACTCATGGTTTTCGATTCTGCTTCCCGGCTGTACGGGGCCAGCTCGCCTTTGCGGACAGCCGGATCGATCCAGCGAGCCGTGATCGGGACCAGTTCCTCATGAAGACGGGCGGCACCAGGACCATAGAGAGAGAGTCGGCCAATGAGTAGAACGCGGGGAACAGCGTCGGCGGTCTGCGCCATGCAGGCGCGCGAGAGATCGTGGTGAACAAAGCCCTGGGCGGTAAAGCGGGATAATAGCCGCTGGACAGCCCGCTGTTCCAGATGCAGTTGCACAACTTCATCGGTCACAACGCCGGGATCTTCAAAGACTACCGGACGAATTGGCGACGTTCGACGCCACTCCCAAAGCTTTTGATCACGAGGCCGGGGTGCACGGAGACTGTCCATTGTTTCGGCCCAAGTGGGGTCGGCACCTTCGCGCTGATCCATGGCTGGGAATACGCACTGTCCACTGGCTGGGTCTGAAAGGGAGGATTTCAGTGGCTCCGCCCCCAGAATTTGAAGAGCGCAGGATATGGCCGAGCGGAAATGGTCCTTTGAAAACGAGATGGACTCCTGGGAATTCGCAAGCATGGTCCTCAGGCGGTCAATCTGCTCGCGGAGATCAGACTGGCGCTCTCTGGCGGCTTCCAGTTCTTCATCAATCGCTGTGCGCCGATCCTGCTCAAGATCAGCGGAGTCGATCTCGTTGGTAAGGGCGTCGATGTCTTGGCGGCGAATGCCGTTCTTCATCATCAGATCAAGACGGCTGTCGATCACCTGCGCCAGGCTGCCCAATTCCTCGCGAATGGTCTTTGTCTTGCGGACAAGCGCAGCCAGCACCCGGTCTTCGGGGCGCTGCTCATAGAAGAAGTACCGGCAATACACGTCCGGATTTGGCTGGAGTTTGCGGTCAATGCGACCGTTCCTCTGCTCCATTCGGCTGGGATTCCAAGGTACGTCAAAATGGAAGATATTCCAGCAATGTGCCTGGAGATTGAGTCCCTCGCGTGCTGCGTCCGTGGCGATCAGAATACGGACAGGATGCTTTTCAGGATCGGCGTTGAAAGCGGTTTTGATAGCTTCACGCTCATTTGCCGATGTTGGTCCATGGAAAATAGCGATGCGCTCCTCAGCGCGATCCGAGCCGGAGATCGCAGCGGCAATCTGTTGTTGGAGATACCGCTTGGTGTCGTCGTACTCCGTAAACAGGATGACGCGCATTCCATTCCACTTGGCACCCGGACTAGAGAGAGCCGGACACATATTGTCCTTGATCCATGAAACCAGCTTGTTCACCCTTGCATCTGGCAATGCACGGCTCGACTCTGCCAATTCAGTCATCGTTGCCAGAATGGTTTGTTCTTTGCCAAAAAGTACGCGAGCCGCTTCAGAATCCGTCGATCCAGCAGTGGCGGCAGTTACCGAGGCAATTTCAGCATCTTCTTCGATGGCAAGTTCCGCATCGGAAAGCAAGGAGCGGTCATCGTCGGCCTCAGCGCCTCGGCCCAGAAGATCGACACGAAACGAGAGTGGCGCTTTTTGCAGGACTTCCTGGGACTGGATGGAATTCCACTGCCTCAGAACCGTCTTTCGGTGAACTCGCAGGGTCCGCGAAAACGCCTCTATGGAGGAGAACAGGCGCTGCTGGAGCCCGCAGATCAACAGCCCAGAAGCGGTTTGCACCCTTCTCGACTCGATACTGAGCCGTTTCTCTCGCAGTTGACGATATTCGTCGAGAAGCGCAACCAAGCGCAGCTCCGGGGCATCATTTGGCAGATCCTTGATTTCTTCTTGGACGACATGGCGCTTTGGGAATCCGCCAATTATTTCTCTGAGATCGTCTTTAAGCCGACGAACCATGACATCGTCGAGGGCTTTCTTGGTAACTTTGACCCCGCGGCAGAAGCGCTGCGGGTCCAGTATCTCCAGCAGTGCCGAAAAGCTGTTTGAATGGCCGTTGTGGGGTGTCGCCGATAGGAATAGACGATGTTCAAAACGTTGAGCGAGATCTCGAATCGCCCGCGTAATTTGGGAATCGATGGCATAGCGTTGGCCGCTGGCCGGAGCTGCATGGTGCGCCTCATCCAGAATCAGGAGGCTGAAAGCCCGGAATGTTCCCAGCCAATCGGCCAGAGGTCCTGCATAGGTCTCATCGATCAGCAGACGATGAGAGATCAGGAATCGGGAGTTCGTGGTCCAGGGGTTGACCCCAAAACCACGTTCCCTACGAACATTCTGAATGTAGTCCTTATCCAGAATTTCAAAATGCAATCCGAAGCGGCTGTCCAGCTCCTCCTTCCATTGGAGAAGCATCGACGGCGGACAGGCTACGACGATGTCGCGTACCTTCTTTCGGAGAAGCAGTTCACGGGCAATCAGTCCGGCTTCAATTGTCTTTCCGACGCCAACATCATCCGCGATAAAGAGGTTAACCCTCGGCAGCAACAGAGCCTTACGCAAGGGTTCCAACTGATACGCGTCAAGGCGTATTCCTGCCCGAAAGGGCGATTGCAGCAATTTGGGGTCAGTTGAGGTAACGCAGTTCCATCGAAGCGTATTTAGGTACGCCGCGAAATGCCCTGCCGGGTCAAATCCTCGGAAGGCAATCGAATCCCAAGCCTCACCGGAGAGGACTCGGGCGTCCAATTCCTGCTCCCAGAGGACTTCAAGTGGCTGACCCTGCGCGTCATCGTCAACGCACGAAAGTCTGACGAGAGTGGAGTCGGTTGGGCCGAGAGGGGCATTGGTCTGCTCGACCAGGTAGAGCCTCTGCCTTATGCCAACGATCTGACCTGCTTGCGGCACAGTTTCCGAGCCAATCATGTGAGCGCCATTCCCCAAGAGAATCCGAGTCTTCAGTTCGTAAATTCAACTGGCAGAACCTCATAGAATTCAACTGATTATAGCGCCAGCGCCGCGAGTCATGCTGGAATCAACCAGGTGCCAATGTGCCTGGCCCCGTGGTCTTTGGCAAGTTCTGGCCTGCTCTGAAAAACAGTTCTCCCACAATCTCATGTTTTGTCGTTGGTCTCTGAATCGGCAGAGGGAGCAGCAAGAGGTGGGGCTTGATGGACGCATCAGGCTACAACGGGCCTGTCCACTCTGAGACAGCCCTACAAGTTTAATGCCTTTTGGGATTCATAGCATGTCGGTACTGACCTCGACTGCGGCTCACGTCAGTATCGTAGGGTGACTGGTTACTTTGCTGCTGCCTTCCTTTGAACGGCCCAGCGCTTCTTGGCGGCTTCCGCAATGCGGGCGCGACCCTCCGGCGACAGATTACGCTTCTTCTTTCGCTTTGGAGCCTTTGCAGAGTCAGGCTGCACCTTTGGCGGTCTGCCAGCCTTCCGCTTCGCCACAGTGACCGCTGATCCGGTCGCAAGGAGAGCGCGGGCTTCCTTGAGCGCCGCGATCTCCGCATCAATGAGTGCAATAATCTCTTTCACAGCCATGCCGGAATTATATCTCTGAGGGGCGATGCCGCACTCGGCCAGCGTCTTTTCCCCCGCCCCCCGCACGGTTAGGCTTTACAAGCTACGAAGCCGCGCACGGCGCGCCTCTCAATCTGAGTGGGGGCGTTGCGGGGTTACCTTCCCGCTGGGGTGGGTAGCGGAGGACGCCGCGCGGCCGCAGCGAGGGAGGGAGCGCCCTCCCAACAAAGCCACAGCCTCAATTGATGTAGTAACTGACAAATTGATCTGGCAGAGCTGAAACAGCGCGAAGGGAAGGGCCAGATTCGAGGAATCTGTGAATTGATCGACTTTGTTTAACTGCTCAAGGCGCTGGACAAGATTCTGCGTGAAAAGAGGCGAAAGAACTGTCTGGCTGCGATGGTTGTGATTCATATACGCACCTACATAAAGCTGTTGAACATGGCCAAGGAGCGGATCATCATTCCCAAAAAGATCAGGATTCCCCCGGCAATGACCATGACAATTGGACAGAACAAAGCAGAATTGAACCATAGAAAGGCAATGATCGTGACGCTCGCAGCCAGAAAGAAAAGGAAGCCTGCAACATAGCGAGTTTGGGCGAAGTAAGCGATCAGGCCAATGGCGATAAGAACGATGGCGGGTATTTCAGGCCGATCTCCGTGAATCAAGGGATGGTTGCTGTAGTGGACAGTGATCCCGATGCCGGTCGATGTGAGGATCAGAAAGAACGTGCCGAAGCCTCTCCGCAGGTGTTGAAAGAAGAAGAAGCTAGAGAGGACCAGGGCTGCGCCCACGGTCCTCGTCAGGGTCTTGTCTTCAAAAGTGGTGTCTCGCCAGAGCCAAATCCAGAGTCCGAGGACAGCCGAGATGATTCCGCAATAGGCAATGAACCCGGCAGCGGCAGTCTGGCGTTTGAGGCTTTGGAAGATGCCGCCCGCTGAATTGGTCAGGGATAGAACGCCGAGCAGGTTTCTCGATTGTGGCGTGAGCATAGATTCCTCCTTCATGGCTCTGCATTTTTCAGCACGGTAGCGACATAGCCGTTATCAAATCCAAGATCGTAGGTTCCGCTGTTGTAGAGCGACAAAGCGCGCAATAGCGCATCTGGGTCATTCGGAGCGAGCCGCTTTTCAGTTGCATAGGCTTGGGCGAGAAGCGCGCTGCCGACAGCGATATTGGTGCATGGCTCAAAGAGTTGTTCAGGACGCAGGTGAAAAAGTCCGGCGTTCTCCGTGTTGACTTGGAGGAGGCCGACGGAAACGGTGATTCCGTGGTTAAGCAGCCAGCGCATCCATTGAACAGCTTCCTGCTTGGAGCGAGGCTGCCGGGCGAGTTGAATTTCGAGGTTTGATAAGCCGACTGCTCTCGAAACTTGCTTGGGCCGGTTGATGCTGATGGCGTAAGGATGGAGCGCAGACTCCGTTCTTGCGACGGCAAGCATAGTGCTGGGGGCTGCTTGAGATGCGCAGCTTTGAATGAGCGCAATCATTTGGGGTGCGGTGTAACGCAGGTTGGTATCTTGGGATGTGGCCGCTGGGATCTGCGCTTGGGCAGAGGCCACGGCCACACCGAGGAAGATTATTGAGGTGGATATTCTGTGCGTCATCTGTTTGTCGCCGTAACCAAGGGAATCCAGAAAAGGCGGGACCATGCTGTGATTGCCGCGTTTTGGATTTCTGGGATGTGGGTGCCAGCGGCCCAGTAGTCGTTGGCGATTCCGAGCAATACATCAGGCTTTTCTCGAATGGACAGGAGTACAGGAGCAATCAGTAGTTGCTCATAGCAGATGATGGGCGCCGCGCGCCGATGTCCGATTGCAAGCGTGGCGGGGCCGAAGTAGTGAATTGGAACGCCGACGTGGTCCCACGGTCTCCACATGGCGTATGGGATCGGGATACGCTGTTGGAATGTTGCTGTGTACTGTCCACGCAGGAGAAGTTCATTGCGATATTGACCGCCGTGAGGTCCGTACTCTTCCGCCCCGAAGAGTATCGACTGATGGTTCTGCTCCAATTCGGAATAGGTCGATTGCCAGAAGCCCTCGGCGGAGGGTGTCCAGTGATTGATGATTCCTTCGGGAAACACTTGGACTTGAGCATTTGAGTCGAATGCGGTCTCTTGAACGTAAACGACGGCCTTATAGAGCGCCATTGGCGTTTGTTTGGATAGTTCGGAACCTCCAAGTTCGGTGTCGTGGCTTTGCCATGTTGTCGGCACGGCGGGCATTACCGGATGAGAGACGTAGCAAATTGCCGCGAGCATCACCGTCAACGCGACGGAGTACAACCGGAACCGTGCGAGCGTACCGAAAAGGATGATGGTGGCAACCAGTCCAGTCCATCCCAATCCTGGAAAGAGCACACCGGCGACGGTGAGTGGATTGACAACGCCAGTTGGCAAGAGAGCGGTGATCGACAGACCAATGGGCAAGGCCCATTCCGCCTTGCATCGAGGCGCAGCGAACAGCCATATCCACGGAAGCGTGAGAACCGCCGTGGATGTGACCCACAGAATCACGATAGACAAAGGATGCAGTAGCGCCTCATTGCCGAAGAATTGAGTTGCTCCGGGCACGATCGGCCAAATTGATCCGGCGTAGTAGCAGGCCAGCGTTGTGATGCGCTGCGGCGTCCCCTTGGCACATTTGAAAACGATGGGCAGAGCAAGCAGTCCCAGTAGCGTGAACAGGTGGCCGGACCAGGCCACAGCTCCGATTGCAAATGCGGCGAAAGCAGTAGCAGCGGTGCCCTTAAAAGAGCCAGAGTGGATTTGCATAGCGTACCCTTTCATCGAGTCGAATTGGGCCAAAGTACCGGCTGTCGAAGCTGAAGCGGTTGTAAGAAGAGATCACCCATACCGTCCCCGGCAGGACTGGGTACGTTCCTGTAGGTACTTGAGGCAGTGGCCTGCCGAGTGCGTCCTTTGCATATTGCTTTGAGTTGGAAAGCAACCGGCCATTGATGGCGATGCCGGAGCCGGAGACGGTGACGGTATCGCCGTATCGTGCGGAGATGGGCTTGAGCAGCGGCGCGTATCCGTCACCACAGCCCGCGCCTTTTGGTCTATATCCCCTGCCGATGGAGACCGACTCAGCGATGCCTGTGGGGCAAATGAGAAGATCGCGTCCCTTGCCTGCTGAAACGATGCGGTAAAAGCCTGGTGGCAAGGAGTTTGACGCGATATTGATCCGTACTCCCGCGATAGCGCCGAGTGCAAGAACTGCGGCAAAAACGGCAAAGAGCGAGATTGCAATCCGAGCGATGATGCGGCGTTTAGCGGTCATTTGTCATGGCTCCGTTGTGCTTTGTCTGGTGGTAGAGTTGAACGTCCCTGTCCATCTCTTCCATGTCGGCTTCGAGCTGCTCGAAGACTTCCTTCATCTCGTCTGTCGAAGTTGCTGTCTGGTCGTCACCGACTGCGGTTTCCGCCGGTTCGATAGCGCAGTCGTCAGTATTCGTTCGGGATGAACCAGAGGTGGTAGTCGCGGCTGGAAGAGATGCAGGAGCAACCGTCGTTGCGGATTCTTCAAGCAGAGTGGGAGCATCAGCTTGTTTCGGGCCCTGGATGATTCCTCGTGTCGAGGTAGTTTCACTCGCGTAATGCAGCGATCCCGGCGAGAGAATGTTCCCATGATGCTCAATCGTGAAGAGCTTATCTGGCGGTCTGATTGCGGAACGCTTGCTGAGAGTGGGGTCTTGGAAGTAGAGGAGCTGTTTGCCAAAGATTGGCGACTGGCCCGCGATGAAGATCAGCATTGCTCCGGGAGAGACGATGCGCTGCGCCTCGCCTTGACCTTCCTTGACTGGCCCCGGCAGCCTCATAAGTTCGTCGATTGTGATAAGCGGTCTGGAGATGTGATCGACATTGGTTGAGACGTTGGTAGCCAATGGGCTTGAACGCGATCCGCTGTAGCTGACGGCCGCTCTGAGGATGGTGGTTGTTCCTGCCATCTTCGAGAGGGCTTCGGCGGTTTCCGTTTTGTTCGGCGCGTATGCAATTCGGATATGGCAGTTGGAAATGATGCTCTCGTGGTTTCCGTAAGCATCCTTGATTTGCTCGATGTCCTGAGTGATGAGATACGCCTTGATCCCGTATCCGGCGATATAGGCGAAGGCCGTCTCGAAGATGGGCATCTTTCCCAGGCTCGGGAACTCATCGATCAGCAGTAGCAGGCGGTGGTCCGGGCGTGGGATGAAATTCTCGTCCTTCTTGAGTGCCTGCTTGATCCTGGAGTTCCTGACTTCCTCCAGTTCTTCCGTCAGTCTGTTGACGGCCATTGTGAAGATCAGCCGCAACAGAGGCTTCAGACGTTCGATGTCGCTTGGGGGCACGACCAGATAGAGGCTCACCGGATACTTGAAATGTTTGAGATCGTTGATAGTGAAGTCGCTCTCTTCGATGCTCCGCTGTACGAGTGGATCGCTATAGAGGATGAGCGTGGTCTTCGCCGTCGATAAGACGCCGGAGAATTCCTTGTCTTCCCGGTTGAGCATCTCCTGCATCTTTTCAAGCACGACGGGATGCACCAGTGTCTTCTGGCCGTCTCGTAGATGCCAGAAGCTGGTGGATTCGACGTGTGGTGTCCGCATGATCTGGGAGAAGTATTCGCGCGCAACGTTGACCTGCTGTTCGTCCATTCCTTCAAGATCGAGCGGCATTGTCAGGTCGGACATCAGCGGCGTGAGGGCATTGGACAGTTCCGCAAGCGTGGCGAAGCGATTCTTGCGTTTGGCGACATAGCATAGATGCAAAATCAGGCCGGTGATGAGGCTGGTTGCCGATTTAATCCAGTGCTCGTCGTGCGAGCTTTCCTTTCCGCTTCTGCACAGCATCTCCGCGATGTTCTGCGCGTCGGAGACCTCGCGGAGAGTTCCGATGCGCACCTCGGCCAGAGGATTGAATCGTGCGCTATGCTCTTCAACTGGCGCAAAGCGGAAGCAGACATGGCCTGCGGCAACGCGATAGCCCGCAGTCCGGTCCCAGTTCTCTCCCTTGATGTCGAAGATGACCGCGCTTTCTTCCCACTCGAGGAGTGTCGGGATCACGAGACCGACGCCCTTGCCCGAACGTGTCGGTGCGAAGGCGAGAATATGCTCGGGGCCTGCGTGTTTCAGGTATTCAAGCCGATCAGCTTTTTCATCGTGCCAGGCGCCGATATAGACGCCGTGTCTTTGGTCGGTCAGACCAGACTGACGTATGTCTTCTTCGTTCGCCCATCGGGCGCTGCCGTGAAGGTCTTCAGTGTTCTCGGTCAGCTTTCTGTTTTGGTGAATGTTGAGCAGGGCGACGACAAAGAGCGTGGCTGCAAACCCGATTGCCGTAATCAAGGTTGAGTACAAGAGGGGCTGCCGGATGAGCGGATTCGGCGAGCTTCCGAAATGCAGTATCCAGACAAACCATTTGTAGGGCGCATAGAGTTTGATGGACGACACCTGGAAGAGAGGTGCGCCCAAGGCAGGCTGGTAGTCAAAGTGCGCCGCAATGTGCTGGGTGGTGATGATGTTGGTTGTGAGGATGAGAAGCAGGCCGAGCAGGGTTGACCGCCAGTTGTAGGTTCCCAAGTACCCAGGCGTCATCGGCTTCCGATAGAGAGGCGTAGTTTTGCTCATGGATTAACGCTCCAGTTGGACAGGATGCCGGGTTGACGGTGGGATCTGCCGGGCGTGTGCTCCGGCGCGTTCGATGCTGTATGCGGCGGTTGTCTTGAGTAGGTTTGCTGTCTCGATCTCCCTGCCGGGAAGCGGGAGCAGCGTATAGCTGAGAGTCTGGTCGTACTCCGAACACGCCGCAGTCATTCTGAATAGTCCACGGACTGTCTGAGACCGTTCCTCTCCTGGGAGCAACCCTGCCGACAGCGCCAAGACGGATTGCTTCCCCGCGGGGTATCCATAGACGGAGTTCATCAGCGTAGTCGCGAGCGTGATGTCGTTGGTTGAGATAGGATCGGGACCGCCGTGTTTTTGTTGGTGTTGCGGCGTCATCGAAAGCTCAATGTGCCTTGCCATCTGCTGAAAGCGTCGAGCGTGTCCGTTGTAGACTTCAGCGTGCTGCATATCGGTCCTCCAGTTGTTTCTGCTCGCAAGGCGAGCGGGATGCGTCTCTCATTGCGTGAAGGGTCGCTGGGATGTTGGCACTTCGGTTGTGGCAACATCCCAGCTTGTCGATGGCGAATGCCGACTCGCAAAAGCCGGCAATCAGCGTTCAAGTTCCTGCGTGGTCTTGGTGCGCGCGGCGCGCCGCTGTTCCCGCTCCTCCGGCGTTCTGCCGGACTGGTTGGAGTGATACCAGGCGCACTTTCCAAAGATGGCCGCCAGCTCTTGGCGCTTTTCTGGAAGTGGCTCGGCGGCGATACGCAGGTTCTGGCTTAGTGCGCCGATAGGCGGTCGCTCGATGGACAGCGCGAACGTGTTGTTGAACTCCTTGGTCGCGGAGCCACCAGTTTCGACGCTTGCCGCGAGCACGGAGAACTCCCTCAGAGCCGCCTTTTTCGAGGCCGCAAACACGTCCTTGTCGAAGGCCGTGAGTCCCTTTGTTGTCGCGGCGTTGTGGTAAAAGGCCGTGGCAAGGAACTCCTTGGCAACGTCAGGATTCTTCAACGAAAACGAGTTTCTCGGGTACTCGGAGTTGAGGCAGTTGATCTTCGAGGCCAGCATCGTCTTGGCCATTTCCCGATGATGAGCAGTGTGCTCTTGGCGGGCGGCGCAATATTCTTTCTTGGCCCTCAGAATGGCGTCTTGCCTGGATTCGCCGTCCATCGCCTCGATGGGGCGGGTAAGCCGTCCGAGGTAGGATTCAAAGTCCTTGTCGCAAACTGCCTTTTGCTCTAGAGAGAGAGCGTCGTATCCGCCTTTCTCGCGCAGATACGATCCCCGCACAGGCGCGTCCGCCTGGTTTTCGAGCGTATCCAACTCCTGCTGCGGGTCTGCCTCCTGCCCAGCGTATGGAAAATCGGTGTCGGCTGGGGCCATTTGTTCGGCCTGCTGTTCTTTTGCCTTGGAGCCGCGGCGTCCAGCTTTCGCGCCCGCCGCATGTTGTTCGAGAGGATTGACTTGGGTTGCCATACTCTTGGCTTCGCTTTCTGTGCGCGACTCATGCGCACGGTTTGGGTTGTCGGTGTGCTCGATGCAATGTCGAGCAGGTTGAACGAGTTCCGCCTGCCCAAGGGCTGTCTCAACGCCGCAGGCGCGGCTCTCGTCTCTCGACATAATACCAGACTGCTGTATTATGTGTATTATATGCAGCGAAGTCTATTATCCAGTGAAATGATGTGGCTTGGGGGATTAGCAGGAGAAAGCAGGCTGGACTCTGGACAGAGGCAGGTTCTCCAGCAGAGTCAAGGGAGGGGAGTACATGGCAGTGAAGAAGGCGGCCAAGAAGCCAATCAAGAAGTCTGTGCGGAAGGTCAACCGCGAAGGCCAACGGTGGACGGATGACCGTCCGGGCATGACACTACGCCTCCCCATTGATCTACGCGAAGCAATCACCGAGGAATCGCGCGTAAAGGGCGATCTTGCCAGAATTGTCCTTTTTGCTTTGGGCCACGTTGACCGCGAAAAGGTGGAGATCATGCAGACCCGCAGGGCCGGTATGGAGCTTTCCAACCCTCAACTTCTCCATGTGGGGGCCGAGGCCCGGCAGATGCTCAAAGAGTGGGCTGAAGCCGAAGGCGTCAGCGTGAATGCGATCGTCGTCAGCATCCTCGAAGAGCTCTTCAAACGTCTCAAGAAGAGCAAGGCGCTGAGAGAAGTACTGCGGCGGAAGATTCGAGCGCACCGTGGTTTTATGCCTAACTGAAGCACCAGAGTAGGTGCGGGCTAAATGCACTTCATAGACTCATTCGTCGTACCAGGTTTCAATGACTGGGAATAGGCTGGGTTTTGTTCCATCTGAAATAACGATTGCCGTGCTCTGTCTGGCACGTGTAATTGCTACATAAATCTTGCCTATGTCGGCCCCCGCATCCTCAATTCTTCCTGTAGCGAGGAACTTCTCTAACTTCTTGTGTGGGAAAATGAGGATGCGCTCGAATTCCATGCCCTTGGCTGCGCCGAAGTTTATTGGCGTTCCCAACACCTTCTTCGTCGCCCTGCTATAGCGGAGAACTTGCGGGAGAAAACGACTGATATATGCCGACGCCTGGCAATTCAGCACAGCAAATACACCGTCGTGATCCGTTGTGGTCATATTCTTCGAGACGGTTCTCGGTAACCCCGGATAAAACTTGTCGGCAAACTCGCATATTGCCTGGATGCAGCGGTAACTGTGGCTTTGAAACTCAACCGTGCATAGCCCTTTTTTTCTCCATGCCTCAAACTGGTCGATGATTTTCGCGCCAGCATACTTATTGCTCTTCATAGCATTGTTTGTTGAATATGTGGCCTGCCTATGGTCGCCTACGAGGGTGACTTGTACGCTAGATTTCATAAGGAGTTCAACTAGCTCAAGGTCGTATGCCCTAAGATCCTGACTCTCATCTATATAGAGCCGGTCGAATATCTGCTCGAATCGGCGCAGCGGTAGGCTATTGGTTTCAGCTATAATCTTGCAGGCGAATTTCGAGACCTTATCTGAATAGATATTTCCTGGTTTCCAGAAATAATGCCTCGCGACAGCTGATTCCTTTGAACCACGTGCTGATTGACCTTCGACAAAGCATATCCGAGCGATACGCGGCGCATACAGACAATTCTGGTACGGACGGATAAAGTGATGAAGGAGAAATGCATACCATGTGCTGATTGTAAGGTTCTGCGGGATAAAGCCTATCTTGTTGTAGGTCTTGTCTTTGATTTCCTGTGTGTTGTTGATCGTGTAGGTTATCATTGCTGAGCGGCTTTCAGGTGCGCAGCACGCGTCATCGATAATGAATGTAGTCTTTCCGGACCCAGCGGACGCAACGAAGATGTGGTTATTTAATGGCATCTTGAATATAATCCGGTATTGAGATTGTTTCCTTGCTTTCAAGAATCTTCAGTGCGCACTCGGTCTTGTTCTTGAGCATGTATTTAAGCAACTTGTCATCATCTTGAAAGTGTTTTCCAAGTATTCCGTTTAACTTTTCCCTGCTATTGAGCTGGTGTAGATGGGTCTCCAGTGTATAAAGCGCATTGTCTGTGCTGTAACAGATTCGGATGTTTCCGTTTGCGAACTCCGCATAGCCCTCTTTGACCGCGGCGGCATCGCCGTCGTTGTCCGTAACGACACTTGTTTGGAGATTAAGGGATTTGGCGATCTCCAGGAATCGCTTGAAGGCAAGTGCGTTGACAGAGATAACCTCAACTCCTGCCTGGAGCGGGGTTTTGCCATGCTTTTGAAAGAATGCCTTTGTGACGATCAATTCATCTGATGGGCCTTCGACAAGGATCGTCCGTTTGGCGAGGATCATGCGCAGGGTATCATGTCCGGGAAGTCTCTTAAAATAAGCCTTGGTGGAGTCCGTAAGATCGCTCAGAGAAACCGCTGTCCTGCCATTGAACATCTTAATACTATCAACGCCCAACTTATTAAGGACAAAGCTGCTGTGCGTCGTGACAATGAGTTGCTTTCCCGATGCTCTTATTGCTAGATGCTCAATCAAGCGGTTCAGATTCGTATGTGAGAGGTGATTTTCAGGTTCCTCGATAAGGAAAATCTTACAGGTGTCTTTGGCCTCGGCTCCTTCCATAGCGAGCTTGATTTTTATGGAGTTTTGCTCGCCTCGGCCGACAAGTGGGAGGGGGATTTTATCGAGGTGGGGAATGACGCCGGTCTCCCAGCCTGCTCGCGTCGTCATATCCAACGCAAGTGACAGCGTTTTGTCGGAGACGGACTCCCCTCTCTTCTTGAGTTCCTTGTTTATCTCGGTGACTTTCTCCTGTCCGAGAAATTGATCGCGCATCTTCCGATAGGATAGAGCGAGATCGACTTTTGCTTTCTTCGATAGGTAGTCCTCCATGATCTCGACGATGTATCTATTAGCACCGTAAGTGTTGGAGATAGATGCGGGGTCGATTATGGCAGAACGTATGGGCATAGAGCGAGTATCCAGGAGGTTTCCGGCAAAGGATTGCCAGAGCACCTCGTAGTATTCGATTGGTATGCTCCGCAAGTCGTCCGGTTTCTCGATATATTTGCTGTATTCATCGCTGAAATGCTCGTCGTCGAGCTGAATCGTGAGGCTGACGCCTGGGCAATCCTCCTTCAGCGAGTTGATTGTGCCTTTGAGATCCGCGAGGCTCGGGTGCTCCGCGAAATACAGTTCGATCAGTATCTCGGGGGGCTTTCCCTTTTTGCCATTTTTCTGGTTCTCGATGAATTCATCAACGCATTCCGTGCTGAAGAGAAATGGGTGGAGCTCGTACTGCGCAGGTCTGCGATTGATCTGGCCTTTGAGAGCGAGATTGATCGCTTCGAGAAGAGTTGATTTCCCAGATTCGTTGTCGCCGACGATTATATTGAGATCGGGCAGCAGCTTGATGTTCGTGCTGCGAAGCTTCCGATAGTTCTTCACGATCACCCGTTCTATGGTCACGCCGGTCACCCCCACGTTCCTGACACAAGAGTACACCGGACGATTCTGGATCTGCCTATGAAAGAGTGGATCGGTATCGGCATACGCCGATGTCGTAAGGAGAAATCCTTGGTTGTTGCGAAATTATCTTCCCCTTCAGGAAGGGGGCCAGTTGGGCTTTATGGACGGGACCCCGATTTTTCAATTTGTGGTCGAGTGACAGCGAGTCGGATACCAGCGAACACCTTGCAAACCACAAGGTGTTCAAGCCCGTCGGGTGCCAAACAAGTCTGGCGCTAAGCGGCAACACAAGATCAAAGAGCGGGAGGAGGGGCAAAGTGCAGCCGGGGGGGGCGTGCTCGTCAGGGTAGCGCATACCAGGAACCCTTGCCGCTTCCATGTCGGGTGAGATGTCTTTTTTTAACTAGACTGCGGAAATGGTCCTTCAAGGTATTGCGACTGGCGCCGGTGGCGCGAACCATGTCGGCCATCGTGGCGCGGCCATGCTGGCGGACGTAGTCGATGATCTGGATGGCCAGTTCGGGCAGAGCGGCAATCACTACCCGCTCGCGCTCCACCTTTGCCGCCAGCCGGCGCTCCTGCTGCTGCAATGCCCGCAGAAAAAAGATGAGCCACGGCTGCCAGTTCGGCGTAGCGGTGCGGATGGTTCCCTGTGTCTGGCGCAGCGCCAGGTAGTAGCCCTCTTTGCTGTTCTCGATCACGCCTTCCAGAGAGCTGTAGGGCACGTAGGCATACCCCGCCTTCAGCAAGAGGAGCGTGGTGAGGACACGGCTCAAGCGTCCGTTCCCGTCCTGGAAGGGGTGGATTTCAAGAAAGACAACAGTAAAGATGGCGATGACGAGCAGCGGATGAAGCCGCTTCAACTCCTGGGCCTCTCGGAGCCAAGCAACAAGTTCGGCCATCAGCCGGGGGGTGTCA
>Ga0255349_1000500_pt1 | contig 17660 bp, 19 predicted proteins | sample CBST25v15metaG_FD_189947 | JGI IMG/M metagenome (GOLD analysis project Ga0255349, IMG submission 189947) | Peat soil microbial communities from Stordalen Mire, Sweden - C.B.S.T-25.v15 | ecosystem: Environmental > Terrestrial > Soil > Wetlands > Peat | place: Sweden: Norrbotten County, Stordalen...
ATGTGGGCACCGATTACGGTAAATCGGAAAATGCTGCCCACATCACAACGGAATTGCTGCCCACATCAAACAGAAACTGGTGCCCACTTCGAATGGAATCGGGTGCCCACATCGACCGGAATACGCATCCAACGCGAGTTGCTCACCGAAAGCAGAATAGGTATCCTGAAACGCCCCAGGGGTCAGGATTCGTTCATTGCTTTGATCGGCGGCGGCACACCTCCGAGGTAAAGGACATTATCATGCGTAATTTGAGGCACGTCCTGAGGAGCAGCAAGGCAGAGTTTGAATAGAGCATCGGCTTAGAAGGCCGGTGTCTCTATGTATTCCACAGCCGACAACCAGGGCGCGATAGCCCTGGTTATTAGTAGGAATTAGGCGGCAACAGGCTCAAGGTCGTAGTTGTACTCGCTTGTAGCGCTGGCAACGTCGATCCTAACTCGCTGTGGTTGCGGTTGAATCTCTTCGAGCTGCTTCAGAACGGTTTCTGTTTTGCCCAACCGGGCCATCTTCTCGAGCAATTCCGGTTTGTGAATGAGCGCGAGAGCACGGACCAGACGATCCGTCTGCTTGCTAATGGCCAAGGATCCGTTTTCGACACGTGACAGGTGCGAGCGATTTACGCCCAGTTTGCGCGCAAACTGCTCGATCGTTTCATCCATAAACTTGCGCAGGAAACGAACTTCCGCTCCGTCCAGTTCTGATGGTTTCGCAATCATGGCAACAGCGATGGTTCTCATGAGATCGTTGAGGCGCGGAATGCGAGGAACGACGCTTCCACACTGCTTGCAAACTAAAACCTCTATGTCCTTGAGAATCACGTTATCCAGTCCGGACTCTTTGAACTGGTAATCCTGACGAACCAGTTGCATTTCCCCCGCACACGCACGGCAGCTAAGCTGTGTTTGTGGCATGTCTCCCTCGTCTCTCCCGTACTACTTACCCTTCGATTGCGTTTCAATGAATGCGGCGATAAGCGCTCATTTAAGCGCTATGGCAGTGATCGCCAGAGTCTTGTTGTCCTCTGGAAACGCGATGATGAGTGCGATGGCTTGGCCTTCGGGCGTTGTCCATTCAACCCGGTATCTCCATTCCTGAAACCCAAGATCCAGCTCAGGTTCCCGGTAGATCGTTCCCTTCTGAAGAACACGCTGAGCATCTTGTGGATCAATGCCGCGTTCTCGACAGCGCTTCTCGAAGTGATCGCAGTACTCCACGATGCCATTTTCGAGACACCACCTCAGCCGTTTGGTTGCGTCCGATTTGCTGAGGCGTTCACCGGCCATATGTGACAATATATCACAACGTGCCAAATTGTCACATCGGCAATATGGGGCATTTCGCTAGAGGATGTCAATGTGTTTTTGTATGTCCAATGTCCTTTATCAGATGTATCGGAGGGTGGAGAACAGTATGGGAAAAATGACCGAGGACGAAGCCCTGGCCGAATTGGGACGGCTCGAACAGGCGCATGGGCCGATGACTCAGGCCGAGCGGCGACATTTTGAGAATTTGCTGACTTTGCGCGCACACGTGGCCGGTTGGACGGGAGACCCGCTTTGCCAACCCGCTTCCGTGGTCCTGGCTGCCTATCGGCAGATGCGGGCCGAGAAAGTGGCGACCACCGACCCCGCTCGATCCGGGCCGGGAACGAGCGAGCCGCCGCTGAGGCAGCGCTCGTGACGGCCTCCCTAGCTCCTACCCCCCCACACCCGGCGCGCCTATGCGCGGGCGGTGGGCGAATTTCTGGCGTGGTGCGAGACCAGGGGTGTGGTGTCGCTCGCCGCCGTGCAACCGCTGCACGTGGCGAGCTGGATCGAGCTGCAGGGGCGTGAGGTCTCGGCGCCCAGCGTGAAGCAGCAGCTCGCAGCCATCCGCCACTTGTTCGATTGGCTGGTCATTGGCCAGGTGGTGCCGGTGAACCCGGCGGCCTCGGTGCGCGGCCCGCGCTACGTGGTGCGCTCCGGCAAGACCGCGGTGCTGGAGCCGGCCGAGGCGCGGGCACTGCTGGACTCGATAGACGCTGCACAACGTCGGCGGGCCTGCGGGACCGGGCGCTGATCGCGCTGATGATCTACAGCTTCGCCCGCATCGGCGCCGCCCTGGGCATGAACGGCGAGGATGTGTTCACCCAGAACCAGCGGCTGTGGGTGCGGCTCCATGAGAAGGGCGGCAAGGACCACGCCACCCACAACGCCTGGGAGCATCCCGCCAAACACTCCCCACACCCGCCGCCGTCTGCGAGAATTGATCTTCACTCAAGATTCACCCAAGCCCATGCCGCTCTCGCTCGCTGAATTCGTCACTCGCTGGAAGGCCAGCACGCTCACCGAGCGCGCCGCCGCGCAGTCGCACTTCATTGACCTCTGCGAAGTGCTCTCGCAGCCCCATCCCGCCGCCGCCGATCAAACCGGGGACGCCTACGGCTTTGAAAAGCGCGTCGCCACTGCTGAAGGCGGCAAGGGCTTTGCAGACGTGTGGAAGCGCGGCTGCTTCGCTTGGGAGTACAAGGGCAAGCACAAAGACCTGCAAGCCGCCTATCTCCAGCTTGCCAAGTATCGTGAAGACCTGGAGAATCCGCCCTTGCTGGTGGTCTGTGACCTGGAGCGCTTCGAGGTCCATACCAACTTCACCGGAACCCGCCCGCACGTCTACCGCTTCACCTTGGACGATCTGCTCTCGAACGCGCCCACGGCCACCAGCGCCCTTCCGCCGCTTGATGTCCTGCGGGACGCCTTCACCGATCCTGAGCAACTTCGCCCGGAGCGCGCCGCCGCCCGCGTCACGGAAGCGGCGGCGGCGGAGTTTGCCAAGCTCGCCGCCAGCCTGGAAAAAGCCAGCCTGGAACAGCGCAACCCGGACCCGCAGGCCGTGGCTCACTTCCTTATGCGGCTGCTTTTCTGCCTCTTTGCCGACAGCATCGGCCTGTTGCCGGACCACCTTTTCCGGGAGATGATTGAGCGAAACCGCGCCAAGCCCGCCATCTTTACCCGTATGCTGCGCCAACTCTTCGCAGCCATGGCCACCCCTGGAAACATATTTGGCGCGCATGAGATTCACCACTTCAACGGCGGCCTTTTTGCCAATGATGCCGTCTTCGATCTGACCTCAGCCGATATGAGCACCTTGCGCGCCGCCGCCGCTCTCGATTGGTCCAGCGTTGAGCCTGCCATTTTCGGAACCCTCTTCGAGCGCAGCTTGGATCCCGGCAAACGCTCCCAGCTCGGAGCGCACTACACCAGTAAGCAGGACATTCTGCTCATTGTGGAGCCGGTGGTCATTGCGCCCTTGCAAGCCCGCTGGCAAGCGGTGAAGAAGGAGGCCCTGGCGCTGGTGGAGGCCGCAGACAAGCTGCCCAAGGGCGCGGCCTATAACAAGCTCCGGGCGCAGGTTGAAGACAAGCTCTATGTGTGGCTCAAGGAACTCTCCGCCGTGCGCATTCTTGACCCCGCCTGTGGGAGCGGCAACTTCCTTTACCTGGCTCTTCGCCGGATGCTGGACCTGTGGCGCGAGGTCTATCTCTTCAGCGCCGCCCAAGGCCTTCCTACGCTCTTGCCCCATCAGGTTCATCCCTCGCAGCTCTACGGCCTGGAAACCAACGTCTATGCGCACGAGCTTGCCTCCGTGGTGGTCTGGATTGGCTACCTGCAATGGCTCAATGACAACGGCATTGGATGGCCTACCGAGCCGATTCTCCGCAAGCTCGATAACATTCAGCACCGCGACGCCATTCTTGCCCACGACGCGGAGGGCAAACCGGTAGAGCCCGCCTGGCCGGAGGCGGATTTCATCATCGGCAATCCGCCGTTTCTGGGGGGAAAGCGGCTGCGCACGGAACTAGGCGACAGTTACGTTGAAGAAATCTTCCGACTCTATGCGGGCCGTGTGCCCCAAGAGGCCGATTTGGTGACGTACTGGTTTGAAAGAGCGCGGGCGCAAATCAAGGCCGGAAAGACAGGCCGCGCCGGTCTACTCGCGACACAGGGCATACGCGGCGGTGCAAACCGTGTTGTCTTGGAGCGGATTCTTGAAAGCGGCGGAATCTTCATGGCCTGGAGTGACCGCAACTGGATTTTGGACGGTGCAAACGTTCACGTCTCTATGGTGGGCTTCGATGATGGCTCACAGGCAGAGCGCTACTTGGATGGAAGCCCGGTTTCGGCGGTCCATGCCAATCTCACTAGCGAAGCAAATACCACATCGGCAAAGACCCTCATAGAGAATGCGGGCATTTGTTTCATGGGCACGACAAAGGTTGGCGCATTCGATATTCCGCCGGACGTAGCGGTGAAGATGCTGGCCGCGCCTTTGAATCCGAACGAGCGTTCAAACTCCGATGTGGTGAAGCCGTGGGTCAACGCGATGGACCTCACGCGTAGACCTCGAAGTATGTTCATCATTGATTTTGGAGCGACAATGCCGGAGACAGAGGCTGCTCTGTATGAGCAACCGTTTGAATACCTCCGCCAGAACGTCTACTCCACCCGCAGCGAGAATAACCGGGAAGGCTACCGGACGAAGTGGTGGATACACGGGGAGCCAAGGCCTGATATGCGGGGGGCATTGACCGGGCTGAAGCGCTTTATTGCGACGCCGGGAGTAGCGAAGCATAGGCTCTTTGTTTGGCTGCCATCGGAGGTACTGCCAGACCACGCGGTTTTCGCCTTCGCCCGCGATGATGATTTCTTCTTCGGCGTGTTGCATTCCCGCCTGCATGAGGTCTGGGCGCGTGCACAAGGGACGCAACTCCGGGAAGTGGAGAGCGGCTTTCGTTACACTCCCACTTCCACCTTTGAAACCTACCCCTTCCCATGGCCGCCGGGCCGTGAGCCGCAGAACTCACCGCTGGTGGAGGCCATCGCAGAGGCCGCTCGTGAGTTGGTTGCCAAACGCGACGCCTGGCTCAATCCGCCCGATGCCAGCGCGGAGGAATTGAAGCGCCGCACCCTCACAAATCTCTACAACGCCCGCCCTAGCTGGCTGGCGGAGGCGCATCGGAAGCTGGACTCGGCCGTCTTTGCCGCCTATGGATGGCCGGACACGCTCACGGATGCGGACCTCCTGGAACGCTTGCTGGCTTTGAACCACGAGCGCGCCGCCGTGTCGGGGAAATAGGCTAGCCTGGAAATGCTGAAGATTGAGAGAGTGAAATGGCACGGAAAGTGCCCGCGCCATCCGATGTTCGATCCGGAAGCCGATGGGAACGGCGCCATCAAGGGCGGCTGCTCCCGCTGTCAGGAACTGCAGGCAATTTTTGTCAGCAACCAACGTACCTTGCAGCTGATGCGCGCATTCGCGCCGATGCCGGAGCGGCGCAGGAACCCGGCCGATCCTGGCCCTGACCGCCAGCAGGACCTGTTCGCTTCCCTTCCCGCCCATGAAAGCCGCCGAACCTGACACCGCAGTCCAGTTCAACACTCGACAAAATAAACCATTTTGTCGAGTGTGGTCGACGCCGACGTCGCCGGGGTCTCCAGGAGGGATTGTTGCAATACGCAAGATCCCAACCGTGCTTCAAGGGCGGGCGGCGTGGAAGCACGGATTGGCGATAGTTGACGTTATCGCCACGAACAAATCGGCTGCCCCTTGCCGAACCTAACCATATTTGCACCTCGTGTAGACTTATCATGGAGGATTTTGAATGAGCACGAAACAGCTACTGGCTGAAATCGATCGCGGCATCAACGCCTTGCAGAAGGCACGTGCCTTGTGTTTGAAAGGTGAGGCTGTTGCACCGAAGGCTAAGGCAACCGCAGCTAAGACAGCCAAGGTAACAAAGGCGCCAGCAAAAAAGGCAGCTAAGGGCAGCATGAGCGATGAGGGCCGAGCCAAGATTGCCGCTGCTCAGCAAAAGCGCTGGGCCAAGGTTAAGCGAGAAAAGAACAAGGCAGCTAAGGCGGCTAAAGCCGCTTTGGTCGTCCCCGCAGCAGAGTAACCCGCTCTCACCCACACACACAAAGGCCCCGAGGCTATCGACCTCAGGGCCTTTGTGTTTGGCGGCGACTCCCTCGGCCAGAGCATATGGAGCAAAACAGGAAACGCCACAAGTGCGGCCATGGCAGCCGGTCGACCCCCGAATGGCGTCGGGGACGAGTTGCTGTCTATCGCCCGGACCGGTGCTGTGACCAAGGAAAACTTGCGGGAAGGCGACATATCAGGACGAATCCCAGGGAGAACCTGTTCGATACTCGCTGCTGTCCAGGACCGATTTCGCCCAGTTATCTTCGCCCGCACGATCTCCACGTACGGCGATATCCGAATACTGCCCGCGCCGCAGATGGTGATCTTTGGTGAAGGGCACCCTCCGCAAGTATCATTAAACCTGTACGACGGCGCGTATACGGGCCTTGTATTCAGCAGGACAGAGCCAAGAAAAGTTAGTAAGGTGCCGCCGAGGGCGGCCTCTAAGGAGAGATTGTATTGCTTCAAGGTGCCGGTAGTTCTCAGCAGCCCAGCGGAAGCGCGTTGGAAGGAAAAGCTCTACGCTCTCCTCTCCTCATGTGGCTACTGTCACTTCTGATGTGCACGCTCGTCGTGGCGGTGGCGTTCGTGTACTTCGACGTACCGATAGCCCATCGCTTCGAAGGGATTTTGGCGCCGGCTGAAAGCCTGGCAACGGGATTCGCAAGTGTCGTTCTTCTCGGTGTCGAAGCGGCAGTTGCGCTGGCGCTGGTTATCATTCGGATAACGCGCGGCCATCTATCGCCATTTCGTGAGGCTACCGCGCTCGCGTGTCTGACCTCCATCTGTGCTTATGCAATCAACGACAACATGCTGAAGCTCTATTTCGGGGTACCAAATCCTGCGGCCGTGTTGCACGGAACCCAACATGCCTTCAATCTCCTAAGCGGCTCTTCCAACAGCAGCTTTCCCTCAGGCCACATGGTTCTCGCCGGCTCCTTCGCCGGTGTTTTCATGCGGCTTTATCGAACCAGTATCTTGCCGCTTTCTGCGCTGCTGCTCATTGCGGCGGTACTGCTGATCGCGGGTAACTGGCATTTCGTCAGCGATGTAATCGCCGGAGCATTTGTCGGCGTCTCGGCCGGCCTTCTGGCCGGCGAGGTCTGGCTCGCCCATTCAACATAGTGCGTTACGCCACTTGCAGTTCTGCGCTTGCACGCATGCCGCAAGTGGCGCGAACCTTGCCGAGGAGGCACTCGTGCTCGCCGGCAAGCCGCGAGCTATGGACTCAGTCGGATTAGTATCTGTAAACGCCCCAAAGCCCGGGGTTCAAGTAGTTCCTGAATCGTCGCAAGTCGTCAATTCCCTCCCCGCGCGCCGGCTGTTGACGGATTACAAAGTGTCATCCTCAATACCTGCTAACTCTATTATTTTCAGAGCTGGTTTAGACGACATGAAAAATGAAATCATCCTGGAGGAGCCACGGCCGGACCAGACGTTGCCAAAATGCCAACAAATGCGCATGAGGATGAAACCTTATTTTCTTTCGACATATAGTGGGGTTTTGAGTGCCACAACCCCCTAGAATCAAAGAGAAAGTGGCTTTTAATCCGAACTGGACGGTGGTAAACTCCGAAATAGACGGGTTTGTAATCCGAACCGGACGGGGATTGTATCCGAAATGGACGATAAACGAAGTGCACTATATCAACGGTTTGCATCTGAACTCATCGCAACTGCGCTTGGGGATACGCCGGTTGTTCTCGTAACTGGTCCCCGCCAGTGCGGCAAGACTACTCTGGTCCAGAAACTGGTCTCAGGCAATCGTGAGTTTCTCACCTTGGACGACGATACCGTTCTGGCTGCGGCGCGCAGCGACCCGGCCGGGTTGGTACGCGGGCTCGAAAAGTCCACGATTGACGAAATTCAGCGAGCGCCCGATCTTCTCCGGGCCATCAAGCGGTCTGTGGATGAGGATCGCCGAGCGGGCCGGTTTCTCTTGACTGGATCAGCCAATATTCTGACCGTGCCGAAGGTTTCCGAGAGTTTGGCGGGTCGCATGGAGATCGTCAATCTGTTCCCTCTCTCGCAAGCCGAAATACACGGCGGCAAGCCCATGTTTCTGAAAACAGCGTTTCAGGGGAAGCTCGGCAAATCCGGTAAATCTCTGATCGGCGAGGCTCTCGTGGAAGCCGTATTGACTGGTGGCTATCCCGAGATGTTGCGGCGAGAACAACCGGAGAGGCGCCGGGCATGGGCGCGAGACTACATCCGTGCCATTGTGCAGAGAGACGTGCGCGATATTGCCGATATCGAAAAACTGGATCAAATGCCGAGGCTGCTCCAGGTGCTTGCTCAACACTCCGGGCAGCTTATCAATTTCAGCCAGGTGGGCGGCCAGATTGGTTTTGACGACAAAACGACCAGAAAATACATCGCCATTCTGGAGCAGTTGTTTCTTGTCTGCCGCGTGGAACCGTGGTACCGGAATCCGTTGAAACGCATGGTGAAGACGCCAAAACTACACTTCCTGGATTCCGGCCTGCTCGCCACCCTTGTGGGAGCCACTGCGGAACGCATTGAAAGGGATCGAGGCATCTTTGGGGGACTGCTGGAAACGTTCGTCTTCTCGGAGGTCTTGAAGCAGACTTCCTGGATGGAAACCACCTGCGCCCTTTATCACTACCGGGATAAGGATCAGAACGAGGTGGATATAGTGGTCGAGGATAGAGTCGGAGCTTTAGTGGGCATCGAGGCCAAAGCAAGCGCAACCGTGAACACTGGAGACTTCAAGGGACTTCGGAAGTTGGCGGAGGCCTGTGGCAATGACTTCAAATTGGGCGTCGTGCTCTACGACGGCGAAAAGAGCGTCCCCTTTGGCGACCGCCTTTATGCCGCGCCGCTGTCGTGTCTTTGGGGGTGATATTGCCCTCCGGATCGAGCATTTTCTCCGTTTCGTGAGCTGCCCCCGTGTTTCCGAGGACGCGGACGTGTATGGCGTAACTGTTACGGCGGACGTGACAGCAGAATACCCTGGCGAGGCGCCGCCTTCGGCCGTCTACCGATGTTTCTCCAATTCTTCACCGTCTTCGGTGTCCACTTCCGCGCTGTACACAGAAGGGAAAACCTCATCCATGCGGCCGTCTTTGTACAACTCGTCGAGCGACGCCAGTCCGAAGGTTTCGAGGAAAATCGGGGTGGTGTGCCAGAACCTCTCCCTGCGTGGGCCCAGCCGGGCGGCGCGAGCGATCAGCTTCCGAGAGCGCAGCGTCTGAATGGTTCCCGCGCTCTCGGTATCGCGAATCGAATTGATGTCGCCGGTCGTTATAGGCTGCTTCAGCGCCACGATTGCCAAGGTTTCGAGTGCCTGTGCGCTGATCGGCTTGGCCTTGCGTTCCGGCAGCAGCAGCCCGAGCAGGTCAGTGTATTGAGGCTTTATTTCAATGCGAACGGTTTCCGCCCGGCGGTGCAGCCGAATTCCCCGGTCGGCACTCAGCAGGTCGGCCTCGAACTCCTGGAGCGCCGCGTCCACATCTTCCTTTTCCACGCCTAGGCACTGAGCCAGGGCCGAAATGCTCACGGGCCGGTTTGAGGCGATCAGAAGCGCCTCAATCTTCGGCTTCAGTTGCCATATCTCTTCCATAAATTCCTCCTCAGAGCCCCAACTTGCTTGCGGCCGCCTGACGATCTTTCTCGTCTTCGCGCATATAGCGATGGACCATAGCAACCGACTTGTGGCCGGTCTGTTTCATGATCTGCTTATCGGTGGCCCCATTCTCGCTGGCCTCCGTGACGAAGCCGGCCCGCAGGGAGTGCCCCCCATAGGATTCAGGGGCAGACAGCTTCGCGCGCCGGACCAACCGCTTCACAATCCGCCCGATGCCGTCTTTGTCCAGATCCTTGCCGACGTTGCCGTGCTGGCCTACCTGGCGAAAGACCGGGCCCGACTTTATGCAGCCGATCTTCATCCAATTTTCGAGTGCCATGACCGGACAGGTCTGATCGTGGACTCCGAGCGAAATGGACACTTCCCTTCCCTTCCCCTCTTGGTCGGTCTTTGATTTGCGGAGGTGGATGGTGACGCCATTGCGATGCCATTGCAGATCCTCGACTTGTATGTTCGCCAGTTCTGAGCGGCGCAGGCCGCCGGCGAAGCCGACCAAAAGCAGTGCCTTGTCGCGCGCCGCAGGGATCGGTCCCTCCAGAGAGTTCAGGAGCTTGACGATGCGGTCGTGGGTCAGCGGCTTCTTCCTGGTCTGCGCTGTCCCAAGCGTCCGGCGGATGCCGTGCAGGGTGTCAGCGACCACGCGATGATTCATTGTCGCCGGAGAATCAAGCCCCTCCTCCTTGTGCGCAGCATTGATCGCGGTCAAGCGCCGGGTGATGGTGGCCGCTTTGCGTGGCTTCTCGCCCGCCGGAGGTTTGGCAAGCGAGGTCAGGTAGAGAGCGACCGTGGAGGGTGTGGCCGGTAGTGCCGCAAGATCATTGACAGCACACCACAGCATGAAGTGCCGCCAGTCGGACGCGTAGGCGCGGCGGGTGGCCTGAGCCTTCGCCGCCAAGATGTACTCCTCGGCGGCCTGGACGGTTTCGTACAACGGATCGTCCGGGGGAAGGTCTGGGAGCCGCGAGCCCGAAAGGCTGTTGGGGGCCTGCCGGGCAAGAGCCGTGCCGCTGGCCAGCGGCGCCAGGATCTCAGCCTTGGATTCTGGCGGTAAGGGGTCGCTGATTATCATCTTGGGCTCTACCTCCAAAAATGAATCGAAAATGCCTGTTTTTTGCAGTATACGCGAGCGGGCCTGATAACTGTATATTATCAGGCCCGGTTTTAGAGATTTATTTTGCGTGACCGCGCAATCACGTGTATATGTGCTATTCTCGCTTTATGCCTGCTAAACCCCGATGGCACGCTGATATGAAGCGAATCCGGCATACCGTGGAGGCTCTGTCCTCGCCGTTCTTTGACCGGCCGGCTGTCGAGCGGATCTTCGGCGTCAAGGCGCGCCAGGCCAACAACATCATGCGCGGGATGGGAAGCTACCAGATCGGCGGCGCCGCCGTCGTCAACCGCGAAGACCTTCTCGCCTGGCTGGACCTGATGGCCAGCTCCGAGCAATGCTCCGTCGAGTGTGAGCGCAAGACGCGAGTCGTCGTCAAACTCGACGCCTTCCTGGCGGCGCGCCCGCGGCGCGTTACACACCCTCCCCCACGCAAGCCCAACTCCGTCCTCCCGACCGGCATTCGACTTGCCGCCCCGGGAGAACTGCTCATTTCCTTCACTTCAGCCGATGACCTGCTGGGCCGAATCATGGGCCTGGCGCAGTCCGCCACAGGCAATTTCGCCGCCTTTGCCAACGAAATCGAAGTCGAACCGCCCCCCGAGCCAAACCCGGAATAGCCCCCAAGGAGCCGCGATGGCCGACGAAAGAACCACTCAACTTGCCATTTCCCTGCCACGGTACAGCGGTCCCTTCGACCTGCTCCTCTCGTTGATCCGGTACAACAAATATTCGATTGACGATCTTCCTGTTCTCGAAATCACAAGCCAGTTCCTGGCCTATGTGAGAAGGGCCCGCGATCTCGATACCGACCTGGGCGGCGAATTCATGGAGGTCGCTTCCTGGCTGGTCCTGCTCAAGTCGCGCAGTTTGCTGCCTTCAGGGCGTTCGGAAGGGCCCTCCCCACGAGAAGAACTGCGCCGTGCCGTCCTTGACCACGCAACTCTCGAAGCCGCTACCACGTACTTGCGGGGCCGAAATAAGGGACCGCGTAAGGGAAACGCGCCGGCCGCCGCGGGCATAGACGAGGCCGAGCCCGAGCCAGTGAGTGATGACAGACCCACTGTCCAGGAAGTGCTCGCGGCCACCATGCAAGCCGTCGCGGCCGCCCGCGCCGCACAGTCTTTTGAAAGCACACTCCGCCACGAGGTCACGATCCAGGACATTATGGTGGAGTTGGGAACCAAGTTCGCCACTCTCCAGCCTCGCACCGCGGTCTCAACGGCCAGATGGTTCAGTGAGCAACCCTCAATACGCGCGCGGGCTAGCCTGCTGCTGGTTCTGCTGGAACTTGCTCGGGAAGGCGTTCTCCTACTCCATCAAGAGGAAGACTTCGCCACTATTCGCGTGAAATTGATTCGGGAAGTCCCTGCAAACATTCAAGTTAGCGCGTTGGAGTACGAATCGATCTCTGTGCCGAATTCCTAGCGGAAATATATACTGCTAGTGCGCTAGTGGCACAGGTTGTTATCGCAACTCGACGAGGAACGGATAAGTTAGGTTAAGCGTGCCAATTTGTTCCGCTAGTCCGCTTGCCTGCTAGTGCTTAGAACCTCTGCGGCTTTCCCGTCGATAAATATGTACTGCTAGTGCGCTAGTAGTACCGATCACTATCTCAACACGCTGGGAGCCGGACATCTGGGCGTTTGCGTCTCCGCGCTTCCGCTAGTGCGCTTGCCCGCTAGTGTTTCGCGTGTCGGTGGAACCGCTTCTCGACAGAGATGCATGGCTAGTACGCTAGTGATATAGTTCCCTAGCGCAATATGCTGTGCGAGTGCGTATTAATGGCGATCTGATCTGCTAGTGCGCTTGTGCGCTAGTGATTGGCGCGCCCGAGCGAAACCGGATGGGCGGAGAGAAACACCGAGGAAAAGAGCCGTGCCCCGAGCCGTGTTCTAGTGCTATAGTGCGCTACTTTTCTAGTGTAATAGTGTTCTAGTGCTCTGTAATACTAGAGCACTAGCTTTCCTCTATTTGTGCTCTCCGGCTCCGCTGGATCCTAAGTTATTCATTCCTTTAACTGTAATGCGAAGGCGTCCTCGGAGTTCCGGTGCCCTTCTACCATTCCTAGCATTCAGTTTTGCTAGTGCAATAGCACACCTCTTTACTAGCCACACGGTTTTCTAGTCCGCTTGACTTCTGTACTGCTAGTGCGCTATATTTCAAATCACCCAGAGGAGACCTTATGTCCAAGACGATCCTGACCGTTACCAGCCTCAAAGGCGGAGTTGGGAAATCGACTACTGCTATCCACCTGGCACAATATTTCAGCCAGCGTGGCTCAACACTCCTCGTCGATGGAGATCCGAATCGCTCTGTAATTGAGTGGTCTCAAAGGGGAGTGTCTCTGCCTTTCAAGGTGATCAGTGACCGTCAGCTCGCGCGAGAGAGCGGAAACCACGAGATCATCATCATCGACACCCAAGGCCGCCCAGAAGAGGACGACCTGCGCGAAATGGTCGAATTCTCCGATCTCGTCATCGTTCCGTGTTTCGCTGAGGCCCAGGCACTCGGCAGTCTTACCCACCTTCGCCAGAAATTCAGGGAGCTGAATTCGGCCAAATACCGAATTCTGCTCACGAGCATTCCCCCTCTGCCTCAGCAGGACGGGCCCCAGTGCCGGGCATTTCTGCTCGATCTGCAAATGCCTCTCTTCAACACCGCGATTCGTTCGCTCAAGGCGTTCAAACGGGCGTCGTTTGCTGGCACCACGGTCGACCAGGTGCGCGATGACCCGCGGGCCTGCCTTGGATGGCTTGACTACGCGGCCGTCGGGGAGGAAATCGAAGCGATCCTCGGCCTCAAAGAACAGGGGATTCAATCCTCAACATCGCAACCCATTCCACAGCAGGAGGCGCTGGCTTAGCCATGGCAAAAAGCAATTTCAGCATCCTTGGATCGCTCAAGGCCCAAATGACCGAACCTCCCCAAGAAGATGAATCGAAGGATGTTGCGGTCGTTCAACCAACTTTACCTGAACCGGCGCCCGTGATCCAGTCGCGGCCGGTGGCAGCTCCGCCGCCTGCCCCGATGCCGATCGCTATCAGCCCGCGCCCGGCTGCCACATCGACGCCCTCCAGGAAGCGCAGGACGCTCACTGGGCCGACAATCCAAATCAACGCAGACATTCCCAAGGATCTCCACCGGGAAATGCGCATGCTTCTCGTTGTTGAAGATCGGTCCTTTGCGGACCTCCTGGAATCGCTCCTTCGCGAGTACGTGCAACGAGCGAAAGGGAAGTAGAGAATGTCGGCTTTGCACCTGCCGCTGTCCCCGAGTAGACACGGCGAAATTTGCGCGCCGGCGTACCTGAGACCGCTCTTGTTTAAGAAGATATGGCGGGCCTGGCGGTCCGACAGGTGCCCGAAAAATTACAGCCCCTTGCCGGAATATCTCAATGTGGAATATAGTGTGATGCCGCACAAGTGAACCCTGAAAAGAGAAGTGCAGACGTATCTCTCTGATTTTCCGATTGATAGGAAATATTTCACTGCTGCTGCGGAGGGAACTGGCGCCGAGGGCGGCATTCTCCGCAGTAGCATGTAAGCGATATGGTCAAGGCGTTTATTTTCAATATGTTGGACGACGGCCTTATATGCTACTGCGGAAGGACTGGGCGCTGCAGATGGCATTCTCCGCAGTAGCATGTAAGCGATATGGTCAAGGCGTTTATTTTCAATATGTTGGATGACGGCCTTATATGCTACTGCGGAAGGACCGGGTGCTGCAGATGGCATTCTCCGCAGTAGCATGTAAGCGATATGGTCAAGGCGTTTATTTTCAATATGTTGGACGATGGCCTTATATGCTACTGCGGAAGGCTGGGCGTTGCAGATTGCATTCTCCGCAGTAGCATGTAAGCGATATGGTCAAGTCATTTTCTTTCTATACCTTACAGATAATGGGTCTCGGTGCCGCTGGTGAGGTGAAGAGTCTTCTCGATCTCCGTAGTAGCAGTGAAGAATCTCGGCTATCTTACCGCTAATCAATGTGTTAGCAATGAGATTTATAGGCCGGAACGACACCACCTCCTCTACCTTGCGCTATCGTAGATCCTCGCCGGACGAGTAGACCAGTTCAGAGCAGCGAATTATTTCCTGGAATGATTGCCTTTAGCTAACCTTTGTGCATCGCTGGTTTGCCTGCGATCCGCAGAGTTTTTGAGGGCGGCAATGGCGCACAATCGACCTCAGATACTCCTATCTGTTTGATAATGAGCCACATACCGTACATCATCACACCTCCGCAGTAGCATATAAATTTATGGCCGCGGCAGCGGGAACCTCCGCAGTAGCATATAAATTCGCGGGGGCGGGGCGGGAGATCTCCGCAGTAGCAGTGAATATCTCCGCAGTAGCAGTGAAGATCTCCGCAGTAGCATATAAATTTTTGGTATGTAACCTCTTGTTTATCAAACCTTTGCGCTTTATGGGAAGAAGAGCATGTTGTAGGAATAGGTGTAATAGTATTTACAACAATTGAGGAGAGACGCGTTGAGTTCAAATCGAAAGCCAATTGATCCGCCAACTTCAACGGAACTTATCGAGCTTTCTGACTTGGATATCGTCCGAGTCGAAAAGAACCTCTTTTATATCGGCTTCTTCGGCGCCACCTCCTACACCAAGAAAGCCGAGGCCCGCAGGCAGGTGAAGCTTGTTGTATCGAGAGATGGCAAGGCAGTAGAGCTCACCGCTGAATTCGTTACACCTGATATCTACGGCCTCCCCACAACCGCAGATCAAGACAAGTTTATTGCTTTCTCAAAAATAGCATCCGAACAGCGCAACAGCTTCGGGCGTATCGAGAATCCAATCGTTTTCCCAGGCGCGCGGATGCTCCGGGAACTTGGGATGAGCGACTCCGGGGAAAACTACGACTCTATCAATATTTGGGCGAAGCGGCTACAAGCAACTCAGATCAACGGGGATTTTCTTATTTATTGGGCAGCTTCTAAGAAGTATGCCAACAGTTCCATGGGGGTGTTCCGGTCTTTCAAACGGACCGGCGAGACTAACGGAAATATACGTTCCGAAAACTACGAGATAGTCGTCGAAGACTGGGTATTAGAGAACCTCAACTCAAACTATGTGCTACTCGAAGATTTCCTGACATACAAACGCCTGAACCGGCCTACTGGGAAAGCGCTTTTTCACCATCTACTCAGCTGGTTTCGTTCAAATAACGGTCATCCGATTGTCAAGGACTACTCGCGCTTGTGCTCTCTGTTAGACCTCAAAATGAAGTCGACCCCATCACAGATCAGGCAAGCTCTTACGCCGGCCATGCGTGAACTCATGGCGGTGGGATACTTGTCTCGGTGGGATGTTCAGGAACGGGCTTCCGGGGTGGGGTACAACATTCTACTGGCTCCTGGCTCGGCCATCCTTAGCTTCTTACGTATAGCGGCCCGCCAATTTCCTCTTGGATCGTCCACCCACCTAGCACTTCCTTCTGATACCGATGTGGCGCGCCTGGAGGATTTCCCCATAACAAATGAGCAGCAACAGGCGATTGACGCCATGCTTGCGATCGGTGTTGGGCCAAAGAGCACAGCGAGAGACTATGCGAATATCTACGACCCCAACGATTTAATTGATTTGTCCGAATATGTTCGCGAGGCCCACATTCGAGGTAAAAGCCACACGCCTGGAGGACTGTTTGTCCATCTATTGCACAAGAACTTCACAGTACCAGACGACTTCGTGAGTACTCGCAAGGCCGCCGCGGCAGAAGCGGAAAAACATCAACGCCACGCAGAAGAACAATTGCGCAGGCAACAGGAGATGGACTTCTTAAAGTGGAAAAATGACCAGATTGATTCTGCGCTTTTACACGAATTCCCCGGAGCAACGCTTCAAAACAAGCTCAAAGCGCTCAGGAATGAAAGCCGAAAGAATCACGAGATCATTTCTCAAACACCTCCAGAGTTCCAAGACAAAGTAGCACTGCAAATTCTGCGAAAAGAGATTGAAGCAGATTTGGCGCTGCCCACATGCGAGGACTGGTGCAAGACACACGCTCAATTCGATCTGTTCAACTAGAATGCGGCGACTGCGGCGGGGTGGGGTTTGTCCGATCTACTCTCCCTGACGGGAGCAGCGCCTCAAAGCCCTGTCACTGCCAAAGGGACCATAGCGCAGCCCTTATGGTGCGGCGCGCGAATATTCCACCGCTTTACGAGCACTGCGACTTTCGCAGTTTTGATGCGACCTACCCTGGAGCAGATCGTTCTTTGCAGGACGCTCTGCTCACCTCCCACCGTTTCGTCGAGGAATATCCGCTGGAAACGCGTGGCTTGTTGCTTGGCGGAACAATTGGCAGCGGCAAAACTCACCTGGCCGTGGCCGCGCTTCGGGGGGTCATCGTAGAACGCGGCGCGCAGGGCCTCTTCTGCGATTACCGGGATCTGCTCCGGAACATACAGAACTCCTACAATCAACAGTCAAATGCAACCGAAACACAGATACTCGATCCGGTCATCAATGCCCAAGTGCTGGTCATCGACGACCTCGGAGCAATCCGGCCGAGCGAATGGGTTTGGGATACCGTTTCGGTGGTGCTCAATAGCCGGTACAATAACCGCTACACAACGATCATCACAACAAATTACCCTGTGGAGCTAGTCGGCAAAGGCAGTCTTTCTGCAATTGAGAGGGCTACTCGAGGGGAGACGCTTGGAGATCGAATTGGCGATCGTATGGTCTCGCGTCTGGTAGATATGTGCCAGTGCGTGCGGATCACAGGGGTTGATTTCCGGATGAGTCCGCCCACATCGAGACGCTGAGTTCGCGATCCAACCACAAACTCTTCCAAAGGAGAGCGGCACCGAAGATTTAGAGAAGTGCCGCAGAAATTGATATGGCCACCATCCCCAATTTGGCTTTCGACGCCGGTTTGCCGGCGAATGTGGACGCCGAGAAGACCATCCTCGGAGCCATTCTGCTGGACAATTCCGCCCACTCCGAGGCCGCCGAGAAGCTC
>Ga0255349_1000507_pt1 | contig 17512 bp, 9 predicted proteins | sample CBST25v15metaG_FD_189947 | JGI IMG/M metagenome (GOLD analysis project Ga0255349, IMG submission 189947) | Peat soil microbial communities from Stordalen Mire, Sweden - C.B.S.T-25.v15 | ecosystem: Environmental > Terrestrial > Soil > Wetlands > Peat | place: Sweden: Norrbotten County, Stordalen...
ACGATTCAAATGACGGCCCGGTACGCACATTTGTCCCCTGGGCACCTTCAGGACGCCATTGAACTGATCGCCGGTGGAAACGGCCACCGAACAGCCACCGACTAGCATATTGAAGCAACAGCCACCATTACAGCCACCGGCACTAAAATGGCGGTCATAACGGGCGGCCATATAACTTTTGATGTGTTATATATCTTGTTTGTTTCCAATTAATTATATGGCGGAGAGGGGGAGATTCGAACTCCCGATAGCCTTGCGACTATGTCTGATTTCGAGTCAGGTGCATTCAACCGGGCTCTGCCACCTCTCCGTATTGTTTTCAATCACTTACCGAAGCTGCTTTCGACTTGCTGAATGCCGGTTCGTGATCTGGTGCGCTTTTCGTTTCTGGCAAATTGCACACCTTACCTTGCGAGCCTGTTGCTGATGGCCAGCAGCAGGATGCAAGTTGCCTTCATCAGTCTACTGGTAAACGTGCAAGGCTTGCAATGCCCAGACGATACGCCGGCACCGCTCGTTGCCGCCGGGGCGGAGAACAATCTTCGCGTAGCCGTATTGTCTGTGTATTGAAGCGGGTGGGAAGAGTACGCAATTTGGAGCCAGTGGATTCGGGGGAGGGGGGATGCAGGCTCTTGCCGGAAGAACGCAACTATTGAAGATTCCTCTTGACAGAGAGCGCCACTTGGCGCGATAAATGACCAATGGTCAGATATGCCCAGCGTTCGAAGATGGGTGACGGTCATAGCCTCTCGTCCGCCTCATTTGCCCAAGCTCTGGCTGACGGCGGTGCGGCTCATCGGCCAGGCACGGGCCGCCGTGAGCGCCGCGCCGCTGAGACGCGCCTGCGGCTTTTCCGGTGCGCATTGCAGCTCTTTTCCGAACGCGGCTTTCCGAATGTTACGGTGGAGGACATTACCGAAGCCGCGGACGTGGGCAAGGGTACCTTCTTCAACTATTTCGAGAGCAAGGATCACGTGCTATGCGTAATGGCTGAGATTCAGCTTGGCAAGGTCGCGGAAGCCCTGGGGAGGGCTGCGGACAGCAAGCAGACGATTCAGTCTGTATTACACAGGCTTTTTTTGCGCCTGGCGGAGGAACCGGGAAGAAGCCCGGAGTTTGCCCGCGCCATGATTTCTTCCTTTCTGGCGAGCAAGGTTGTGCGTCAGCTTATTGCACGCAACATGCAAAATGGGCGCAAGATGGGTGCAGAGATTGTAGCGGCTGGGCAGGAGCGCGGCGAGATCAACCCGCAATTGAAGAAAGATAAGGTAGCAATGCAGATGTTGCAGGCGATCATGGGCACAGTCCTGTTCTGGTCGTTGCATGAGGAGCCTGCGCTCAAGGTATGGATGGAAGACAGCTTTCAGTACTTCTGGAGAGCGATAGCCGCCTCCGGCAAAGAGTAGCCATGATGAAATTCGATTTGCGCATTATCGTTCTCATGTTGCTGGCAAGCCTGATTCCGGGTTCGCTTTCAGGCGCGCCGGGGTTGGCGCAGCAACCGGCGCCTTACCGGCTCACGCTGCAGGATGCGATTCAGAAGGCGCTTCAGGCCAATTTGAGCGTGCTGGAGGCTGGTACGCGGGTGGAAGAGGCGGAAGGCACCCGTGCGCGCCGCCTGTCGGCCGCGCTGCTTCCGCGCGTGAACGCCCAAACCTATGCGAACGTGCAGAACCGCAACTTGAGCGCCTTCGGGATTTCGGCTCCCGGTTTTCCCAGTGTGGTTGGCCCGTTTTCCAATTACGATTTCCGCGTCTACGCGCAGCAGAATGTCATCGATTTGCAGAGTTATCGTGGACTGAAGGCGAGCGAACGCGCGCTCGATGCAGGCAAGATGGATGAGCGGGATGCGCGCGACCTGATTGTGCGCGCCATTGCCGCGCTCTACCTGAATGGGCAGTCAGCTACGGCGCGGGCCGAGGCGGCCCAATCGCGAGTGACCGATTCGAGCACGTTGTTGAAGCTGGCCAAAGACAAGCACGACGCCGGGACCGCAACGGGCGTGGATGTGCTGCGGGCCGAGGTGCAGTTGGCCAACGACCGCCAGGCGCTGCTGATTGCCGAGAACCAGAGCAGGCAAGCGCTGCTGGAGCTGGCGCGGAATCTGGGCATGAGCCCGGCCACGCCGTTGGAACTTGCAGAACCGCTTGACTATCATCCGCTGACTCAGCCACAGATTGAGGCTCTAACGCCCGCGGCGCTCGTTGCACGCGCCGACTACCTTTCGCTCGCCAGCCAGCGCCAAGGGCTGGTTGAGCAGCAGCGAGCCAATCGGGCCCGCTCCTATCCGAAGTTGAGTCTCAACGGCAACTTTGGCGCGATTGGGCGCAGCATTGGCAGCGTCACGGATACGGGCCTCGTGCAAGGCCAGATCGATTTCACGCTCTTCGACCGTGATCGCAACGGAGAAGCGCAGGAACTGGCCAGCCGCGTGAAGCGCATCGACGATCAGATTGCAGACATGCGTCGCGGCATTGAGGAAGATCTCCGCGCGGACCTTCTGAATCTGGATTCCGCGGCCGAGCAGGTGAGCGTGGCGCGGGAAGGCCAGCAGTTGGCGCGGCGCGAACTGGAATTGGCGCAGGATCGTTTTCAACAGGGAACCGCCAATAATGTTGAAGTAGTTACGGCGCAGGACGAGTTGGCGCGCGCCGAGGAGAACTACATCCTCGCCGTCTCCAGCCACGTGGACGCAAAATTTGCGCTGGCCCGCGCCATGGGCGATACGGAAAAGAACATTGCCGAGTTTATGGCGCATCCATAGGCGGCGTCGAACACGGACACGCAATCGGAAGAAGTGCATGCGAGGTTTGAAGCGATGAAACGAATAATTCCCATCTTGATTCTGCTGGCTGCGGCGGTTGCGGCTGGCTTGTACTTCTACCCGCGTTGGACCAAAAATGCGGCGCCCACGAACCAACTCACGCTCTCCGGCAACATTGAAGCGCATGAGAGCCTGGTCAGTTTCAAGGTCCAGGGGCGCATCGTCGATCTGCCCGTCGAAGAGGGCCAGCAGGTAGAGCAAAACGCGCTGCTGGCGCGGCTCGACGACGCCGACTTTAAGCAGAAAGTCCGCATCGACAAGGCGACGGTCGGCGTGCGCGAATCGAATCTTGCGCTCGTGCTGGCAGGTACGCGTCATCAGGAAGTGAAAGCGGCGCAGCAGACCATGGCTGATGCCCAGGCCGATTTGGAGCAGAAAAAGCTCGACAACGAGCGGGCGCAAAGGCTCTTCGCAAAGGATGAAGTCTCGGCGCAGGATCGCGACCTGGCGGCGACCGCGCTGAAGCGGGCGCAGGCCATTGAGCAGGTGGCGAAGCAGCGCTACAACGAGGCCGTCGAGGGCAGCCGCAAGGAAGACATCGCCATTGCGCGCGCCAACCTGAACGAAGCCGGCGCCAGTCTTGGCCTGTCGCAGGTGAATCTGAGTTACACGATTTTGCGCGCTCCAGAGGCTGGCGTTGTGACCGTGCGCCAGGCGGAGTTGGGAGAAGTGGTTTCGCCTGGTTCTCCGGTTGTAACGCTGGCGGACCTCGATCACATCTGGCTGCGAGCCTACATCGCCGAGACCGATCTGGGCCGCATCGCCTGGGGCCAGGATGCGACTGTCACCACCGACACTTACCCCGGCAAGCAGTACCACGGGCACATCTCCTTCATCGCATCGGACGCCGAGTTTACGCCCAAAAGCGTGCAGACAACCAAGGAGCGCGTGACACTCGTCTACCGGATCAAGATCGATATTGATAATTCGAATCACGAACTCAAGCCGGGCATGCCCGCGGATGCTCACCTTGTACTTGCCGCGGCCAAGCCGGCCGCGCAGCCATCGGGAGCAGCTCCGGCAAAATGACGGCTCCGCTCCAATCCGCAATTGTTGCCGAGATGCTGACAAAGAGCTTTCCCGGCGTGCGCGCGGTCGATGCCCTGAGCTTTGACGTGCGCGCTGGAGAGATTTTCGGCCTTGTCGGCCCCGACGGGGCAGGGAAGACGACCACCATGCGCATGTTGGCAGGAATTATGCCGCCTGACGGGGGCAAGGCCACGGTTGCAGGCTTTGATGTGGCGCACGACCCGGAGGGCGCCAAGCACGCGCTCAGTTATATGCCGCAGCGCTTCGGGCTTTACGAAGACCTCACCGTGGATGAAAATATCAGCTTTTATGCTGACCTTTTCGGGGTGAAGAAGAGCGAGCGCAACAGCCGCTCAACCCAGTTGCTTCAAGCCGCGGGCATGAGCGAATTTCGCAAGCGGCTCGCAGGCAACCTCTCTGGCGGCATGAAGCAGAAACTGGGTCTGGTCTGCGCGCTGATTCATCGGCCCAAGGTGATTCTGCTCGATGAGCCGACGACCGGCGTCGATCCCGTTTCGCGGCGCGACTTCTGGCGCATCCTCTACGAACTGGTTGCGGAAGGCGTGGCGATTCTTATTTCGACAGCGTACCTTGACGAGGCAGAGCGCTGTCATCGCGTTGCCCTGTTGCATCAGGGCAAGCTGCTCTTCTGCGACGCGCCGGCGAATCTGAAGGCGAATTTCGGCAAGGGCGTTTTGTCGATCACTGCGCCAGAGCCGCGCCGGTTGCGAGCTGAGCTCGAAGGCGCGGAGGGAATTTCAAGCCTGCTTCTGACAGGCGACGGAGTGCACGTCGTGGTGGACGATGCCGCCCGCCGCATTCCCCAGTTCGAGGCGCGGCTCAAGAGCGCCAACATTTCTTTCGAGGCTATTCAAAAGGTTGCGCCCTCCATAGAAGATCTCTTTGTCGATGCCGTCGGCACAGGAGCGGCTTCCCATGCCTGAAATGCCTAACTCAGTCGTGGTGGAGAACCTCGTAAAGCGGTTCGGGCATTTTGTTGCCGTGGACCGGATCAATCTGGAGGTACGCAAGGGCGAGGTCTTCGGCTTTCTCGGACCGAATGGAGCGGGCAAATCTACGACGATTCGCATGCTTTGCGGTTTGCTCAAACCGACCTCCGGGAGCGCACAGGTCGCCGGATACGATGTGGGCAGCAAGCCCGAAGCGGTGCGGCAGAACATCGGCTACATGTCGCAGAAGTTCTCCCTCTATAACGATCTCAAGGTGATTGAGAATATACGGTTGTTTGCGGGACTTTATAGCGTGCCGCCTGAAAGCCTCAATGACCGGATTGAGTGGGTGCTCTCGATGGCCAATCTCAAGGGCCAGGAGAATCTCATTACCGGCACGCTGCCGGGCGGCTGGAAGCAGCGCCTGGCGCTGGGCTGCGCGGTCTTGCACAAACCGCCCATCATCTTTCTCGATGAGCCGACTTCCGGTGTCGATCCTATTACGCGGCGCCAGTTCTGGGATCTGATTCATCAAATGGCCGAGGAGGGAGTTACCGTTTTTGTAACTACTCATTACATGGAGGAAGCCGAATACTGCAACCGCCTCGCGCTGATCTTTCGCGGAAAGATTGTCGCGCTGGGAACGCCAACGGAACTGAAGCGGGATGCTATGAAGGGCGAACTTCTGCTTGTGGAATGCGCGCCGCTGGGCGATGCTGTTGAAGCGCTGCAATCGGCTCCCGGTGTGACGGATGCGTCGGTCTTCGGCAACGCTCTGCATCTGGTGGTCGGGGATGCTGCGGTTGCCGTGCCGCAGCTCGAGAGTTTTCTTGCCAAACGCGGGATCGCTGTGAGCCGCATGGAGAAGATACGCCCGAGTCTCGAGGACGCTTTCGTCTCGCTCACAACGGAGCATGATGCGGCAGAGGAGCGCAAGCCATGAGCCTGACCCGGATGCTGGCCATTGCCAAGAAGGAGGTCATGCAGATCCTCCGCGATACGCGCAGCCTCATCATTGTCGTCATCATGCCAGGAGTGCTCGTGCTGCTCTTTGGCTACGGCGTCAACCTCGACCTCAAGGGATTGCCCGTTTATGTCTACGACCAGGACGGCAGCCAGCAGAGCCAGGATCTGCTCAAGCACTTTCAGGCGAGCGAGTATTTTCATATTGCCCGTGCCGCCGGCAGTTATCAGGAACTGACGCGCGCCCTCGACGACGGCAGCGCCAAGATGGGCATTGTGATTCCCTGGGACTTTTCAGAGCGGCTGCGCGACGGACGGCCCGTTGCGGTGCAGGCGCTTGTCGACGGCTCGGACGACAACACGGCCAACGTGCTGATCGGCTACTCCGAGGCCGTGGTCCAAAGCTACTCGGCCCAGGTTCAGATCCATTGGCTGCAAGCGCGCGGATTCGCAGTCCAGCCGGCCGCGATGAGCGTAGAGACACGCACCTGGTACAACGAAAATCTGGAGAGCAGCGCCTTCATTATTCCCGGAGTTCTGGCGCTGGTCATGTCGGTTATCGGCGCCTTCCTCACCTCGCTGACTATCGCGCGCGAGTGGGAGCGGGGCACGATGGAGCAACTGATCTCGACGCCGGTGACGGCGATGGAGATCATGCTCGGCAAGCTCGCACCTTATTTTGTGCTGGGCATGTTCGACACTGTCCTCTGCGCGCTGATTGCCATCTACTGGTTCCACGTGCCGTTTCGCGGCTCGTGGGTCACTTTGCTGGCCGCATCGGCGATGTTTCTGATTGTGGTCCTCTCGATGGGATTCCTCATCTCCGTCGTTGCCAAAGGACAGTTTCTGGCCTGCCAGATTGCGCTGCTGATTACATTTCTTCCAGCGTTTCTGCTTTCGGGATTTCTGTTTTCGATCGAGCAGATGCCGGTCGTGTTGCAGTGGCTGACGCGAATTCTTCCGCCTCGCTATTATGTCTCAGTTCTGAAGAAGATCTTTCTGAAGGGAACACCGGCGTCCATGTTGTATCCGGATCTGGTTCCTCTGGCTGTTTTCGCATTTGTGCTGGCGTTGCTGGCTACGCACAGCTTCCACAAGAGGCTGGAATAAGAAGGAGAATTGATGCTGGCGCGACTGAAGCAATTGCTGATCAAGGAATTCATCCAGACCTTCCGGGACAAGCGGACGCGCTTCATTCTGATCGGTCCGCCCCTCATTCAGATGATGGTCTTTGGCTATGCGGCAACCTACGAGATTCATCATGTGCCGACGGTGGTGGTCGATCTGGATCACAGCCAGGAGAGCCGCGAGCTGGTTTCGCGCTTTACTTCGAGCCCGTACTTTGATGTGCAGCGGCAACTCACGGACTCGCGCCAGCTCGGCGATCTGATCGAGCAGGGAAAGGCTACGGTCGGCCTGGAAATTCACGCCGGCTTTGCGCAGCAGTTGCGCAAGGGGCAGACCGCGCCGCTGCAAGTCATCGTGGACGCGACCAACTCGAACACCGCGCTGCTCGCCTCCAGCTACATTTCGCAGATCGCGCTGGGCTTTGCGCGGGAATATCAAACGGATCGCATCTATCGGATTGCTCCGCAGTTGATGGAAGTGATGCCCTCGGTCGAGCTGACGCCGCGGCCGTGGTACAACCCCGACCTTAGCAGCCGCTGGTTTTTCGTGCCGGGAATCATCGGCAGCCTGACGGTCGTGCTGGTGATCACGCTGACCGCCTTTGCCGTGGTGCGCGAGCGCGAGATCGGAACGCTTGAACAGATCATGGTCACGCCGATTCGCCCGGTCGAATTCATATTGGGGAAGACGCTTCCGTTTTTCCTGATTGGCATCTTCGATGTCACGCTGATTGCGGTTGTGGGGTCGCTCTGGTTCCAGGTGCCGTTTCGCGGCCATGTTTACGTGCTGGCGACGGGCGCCGTTCTCTTCCTGCTGTGCATGCTGGGTGTCGGCCTGCTGATCTCCACCATCTCATCGACGCAGCAACAGGCGATGGTGACCGCGTTCTTCTTTATCATGCCTTCCATCATGTTTTCCGGCTTCGGATTTCCTCTGAGCACCATGCCACAATGGATGCAGGTTTGCAGCTATTTCAATCCGCTGCGCTATTTTCTGGTCGTCATCCGTGGCACGTATCTCAAGGGCGTGGGGATGGATATTCTCTGGCCGCAGATGGCGGCGATGGCCGTTCTCGGTGTTACTTTGCTCACGGTCTCAGTTCTCCGCTTCCACAAGGCTTTGGACTGAGGAATCGGCGCGGCTTCCACGTTGAAATCAGGTGATTCGGCGGCAGCAGATGCCCGCAGACTGGACCTGCGGGGAATCTGCCCGTGTGCAGGATAAAATCAAGACCAGCGTAATTGGCTTATTTGATGTAACGTTAGCCTTTGGTCTTGTTTGTACCGGACGCGGTGGTTGAGGGCTGAGGTTTCCCACCCTTTTGCCAAGAACGCGAAAGGATGGGGCACCCAGTAGGCTTTCGACTCCGCTGCGCTTCGCTGAGGATGACAATGCAAGGATCGTTTTGGGAGTTCGCCTTTGATGATGGAGTTCCATATAGCCCGGAAAGCGCGTGAACGGTACAAGTTCGCGGAATCGCTGTTCTCCTACACAGGGAACGTCATTTTTGCCAATGTGACTGCCTGCCGCGAGTTCGCGCACCGCATGAACCAGGTTCGCGACGTGGAAAAGCATCCGGAACTGACGGTTCATGCCGGCAAGCTCTACGCGATGGGCCTGATCGACGAGGCCAGCCATGTGCTGATGGCTCGCTACCGCGAGCAGTTCGATCCGGCGGTGATGACCAGCGCTCTCGACTATTTTTCCGCCACGGTGGGCGCAGAAGCGCTGGACACCTTACTGCTCACCTTCGTTGAGCAGTTCCCCGGCATTTCGGTGATTCGCGGCGAGGAGACGCCGCTGCATTGGCTGGCAGGGAGGACCGACGGAACGCCCCACCGGGCCGCGGCGCTGGAAGAGTTGCTGCTGCTCTGGACTGCCAATCGCAATCAGGCTTTTCAGCCCTTCGAGGAGCTTTTTGAAGAGAAGCCACTGGCCGAGAAGACCGTCTACCGCCAGATTACCGGGCAGTTCCCCGAGTACTTCGCCAGCCGCCCGCTGATTCCGCTGCCCGACGCCAAGCCAATGAATCTGCTTGACTTGCTGCGCGCGCCGGCCATGGGCGCGCCCGGCTCCCTGGCCGATCAACTGGCCCTCATTCGCGAACTCTGGAAGCCTCTCTTGGGCGATAGCCTGGAGCACTATCTGCTGGTTGCCGGAGAGATTCTCCATGAGGAAGAACTGGCCATCTGGATGCAGTTCAATCCTCCCGCCGTTACTGCTCAGCGACGCCGCGAAAGCGGGAAGCAGCAGTGGCCTGCGGCCGCCGGTAGCGCGGAGGTGCCGGAATTTGGCGATGCAGCGCACGAATACGAGAAATTTTCGCCAGATACTGCATGGATGCCGACGGCTGTGCTCGTCGCCAAGAGCACCTATGTTTGGCTGGCGCAGATGAGCAAGCAATACGGCCGCAGAATCGCGCGGCTCGACGAAATTCCCGACGAGGAGTTGGCAACCCTGGCGCGCCGCGGGCTCAATTCGCTATGGTTGATCGGCATATGGGAGCGGAGCCGCGCGTCGAAGACGATCAAGCAGCTCTGCGGCAACTCGGACGCCGTGGCTTCGGCCTATTCGCTTTATGACTACCAGATTGCCGAGGATCTGGGCGGCGAGGCGGCTTATGTCAATCTGCGCGACCGCGCCTTTCATCACGGGATTCGCCTGGCCAGCGACATGGTGCCGAACCACATGGGCATCGATTCACCCTGGGTTGTAGAGCACCCCGACTGGTTCATCTCCCGTCCGGAGCCGCCCTATCCGGCCTATACCTTTAACGGCCCTGATCTCTCGCAGGACGGGCGCGTCGAGATCAAGATCGAGGACCATTACTTCGAGCAGTCGGACGCCGCCGTGGTCTTTCGCCGCCGCGACCGCTCCAGCGGCGAGACGCGGTACATCTATCATGGCAACGACGGCACCAGCTTCCCCTGGAACGATACTGCGCAGCTCGATTACCTGAATTCAGCCGTCCGCGAGCAGGTGATTCAGACCATTTTGCACGTGGCGCGCCTTTTTCCAGTCATTCGCTTCGATGCCGCCATGACCCTGGCCAAGCGCCACTTTCACCGGCTGTGGTTTCCCGGCCCTGGAGCGAGCGGCGCCATTCCTTCACGCGCCGAGTACGGCATGAGCCAGGAGGAATTCGACAAGTGCATGCCGCACGAGTTCTGGCGCGAGGTGGTGGATCGCGTGGCTGCCGAGGTTCCCGGCACACTGCTGCTGGCCGAAGCCTTCTGGCTGATGGAGGGTTACTTCGTTCGCACCCTTGGGATGCACCGCGTCTACAACAGCGCCTTCATGGTGATGCTGCGCGACGAGGACAACGCCAAGTACCGCTCTGTCATCAAGAACACGCTGGAGTTCGATCCGGACATCATGAAGCGCTACGTCAACTTCATGAGCAATCCCGACGAGCGCACGGCCATCGATCAATTTGGCAAGGGCGACAAGTGCTTTGGCGTGGCCGTGATGATGGCGACACTGCCTGGCCTGCCCATGTTCGGCCACGGCCAGATCGAGGGCTTCACCGAGAAATACGGCATGGAGTATCAGCGGCCGCGCTACGACGAGAGCCCCGATCCCTGGATGGTCGAGCGCCACGAGCGCGAGATCGCGCCCCTGTTGCAGCGCCGCCGGCTCTTTGCCGAGAGCAGCAACTTCCTGCTCTATGATTTCTATCTCGATTCAGGCAAGGTGGATGAGAACGTCTTCGCCTACTCGAACCGCAATGGGGACGAGCGCGCCTTGGTGGTCTACAACAACCATTACGGCGAGGCGCGCGGAACGATTGATTATTCGGCGGCCTACGCCGACAAGGGCTCCGGCCAACTGCGCCAGCAGCGGCTCAGGGAGGGATTGGGCCTCAGCGATAAATCCTCGGCCATTCTGGCCTGGCGCGACTCGCTGACGGGCCTTGAATACCTGCGCCGGGCGAGCGATCTGGCGGAGCACGGCCTCACTTTCGATTTGCACGCCTACCAGTGCTACGTCTATCTCGAGTGGCGAGAGATGTACGCTACCGCAGAGCAGCCCTGGGACCGGCTCTCGGACCACCTCAACGGCCGCGGTGTGCCGAATCTGGAAGATGCGCTGGTGAATCTGGATCTGCAGCCGGTGCATGATGCGTTGCGCGCTCAACTGGCGCCCGGCGTGGTGCGCCTCTTCGCCGACCTGGCCGAGCATCCGCGCACTCTTGTTGTCGGGATGAACGACCAGATCGAGACGGAACGCACTGATTTCTTCGATCAGGCCTGGGAGCGTTGCGAGAGCTTTATGCGCCTGGCCCAGAAGGCCTATCTCTCTCGCGCCGGAGTCAGCGGCATACAGCCCGCCAATCCGGGACTGCTGCGTGCGGCCTTCCGCGAGCGTTTACGCTTCGCCATGCGAATCCCTGCGGTCGAATTGCTCTTCCCGGCTCCCTGGAGCGTGGCTGCCCGCCGCGTGCTGCCGAGCCCCAGCCCGCAGTTGACCGCAACGTCCATGTGGGGGCCTGTGCTTGGCTGGTGTGTGCTGAAGTTGCTGGCCGAGTCCATTGATCCAGAGAGCCCCGAAGGGATTGCTCTGGACCTGTTTGATCGTCTCCGCCTCCGCGAACCATTCGCCCAGGCCTTTAACGCTCTCGGATTCGAGGGCGATAAGGGCTGGCGCGTCGCCGCGCGCATCAAGGTTCTGCTGCTCACTGGCGCCAGCGCTGGCAAGCCGGAAGAAACGCCCGCCTCGCCCGCGCCGGCGGAACCGGCAGCGGCCATTGACGAACAGATCACGCTTTCGCCGGCCCTGTGGCACGACCCGGATGTGTGCTGGCTGACTGGCGTGCACGAGGCGGAGGGCCACGCTTACCTGGTGCGTGAACCCTACGAGGAGTTGCTCTGGTGGCTGCTGATGCCGTCCTTGCTGCGCTTGACGGGAGAGACTTCCCCCAGCCGCGTCGCGGTTGAAGAGATGAGCAGGACTGTCGAAGAGGCGCTGGCGACGGCCGAGGCTGCCGGCTATCGTGTGGATCTGCTGCTGGCCCCCTCTGCTGCGGAGGCCGTTGCCGAAGAGCCGAACTCCGAGATAGATTCAGATGCGCAACAAGCTGCGGAATCTGCCGCAGAGCCGGTGGTTGACCCAGATGCTGAATCCGAAGCGTCAGCTGAGGCACAGCCTCTGTCCACCGAGCCGGGGGAGCCAGCTGAGCCGGAGATTGACTCCGCTGCCGAACCCGAAGCTGCCTCTGCTGTTGAACCCGAAGTGTCAGCCGAAGCGGAGCCTTTGTCAACTGAGTTGAGTGAACCAGCCGAGCTGGAGATTGAGCCCATCATCGAGCCCGAGGCTGAAGCCGTTGTCGAATCTTCCGTGGAACCCGAGACTGAACCCGAAGCTCAACTTTTGTCCATCGAGCCGAGTGAGCCAATCGAGCCGGAGATTGACTCACTTCTCGAGTCTGAGATCCTGCCTGCTGCTGAAGCCGCGGTTGAACCCGAAGTGTTCGATGAGGCGCGGTCTTCATACACACAACCGGGTGAGCCCGCAGATCAGGAGATTGCTCCTATAGAAGAGCCTCCAGCCGAACCGGAAACTGAGCCTGATACCTCAACAGAGGCGCAGTCTCTCTCCATCGAGCCGAGCGAGTCAGTCGAGTGGGAGATTGAGCCCGCTGCCGAATTTGAGAGTGAAGCCGCAGTTGAACCCGCTGCCGAAGTTTCCGCGGAACCCGAGATTGAGCTCGAAGCGGTAGTCGATGTACTGCCTTTGTCCTCAGAAGGGAGTGAGCCTGCCTGGCAAGAGATTGACTCGGCCGCCGAAGCTGAGAGTGAAGCTCAGGTTGAACCCGAAGCTGCATCAGAAGCACAGCCTTTATCCCTTGAACCGAGTGAGCCAGCCGAACCGGAGATCGACCGCGTCGTAGAGTCTGAGGTCGAAGCTGCCGCAGAATCCAAATCAGAACCCGAAGTTGAGCCCGAAGCGTCAACCGAGGCACAGTCTCTTTCCCCCGAGCCGAGTGTGCCAGCCGAACTGGAAAATGATCCCGTAGCCGAGCCTGAGGTCGAACCAGCCGTGGAATATCCCACCGAACCAGAGTCAGAACCTGAAGCATCAGTCGAAGCGCAGCTCTTGTCCCCCGAGCCGCATGAGCGAGAGAATCCAGAAATCAACTCTCGTGTCGAGTTTGTTGACCAGCCCAAGACAGATTCCAAGGCATTCTCAGGATGGCGTTTTTTGTCCACCGAGCCCTGGGAGCCGCCAGCGCCGAAGATCGAGTTTGCAGCTAAACGCGATGCTGAACTCAAGGCAGCGGAAGAGCCTCGACCCTTGCCCGCCGGACGGTGGGAGCCGCCAGCGTCAATGATCGAACTCGGAGCGAAACCCGACGCTGAACCGAAGGCGGTGACGGGAGCGCAGCATTTGTCTACCGAGCCCTGGGAGCCGCCAGCGCCGAAGATCGAATTCGCCGCCAAACCAACTGACGAACCCAATGCGGCGGAAGAAGCGATACCTGCAGCAGCCCAGCCGCAGGAACCGGCTGACAGGGAGATTGAATCGCCGGCAAACGATACTGGCAATTCAGACAATCCGGCCTAGTAGCTCCGTTGTACTTGCTTCAGATCGCCTCGATCCGGGCCTAAAGGCCCCGATATTTGGCCCATTCTTCAGGGGGCTGAACAGGCTGCGGGGAAAGGGATTTCTCCAGGCGAAATGCAGGAAAACATCCCGCAGGGCCTAAAGGCCACCGTTCATCTTCAATAACTTACGGCAGTCAGGGCTGAAGCCCTGACGTACCAGTCGTGCCCTGACGCTTCTTGCCTCTGCGGATGAGTTTTTCCGCAGACTGTTGCGGTGCATTTTGTGGCCCCTCAGCTAAGGGGCTTAGGCAGCCATCACAATCCGATGTGATGCAAAGCACATCCGAAGGTGCCTTTGCCATGTCAATTTTCTTGCGGATAGTTTCTGGGGTGGAGTTTCGCCGGATCGCGCTGAATCCTGAAGTGCTTGCCATCTTATAAGGCATGCAGGCTTCATTGGCGAACGCTCTTTTCCTTCTTCTTTTCTCCCCAGGATATGGTCCAGAAGCGAGCGGGTCCGACCCATGTCGCCCTCTCCATCTCGTCACTTCTCAGTGTGCTCGCGGAAGGTTTGTGCCGTTTTTCCAACGGTATTGGCAGAGTTGCGCCCCGCGAGTACCATCATGTTCAAATCCATGCAAGAGCGGCGGAAGCGGATGCCCGTTTTCCGTGCGGTCTATTGTTTGCTGTGCGTCGCATAGGGTCGCTTCAGTAGAGGCGGAGGAATCATGCAGAGTGTCGCCGATGGAGCTTTGAGTGCTCAGGACAAGCTAATAATTGACCAGGCAGTTGCGAAACAGGCCGGCCACCCCGGAGCGCTGCTGGGAATCCTGGAAACAGTGCAGGCCGCCAATGCGCATAAGTATCTCTCGCTGGAGGCCTTGCGTTACATCGCGGATAGAACCGGAATTCCTCCGGCCACGATCTACAGCATGGCAACTTTCTACGCGCTCTTCAACCTCGACCCGCAGGGCGAGAACCTGATCTGCGTCTGTCGCGGAACCGCCTGCCACACCCGCGGCTCGCGCGATCTGCTGGAGAAGGTGTGCCTGGATCTGGGGATGAATGAGCACGAGCCGGGCGAGGCGAAGGAGAGCGACAAGTTTATGCTCACCACCCCCGACTGCAAATTCACGGTTCGCACGGTTGCCTGCTTTGGCCAATGTGCCCTGGCCCCGGTTGTGGAGGTGAACCACCGCATTCTTGGCCACGTGAATGAGCGCACGCTGCAGCGGGCGGTGAAAGCGTTGACGCAGGGGAGGAAATAATGCCGCGAATTCTGGATATTGGGGTCTTCAACGCGGTGCGTGAGTCCGGGCTTGCCAAGCTGATGCCAGCGATTCCGCGTCTCACGGTAGGCATGGGAACCTGCGGCCAGGGCAATGGCGCCGAGGAGGTTTACCACGCTCTCAATGAGGCGATCCTGAGCAGCGGCATCGATGCGATGCTGACCGGAGTGGGCTGCTTTGGCTCCTGCTTCAAGGAGCCGCTGGTGGGCCTCCGGTTGCCGCGCTTTCCCCTCGTGATCCTGAGCGGCGTGGAAGCCAGCGACGCTCCCCGCATTCTGGAGGCCGTCTCCACCGGCGTCATGCCAGCAGACCTGGCCTTCTGCAAGATCGAGGAGTGGAATCACGTCACCGCGCATCTGAGCTACGGCCAGGGCTATCCCGATATTCCTTCGTGGGATGCAATCCCTTTCTTCAAAGGGCAGAAGAAGATTGTGCTGCGCGACTGCGGGCTTATCAATCCTTCTGACGTTGAGGAATACATTGCGGTGGGCGGCTACCAGGCTCTCTACAAAGTACTGATCGACGGACGCCCGGAAAACGTGGTTGAGCAGATCAAGGCTTCCCGGCTGCGCGGACGCGGCGGCGCGGGCTTTCTGACCGGCAACAAATGGGATTTTCTGGCCAAGGCCAAGGCGGACGCGAAGTACATTATCTGCAACGCCGACGAGGGCGACCCCGGCGCGTTCATGAACCGCAACGAGATCGAGGGCGACCCGCACTCGCTGCTGGAAGGAATGATTATCGGCGCTTACGCGATGGGCGCCACGGCGGGCATCGTCTATATACGCGCCGAATACCCGCTGGCAGTCAGCCGCCTTCGGCGCGCCATCGAGCAGGCGCACGAATACGGCCTGCTGGGCGCCAACATTCTCGGCCGCGGCTTCAACTTCGACATCGAAGTGGTGGAAGGCGCGGGAGCCTTTGTCTGCGGCGAGGAGACGGCCATGATTGCCTCTCTCGAAGGCCACGCCGGGCGGCCCCATACCCGGCCGCCGTTTCCCGCGCAGAAGGGACTGTGGGGCAAGCCTACCAACATCAACAACGTCGAGACATGGTTCAATGTCGCCCCCATCATCACCCGCGGCCCTGCCTGGTTTGCCGAGACCGGATGCGCAAAAGGCCCAGGGACCAAGGTCTTTTCCCTGGTGGGCAAGATCAAGAACACGGGACTGGTGGAGATGCCGCTGGGCACTCCGCTGAAGAGCTTCATTTACGACATTGGAGAAGGCGCTGTGAACGGTCGCCGCATCAAGGCGGTGCAGACCGGCGGGCCTTCCGGTGGGTGCATCCCCATGGAGATGCTCGACACTCCTGTCGACTATGAAAACCTGGCGAGTATAGGGGCCATCATGGGCTCCGGCGGCATGGTGGTCATGGACGAAGACAACTGCATGGTCGACGTGGCCCGCTACTTCATTGAGTTCACGCACTCGGAGTCCTGCGGCAAGTGCGTCCCTTGCCGGGTGGGACTGGACAAGGCGCTGCGCACCCTCAGCGCAATCACCACAGGTAGCGGCAGGCCCAGGGATCTGGACCTGCTTGTCGAGTTGGGCCGGATGATCCGCGAGTGTTCGCTCTGCGGCCTCGGCCAGACAGCGCCCAACCCCGTGCTTACCACGCTGCGCCACTTCCGCGAGGAGTATGAAGACCACATTGTGGCCCATCGCTGCCGCGCCGGTGTCTGTCAGGAGCTGACCCTCTCGCCCTGCGAGAACAGTTGCCCGTTGCACATGAACATTCCCCGCTTTCTTGAGCTTTACCGCGAGGGACGGCTTGAGGACGCCTTCGAGTCCGTGGTCATGGACAACCCGCTTCCGGCTTCGACTGGCAGGGTCTGCCAGCATCCCTGCGACAACCGCTGCCGGCGCCAAGGCTTTGATGAAGTCGTGAACATGCGCGAGGTGCATCGCTTTCTCGCGGATCAAGTCTATCCATCCGATCGCTTCCAGCCGATGCTGGAGAGGATTCGAGCGCGCAAGCTGGCGTCCACCGGCCACAAGGTGGCTGTGATTGGCGCCGGTCCTACGGGACTTACCGCGGGCTTTTACCTGGCCATGCTGGGCCACGACGTCACCCTCTTTGACGAACGCGCAGAGGCTGGCGGAATGTTGCGCTACGCCATTCCCGAATACCGGCTGCCCAAGGCGGTTCTGCGGCGTGAACTGGATCTGATTGAAGGCGTGGGCGTCAAAATGGAGTTCAACACCAGGGTCGGATTCGACTTGCCGCTGAACGAACTGGCAAGCCGGTTCGAAGCGGTATTCCTCTCCATCGGGACCTGGAAGGAGTCCTGGCTTTATCTTCCCGGCACCGAGTTGCAGAACGTTCATCCCGCGCTGCCATTTCTGGAGTCGGTGGCCAGGCAGGAAGCAATTCCCACAGGCGCCAGCGTGGCCATTATCGGCGGCGGAAATGCGGCCGTTGATTCAGCCCGCACCGTGCTGCGCATGGGCGCCAGCGCCACCGTCTTCTATCGCCGCGAGCGCGAGGAAATGCCCGCGATCGACGAGGAGATTCAAGCTGCCGAGGACGAGGGAGTGCGCTTTGTCTTCCTGGCCGCGCCGCATCGCATCCTGGGAGACGAGGATGGCAAGGTGAAAGCCATCGAGATCGTCAAAACGCGGCTGGGAGAATACGACAAATCCGGGCGCAAAAAGCCCATTCTCACCGACAATATCGAGCGCTTCGATTGCAGCAGCGTCATTCTTGCCGTGGGCGAAACCTTCGACCAGGATTTCTGCCGCGCCTCCGGACTGGCCCTCAAGGAAGAAGGCACGATTATCG
>Ga0255349_1000519_pt1 | contig 17253 bp, 19 predicted proteins | sample CBST25v15metaG_FD_189947 | JGI IMG/M metagenome (GOLD analysis project Ga0255349, IMG submission 189947) | Peat soil microbial communities from Stordalen Mire, Sweden - C.B.S.T-25.v15 | ecosystem: Environmental > Terrestrial > Soil > Wetlands > Peat | place: Sweden: Norrbotten County, Stordalen...
CACATATTGGGTAACCTTGTAGCCGGCCGTCTCGAAGAGCAGCTTTCGGGCCAGCGAGTAGCCGTTGGTATGCAACCCCGTCGAGGGCAGGCCAATCAGCACGTCGCCCACCTTGATGTCCGCGCCCGTCACCATCTTGTCGCGGTCCACCGCGCCCACGATAAACCCTGCCAGATCGTATTCGCCATCGGCATAGAAACCGGGCATCTGCGCCGTCTCGCCGCCGATGAGCGCGCACCCGTTGGCCTTGCATCCCTCGGCCAACCCGGTCACCACGTCTTCGGTCACATCCGGATCGAGCTTGCCGCTGGCAAGGTAGTCCAAAAAGAACAATGGCGTGGCGCCCTGCACGGCGATGTCGTTCACGCAGTGGTTCACCAGATCCACGCCCACCGTGTGGTGCATTCCCAGCTCAAAAGCCACCTTCAGCTTGGTCCCCACCCCGTCGGCCGAACTCACCAGGATCGGGTTCTTCCAGCGCAGCGGGTCCAGCCGGAACAGCGCGCCAAAGCCGCCAATGCCGCCCAGTACATTGCGGTTGAAGGTCTTCTGCGCCAGGTACTTGATCCGCTCCTTGGCGCGGTCGCCGCTGCCGATGTCCACGCCGGCGTCCGCATAGGTTACGGATTTGGGTTTGGGCTCGACTTTGGTTTTCGGCTCGTTTTTGGTTTTCGGCTCGTTTTTGGCTTTTGGATCGTCAGGCACGATATGAGCTTTCTGCGGAAGGATTTCTTAAGCGGCGCGCACGGCCGGAAAGGTCGATTTTAGCAGCATGGAGCGGCCTTCGACTGTGCTTTACAGGAACCGCTCCCGCTCCTCGGGCGTGGGCAATGGGCAGCTCTCCAGCCGCCCCCAGATGCGGTACCGCCAACGCGCGATCATCTGGTAGCCCAGGTCGCGCACTGGACCCGGAACCCACCCCAACGCAACGCCCACGGCCGGCCACGGGCGCGGCAGCTCACCCAGCAGTTCCACCAACGCCTCTGAGCGAGTGAAAACTCTCTCTCCCAGACCGCCCGCATCGCGCGCAACCAGAATTGTGCTGGGCTGGATTGTCCTGGGCTGGATTGTACTGACCGGGATCGTGCCGGGACCCGATCCCTGGACCTCCGGGCCGATTCCATGCCGCGCCAGCAGCCCAGCCACCTTCGGCGACTCGGAAGCCACAAAGCGCAGCCGGTCCCACCGGTCGCGCCTCAAGAGCCACCGCACCGAGCCGTTGCAAAAGCCGCAATGGCCATCGAAGATGACCAGCAGCCGGTCGCCGCGTTCGATTCGATGCGTCATCCGCAGTTAGGATGACAGAAACACCTCGGCGGACGCTCGAATGTCCATGGCTGTTGCGCAGTGGCGTCATACTGAGTCATACTTAGTCCCATGAGAACTACTAAAGTCGTCTCCATCACGCTGCCTCCGCCCCTTTTCGAGCAGGTTAAAACTCTGGCCAGGGAGGAAAACCGGACTGTTAGCGAACTTTTTCGTGAGTCCATCAGACGCTATCAGCGCGAGCGCGAGTGGGAGCGGATTCGTTCCTACGGAACGATGGCCGCTGAAATGGCCGACGTCAAAACTGAGGAGGACGTCGTAAATCTTATTCACGAGTTTCGTAGAGAAAAGAGACGCAATCAAATCGAAGCACTACAAGAGGGCTGAACGAGATAGCCCCAAGAAGGTCCGATGAGGATTCCGGGGGAGACGCGGGTAGTACTCGATTCAAACATCTACATTTCGGCATTTCTATTTGGTGGGAAGCCCCGCCAGGCAGTGCAGCTTGCGGAGCAGGGCGTTTTCATCCTGCTGATTTCTGCACCAATTAAATCTGAAGTGGAGGACACGCTTGCAGAGAAGTTCGGATACTCCCAAGCCATGATCTACGACTCGTGCCACCGAGTTTGGGATATTGCGCGACAGATTACCCCGACGGTCCGCGTCGATTTGTGCCGGGACGATGACGATAACAGGATACTGGAATGCGCAATGGCAGGTGATGCACGATTCATTGTGACCGGTGATCGAGACTTGCTCGATCTGCCTGTAGTTTCCCAGTACACAATTCTAAAGGTCGACGCATTTTTGCAGATTATGCATGCTACCGCCTAAATGCACCAGGAATATTTCAGCCCATCGCCTTCTATACTGAACCCACCATGAGTCCCCAATTCCCAGCCACCGTCCGCACCCGATCCCAGGCCCTGCAACAGCGCGCCGAGCGATTCTTCCCCGGCGGCGTCAACTCGCCTGTTCGGGCATTCCGGGCGGTGGGCGGCGCGCCGCCGTTTGTCCAGAGCGCCCAGGGTGCCTGGCTCACTGACGCCGACGGCAATCGCTATATCGACTACTTCGGCTCCTGGGGGCCGATGATCCTCGGCCACGCCTTTCCCCCGGTGGTCGAAGCTATCCAGCGCGCTGCGCGCAGCTCCGCCAGCTTCGGTGCTTCCACCGCCGCCGAGGCCGACCTGGCCGAGCGCGTCACCACCTGCTACCCGGCAATCGAAAAGCTCCGCTTCGTCAGTTCCGGCACTGAGGCCACCATGTCGGCCATCCGCCTGGCCCGCGCCGCAACCGGCCGCAAGATCATCGTCAAATTCGAGGGCTGCTATCACGGCCACTCTGACGGCCTGCTGGTCAAAGCCGGCTCCGGCGTCGCTACTTTTGGAATACCTGGGTCGGCCGGCGTGCCTGAGGAGATCGCGCACCTCACCCTCGCTCTGCCTTACAACGACCTGCCCGCGGTCGAGGCCGCCTTCGCCGCCCATCCCAACGCAATTGCGGCGGTGATTCTGGAGCCGGTCGTCGGCAATGCCGGCTGCATTCCGCCCGCCCCCGGCTATCTCGCCGGCCTGCGCGCGCTCACCGCCCGCGAAGGAGCTTTGCTGATTGCCGACGAGGTGATGACCGGCTTCCGCGTGGCCCTTGGCGGTGCGCTCGAGCTTTATGGAGTGGACGCCGATCTGGTCACGCTGGGCAAGATTGTTGGCGGAGGCCTCCCCGTGGGCGTCTTTGGCGGCAAGCGCGGCCTCATGGACCTGCTTGCCCCGATCGGCCCCGTCTACCAGGCCGGAACCCTCAGCGGCAATCCCCTCGCCATGGCCGCCGGCATCGCCACGCTCAGCTACCTCCAGGATCACGCCGCCCAGGTCTATCCCCAGCTTGAAGCCACAGCCAAGGCCGTAGCCGAAGGCGTCGCGGCAGAAGCCGCCCGCGCCGGCGTTCCCCTCACCGTCAACCGCGTGGGCGCCATGTGGACCTGGTTCTTCACTCCGGGGCCAGTCACCGATTACGCGCAGGCTGCTCTGAGCGACACCGCCGCCTTCGGCCGTTTCCACCGCGCCATGTTGGATGCTGGCGTCTGGCTTCCGCCGTCGCAATTTGAAGCGGCGTTTCTGGGCACTGCCCACGGTGAAGAAGAAGTAGCAGCCACCATCGCCGCCGCCCGTGCGGCTTTCCAGGCCGTTATCGCCGGATAGAACCTGTGTGCAGCCCTATCCCCACGCATCCAGCGTTACAAAGCGATGCGTAGCCTTGTAATGCGCGGCCAAAAGCCCAGCAGCGATCACCGACGGCCCGCGATCCGCACCCCGATCCAGATGATTTCCGTCGTGGAGCACGATGTTCGCTGCCCTGCCTCGCCTCTGCGCACGGTCAATGGCATGGATCAATCGCATGGCGATCACATCGGCCGAAGGCTCGCTCCAGTCCGAAGTCATCGCGTTCCAAAGCACCGGAACCATCCCCAGCGACCTTGCCAGGCGAAACACGACGGGCCGGCGCGCCCCAAAAGGCGGGCGGAAATATTTCACCGCGACACCTGTAATCTGCTCCAACGCTTCACTGGTCCGGGCCAGCTCCTCTTCCACGCGCTTGGCCGCAGTCAGCGCCAGGTTGAGGTGGCTCCAGGAGTGATTCCCGATGAGGTGTCCGGCCGTCACAATCCGTCGCGTCAGCTCGGGCTCTGCCTGGGCGTGGCTGCCCATAAGGAAGAAAGTCGCCCGCACATCGTTGCTGGAAAGAATGTCGAGGAGCCGCGGCGTCCACGCCGGGTTGGGACCATCGTCGAAAGTAAGCGCGAGTTCGCCGGGACTGCGCGGCGCAATCAACGCCTTGCCGAAGATGCCCGATCCCGGCCACAGTGCTGCATAGGCACAGCCGCCCGCCGCCAGTCCGACCGCCGCGCCCAGCCCGGCGGATATCTCTATAGCGATTGGTGAGAGCATTGTGCCTTCCAGTGTGCAGTGTCAGACAGCGGGTCGGCAAGCCAGCCTCAGCCCCTCCCATGGAAGCGCATCCTAAATGGGCCTCTTCCGGGCCTCCATCGCACTCGCGCCCCCATAGACGGTATACTCATCTTGTTCGGGTCGCATCCTGAGTCCGCGGAGCGGCACTGGAGACAACATGAGCCTTGCCAGTTTTCCCGGGGGCTTCCCCGGCGGCGGTAGTTCCACCCCGCCCAGCACGTCCAGCACAGCCCATTCCAGCACAAAAGTCACCGTGCCTGCGCTCACCGAGATGAAGCGCCAGGGCAAGCCCATCTCCGCTCTCACCGCCTACGACTATCCAACCTCGCGGCTGGCGGACGAAGCCGGAATCGACCTGCTCCTGGTCGGCGACTCGCTGGCCATGGTGGTTCTGGGCCACGAAAACACCCTCTCCGTCACCGTGGACGAGATGCTCCACCATACCCGCGCTGTGCGGCGCGCCGTCCGCCGGGCTCTGGTCGTCGCGGACATGCCCTTCGGCAGCTATCACGGGGCAGTTGGGGAGGGATTGGCCAACGCCATACGCTTCGTCAAAGAGGCGGGCGCCGAGGCCGTCAAAATCGAAGGTCCACGCATCGATCTGGTCCGCGCCCTCACCGAAGCCGAAATTCCCGTGATCGGCCACCTTGGCCTCACTCCGCAAAGCTTGCATCGCATGGGCGGCTATCGCGTCCAGGCCCGCACCAGCGAAACTGTTCTCCAACTCAAAGCCGACGCCCACGCTCTCGCCGATTCTGGAGCCGGAGCACTCGTGCTTGAAGGCGTTCCTCGCGAAGTGGCCGCCGACATCACCGCCGAGCTGCCCATTCCAACTATCGGTATCGGCGCCGGCCCCGATTGCGACGGCCAGATTCTCGTCTTCCACGATCTGCTCGGCTTGACCTTTGGACCTCCGGCCAAATTTGTCCGCCAATACGGGGATGCCGGGGCGCTGATTCGCAGCGCCATCGAGCACTATCGCGAAGACGTTGAGCACCGCGCCTTCCCGTCGGATGAGGAAAGCTATCATCTGCCTGAAGCCGCGCGGAAAGCCCTCGACGAGATTGAGGCGAAGCGAACCGTGTCAGGGCACGACTTCAGTCGTGCCGCAAAAGCCGCCAATTGAAAGTGGGCTTGAGCCCCTGAGGGAAGCAGGCTATATAGGTATTTCGATGGAAATCCTTCGCACTGTTGCCGAGCTTCGCCATTGGTCCCGTCAGGAACGGAGCAGCGGCGATACCGTCGGCCTGGTTCCGACCATGGGCGCTTTGCACGCAGGCCACGCGTCTTTGATTCGAGCGGCGCGGATCCGAGCTGCCCGGGATTCGAGCGGCAGCGTCGCCGTCAGCATCTTCGTCAACCCAACCCAGTTCGGACCCAACGAAGACTTTGCCCGCTATCCACGCAGCTTTGACGCCGACTGCGCTCTGGCCCAGGCCGAAGGCGCAGACGTCGTCTTCGCTCCAACGGTCGAAGAGCTCTACCCAGCCGGTGCAGCCACTTTCGTCGAAGTCGAAGGCTTGAGCGACCGCCTTGACGGCGCATCCCGCCCCGGCCACTTTCGCGGCGTAGCCACCGTAGTCGCCAAGCTGCTCATCGCCGCGGAGCCCGACCGCGCCTTCTTCGGCCAGAAAGACGCGGCCCAGGTAGCCGTCGTCCGCCGCATGGTTGCCGACCTGCGCCTCGCCACCGAAATTGTGGTGTGTCCCATCGTCCGCGAGCCCGACGGCCTGGCTCTCAGCTCGCGAAACGTCTACCTCAGCGGAGCCGAACGGGCTCAAGCTCTGGTTTTGAGCCGCGCCGTCCGCCAGGCCGAAGCATTAGCAGCCTCCGGCGAGCGCCACGCCAGCGCCCTGATAGCCGGCGTCCGCCAGACCTTCGCCGCCGTCTCGGAAATCCGCACCGATTACATAGAAGTTGTCGACTGGGCCACGCTCGAACCCGTAGAAATCGCCGTTCCCGGCACGCTCTTCGCTGTCGCCGCCTGTGTCGGACCAACCCGCCTCATCGACAATGCGATCCTCCCTTAATGCGCGCAAGAGCACCGCTGTTTTTCAATGAGCGCCTTGGGCTGTTACCGCCAAATGACACCGGCCTCTGATTCAATGGCCTCCTGCAAGTGGCAGAACATGCGCGACAAGTTCTCTGAGAAACTGACCCGAGTTCATAAACACTGCAAAGTGGCCGCCATCGATCGGCACAAACTCTTTGAGCGGAGCATTGATTGCATTGAGATATTGCCTTGCGAGCGCAGTAGGAGTCGTAAAGTCATCGGTCCCCTGGAAGAAAAATATGGGCACTGCAAACTCAAGCCCAAGATCCTTCGGCGTAGAGGACGTTACCTGTGGAACGAGACGGTCGCCGCTCAGAATCTGCCCGTCGATAGAATCGTTCAGATCTCGCACGGAATTGCCGGGAGCGACCAAGGCAAGTCCAAGGGTCCCTGCGAGAAATCGATCCGCGCCTTCGAAACTGTTCGCCCATTTGCGCTGCACGCCGTAGCCCTCGCCGTTCGCGTAAGGCGGTTCGCCAATGCGGCGCAGTTCGGCAACAGCCTGCTGATTTCCTGTAGCCTGCGCTTTCTCCAGCAGCGCGGCATAAGCCACTGAGTAGTTCTTTGTTTCATCGGAGACCTGGCCGGTGCCCACGTAGGCGTAGAAAAGGTCTGGTCTGGCCTGCACCATTCGAAGGCCAAGGATTGAGCCAAAGGAGTGAGCGACGAGAACGATCCTGTCCTTGCCGAGATGCTTCCGCAGAAATCCGGACAGTTCGATCCCATCTTGCGCCATGCGATCAAGGGTCATAGTGGAAGCAACCGAGGAGCCGGTTTTCCGAAGCGTTCTACCCGCGCCCCGTTGGTCCCATTGCACCACTGTGAAGCGCTTTTCCCATGGTGCGAAGTAAGCGAATGACCACGGATTGGTTACGTCGCCTGGGCCGCCGTGAACAAATAGCAGCACAGGATTTTGTCGATCTTCCCCCCGAATGGTGACCCATTGATCGATGCCTCCGAGGTGAACGTACATTGCCTCGTCAACGCCCTTTGTGGAGTCAATCGCATATTGCTTCGCGTTGCGCTCCCGCAGGAACGAAAGTGTCTGGTCGAACTTTCGATACTCTGCATCGTTGGAATCGGTCGCCGCCGTGCTCTCTCGTGCCGCGGACTGTTGCGACGGTGGACCCTGTACTTGCGCTGCGACTGACAGGAAGACAAAGAGGGACACACAAGCTCCGCAAAAAGGCAACATTTGAACTCTCATGGCAGAAGGATACGGATCGCGCACCACGCCGGTTCCCATGGTTTTCGGCAAGGATCGACTGGAGTGAGTCACCTGTATGAGGACGTCGATTTGTGCCAAATCGCCTTCCCACGAGTTAACGCCGCAAAAATCCGTTGCGTCGCAACGCCCCTCGGTTGCAAGCTGAAGTGAATGCCGGAACTCCCTGACATCGCCGCCTATATCACCGCCCTCGAAGCTCGCATCCTCGGCCAGCCGCTGGAACGCGTCCGCCTGGCCAGCGTTTTTCTGCTGCGCACCGTCGACCCGCCACTCGCCACAGTCGAAGGCCGCACCGTGCGAGGAATCCGCCGCATCGGCAAACGCATCGCCATCGGAGTTGAAGGCGATCTCTGGCTCGTGCTGCACCTGATGATTGCCGGCCGCTTGCACTGGCGTCCGCACCAAGCCAAACTCGCCGGCCGCCAGGCACTCGCAGCCTTCGACTTCCCCACAGGCTCGCTCGTCCTGACCGAGGCCGGCAGCAAACGCCGGGCTTCTCTGTATCTGCTGAGCGGCGAGGCGGCCCTGCGCTCCATCGACCCCGGCGGCGTCGAGATCTTCTCGACAGACCTCGACGGCTTTCGCGCCGCCCTCACCCAAGAAAACCGCACCCTCAAGCGCGCACTCACCGATCCACGGCTGATCAGCGGCGTCGGCAATGCTTATTCCGATGAGATTCTGCACGCGGCCGAGCTCTCACCCATCACCCTCACCCACAAGCTCAAGCCCGACGAATGGGATCGGCTGTTTGCCGCCGCGCGGGCGATTCTCACTCTTTGGATCGACCGCATGAGGGGCGAAGCGGAGCGGAGCTTCCCTGAGAAGGTCACGGCATTTCGTCCGGAGATGGCCGTCCACGGCCGCTTTGGCCAGCCCTGCCCGCGCTGCGGCCAGAAGGTCCAGCGCATTCGCTACGCAGACAACGAAACCAACTACTGCGCCCGCTGCCAGACCGGCGGAAAGGTCCTGGCCGACCGCAGCCTCTCCCGGCTCCTCGGCTCCGACTGGCCTCGCACCCTCGATGAGCTGGAAGCCCTGAAGCGCCGCTGAAGCAAAACCTTGCAAGGGATGCAAAGGAATTTAGTATCCCTGGTTCCACTCAGGGTCCGCGCCGCGCATTTAACTTGACACTCCGCTATCGCCTCCCGCAAAGTGAGGGCGCGACTCCAGCCGGGCCGGGCAGCGATTCTGCCCCTATTTCTCTGTGTTTCCGGCCCCCTCGGAGGCGGATTTCAGTCTATTCGGGAGACCTGTCAATGCATCATCTTCTCTTCAACCCCTGGGCCATTCTGGTCGCCGCCGTCATTCAGTGGGTACTGGGCGCGATCTGGTACTCGCCTCTGCTCTTCGCCAAGCCGTGGAAGGCCATGGTCTACGCGCGCGCTGAGCCAAGGAAAAACAGCATGGTTGCCGGCATGGTCGTGTCGTTCATGGGCAGCCTTATTCTCAGCTTTGTGTTGGCCCACGTCGTGCTCTGGGCTGACGCATCGAATTTTTTGCATGGAGCTCTGATCGGCTTCATCATGTGGGCAGGCTTTATCGTCGCGCCGCTTTCGGCGCAGCACATCTACGAGGGCCGGCCCTTCAACCTCTTCGCCATCAACACCGGCTTTTGGCTGGTAGGCCTCATCATCTCCGGCGGCTTGCTGGCCGTTTGGCGTTGATCCCCTCTTGATCCAGCTCGTTCTTTAATCTGTTGCGGGCGCCATCTGTTGCGGGCGCCCGTTACAATCGACCCATGAGCAAAGAAGTCATCGCAACCGGCAAAGCGCCAGCGGCCATCGGACCTTATTCCCAGGGAGTGCGCGCGGGCAACCTGATCTTCACCGCTGGACAGATCGCGCTTGATCCGGCAACTCAGCAGGTGGTTGCCAGCGGCATCACCGAGCAGACCACCCGCGTCTTTGAAAACCTGAAGGCCATTGTGGAAGCAGGCGGAAGCAATCTAGGCCGCGTGGTCAAGGCCACAGTCTTCCTCAAGGACTTCAACGACTTTGCGGCCATGAACTCCGTCTATGGCGCATACCTGGCGGCTGACGGGGAGGCTCCGCCCGCTCGCACCACCGTTGAGGTATCTCGCCTGCCCAAAGATGTGTTGGTGGAGATCGACCTGGTGGCGGAAGTCTGAAGCGGATCTTGCATCATCTTTACCGGCTGGGCGCCCCAGGCTGATGCCCCAAAGTCTCGATTTTGAAACCTGGGAGAACACAGTTCTCATTGAGGAAGTGTCCATGAGCGAGTTGCCTGAAAAGATCGTGCGGAGTGACACCGAGTGGCGCACCGTGCTGACCCAGGAGCAGTACCAGGTGCTGCGCCAGAAAGGCACGGAGCGACCCTTCACCGGCGCCCTCACCCAGAACCACGAGACCGGCAACTATCACTGCGCGGGTTGCGGAGCGCTTCTGTTTCTGAGCGGAGCCAAGTTCGACTCCGGCTGCGGCTGGCCCAGCTTCATGCTGCCCGCTGACTCCAAGGCCGTCGACGAGCATGAGGACCGGACCTATGGAATGCGCCGCGTCGAAGTCACCTGCGCGCGCTGCGGAGGCCACCTCGGCCACGTCTTCCCGGATGGCCCCGCGCCCACCGGTCTCCGTTATTGCATCAACTCCGCCAGCCTCACGTTTACCCGGCAGAAACCCTAGGGCGCATTCGGGTTAACTCTTTACCGTCGAGATGGACATCATAGCCCACCCACCCATTGTGCAAAGGACGCACAATGGATGGGGCACAGCCGACGTGTTAACACTTGAGTTGAAAATGCTCTAGCCGAGCTCGCACTCCAGTTGCGAATGGCGATTAGAGACGCTTTTCACGCGCAACAAAACCCCGTCCGGATGAGGACGGGGTTTGCGTGATCTTGACTTGCGCCCTCAAAGTGGCAACGCCCTAGAATCAGCAGGGGCCAAACCCAGCGGGCTTTTGGCCCTCCAGCCTTATGCCTTGGCGATCTTGCCGCTCTTGATGCAGCTGGTGCATACCCTCAGCCGCTTGGATGCGCCATTGACCAGCGCCTTCACCGCCTGCAGATTCACGCTCCAGCGGCGCCGCGACACGTTGTGCGCGTGAGAGATGTTATTGCCGAACTGCGGGCCTTTTCCGCAAATATCGCATACCTGTGCCATGACTTCACTCCAGATTCTTCTCGTTCAAATTTCTCTTGTCACCACCGGAATCAGCCTTATTCGAGCGTCATTGAAACTCCGCTCAGAACGGGACCACGCTGGGGCTGCATAAGACACACCACCCCGTCGGCTTGCCGAATCTCTAGTATACCCCGGAACCAGCTTTCGGGCCAAGGCGGGGCAAACGCCGGTAGTGGGCCAAGTGTTTTCCACAGGGCTGTGAAAGGTGTTTTATTTAATGAGTTTTAGTTTCTTTAAATCCGATTCGGTCCATCCAATATCGTCCAAGAGCCCTTGGAGAAGTTTAGCGCCGTATGTCTTCTTAGGGTGGTAGTGGATGCCGACCCGGTTCCCCTGTTCGTCTCTATATACCTGAATTGCACCGGAGCAATTCGGTTCGACCTTCCATCCACTCTTTTTCAGTGCAGCGATAATATCGTCTGCTGTTTTGTTCTTTAACTGACTCCACACACTTCCACTGAAGGCCATGGTACCTCTACGTTTCTGGACAGAGATCGTCTTTCCGATGATGGCCGCACAAAGTGCTCCTCAGCGGAAAAATACGTACCGATGGGCAACGGGTCGTTATGTCGAAGGATAGAGTCAACATACAGAGACGCGGCCTCTACTGCATTCTGCACAGCCTCTTCTTCTGTAGCTCCATCGACATGCAGCCCCTTCAACCCTGGGCAGTGCGCGTAGAACGAATCCCCGTCTCTTTCTACTTCGACGGCTATACTGACTTTCAACATTTTTCTCAATTTCATGTCGCACCCCGCATGTTGTAATTGGTTGGCGACGCCACGTATGGGTGGTTGAACTCTTTCCGAGTGTTACGTCTGATAGACGCATCAGTCAAGCAAAACCGCTCCATTTCCCACACGGCGGGACCGAATGTGGAAAAGAGGCTAAGATTCGCCATTTGTTCCTCTATGCGCTTAGGCGACCTGACACAGCCCATCAAGGATCGACTTCCGATCTAGCAAGCCAACCATTTCTTGGATGCTCCAAACGTGACCGGCGATTCCAGCTTCCCTGGCAGGAGTGACCCTGAGAGTCTGATGCACACGGCAGAAGTTGTAGTAAAGAAAATAGATAGAAAGCATGTGCTCATGATTCTCTATTTTCTTCGCGAAGCCGTTCGTCAACCTCGTAAACCTCAGCATAGACATACGCATTGTGAGGTTCTGCCGTTCCACATACGATGTGCTGACGTGTTTCGGATCCGGGTTTCCAGTAACCACGCAGGATTCAGTCCCGATGCATACGCCAGGACTGTAGTGCGTCTCAGGGCCAGCAGGTGGTTGGTCAGGGTTCGGCTTCTCGCTGCTCTACTGGACTTTTCCGGCGGAGTCTACCAGAACCACCTTGGAGAGCACCGCGGTGTCGGATTTGTCCGGCAGATGCGAGCAGAATCCAATCCCCACATAGAATGGCCCATCGATGTGCAGTGTGATAGGCGGTCCGAACTGATGCATCGGTTCGCCTTCAAGGCTGACAAACAGCGCAAAGTCGTCGCCGTGCTTTTCGATTCCAATGCGCCGGGCCATGACGGGGACGAGGCTGTCGGGGCTGGCGCCTGCTGGAAGGCCGCGCCCCCCGATGCGATACTCCGTGTCTTTGACGCGCGCGCCCTTCTCGGGCCGCTGTGCCAGGTGGATCATACCCGCACCGTGCAGGGCCACGATTGCCTCTTTGGAATCGTCCTCCAGGTCCTGGCGAATGACGAGCACCGCCTTGCGATCTCCGAAGCCATTCGGGTCCGGAAAGGTGATGTCGGCCGCGAGGGAAACGTCCCCGGACATTCTCGTCCAGAGGTACCGAAACTCATCGCGGACGTACCAGACGTTGTAGCCCGCGGAGTTGATGGTGTACTGCCTGGTGCTTGCGTCGTAACTGGCGCTGCCCGGCACCACCGCGCTCCCAATGTCGGACTGACCCTCAAAGATGCCGATCGGCGTATCGAAATTCGTGCTGGGCCTGTGAAACGTTGCCGGTGGCGATACCTGGGTGTGTGTTGCGGACGCCGGTTGCGCCCAATCCGGCACGGCCGGGCTAGGAGTTGACGAGGCGCCCGGAGTTTGCGCGCGGAGAAGCTGCGGCGCCGCACAAAGCAGCAGAACCGCGGGAAAGAACATGCGGGCGGTTTTCATCGTGGGACGAATTGTAGAGGTCAAGAACCAGGTCTGTATAGAAACCGAATCATTCGTAGCGCAGCGCTTCCACCGGCTCAACCTTCATCGCCGCGCGCGCCGGAATCAGCGTCGCCGCAAGTGCCACCAGCGCCAGCAGCAGCGCGACCGCCGCATAAATGGCCGGATCGTGCGGCCCCACGTTGTAGAGCAGGCTCTTCAGGAGTTGCGCGGCAGCCAGAGCAGCACCCAATCCCACAACTCCACCCAGCACAATCAGCCGAACACCCTCCCCGGCAATCAGCCTCAGAATGTCCAGCCGGGTTGCGCCCAGCGCCATGCGCACGCCAATCTCCTGCGTGCGCTGCGCGGCCACAAAGGAAATCACGCCGTAGAGGCCGATCACCGCCATCAGCAGCCCGCAAAGCGCGAAGAAACCCAGCAGCGCCGTCTCGAAGCGCGGACGATCGGCCAGTTGGCTTACCTGCCCGTGTAGCGTTTCGATCTCCACCGGCGCGGTCGCGTCGAGTTGCGCGATCTGCGAGCGCACCCACGGCGCCACCACCGCGGCCGGGAGCGCGGTTTCGAGCAGCAGGACGCAGTGTCCCCTCCACTCCTGGCCGCGATTACGGCGCAGTGTATAGTACTCGGGATCGTCCTGGCCGGTGAGTCCGGCGTTTTTCACGTTGCCGGCCACTCCGACGATGGTGAAGACCGGCCCGTTCAAGGCAAAATAGGGCCGGTAGGTGGGAAGCTGTATGTGCTGCCCGACGGCGTCGCCTTGAGGAAAGAGCCGCGCGGCCAGCAACTTGCTGAGAATCATGAAATCGCTGCTGGAAGTGCGTTCCTCTTCCGTAAAGCCCTTTCCTTCGAGGAGGGGAATTTGCAGTACGCGAAAGTAGTCCGGCGTGACCGAGCGCTCAACCACGGTTCCCCCAGTTCCCGCCGGGGGGTGTGGCCGGCCAGCGACAAAGAGGTCGTCGAAACGCCCGCCGTTGTGCCAACTGTTGCCGTCGGGAGGCAGCGAGTCGCTCACGCCAACGGCGGTGACGCCGGGGAGGCGGCGCAGAGCCGCTTCGGCGCGCGCAAAGAAATCGAAGTAGGCCTGATCCGTTGGGTAACGCTCCCAATTCAAGGGGACACGGACCGTGAGCACGTGCCGCGTCTCGATTCCCAGGCTCTGTTGTTCAAGATTCCAGAAGCTCCTCACCAGCAGGCCCGCGCCGGAGAGCAGCACCACGCTGACGGCGATCTGCGCCGCCACCAGGACGCGCCGGAACCGGGCGTGCGCGCCGGATCGCGTCTGCCGCGCCGCCAGCGCCGCCGCGCGCGGCTTCTCCATCGCGGGCAGAATACCGAATAACGCCGCACAGAGCAGCGCAACCAGGACCGTGAACAGGACGATACGCAGATCGAGCCGCGCCTGGGCCAGAAAAGGAACGCTCGTGGGAGCGATGGCGATGAAGACCCGCAGCAATATCTCTGCCAGCGCGCATCCGGCCGCGGCTCCCGCAACGGCCAGCAGAATGGCCTCTGTCAGCGTCTGGCGGATCAGCCGTGCGCGGCCGGCGCCCAGCGCCGAACGCACCGCCAGCTCCCGCTGCCGCGCGGCGCCGCGCGCCGAAAACAGGCTGGCGACGTTGGCGCAGGCAATCAGCAGCACGGCCAGCACCGCCCCCAGCAGCACCCACGCAACCAGATAGGCCTCCTCCATCTGCCGGTCGCGGATGGAACGTACCTGGAGATGAAAATCCTGGCGGATCTGCGGTGGAATCCACTGTTGCGTATGCAGGAAGAGCGGCTCCAGCTCGGCCTTCGCTTCGGCAACGCTGACGCCGGGCTTGAGCCGGGCAAAGGCCCACAACGGATAGCCGAGGCCGCTATTGACGGTGGGCTGCGCGGCTACGTCCAAGGCCACCGGAAGAACAACGTCGGTTGGCTGAAGCCGGGGCATCTCGAAGTCTTTGGGCAGCACGCCAACGATGCGCACCCGATGCCCATCGATTTCGATGCTCTTGTTGAGCACGCCCGCATCGCGATTGTAGCGGCTCAGCCACAGCCCATCCGAGATCAGCGCGACCTTCGGCCCATTCGGCAGGTCTTCCTCCGGCAGAAAATTGCGTCCCAGCTCAAGCGCAATGCCAAGCGTCGGCAGAAAGTTCTGCGCTACCTCAGCGCATTGAAGATGGACCGGGTTCGCCTCCGTCAGGCTGCAGGCGCTCGCGCCGCGCTCGAAGGTGACCGCCGCAAACGGCCTCTGGTTGTCGCGCCACTCGTAAAAGAAAGCGCCCAGCGTGAACTCCTGTTTCTCCAGCGACTGCACCAGGCCAAACGACACCAACCGGTCGTCTTGCGCATAGGGCAGGCTGCGGAAGAGTATCCGGTCGACCACGCTGAACACGGCGGTGGTCGCGCCAATCCCCAGCGCCAGCGTAGCAATCACCGTAATCGTGAAAACAGGGTTGCGCCGGAATCCCCGCAGCGCATAGCGGACATCTTGCGCCACCGTGCCCAGCCACCAGCCCGGACGCTGCTCATGGCACTGCTCCCGCGCACGCTCCACGCCGCCGAACCCGATCAGCGCCCGCCGTCGCGCCTCCGCTGTCGTCATGCCTGCGGCTATGTTGGCCGCGGTGGCTTGCTCCACATGAAACTGGAGTTCGTCGTCCAGATCGGCCGGCTTAGGGCGTTTCACCAGAAAGCGTATCCGCGTCAGCCATTCGTTGATCATGCCGATGCCTCCGGAACCGTGCCCAGCACCAGGCCAATCGCCGACGAAAGCCGCTCCCAGGTCTCCAACTCGGCTTCCAACTGCTTCCTGCCGGTAGCAGTCAACGAATAGAACTTCGCCCGCCGGTTGTTTTCCGAACTCCCCCAGCCGGACTGAATCCATCCCTTGTATTCAAGCCGGTGCAGCGCCGGGTAAAGCGACCCCTGCCCGATCTGCAACACCTCGTTTGAGACTTGTTGAATCCGCTGCGCAACTCCCCACCCGTGCATCGGCCCCAGCGCAAGCGTCTGCAGAATCAGCAAATCAAGCGTTCCCTGCAACAAGTCTGTGGATGGCGGCATCTCGCTCCCCTCGACGTTCGACAATAGATTGACGCAAACTCCTGTCGATTGTCAAGGGAAAGAATGGCTGGATCGCCCAGCCCTACTCCGGCGGCCCGACGGTAAGCACGAAATACGACACAGGCTCCGTCGTGCTGGCATTCCCTATCCAGTGGTCGTCGCCGGCGATGCAAATGCCCATGTCTCCGGGCTTGAGCGTGCGCTCGGTGCCCGCGGTCATGAGCGTGGCCGTGCCTTCGCGCATAAACCAGATCTCCGAATGTTTGTGATGGCCAATCTTCTCGTGTGGCGCACCCGGCGCAAGAATCGAACCGTGTGCCTCCAGCCGGATATTGTCCGGCAGCATGCCGAGGACGTAGTGGTGCGTAACGTGTTGCACCTTCGGGTCGGGGATCGCATCCCCGGCGTACAGGCCCGACGTCAGTTTGGCCAGTTGGGCCGGTGTGCCGGCGGGTGGCGGCCCGGCTGTCTGGGCTTCAGCAGTGGGCGCCAGTGCCGGCGCGGCAAACAGCAAGGGCAGCAGTGCGGAGAATTCACGGCGATTCATAGGACCCTCTCACTCGTGGGCCATACTACCGCTCACGGTCAATGGGCCGCAACCACGCAGTCCGCCACGCAAAACGGCCAGCCCGAAGGCTGGCCGATGAATGCCGTGCGAGACCGCCTACTTCCTGTGGTGCGGCCGGCCCAGGGAGATGACCTCAACATCCACCTGAGCAAGACCGGCCTTGGTCATCTTCAGTTCCTGGGCCGCGGCATAGGAGAGGTCAATAATGCGCCCCTCGGAGAGTATGCCCCGATCGTTGATGCGCACCACGACCGATTTCTTGGTGTCTTGATTAACCACGCGCACCAGGGTGCCAAAGGGCAGGGTGGGGTGACAGGCCGTCATGGCGAACATGTCGAACCGTTCGCCGCTGGCCGTGCGATGGCCGTTGAGTACCGAACCGTACCACGAGGCGATGCCGTGGAGCATATCGGTCCGCGATTGAACGGCTGCCTTTGCGGGCGTCTGCAAAACCGGCGTTGCGCTCAGGATCGGAGCGGAAGGTGGCGCGGTTGATGCGGGTCTGGGAAGCCGCGCATCCGCATGCACTGCCGGCGTGGAGAGTGTAACCCCCACAACGGCCAGTGCAACCGATGAAGCTCCAGCCAGGAGACAAATCCCGAGCGGAGTCTTCAAGCTCATGTTGCGTGATTTCCTTCGAATAACCATCTCCCCATTTTACTAAATCGATACCCCTTTGCCCAGCTATTGGCGAGAAATAGACCGGTATTCTTGTCGAAGGAGCGATGGATCTGCTGCTTCATCGCCATAAGCCTTTCATCCTCAGCAGCTTGCAGATTGCACCAGAAACAGTGCAAAACTGCATTTCCCAAGCCAGTCGCGGGCTGATCCCGCGCCCAGGAG
>Ga0255349_1000538_pt1 | contig 16951 bp, 10 predicted proteins | sample CBST25v15metaG_FD_189947 | JGI IMG/M metagenome (GOLD analysis project Ga0255349, IMG submission 189947) | Peat soil microbial communities from Stordalen Mire, Sweden - C.B.S.T-25.v15 | ecosystem: Environmental > Terrestrial > Soil > Wetlands > Peat | place: Sweden: Norrbotten County, Stordalen...
GGCATAGGATCTCCAGAACAGTCCTCGGGTCCTTGCGATGAACTCCGCGCGCAGTTCCGGTACGGAGCATCCCGCAGCCAGCACAGCCATGCCGCAGACGGTACCAATCAGGCCCATGGTGAGCAGTCGCGACGAAGGTGCGGGCACGAGCAGGCGAGCCAACAGAACCACAGGCAGCGTGGCCAGCAAGGGGCGGAGCAGATCGCCGAGCAGCCAGTTGCGAAGTTCGCCAGGCAGGAAGCGCCGGTGCAGCAGAACCATGAAGGGCGCCGTGGTGCCAAGCATCACGATTAGCCACGAAAGTCCCGCGCCCACAATGCCGAATCGCATCACCAGGAAAAACAACAGGGGCACAAGCAGGAGCAGAGAGACAATGTTGACATACAGGTTCAACCTGACGTAGCCATAGGCAAGAGCGAGATAGCAGGGCACAGCCTGAATGGCCTGCAGCATCTGACCGCCGAGCAGCAGGGAGGCCGGCACTGCCGCTTGCTGCGCGGCCGCCGCCGAACCTGTCCAGGCACGGATGAAGTCGCATGCAAACAGCGCCAGGGTCATGCCCACGGGAATGGCGGTGGCGGCGACCAGAGCGCAGGTGCGATGGTAAAGGCGCTGAACCCCGATGCAGTCCTGGCGGGCAACGAGCGCCGTGAGGCGAGGGAAAACGGCCAGAGCGATGGGGCTGGCCAGTATCAGCGGAGCCGATGCCAAGGCGCCAGCAAGCGTATAGTATCCCAGCATCTCCAGGGGGAGCATCTTGCTGACCGTCAGTTTGTCGGCCTGCGCCAGGAGCGCGGATACGGCTGCCATGCCGGCCATGCCCAGGGCATAATGCCAAGTGTTGCGGAACGCCTGCCAGCGAAAATGGGGCCGGGATTGGTCGGCGCGGGGAGGCAGGGCGCGCCACAGACCGAAACGGGCGGCAGAGCAATAGACGGCGTTCGAGATCAGTTGCCAGGCGGCGAAGGCGAAGATGGTTGGAGAGACCAGCCATAGCACCAGAACCGCGCCGAGACTCCTGCATATCGAGGTTGCAATGGTGATGGTATTGGAACGGACCTGTTTCTCCAGCCCCATCAGACCTCCGATATAAAGTGCGGAGGGCAACTGAAGAGCGATGGCGACTCCCATCAAGCGGATCGCTGTCGTCATTTCGTGCGGCAGCAGAACCCGGGAGCGCAGCCAGTGGGTGGCAATGGCCGGCGCCAGGGCCCAGATGGCAACGGCTAGGGCGGAGGAGATGCAGATATAGGCCGATTCGTAGGTGCGCAACAGATCGCCCATTTCGGCGGCAGCGTCTTTGCGCACTGAAAGCCGCGCCATCTCCCGGTTCAGGGTCGCCGTGAATCCCATGTCCGCGAAGGCCAGCACCGCCAGCAACGTGGAATAGAACCCGACAATTCCGTAGGCTTCGATCCCCAGGAAGCGGAGATACAGAGGAACGAACAGATAGACCGAGATGACGCCCCAGGCACGGGCGATCATATTGGCGAGAATGTTTCGTCTTATCATTTAAAATCGGATAGGTCTTCGCATCCAAGCTTCGACCAGGATGCCGGCGAGGGCCGTGGCTGCTGCGGCACATCTTTGTGCAGGAGCCTTCCGGGCTCCAGGGTCGGCGCGTCGATGGGAGCGGCATCGGCTGCGTGATTACCGGAGACTACCTTGCGCCTAACTGCCGGGCGCAAACTCGCGCCACACATTCCTGTGCACGTAGTCCACATAGCTGACGATAATGCGCAGAACCTTTTGCGAGACGTTGGGAACCGTATATTCGAGCACGGTGCGCAGCTGGGCTTCGGACTGATCGGCGAGAATCCGCAGCCCCTCGCGCACCCGCGTCGCATTAAAGCCGGTCATCATCACGGCGCCTTCCTCCATGCCCTCCGGACGCTCATGCATCTCGCGAAGATTCAGCCCCGGAAATCCGAGAATAGAGGATTCCTCGGTGATGGTACCGCTATCGGAGAGCGTGGCCCTGGCGTTCATCTCCAGCTGCACAAAATCGAAAAGACCCACCGGCTCCCGCAGCTGCACATGAGGACTCAGCAGCGCACCGAGTTCGTTGAGCCGCTTCCTGGTTCTGGGATGCGTGGAGACGACCAGAGGCAGTTCGTACTCGGCGGCCAGCGAGTTGAGCAGGGCCACGAACCGTTCCAGTGCGCGCGGCTGGTCCACGTTTTCCTCGCGATGGCAGCTCACGACAAAGTATCTTCCGCTCTCCAGGCTGAAACGTTCGAGAATCGACGACGCGCGGATTTTAGGCAGGTAATGGTGGAGTACTTCGTACATGGGGCTCCCGGTCTTGACGATGCGGTCCGGCGCCAGCCCCTCGCGCAGCAGGTATTCCCGGGAAATAGAACTATAGGGCATGTTGATATCGCTGGTATGGTCCACGATGCGCCGATTGATCTCCTCGGGCGAGCGGTCGTCGAAGCAGCGGTTTCCGGCCTCCATGTGAAACACCGGAATCCTCCTCCGCTTGGCGGGCAAGGCGGCCAGGGCGCTGTTGGTGTCCCCCAGGATCAGGACCGCGTCAGGCCGGAGCTCGGCGAACAGGCTGTCTGACTTTGCAATCACCAACCCGATGGTCTCCGCCGCGGTCTTCCCGGCCGCCTCAAGGAAATGGTCGGGCCGGCGGACTTCCAGGTCCTCAAAGAAGAGTTGATTCAACTCGTAATCGTAATTCTGGCCGGTGTGGACAATGGTGTGCTCCGTGTATCGATCTAGAACCGCCATCACCCGCGACATCTTGATGATCTCTGGCCGGGTGCCAAGAATGCTCACAACTTTCATGGTTTCTCCAGGGTGCTGTTTGGAATGTTTTCTCTCAAATGCGGGCAGGTACGCGTCCATCGAGCGCCAGCCGCCCTTCGCCCACGGGAAGATAATAGGTATCCGGACGGTCGGGATTGAACACTTCGCTGGACCAGAACAAAGTCACCATTTCGCCCCGGCCGATATTGCGGATGGAGTGAGTGAACCCGGGCGGAATATCGATCACCTGATACTTGCCCCCCTCTACCGCATACTCATCCACCGGCCCGCCCTCCATCGGCTGCATCCTGATCAAACCCTCGCCTTCGACGACCAGGAACTTTTCCGCCTTGGTATGGTGATAGTGGTTGCCGCGGGTCACGCCTGGGACAGTTCGCGACACGAAGATCTGCCCGCTGTGTTCTGACTTGATGAATTCCGCCAAACTGCCGCGCGCGTCGGTCCTCACGTCCAGATTCCGCTGCCTGGAGTGGCCGGGAACGTAGGACAGATAGGTTGCATAAAGAGCCCGGCAGAAGGGATCCGCGAAGTCCGGCAGTCTCAGGGTTGCGGCCATCTCGTGAAACACCTGAATCCGGCCGGCCAGATCATCCAGGCGCAGGCGGGTGCATGCAATAGGCAGCGGCTCAGGAGCGTCGTTCGCCAGTTCGTCGAGAAACGCGGCGACGATGTCGTCCACGTAGTTGAGCTCCACCTCATGGGCGGGATCGGAGAGGGTGAGCGGCAGATCACGGGCAATGTTATGGCAGAACGTCGCCGTCACCGAGTTGTAATCAGGCGGGCACCACTTGCCGAACAGGCCCTTGAGGCGGAAGATCCTGACCCTGGCTCCGGTAGTCGCCGCAAACTCCCGCAAAGCATCTTCCGCCTTGAGCTTGCTGGTTCCGTAAGGGTTGGGCAGATCTGCCTGGATCGAGGACTCAAACACGATCTTCGCGGCGCGGCCTGTACGCCGCATGCTATCGCAAAGCCGCCTGGTCAGTCCGGCGTTCACCCGCTCAAGCTCAGCGGGGTTCTCTGACCGGCAAACGCCACGCACGTGAAACACCACATCCGCGATGGCCAGCTCCCTTTCGAGGTCGGCCGGAGAAGTCTCCCCATCGGCGGCAAAGGTGTCGCAATCCGGCCGCTCGCGCAAATGCGCCAGCAGGTTCCGGCCGAGAAAGCACCGGCTGTCGGTGACAACAACCCTGATCACGCCGCCAACATCCTTCCGCTGAGTGCTTCCTGCACGCAGGCCAGACTCTGGAGCGTCGCCGTCATCGCCTCCAGATTGAGGCGCGCGGAGTTATGGGAATGATAGTCTTCGGCCTCGGATATCTCGTGCTTGCCTTCGCTGAAATAGGAGGAGTAGTTCAAGTCGCGCGTATCGGCGCATATCCGGTAGTAGTCTCCGAGATCCTCGGCGCGCGCTATCTCCTCGCGGTTCATCAGGGTCTCGTACAGTTTTTCGCCGTGACGCGTGCCAATGACCCGATAGCTCTTTTCGGTATCGAAGATCTGCTCGATCGCTTTGGCCAGGGTGCCGATGGTGGCCGACGGAGCCTTGCGAACGAAGATGTCCCCCGGCCTGCCCTGCTCGAATGCGTAGAGCACCAGCTCCACCGCGCCTTCGATGGTCATCATGAACCTGGTCATTTCAGGGTCGGTTACGGTAAGGGGCTCCCCAGATTGGATCTGGCTCAGAAACAGCGGTATCACCGATCCCCGCGAGCCCATCACGTTTCCGTAGCGGGTGCCGCAAAACACGGTCGGGGAGTCCTGGTGCATGCGGGCCTTGGCCGCCATGCATTTTTCCATCAGCGCCTTGGACATTCCCATGGCGTTCACCGGATACACAGCCTTGTCCGTGCTCAGGACGATGACCTTGCTCACCCGGGATGCGAGGGCTGCGTTCATCACATTCTCGGCGCCCAGGGTGTTGGTCTGGACGGCCTCTATGGGGAAGAATTCGCAGGAAGGAACCTGCTTCAGCGCCGCCGCATGAAAGACCAGGTCCACGCCGCGCATGGCCTGCAGGACACCGTCGTAGTTGCGTACGTCGCCGAGATAGAACTTGATGGCGCTGTTCTTCAGCCGCCGCCGCATGTCGTCCTGCTTCTTCTCATCGCGGCTGAAGATGCGGATCTCCCCGAAGCCGGCATGGCTCGCCATCTCAACCACCGCGTTGCCGAAGGTGCCGGTGCCGCCCGTGATAAGCAGGCATTTACCAGCAAAAGTGCGTGAGTTCATTGCATCTCCCAGGTTGGTCCCCTGCCGGACACGTTGAAGGAACTGGCAGCAACCGGACCGGGGTGCTGCCGCAGGAGCGATTTGACGGTAGTGGCGGAGAGCTGTGCAACGGCCTCCGCCCGCGGTTGGATTATTGCCCGCGATAGTCCGGCCGCCGGGCTAGATCGGTCTCCGCAGGGCACACCGTAGATTCTGAATTGCGGCGGCGGTTTCCGGGTCCGCTCGCGCCACGCCTCGCCACCACAGTGCCCAGGTGAGAAAACAGGAGAGCAGAAATCCTCCCATCGTGGACAGCAGGACAATCTGCATGCGATGCGGGGACGATTTCCGCTCCGGCTCGATCCCCGGCTCGACGACCTGGATGACGGCCGCCTCCTTGGCTTCATCCAGCTTGGCGGCTTCGTATTGTTTCATGAGCATGTCGTACAGGGCCTGCTGATATAGCAGTTCGTGTTGGGCGCGAAGATACTCCGCGCCGGCGCCGGGAATGTTTTTGAGACCCAGGCTGGCGATCTCGGGGGAGTGGTTGCTCTGTTCGAGGCGCGCAACCTCAGCTTGCGTGGCGGCCAGCTCCTGCTCTGCCAACTGCACATCCGGATTGTGTTCGGTGGAATAGGAGCGCAGCGCCTGCACTTCGACCTGCTTGGCAGCGACCTGTGCACGCAGCGTAGCAAGCCCTTCGATCATGGCCTTGGCCTGGGCATCCAACTGGACTACGCCTTTTTCGAGTTGAACCTGCTGAAAGGCAAGTTCGGCCCCCACTAGCACTTCTTTCTGGTTCTTCAACTGTTCTTCGTAGAAGAGTCGCCGCTTGGAAGCCTCCGTGACCGAGATGATCTTGCTCAGAGCGCGGAGCTGTTCAGTGTAGGCGTTGGCTATGTCGGCCGCACGCTTCTTGTCCTTGTCCGTAACGGATATAGAGATGAGAGCGCTCATCTCCGATACGATCTCCGTGTTCTTCTCGAGATCCCTGCGCGTGTCCGTCCGGTTTTTCTCGCGATAGACCTGCATGAGGTTGAAGCGCTCGATGATGGCATCCGCAACCGGCCGGGACTTCATCAGATCCACATAGATTGCATTGGGATCGCGCAGACTCAGTCCGCCCGACATGGCATCTCCCATCGCCGCGATACCCGGCAAGCTGTTCAAGATGGCGGTGGTGGACTGGGTCTGCCGCGGCGGCATGATCCTGGTAACCGACGTATACCGGACAGGCAGCAGCAGGCTCGAGAGCAGCCCCCCGAGCATGGCCCCGCCGGTCACGCTTAGAATCATCCGCTTGCGGCTGGCGAGTTGGGTAAGAATATTGATCACCAGACCGGTGACGCCGAACATCGTGGCATTGTCTGCCCCCGAGGTCACCGGCTGCATTATGGCTTCGGATTGGTCAGTCTGTGAATTCTGTTCGCTCATCTTCTGCACGTCGACTTCTGGATCGGGGTAAGTATGGCCATTCATGGCTGTTTGAGAAATGATCCCGGCGATCATGGACGTCTTTCCCATCGACCCGCCCGGCCAGCGCGGGCCGTGGCTGCGCCGCCTGCCCACGCGTTCTTCGCGCGGACCAGGAGGATGCAATTCAAATCACCCAGCCACGCGGCTGCGCCTGAATCGTTCACCTATTCATAGGGCCGCTTGCGGATCGAGGAGCGGAAAGCGCTCTGTTTGCGGACCTCGCCGCGAGTACGGATACCTTCAACAAATCGGCGCTTCTGCCTGATGGCCGATATGGGGCCGCTCAAGAACGGAAACGCGCGGCCTGTGGTCCGTAGCTTCAACGACGCGTCTCAGCAAGTCAGCGCTGGGGCTGTAGTCAAGAACGATTTCTTTGAGGGCAATCATCAGGCGGCCCGTATCGCGAGCCGCACACAGATCGCGTAGCTCATCGAGCCACCTGTGGACGTTGCCTTCCGGCACCCCGTTGCCTACGAAGATGCGCACTTTCTCATGCTCGGTTGGAATCGTATCTTCGAGAAGCGTACTGAGTTCTTCGTAGAGCTTTTCGCCGGGCCGCATTCCGGTGAATTGGATTTTGATATCTTTCTCCGGCTTCAAGCCGGACAGCAGAATCAGATTCCTGGCCAGATCGACGATCTTGACCGGCTGGCCCATATCCAGAACGCAGATCTGGCCGCCGGTTGCCACTGCCGATGCCTGCAAAACCAGTTGGCACGCCTCGGGAATGGTCATGAAGAAGCGCCGCATCTCGGGATGCGTCACGGTGACCGGCCCCCCGGCCGCGATTTGCTTCTTGAAGATCGGGATCACGCTGCCGTTCGAGCCCAGCACGTTACCGAAACGCACCGCGACGTAGCGGGTTCGGCCGTTTTGCAGCGCCAGCAGAATGAGTTCGGCGACGCGCTTGGTGGTGCCCATGATGTTGGTGGGGCGGACGGCCTTGTCGGAGGAGATCAGGACGAAGTCCTCGACACCGTGCTTCGTCGCGGCGATGGCGAGGTTGTAGGTACCCACAACATTGTTCTCCACGGCCTCGAAGACGTGTGTCTCCATGAGAGGAACGTGCTTATACGCCGCTGCATGGTAGACGATGGTGGGCCGGTATTGGATGAGAACGTCGTCAAGGCGCGCACGGTTTTGCACGTTCCCGATCTCGGGGTAGAAGGGGACCTGCGGGAACCTCTGTTTCATTTCGCGATCGATCTCGAACAATGGAGACTCGGCGATTTCAAATCCCACGATTCCAGCGGGCTGAAAGCGCGCAATCTGCCGGCAAAGCTCGGATCCAATGGATCCCGCGGCCCCGGTCACGAGAACGACTTTGCCCTTGAGCACTTCGCGAATTCGGCCAACTTCAAGCCGGACCGGGTTGCGGCCAAGGAGATCTTCGACTGCTACTTCACGAATCTGGCCAACCAAGCCGCACTCTTCGACCACCTCTCCGAGTCCGGGCACGGTCTTCGACTCCACACCCGCGGCATGGCACAACTCCAGGATCCTAGTCATCTCCACGCCCGTGGCCGAGGGAATGGCAATCAGAATGATCGCTACATTGTGCTTGGTTACAAGTGATTTTATTTCGTCCCCGCCTGCAAGCACTTCTATACCACTAATGAGTAAGCCCTTTTTGTCCAGGCCGTCATCGAGAAATCCACAAACGTGATACGCCAGTTTGGGATTGTTGCGAATCTCCCTGAGCAGAGTAATGCCTGCGTCGCCGGCTCCGTAAATTAGCGCTCTCTTCTCCTGGCCAATTCCCTGCCCGCCATGTATGGCTTCAGCTACCATGCGAATCACGACACGCAATCCAGCCGTGCCCAGGAGAGAAAGAATGAGGTCGATTAGATAAATGGAACGCGGGAAACCCGCGGGGGCAATGTAATCAAGGATCGCCCAGCTGAGCAGCGCCCCGGCGCAGTTTGCAATGACAATCCTGTGGACATCGGCGATCGTTACATACCGCAGTCCCCAGCGATTCAAATTCGAGGCCTGGAATATCACGCTTTTGACCGCAATCCAGATCGGAAGCGCATAAACGAAATAACCGAGGCAAGTCTGCGGAAGCCTGAAGTCGAACCGCAATAGAAATGCTATGAATCCCGAGAGTGCAAAGATGCAGCCTTGTGCGGCCCAAACGAAGAGCCAACGCATCGCGCTGCTCCTCAACATGCTTCTAAATCTGCTGCGCATGATTTGTTCCTCTTCATTTTCGCGATTCTGGATAAGGATGATCAGGTATGTGAGACGAGGGCCAGATGGCCGTTTCCTCCAAAGAGAGGGTCGAGTGCCGGATTCAGGCACGCGACGGCTCCTCGTCTTGGCCGAACGCGATGAGGAAAAGTGTTGCAACTGCCGTTCACAGCAATCGAAGGATCGCTTAGAACACGCTAATTACGGAGGTACTATTTCGAATGTCAGTAGGTCGAGCCGATGACGGCCCCCGTCATGGCCGTTTGCGAAAGCGTCTGAACCAGGTATGGAAGCTGTTGCATGAAGTTATTCGGCGACTTCAGTTTGGTGGGGACGATGATCGCGTCCCCGGGCAAAAGGACCGTGCTTTCAAAGTCGGTATGCCAGAACTGGCCGTGGCTTTGCCTGCTGATGACGGTTCCGTCCGCCCTGACCAGAAAGATGCGCCTTGCGTCGGCTTGCCGGGTGGGGCCGCCGGCATCGTTGAGATACGCGGATAGGTGCTTCCTGGGCTGATACCGGAAGGCATTCTCGTTGTACACTGCCCCCGCGACCTGAACCGTGCTGAGCCTGGGTGGAATATAGAAACTGTCGCCATCTTCGAGGGGGAAGTTCGGAATATCGGAGATGGTGCTGGCGCTGGGCCGCATGTCGAGGACGATCCGGCCCGTCGGCTTGACTGCCCCGAGCTGGGCGATGGCGGCCTGCTGAGTGCTCATCTGCATTTGCTGCTCGGCGGCGCTCGTCGTGCCTCCGGAGGGGGCGGCCGCATAGCGCGACGTGAGTTCTCTCTGCATCTGCGCGATGGAGACCTGGAGTTGCTGTTCCTCGGCCTGGCGGGTCGAGACGCGCGTCAACTGCGAGGCGTAGAGATAGGAGTGCGAAGTGAGCCCCCCGGCGCGTTCGACGACGTTGCGCAGAGTGTCGCCCGGTTCCACGCGATAAACCCCTGGCGCATTGACCTCTCCGCTCACCCGCACAAATGTCGCATGTTTGTCGGTCGGCAAGGGCAGGTCGCTTCGTGAAAAAATCGTGATCACATCGCCGGGCCTCAGGAACTGGTTATCGGCGGATGCAGGGTTGCCAATGGCGTTCCCCAGGTTGAAGGAAAGCAGGTGGGTGCTCAAATCCTGCTCATCGAGGCGCTGGATGGAGGCATAGTCCCAGTTGATCTCCGCCGTGTTCTGGACCAGATCGGTCATGATATCGATTGGTACATGTACCGGCATACCGTTTTGCGGGTTAAGCTCGCCTCCGTCCGGCACGTTGCCGGCCGTTCCATATTCCTGGTCCGGAGCGCCTGCATTGCGCGCATTGCCATCCGCGCCATACTCCTGGTTCGGAACTCCCGCGCCTCGCAGATTACGGCGAACGCCGTTTTCGTCGCTCCAACTGCTGCCGGCGGGCGCGCTCTCTGTCAAATGGCCTTCCTGGTACCAATAGCTGCGGGTAATCAGAAAATCGCGCGACGGAATCAGATCCGAGACCCGCATCCCTTCGTGCCAGGGGAAATGGCCTGGCTGAAAGACATTGCCGCGCAGCATCACGGCGTTCTCAAACTGCGGCGAGATGGGGAATATTCGCAGCATATCCCCATCCTTGAGCTTGCGCTCGAGTCCCGATCGATCCAGGGAGAAGTCATCGACCCCTCGCCTTCTGTGATTCTCGATTTTTTCGAGGAGAACGCGATCGACTTCGGCCAGGTTGGTGAGCCCGCCGGCGTCGCCGAGTGCGGCGGCGATCGTAGTTTCCCCCTTCAGTTCGTATATTCCCGGCTCGTTGACACTCCCTATGATCGCAACTTGCGGACCGGCGGGTGGAATATAGATCACATCTCCAGGGAGTAACTGGACATCGTGCGATTTGTCGCCCCTGCGCAGTAGGTCGTAGATGTCGAAGTCGGCGACGACACGATTGTCACGGCGCAACTGAATGTGCCGCATCGACCCTGTGGCGGAGGGCCCGCCGGAGGCAAAGAGCGCATTGACCAGCGTGCTGAGAGAGCTGACCGTGTATGCTCCGGGCTGCCTTGCGCTTCCCAGAACGAAGATCTGGATAGAGCGAAGCTTGCCCATCGTCACACTTAGTTCGAAGCCTTTGTAGAGATTGCCGATGGCCGCGCGCAGATAGCTCTCGAGCTGTTCATAGCGCAATCCGGCCACCCTTAAGCTTCCCACTTTCGGAATGAATATCTGGCCGTCCCTGTCCACAGTCATGCCGCCATCAAGGTCGATCTTCCCCCATACCCGTATCAGCAGTTGATCTCCCGGGCCCAGCACGTAATCGGCGGGCACCGGAATGTGATCCATCGGAGCAAAGGTCGTGGGAGCTTCGTCGAATAACTGCCTGCCATACACGTGCAGCCTGCGCCCGGCGGCATCTTCTGCGAACATCTCGAATTCGGATCGCGTGGTGATCGGACCAATCACCCGCGTGGATGGTACGGGCCTCGTGCCGGGTGCGGGTGCAGCTTCAGTTGGACCTTGTGTGGTACCTGGGGTGAGGTTTGTGTTTGTTCGAGCAGGATATATTCCCGGTCCATTTGTGGGAGCCATGTCGGTCTCTGGAGGACATTGATCTGCTTCGGCTGCGGAAATCGGGCCCACGCCGGGTGAACATGGGACCGCTTGAGCCGGAGGCGTGTTGAAATCCGATTGCGCGGCGCAAATGGAGCCGGACAGGAACAAGAAGATCAGGAGTTTATGGGTCATAGTGTTAGAAGCTTCTCTGCCATGAGTGTTGATTCAATACAAGAGATCGAGCCGGAGCCTGCGCCCGGATTTCAAAAGCCAATCTTGCGCTCCGGAAACCAGGTGATTTGGATGGTTGTGGAAGTTACCGTCTGCGAACCCGGGAGGTAGACCGGGGCTTTCCAATGCTCCAGAGTAAAAGTCCCGTCGATCTCAAAGTCTTCGCGAATGCGTTTGACGGCCTGAACGCTGAAGTCGTTCAGCGTCGTTCCGCCGGGAATGAAGTCCTTGGACGCTTTCTGACTGCGCACGCTTGCCTGCACCCACTCATTGCCGCTCAGGTGATAGGTGATCCAGCCCTGCCCGCCCTTATCCTCGCGTCCCATCCAGTCCCCGAAAAGCTGGCCCTGGTTGGTGTAGCCCTGCCTCTGAATGCCTTCCCAGTATTGATAGCGGCCGCCAATGCTTTCCGGATAGGAAGAATCCGTATCGGCGGCTTCAATACGCAGATCCAGCTTCGGGATTCCGGGAACGTGGGAGAGGTAGAGGCCAGGCCTGAAGGTTCCGTGCAAAGGTTTGGCGATAGGGCTGGGCGCGTCGTGCGCCTCCATGTCCGAGTACAGCGTTAGCCAGCGACCCGGAAATGGTAGACGATAGACGAAATCGAATGTGCCGAAGCGGGCGCCGGGGTCGTGCGCAGAGTACTTTACCGCATCGTTGGTAGCGTTCGTGCTGAAGAAGCTCTTCAGGAACGTGTGCAGGGTGACCGGTTCGTGACCCTTCCCTCCCCAAATCACGGTACGTTCGAAGCCAAACTCGAGGTCACGAGTGGGTTTGAAGCTGAATTTCTCAGCGTGTAACCAGGGGTCTCCAGGATTGATGACATTCGGTTGGCTGGGTGCAGTGCCATTGCAGGGAGATGGGTTGTCGTTGCAGAGCGGATTCGGCATTAAAGTGTGACCGCGCAGTGCGCCCACCAGGAATTCATAGCGGAAAGGGCCAGTGAGCCTTGAGAGCAACGGTATGTACAGCGGCTCGGTGCGGTTAATGTGAAAGGCATAGATATTTTCGGCGTTGTTCGAGTAGGCCATGCTGGCGCCCTGGGCCGGCCCCATCCATTCATCTTGCTTTCCGAAGGAGAACACGTGGTTCAGAAACTGCGCTGAGACATATGCTTCAAGGAAGCGTCCCTGGGTCGCGGTGGCGAGAGGTCCTTGAGGAATCGTGGTCTGCGAATAAGACGGACAGACAGTGACATGCGGAGTCGTATTTGTGACATAACTGATCTGATCTACCTGGCACGACAGTGTCTGAGCCAATGCTGCAGAATATCCGGTAGCCGAGGGCGCACCCTGAAACTCGCCGCGCGCGTAAAGGAGGAACCGGCCGGCGGTCGCGTAGGCGCTCAAGCCCGAATAGTTATTCAAGCCATTCTCGTAGGGCCGGCCGTAGTCGTTCACGATGGTCGAGCCGAGATGAAAGCTGTCACGCAGGGGAGTACCACTGATCGCGCGCACCACCGAATAGGTTGACTCGATACGCACATCGCCCGCGCGCGCCGGACAGGGACCGCCGCTATCGAGATGCAACTCGCGATTCAGCGCGACGAACAGTTCCCTCGCCTCGTCCGTGACCGGCCCTGCTTTCGCATCCTCGATCTTGGCGCCTGTATCTTCCAGCGTGTGGCTCAAGCTGGCGCGCGTCCATGGACGCAGGCCCAGAAAAACATGATCCAGAAAGCCCAGCGAGTACAACCGCAGCACGGATGGATAGATCCAACTGTCTACCGGAATGTAGGGAGAACCGGACATGGATAGATCGCAATCTTGCACCGACGCGCCTGAATCGATCGTTCCCTGATTGGCGCTTTGTTGCCCGCTCGACGGCGTCGCGAAAAGTGATCCTGCGGCGATAAGCAGAAGCCCGCTCAAGGCTATTCCATAAAAGTGGACGGGTACCGCGGCGGGCTGCTCCCTCACGCTTGCGCTCTCTGCCCGACCGTCACGAATCGGTCTCCGACGACGGCTGCTCCAATGGGTCTGAGGCTGACGAGGTCTCAGTAGCATCCAGGGGCCGCGTTTCGGCAGTCGCGTTGGTCTCATCCGGCGCATTCGCATGATGAGGCTGGACACCGGTCCGGAACGATTCAAGCTCCGCGGCAAGTTCCTTGACCCTCAGTTCCAGATCATTCACATGCGCGGAATACTTGATGACGCTCGATGCCAAAGAGTTGTCTTGATTCCTGCTCGTGACCAGGCTGTTCATGGTGTTGCGCACAAGATCCGAAATGCTGCGTGCACCGCTGGCTACACAAAAACGTTCCAACTCCAGGTATTCCTCTTCGGAGAGCCGAACATTAATGGTGCGAATTCGGGGTATCAGAACAGACATCGGAGATTGAGCCGTTGCAGGATGCTTTTGGCGGGAGTGACCGGCAGTAATGGCCTTCTGCCAGGACTGAGAAGGTGACTTTCTAGAGATGCATTTGGAGTGCGCTTCGCGCCTGTCGGTCCCATGTCACAGGATCGATGTCAACGAACATAAATACTGCCGCACCCGCATGGGGCGAAGGCGTATTACGGTGTTTGACGTTCCGGTGAGATCTTCTTCACCTGACCTCTACGCATACTGGGAAGTATGGAGAGAACCTTAGCACGCACTACGGGGAGTGGCAAGAGAAAAGTATCACTTTTGTAATGCAATTGTGTTTTTGGGTTTCGTCCCATTATGGGATCGATCGGCATGCGCAAGATATGTCGGATGCAACCTTTCCCTGGCAATCGGCTTAGAGTGTGCCCATCTCTGCTGAATTTGCCAGGCCATCTCAGCATTCTCGCGCAGGTTGCCAGGAACTCCATTCTCGATGCCTTCTTTCAAACCGTCCACTTCACTTATGGATAAGAAGGGAGTTCCGAATATCAAACGTGTTGAGGCGCTCTCAAATGCTTTTAGTGCACCACGCCGACGTCGCTAGCAGGCCAGTAGACGAAGACGGCCTTTCCGTAGATGAGGGAGCGGTCGACGGGCCCGAAGTCCCGGCTGTCGGAGGAGATGGAGCGATGGTCACCCATCATGAAGTAGCTCTCTGCAGGAATTACCATCTCCGCCAGGGACCGGCTGTCACGATACTCCTGCGGGACGTAGGGTTCGTACAAAAGGTTGCCGTTGACGTAGACATGACCACGATCGACACGGAGGGTATCGCCCGGCAGAGCGATGACGCGCTTGATATAGCTTTTCTCCGGATCGCGGGGATAGCGGAAGACCACCACGTCGCCGCGTTCGATGGCGGCGATGTGGTAGACGAACTTGTTGATAAAGAGGCGATCGCGGTCTTCAAGGCGCGGCAACATGCTGGTGCCTTCCACACGGACCGGTTGATATAGAAAGGTAATGATGAGAACGGATGCGGCGGCAGAGATGAGCAGGTCGCGCAACCAGAGCATAAGGCCCATGGATTTGCGCGGCGCCGCGGGTGCGGGACTGGCAGACTGCGGAGCAAGGGTGGAATGAGAGGTCACACAGGAATCGGAGACAGCGGGATCGTCGGGAAACGTATGCATCTGTATCTAGATTACTCGCAACCGAGGCTTCCCGGCGGGCACATAATGCGGGGGCGATGCGATGTAATGGGTTTTTGCTGTGTGGAGGCCGGCACCAGCGCCGGCGCGGTTCCAGGCGGGCCAACGCCTGCCAGATTCTCCTCTTCCAGTTGCAGCGGACGTTGCAGGACCATTTCCACCTGGGTTCCTGTAGGAATGTCCACATCGGCATTGCGCGTGAAGAGCGAAACGATTCCAACGGTAGCCAGACCGACGCCCAAGCCGGTCAATCCGCCCTCAATGGGATGCCCTGATTCTGCTCCGCCAATTGTGCCTACACCCGCTCCAGTTGGGAGGGCGATTTCCGCCGTCCGGCCGGCATTGCGGCCTTTATCGCCGTTTTGCTCGATGGTCCCTTCCCCGTTGTCTTTCACGGTCTGGTTCTTTGCGCCCGGCACACTGTCCACAACCCCGGGAATCTCCACCACCGAGCCGTTGGGGAAAATAATGGAGGTAAAGTGCATGTCGAGCTGCGCTTTGCCCTTGACACGCCCGCCGCGCTGGACGCGATCGACGACACCCTGCACGTAGACTCCATTGGGGATCATCACGCGGTTCCCTACCACGACAGGAAAAGTTGAGATCAGATATACGCCGTCGCCCGCCTTGGCGCTCCTGGTGTTGATTGCGCTCTTCAGTTGCAAAAGAACTTTGGTGCCCGCGGGCACGGTGTAGATCTTCTTCGCCGGAGCGGCCGGTTCGACTGCGGGCGTGTCTGGCGCCGAGGGTTGCGCGGAAGGGCTTGCGGCAGGCGTGGCTGGAGGTTCTGCCGCAGCCGGCGGCGGAACCGCAGGCGCTGCTTCAGGCTGGCCCGCTGTCTGGGCGATACCGTAGCCGGTGCTGACGGAGATAAGGCCCGTGAAACAAACTGCCAGCAACCATCCACGCAGCGGTGCCATACGAACCTCCTATGAAATAGACGGCGCTCTCGGACACAAGGATAGCCTGAAATCGCACCAGTAGCGGTGAAAAGTGAAAGAGCCTGCACTGCGCCAGAGCCGAGCGCGTTACCCTACGAGAAAGCGATGACCTCTCAAAGCCCTCCATCCGCCGAGAAGCCCTCCGGAAAGGCCGGCCAGTTTGCCGGTGCCCTCCGGATCCTGGAGGACGCCATCGCAGCGCGAGCCTTCCCTGGCTGCGCGTTTGGCGTTTTGGTGGGGGATGACGTCGTGCTCCAGGGGGCTTTGGGGCGATTCACCTATGAAGGAAACGCGCCAGCCGTTGCCGCCGAAACCGTGTTTGACCTGGCGAGCGTGACGAAGGTTGTGGCGACCACGGCTACGGCCATGCTCCTGGTCCAGCGCAGGCAACTCGAACTCGAAACGCCTCTGGGCGAACTTCTGCCCGGCTTCGTGGTCAGGCGCGCACCGGCAGACGTGGCGCGCACCATCCAACTGCAGCATCTTCTGGCCCATAATTCCGGCGTGCCGGGATACGTGGGGTTCTTCCGGACTGCGGCCACGCCCGCTGCGCTGTTCCAAGCCTGCCTCGAGTTGCCTCTCCACAGCGCGCCGGGCACACACGCCGAGTACTCCGACCCCGGCTTCATCCTTCTCGGCAAGGCGTTTGAAGCCCTAATCTGCGCAGACCTTGACACCTGGACGCGCCGCGAAGTCTTCCAGCCGCTGGGCATGGCGGCTACTGGATTCTGCCCGTCGCCGGCGATGCGAACGGCCATTCCGCCGACAGAAGAAGACCTGACCTTCCGCCATCGCCGCATCCAGGGCGAGGTGCAGGATGAGAACGCATGGGTCTTGAATGGAGTGGCGGGGCACGCGGGACTCTTCTCCAATGTCCCTGACCTGCTCCGCTTCGCCGGCGAAATCCTGCGCAGCGCGAAGCCAGCTGTCTCCGGGGAAAATCCTTCCCTGTTCAACTCGGCCGTATTGAAACAGTTTGCGAAACGGCAATCGCCTGAGGGCAGTTCGCGTGCGCTCGGATGGGATACGCCATCGCAGCCTTCGTCTTCAGGCAAGCATTTTACGCGGCACTCTATCGGGC